>Ga0116153_10001486_pt1 | contig 21635 bp, 20 predicted proteins | sample AD_UKC028_MetaG_FD_89896 | JGI IMG/M metagenome (GOLD analysis project Ga0116153, IMG submission 89896) | Active sludge microbial communities of municipal wastewater-treating anaerobic digesters from USA - AD_UKC028_MetaG | ecosystem: Engineered > Bioreactor > Anaerobic > Digestate | place: USA...
ATCTTCCACGCCCTGAACCAGAAGGCGGTCGCCCGGCGCTGGTGCGCCGAGCAGGGCAGGCGCTACGAGGAGGCGGACCTCATCGTGGCCCACATGGGGGGCGGCGTCTCGGTGGGCCTCCACATGGCCGGCCGCGTGGTCGACGTCAACAACGCCCTGAACGGCGAGGGCCCCTTCAGCCCCGAGCGCTCCGGGACCCTGCCCGCCCTCCAGCTCGCCAAGCTCTGCTTCTCCGGCAAGTACACGGAGAAGGAGGTCGGCAAGATGATCGCCGGCTCGGGCGGGCTCGTCAGCTTCATGGGCTCGAACGACATGCGAACCGCGGAGAAGGCCTACCGGGCGGGCGAGCCCGAGGGGAGCCTCTACTACAAGGCCTTCATCTACCAGGTCGGCAAGTACATAGGCTCCCTCGCCGCCGCGGCCGGGGGCCGGGTGGACGCGATCATCCTCACCGGCGGCATCGCCTACGGCGAGGAGGTCGTGCAGGGGATACGGCAGATGTGCGGCTTCATCGCCCCCGTCGTCGCCTACCCCGGCGAGGGCGAGCTCGAGGCCCTGGCCCAGGCCGGCGTGCGCGTCCTCTCGGGCGAGGCCGCCGCCATGGAGTACGGAGCATGAAGACGATAGCCGAGATACTGGACGCCGCCCGCTCGGGCGGCCGCAAGCGCATCGCCGTGGCCGCGGCGCAGGAGCACTCGGCCCTCGAGGCCGCCGTGGACGCCTGGAAGCACGGCCTGGCCGATCCCATCCTCGTCGGCGACCTGGCCGCCATGGACGCGATCGCCGCCGAGCTCGGCCTCGACCTGGGGCCCTTCCAGCGGGTCGAGGAGCTGGACCCGGCGAGGGCCGCGGCCAAGGCCGTCTCCCTCGTCCGCACGGGCGAGGCCGAGGCCCTCATGAAGGGACTCATGGACAGCTCGGTGATCCTCAGGGCGGCGCTGAGCAAGGAGTCGGGACTCAACGCCGGCCGCCTCGTGAGCCACGTCGCCGTCATGGAGCTGCCCACCTACCACAAGCTCCTCCTGGTCACCGACGCGGCGATCAACATCGCCCCCGACATCCCCGCCAAGCTCGACATCATCGCGAACGCGGCCCAGGCGGCCCGCGCCCTCGGGATCGCGAATCCCAAGGTCGCCCTGCTCGCGGCGGTCGAGAAGGTGAACTGGGAGAAGATGCCCTGCACCGCCGACGCGGCCATCATCACGCAGATGAACCGCCGCGGCCAGGTCCCCGGCTGCCTCGTCGACGGGCCCCTGGCCCTCGACAACGCGGTCAGCGCCGAGAGCGCCAAGATCAAGAAGATCGTCTCGGAGGTCGCCGGCGACGCGGACATCCTCGTCGTGCCCGACATCGAGGCGGGCAACATCCTGTACAAGAGCCTGGTGGACCTCGGGCGGGCCAAGTGCGCCGCGGTCGTCATGGGCGCGGCGGCCCCCGTCGTGCTCACCAGCCGCGCCGACAGCGCCGAGACCAAGCTCGCGTCGATAGCGCTCGCCGCCTTGGCGAGCTGAGCAAAGGAGCAGAACACGATGGCGAACAAGGGAAAACCCCAGATCGACCGGGAGCGCTGCAAGGGCTGCCTCCTGTGCGTCCGCGCCTGCCCGACCAAGGTACTCGCCGCCTCGGGCGAGCCCAATTCCTGGGGCTACTACCCGAGCGAGGCGGTCGCCCCCGACAAGTGCATCGCCTGCGGCAACTGCTACACGGTCTGCCCCGACGTGGCGATCACGGTCTACAAGCTGTAGGGAGGTTAGGACGATGCCAGACGACAAGCGCCTCATGAAGGGCAACGAGGCCATCGGCGAGGCCGCGATCCGCGCGGGCTGCCGCGCCTACTTCGGCTACCCCATCACGCCCCAGAACGAGCTGACCGCCTACATGGCCAAGCACATGCTCGCGCGCAAGCGGACCTTCATCCAGGCCGAGTCCGAGGTGAGCGCGATCAACATGGTCTACGGCGCGGCCGCGACCGGCGCCCGCTCCATGACGAGCTCCTCGAGCCCCGGCATCTCGCTCAAGCAGGAGGGCATCTCCTACGCCTGCGGCGCCGACCTGCCCATGGTCATCGTCAACGTCGCCCGCTCCGGCCCCGGCCTGGGCGGCATCTCCCCCTCCCAGGGGGACTACTTCCAGTCTACCCGCGGCGGCGGACACGGGGACTACTACCACCTCGTCCTGGCCCCCAAGAGCGTGCAGGAGGCGGCCGACCTCACCTACGAGGCCTTCGACCTCGCCGACCGCTGGCGCATGCCCGTCATGATCCTCGCGGACGGCCTCATCGGCCAGATGATGGAGGGCGTCGTCCTCCCCCCCGAGCGGGACCTCGCCTCCCTGCCCAGGAAGGGATGGGCCGCCGGCCACCAGGCCGACACCCACCGCCCGAACAACCACGTCACCTCGATCAACCTCGTGCCCGCCGAGCTCGAGGCCCTGAACCGCAAGCGCTTCGCGCGCTACGACGAGATCAAGTCCTCCGAGCTCCGCTTCGAGGAAGTCAACGTGGAGAAGGCCGACCTGGTCTTCGTGGCCTACGGGACCTCGGCCCGCGTCTGCCTCGGCGCCATGGAGGCCGCCAAGAGGGCCGGCCTCGAGCTCGGGCTCTTCCGTCCGATCAGCCTCTGGCCCTTCCCCCATGCCCGCCTCGCCGAGCTCGCCGCGAAGGGCAAGCGCTTCCTCTCAGTCGAGATGAGCATGGGCCAGATGGTCGAGGACGTCCGCCTCGCGGTCGAGGGCAAGGCCCCGGTCGATTTCTACGGCCGCTGCGGCGGCGTAGTGCCGACCGAGGAAGAGGTGCTCGCCGAGGCGCGGCGCCTCCTCGGCAAGTGATCCCCAGGAGGATACGTTGATGGAACTAGCATACGGCCATCCCAAGAGCCTCAAGCCCGTCCAGTCGAAGTACTGCCCCGGCTGCGGCCACGGCGTCATCCATAGGCTCATCGCCGAGGTCATCGACGAGCTCGCCCTCCAGGAGCGCTCCGTCATCACCAATCCCGTCGGCTGCTCGATCTGGGCCGACCTCTACTTCGACTTCGACTCCGTGCAGCCGGCCCACGGGCGCACGCCCGCCGCCTCCACCGGCGTCAAGCGCATGCTCCCCGACCACCTCGTCATCTGCTACCAGGGCGACGGCGACCTCGCCGCCATCGGCACGGCCGAGATCATCCACGCGGCCAACCGCGGCGAGAAGTTCACGACGATCTTCGTGAACAACGCGATCTACGGCATGACCGGCGGCCAGATGGCGCCGACCACCCTGGTGGGCCAGAAGGCCACCACCGCGCCCGAGGGCCGGGACCCGGCCGAGGCGGGCATGGGCTACCCGATCCGCGTCTGCGAGCTCCTGGCCACGTTGGGCGGCACCAAGTACCTCGCGCGCGGCGCGGTCAACAACGCGGCCAACGTGCGCAAGACCAAGCAGTACATCAAGAAGGCCTTCGAGGCCCAGATGCGGGGCGAAGGCTTCACCATGGTGGAGGTGCTCTCGCCCTGCCCGACCAACTGGCAGATGCAGCCCGTCGAGGCCGAGGAGTGGCTCGAGAAGAACATGATCCCCTTCTACCCCCTCGGCGAGATCAAGAACGAGCTCGGCGGGGCCGAGACCAAGGAGGCCGCGAAATGACCGAGAAGACCTTCATCGCCGGCTTCGGCGGGCAGGGCGTCATCTCCCTGGGGCAGCTCTGGGTCTATTGCGCGATGAAGGAGGGCCTCGAGGTCACCTTCTTCCCCTTCTACGGCGCCGAGAAGCGTGGCGGCGTGGCCAGGGCCTCGGTCATCGTCTCCGACCGCGAGATCGCGAGCCCCCTCGTCACGAGCCCGGACTCCTCGGTCGTGATGAACATCGACAGCCTGCCCATCTGCGAGGAGATCGCGCGGCCCGGCTCGGCCTTCCTCGTCAACTCGAGCCTCGTCAAGGCCGACCCGAAGCGGAAGGACCTCAAGGTGATCAAGATCCCCTGCAACGAGCTCGCCGAGTCCATCGGGGACGTCAAGATCGCCAACATGGTGATGATGGGCGCCCTCTCCAAGGTCACGGGCGCGGTCAAGCTCGACAAGCTCGAGGCAGTGCTCAGGTCCTTCTTCCCCGAAGCCAAGCACAAGTTCATCCCGATGAACATGAAGGCCATCGAGGCGGGGCGCGCGGCGATCTAGGAGCGCCCCGGCAAATCGGGCCTCGAATGCCCAAGCGAGTGAGGCCAGGGATGGCCGAGCCGTAACCCGAAGAAACGCCGGAGGGCGTTTCTTCGATGTCGCGAATCGTACAGGACGTTCGATTCGCGACCGGCTATCGAGGCGGGGCGCGCCGCGATCTAGGCGTCCCGGCCTGGCTGATCTCGGTAGGCATCGAGCCGGGGGAGGGCTGTCGTGGCGGCCCTCCCCCGGCTTTTATATTCCATTTCACTATAAGCCTCCGCTTACCGCAGCCACCAACAATCTTCGATGCACTTTTTCTTCTTGACAGAAACTTGGTGTACGATACAATGACTGCATGTTAAACGTTTACATGTTAACGTTTAACATGCCTTTGATCAGCCTAGGTAGAAGTAGAGGAACAATGAGCATTCGCAAGATAGCCGAGATGACCGGCCTCTCGACGGCGACCGTCTCCCACGCGATCAACGGAACGCGGGCGGTGTCCAGCGAGAGCAAGCAGAAGGTCTTGGCCGCCGCTGCGGCGATCGGCTACCGCCCGAACATAGCGGCCAAGTTCCTCCGGAACAACAGGTCGAAGACGGTGGCCCTCATCACGCCCGGGGTCCGCCCGGGCATGCCTTCGAATTACTTCTATATGGACGTCATGGCCGGGGTCCACGCCCGGCTCAACGAGGACGAGTACTCGCTCATCATCACCACCTACGAGGAGCCGATGGAGGAGAGCCGCTCCTTCTCCTTCGGCGTCCTGGAGAAGCAGTGGTGCGACGGACTCCTGGTAGTCCCGAACGCCTCCGAGCCCTCCTGCATCGAGCAAATCCTCAAGAGCGAGCTGCCCTACGTGCTTATCGATCGCAAGATCGACCGCTTCCCCTGCGACTACGTCATCTCCGACAACGAGAAGGGCTCCTACGAGGCCGTCAGGCTCATGTACGAGCGCGGGCGGCGGCGGATCGCCTTCGTGGGCAGCCAGCTCCGCACCTCCGCCTCCCACGACCGCTACCTCGGGTACCGGCGCTGCCTGGCCGAGCGCGGCCTTCCGGAGGATCGCTCCCTCGTCCTGCTCAACGGCAGCCTCTCGATCGAGGAGGGCATGAGGAGCGGGGCACTCCTGGCCCAGGCGGGGGCGGACGCCGTCTTCGTCTCGGACAACATCCTCACGATCGGGGTCTTCCGCTACCTGAAGGGCGCGGGCCGGCGCATCCCCGAGGACATCAGCCTTATCGGCTACGACGACTACGAATGGATGAGCGACGTGCGGCCCGGGATCAGCAGCGTGAAGCAGAGGCCCTACGAGATGGGCTACAGGGCGGCCGCCCTCCTCCTCGAGCGCCTCGGCGATCCGGGCCGCGCCGAGGGGAGGGCCTGCACGCTCGACACGGTCCTCGTCCTCAGGGGATCCCACTAATCGCGACGCGGGAGGCTTGGATGAAAAAGACATCGGTGCTGTTCGTCGGTGAATCCGCGCTGGTCCAGACCTTCGAGTACAAGGGGCACGACGCCTTCTCGACCATACGCTACGGGAACAACGGGCCCAAGATCGTGGGGAAGATGCTCTCGCGCATCGAACACGAGCTTACCTATATCCCCTGCCACCTCATACCCTTCGAATTCCCCCGGACCATCGAGGCGCTCTCCGCGTACGACGTGGTGCTGATCAGCGACGTCGGCTCGAATACCTTCCTCCTCCTCCCCGAGATGGTGCGGGAAGGCGTCCGGGTGCCCAACCTCCTCGAGCTCATCTGCGAGTTCGTGCGGCGCGGCGGGGGCTTCGGCATGATCGGCGGCTACATGACCTTCGGCGGCATGGACGGCAAGGCGAAATGGAAGGACAGCTGCATCGAGGAGATCCTCCCGGTCTCGCTCGGCTACCACGACGATCGGAAGGAGGTCCCCGAGGGCGCCGACCTGCGCTGCGTCCCCGGATCGCATCCCATCCTCGCGGGCCTGCCCGCCGAGCTGCCCTACATCTTCGGCTACAACAAGGTCGTCGCGAAGGCCGACGCGGAGGTCCTCGTGTCCTTCAAGGGGGATCCCATCATCGCCGTCGCCGGCCGCGGCAGGGGCAGGACCTTGGCCTACACGACCGACTGCGCCCCGCACTGGGCCCCCGCGGCGATGCACGACTGGGACCGCTATCCCGACCTCTGGGCCAATATCGTCAGGTGGCTCGCCGGGGCGGCGTAGCGGGCTCCCCATGATCCCTGCTCGAGCGGGCGAGTCAGCGCATTCGCCCGAAGCCATAGAGCCCATCTCGAAGGAGGAGAAGATGAAGAGGACCGTCATCGCCTTGGCCGTCGTTCTGCTCATCGGCCTGGCTTCGGCTTCCGCGGCCCCCGCGCCGCAGAAGATCGTCTTCGCGGACGTGGTCGAGCCCATCTCGCTCGATCCCCACATCGGCAACGACAACACCACCACGACCGCGATCATGATGGTGAACGACGGGCTCCTCCAGAACCTCGGCGGCAAGTTCGTGCCGGGCCTCGCGGAGAGCTACACGGTGTCCCCCGACGGCGCCGTCTACACCTTCAAGCTCCGCGACGCGAAGTGGAGCGACGGGGTTCCGGTCACCGCGCAGCAGTTCGTGGACACCTACGTGCGCATGCTGACCCGCGAGGACGCCATGGACCTCGCCTACCTGATCTACCCCATCAAGAACGCCCTCCCCCTGAAGGAGAAGAAGGTCGACGCTTCCAAGCTCGGGGTCAGGGCCGTCAACGCCAGGACCCTCGAGATTACCCTCGAGGGGCCCTATCCCTTCATGAAGGCCCTGTTCGCGTCCAGCCCGATGTTCCCCATCCGCGTCGACCTCGCGGAGAAGTACGGCAAGGACTACGGCAACTCCCCCGACAAGCTCGTTTCCTGCGGCGCCTACCTGCTCAAGGAGTGGAAGCACGGCGACCGGCTCGTGTTCGAGAAGAACCCCGCGTACTGGAACGCCAAGGCGATCCGGACCCCGAACGTCGAGATCCTGTACATCTCCGACGCGAACACGCTCAAGAACATGTACGAGACCGGCGAGATCCACTTCTGCGTCCTGCCGGCCGACATCATCCCGGCCATGGAGAAGAAGGAGGGCTTCCACTACTACAACAGCGGGGCGGTCACCTTCCTCTGCTTCAGCAACAAGGGAACGAGCCCGGATCGGGCCAAGATCATCCAGAACCGGAACTTCATGAACGCCCTGTCCCGGGCCATCGACCGCGCGGACTTCGTGAAGGCCCTCTATCCCTCCAACGTGCCTTTCACCGGCGTGGTGAATCCCTCCATCAACGACCAGATGGGCGGGAAGTGGTCCGACAACTACAGCGTGGCCGACAAGTACCACAAGGAGAAGGCGAACATCGCCGAGGCCCAGGCCTTCATGAAGAAGGCCTGCCAGGAGCTCGGCTACGCCTCCGCGGACAAGATGCCGGTCTTCGAGATGATCAGCACCGAGGGCGAGCTCAATCGCACCGTCTGCGAGTACTTCCAGAACGTCTGGAAGAAGGCCTTCGGCCTCCAGGTCGAGATCAAGCAGCTCGCCTTCGCCCAGTACTGGGACAACTTCTACGGCGCGCCCTACGACATCGCGCGCTCCGGCTGGGGGCCCGATTACGACGACCCCTTCACCTACCTCGACATGTGGGACAGCCGGGGCGGCTGGAACAAGACCGGCTGGGTCGGGGAGAGCTACTACAAGCTGATCACCGAGGCCAACAAGCAGAGCAGCATGAAGAAGCGCAACGACATGTTCTACCAGGCCGAGGCGATTCTCCTCCAGGAGGCGCCTATCATCCCGGTGATGGCGCGCCGCGGGGCCTATATGCTCAACGAGAAGAAGATCGAGGGCGTCTACTTCAACATCTTCGCGCCGAACCTCGATTTCCGCTTCGCCAAGCTCAAGTAGCGGCCGCCGCCGCCGCGGCTCCGGGCGTCGATCCGGGGCCGCGGCCCGAACCGCGCGATCCATCGAGGGGGGAAGGCTTGCTCAGATTCATCCTACGGCGCCTCTTCGCTTCGGCGATCATGCTCCTCGCCCTGATCACAATCTCCTTCTTCGTGATCAAGCTGATCCCCGGCAATCCCTTCGCCAGCGAGCGGATGCAGCCGGGCGCGAAGAAGGCCATCTACGCCTACTACGGCCTGGACAAGCCGGTCTACGAGCAATACTACCTCTACCTCAAGAACCTCCTCCGGGGCGACCTCGGGGTCTCGTACAAGATCCGGAGCGTCACGGTCAACGAGGTGATCGCGAAGTCCTTTCCCTACTCGCTGGACCTGGGCCTCCGGGCCATCGTCGCGGCCGTCGCGGCGGGCCTCGGGCTGGGGATCGTCTCGGCATACCGCCGCGGCAGGGCCCTCGACACCTTCACCATGATCCTCGCCACCGTCGGGACGGCCGTGCCCTCCTTCCTCGTCGGCTTCTTCATCCAGTACCTGTTCGCCGTGAAGCTGCGCTGGCTCCCGGTCGCCCAGTACACGAGCTTCGCGCACACGATCCTTCCCAGCTTCGCGCTGAGCCTGGGGATGCTCGCTACGATAGCCAAGTACGCGCGGGCCAGCATGATCGAGGTCATCTACGCCGACTACGTGAAGACGGCGGACGCGAAGGGGCTGTCGAAGATGCGCATCGTCCTGCACCACCAGCTCCGCAACGCCCTCCTGCCCATCGTCACCCTCCTCGGCCCCATGGTCGCCATGGTGCTGACGGGGACCTTCGTGGTCGAGAACGTCTTCGCGATCCCGGGCCTCGGGCGCTATTACGTCACCTCGATCACGAACCTCGACTACACGATGATCATGGGGCTGACCATCTTCTTCGCCGGCTTCCTCGTGGTCATGAACCTCCTGGTGGACGTCGTGTACGTCCTCGTGGATCCCCGCATCAAGCTGAGTTGAGGTAACGGAGTGACGCAGCCAGGCACCGAGCTCGATTTCACCCACGTCGGCGCCCGCGAGGGCGAGGCCGACTCCATCAAGCGGCCGAGCCTGGGGTACTTCCAGGACGCCCGGCGGCGCTTCAAGGCCAACGGGGCCGCGATGGCCGGCCTCGCCGTCCTCGCCCTCCTCGCCGCCCTGAGCCTCGCCGGCCCCCTGGCCGTGCCCTACAACCACGAGGACGGCGACCTCCTCATCGCCAACCGGGGCCCGGATAGCGAGCACTGGTTCGGCACCGACGACCTCGGCCGCGACTACTGGGCGCGGATCTGGGTCGGCGGCAGGGTGTCGATGGCCATCGGGATCCTCGCGGCCCTCCTCCAGGGCTGCGTCGGGATCCTCATGGGGAGCCTGTCGGGCTTCCTCGGCGGCAAGGTCGACCTCGTCGTCATGAAGCTCGTCGACTTCCTCATGGCCTTCCCCTACCTCGTGTGGGTCACCCTCCTCATGCTGGTGACGGGGGCGGGGCTCGTCCCCATGATCCTGGCCCTCACGCTCACGGGCTGGCTGACGATGGCGCGCATCGTGCGGGGCCAGATCCTGACCCTCAAGCACGAGGACTACGTCGTCGCGGCCGAGGCCATGGGGGCGAGCGCGGCTCGCGTGATCCTCAAGCACATGATACCGAACACCATGGGCGTCATCATCGTCAACCTCACCTTCGCCATCCCCGCGGCGATCTTCTCCGAGGCCTTCCTGAGCTTCATCGGCATCGGGATGCGGGCGCCCATGACCTCCTGGGGACTCCTCGTCAGCATGGGCATGAAGCAGCTGTACAGCTATCCCCTCAGGCTCCTCATACCCTGCGCCTGCATCAGCCTGACGATGCTCTCGCTCCAGATAGTCGGAGACGGCCTCCGGGACGCCCTCGACCCGAAGCTGCGAAGGTAGGAGGGCGGCACATGAGCGACGCGATCCTGGAGGTCAGCCACTTCGGCGTCTCCTTCCATACCTACGCGGGCGAGGTCCAGGCCGTGCGGGACGTGAGCTTCCGGGTGTCCCGCGGCGAGGTCGTCGCGATCGTCGGGGAGTCGGGGAGCGGCAAGTCCGTCCTCACCCAATCCCTGGTCCGGCTCCTCCCCGACCCGCCGGCGCGCGTCGCGGCGGGCGGCCGCGTGCGCTTCGAGGGCGAGGATATCTCGGGCTACTCCTTCCGGCGGCTCAAGTCCGTCAAGGGCTCGAGGATCGCCTACGTCTTCCAGGATCCCATGACGAGCCTCAATCCCCTGGCCAGGATCGGTGACCAGGTCATGGAGGGCGTCGTCTACCATGGCCTGATGGGCCGGAAGCGGGCCTACGCCTACGCCCTCGAGCTGCTCCGGGACGCCGGGATCAGGGACCCGGAGCGGCGCATGGGTCAGTACCCGCACGAGCTCTCGGGCGGGATGCGCCAGAGGGTGATGATAGCGATAGCGCTGGCGATGCGGCCCGCCCTCCTCGTCGCCGACGAGCCCACCACCGCGCTCGACGTGACGACGCAGGCGCAGATCCTCGCGACCCTCAAGGAGCTCAATCGCTCCCGGGGCATGTCTATCATCCTCATCACGCACGACATGGGCATAGTCGCCGGCATCGCGCGGAGGGTGATCGTCATGTACGGGGGGAAGGTGGTCGAGTCGGGGAGCGTCGAGGAGATCTTCGAGCGGAGCCGCCATCCCTACACGCGGAGCCTCCTCGGCTCGGTCCCGCGCCTCGACGCCGACAAGGGAAGGGAGCTCGACTTCATCGTCGGCTCGCCGCCCGACATGCTGAGGCCGCCCGCGGGCTGCCCCTTCTCGCCCCGATGCGCCTACGCCATGGCCCTATGCGCCGAGCATCCCCCGGCGGAGAGCCCCGTGAGCCCCACCCACTCGAGCTGGTGCTGGCTCCTCCATCCGGGCGCCGCGCGGATCCTTGAGTCCTTCGCGCGCCGCTATCCGGACCGGATCGGGACCGAGGCGGTTTGACATGGGCAGCATCCTCAGCGTGCGCGACCTTTCCAAGCACTTCAGGGTCTCGAAGCGGGGCCTCGTCAAGGCCGTCGACGGGGTCAGCTTCGACATCGAGCAGGGCGAGATCCTGGGCCTCGTCGGCGAGTCGGGCTGCGGCAAGACCACGCTCGGCCGAACGATCAAGCGGATCTACGAGCCCGACGGCGGGCGGATCGTCTTCGAGGGCCGGGACATCGCCCACGCCGGGAAGGACGAGCTGCGGGCCTACGCCCGCCGCGCCCAGATGATCTTCCAGGATCCCTACTCCTCGCTTGACCCCCGGATGACGGTGGCCGAGATCGTCGGCGAGGGCATGGCCATCCACAAGCTCTACGGGCCGGGGAGGATCCGCGAGCGGACGATCGAGCTCCTGGAGCTCGTCGGCCTCAACTCCGAGCACGCCAGCCGCTTCCCCCACGAGTTCTCGGGCGGGCAGCGCCAGCGGGTCGGCATAGCCCGCGCCCTCGCCCTCGAGCCGAGGTTCCTCGTCTGCGACGAGCCCATCTCGGCCCTCGACGTCTCGATCCAGGCCCAGATCGTCAACCTCTTCAAGAGGCTGCGCGACCGGCTCGAGCTCACCTACCTCTTCGTGGCCCACGACCTGGCCATGGTCCGCTACATCGCCGACCGCGTCGCCGTCATGTACCTCGGCCGCATCGTCGAGGTCGCGGGCTCGGACGAGCTGTACCGCAACCCGGCCCATCCCTACACCGAGCTCCTCCTCTCGGCGATCCCGATCCCCGATCCGCGCGTCGAGGCCGGCCGCGAGGCCCCGGGGCAGGTCCCCGAGATGGCGAGCCCGCTCGAGCCGCGCGAGGGCTGCAGCTTCTCGGGCCGCTGCGCCTACGCGGGCGAGGGCTGCGCGACGCGCGGCGGCGAGCTCTTCGAGCTCTCCCCCGGCCACTACGTCGCCTGCGACGCAGCGGCCAAGAGAAGACGATAGGAGGCATCCATGGTACACGAACGGCGCTTCGAGCGTGCGCACGAGGCGATGCGGCAGGAGGGCGTCGACGCCTGGGTCTTCTGCGGCCGGGAGACCCACATCCTCGGCGAGCCGGCCATGCTCTTCCTCATGCCGACGCAGATGGGGGGAAAGACGACGGTGATCGTCGCCGCCGACGGCCAGCGCATCGTCGTCGGCTCGATCATGCAGATGGAGGAGCTCGAGGCGAGCGGCCTGTTCACGAAGCTGGTCACCTACCCGACGCTGGCGGACTACGAGGGCCTCGTCGCCGAGGCCCTGCGGGGGCTCGGCCCGCTCCGGAGGATCGCCCTCGACTTCTCGGAGAGCGACCCCTCATCGGACGGACTCACCGTGACCGCCAAGGCCATGCTCGACCGCTGCTTCGCCGCCGCGGGCCTCGAGGCGGAGCTGGTCTCCAGCGCCCCCCTCATGAAGGCGGTGCGCGGGAGGAAGAGCGACGAGGAGGTCGGGCTCATCGCCAGGGCCGTCGAGGCCGCCATGGAGGTCTACGACGCGGCCCGTCCCCTCATGCGCGCGGGCATGTCGGGGCGCGATGTCCAGAGGCTCTTCAAGCGCCTCATCCGCGAGCGGGAGCTGGGCTACTCCTGGTACGAGCCGGAGAATCCCTACGTGTCGGTCGGCGCCCGCTCGAGCTACCTCTGCAAGCGCCCGCCGGCCGATGTCTTCATCGAGCCGGGGGACCTGGTCAACGTCGACCTCGGGATCCAGCTCGAAGGCTTCGCCTCGGACGACCAGCGCTCCTTCTACGCCCCCCGCGAGGGCGAGAAGGCCCCCCCCTACGAGGTCCAGCGCGCCTTCGAGACGATCCAGGAGATGAACGCCACCGTCTGCGCGCACATGAAGGCCGGCGTCGACTCGGACGAGCTGACGCGGTACGGGAACGAGATCATGCTCCGCAACGGCTATCCCCAGGGATTCAAGGGCGGCTACGGGCACGAGATCGGCATCTACGCGCACAACGGCGGGCTCACCGCGGGCTACAACCCCTTCAAGCCCGAGCTCGACAAGAAGCTGGAGCTCAACATGACCTTCACCCTCGAGCCGGCCATCCTCACCCCCTTCGGCCGGCTCTGCCAGGAAGAGGTGGTCGTGGTGAAGGAGGAGGGAGGGCGCTTCCTGAGCAGGCCGCAGAAGGAGGTCTGGCTCATCGGGAGCTAGGGCGGGGAGGCGCGGCCGCGAGCGCCTTCCCCCTCGGCCGGCCTTCAGTCCCGCTTGTAGTGGGGCATGCCCTCGGGCAGGACGAGCGAGAGCTCGACGAGGCCGCCTAACGCGCCATCGTCATACCAAGGCGCCTGAAAGATGAGCTTGCGCTGGCCTTTCTTCTCGATCGTGTAGACGTGGGGCTCCCCCGTCTCGAGGATGCGCGCGATGATGGCCCTCGAGCGCTCGTTGTGGCAGGCGGCGAGGTCGGAGCCGACCAGGGACCGGCCGCCCGAGGACTCGAAGGTCTTAGCGGCCCGGTCGTTCATGTAGAGGATCTTCCCGTCGACGCCGGAGAGGGTCACCGCCCCGGGGAATCCCTTGACCCAGCCGGGCATGCGCTCGTCCATGTCTCCTCCCTTCGGCCGCTCCGGGAGGGTCCGCGCCTCCCGGCCGGCCCCGCCCGCGCGGGAGGCCCATCGTACAACGCGCCTCCGCCGCGGCGCAACCGCGGCGGAAGCGCCTCCCGCCGGGCCCGGACCTTTCCCGGCCGCTTGCGGCCGGCGCGGAAGGGGTCCACCATAGTGGCATGCCCAAGCTCCCGGCCGCGGCCGCCGCCTGCGCCGCCCTCCTCCTCGCCGCCTGCCCGCGGCAGGGGCGCGGCATCCCCGAGGGCATGATCCGCGTCGAGGGCGGCTCCTTCCTCATGGGCTCCCCCGAGGGCGAGCCGGGCCGCCGCGACGGCGAGACCCTCCACCGCGTCGAGCTTTCGGCCTTCCTCCTGGCCGCTCGCGAGCTGAGCTTCGCCGAGTACGACCTGTTCTGCGAGGCGACGGGGCGTCCGAGGCCCGGCGACTCGGGCTTCGGCCGCGGCGGGCGGCCCGCCCTCGACCTGAGCTGGACCGACGCCGTCGCCTACTGCAACTGGCGCTCGCTGCGCGAGGGCCGCGAGCCCTGCTATCGGGGAGGAGGGCCCGATCCGGAGTGGGACCGGGGGGCCGACGGCTACCGCCTGCCGACCGAGGCGGAGTGGGAGTACGCCTGCCGCGCCGGCTCGGTCTCGGCCTATTCCTTCGGCGAGGGCATCGGCCCCGAGCTCGCCAACTACGACGGATCGACCGCCTCGGGGGGTGCTCCTCCCGAGGCGCACCGGAGGAGGACCCTGCCGGCGGGATCCTTCGCGCCGAACGCCTGGGGCTTCTACGACATGCACGGCAACGTCTGGGAGTGGTGCTGGGATTGGCGCGGCCCCTATCCCGCGGGGGCGGCGAAGGATCCGCGGGGAGCGGCCGCGGGCGAGGAGCGCGTGCTGCGCGGCGGCTCCTTCCGCAACACGCCCGACCGGCTCCGATCGGCCTTCCGCTACGGGGCCTGGCCCGAGGCGAGCATCCCTCCCTTCGGGCTGCGCCTGGCCATGAACGCTCCTTGAAGCCGGGCCGCGGTCCCTGCTATGCTCCTCGCCGCGGCCGCCCGCGCGGCCGCCCCAAGGAGAAGCTCCCATGCCCTCGCGCCCCCGCGGCCTTCCCGCCCTGCCCTGCATCGCCTTCCTCGTCGCCGCGCCCCTGGCCCTCCTCGCCCAGGTTCCCGCATCGCCGGCGGCGCCTAACGTTCCCGCCCAGGCCGCCCCTGGGTCCGGCCCCGAGGGCCTCGAGGCCTACCTCGCCGAGAACGAGGCCGAGCCGCGCCTGGCCGAGCACAAGGACTCGCCCGAGGCCCTCGGGCTCAAGCTCTCCGCCCTCGCCCTGATCAACAAGGAGCGGGCCGCCGCCGGCTCGCCCCCGATCGCGCTCGATATCCTCGCCTCGCGGGTCGCGAACCGCCACGCCCTCGAGTCCGCCCGGGCCGGCTACACGGGCCATTGGAACCTGGCCGGGGAGAAGCCCTACCACCGCTGGGCCGCGGCGGGCGGACGCGATCACGTCTCGGAGAACGCCGGCGGCCTGGACTCCTCAGGGCCCCTCAATCCTGCCGGCATACCCGGCTTCATCGGCCGGCTCCACGGCTCCTTCATGGCCGAGCGGCCGCCGAGCGACGGCCACCGGCGGAACGTCCTCGAGAAGGGGCACACGCAGGTCGGCCTGGGCTACGCCCTCGAGGGCGGCCGTTTCCGCTATTACGAGGAGTACCTCGACCGCTACTTCGAGCTCATCGAGGGGCCCGAGCGGATCGCGGCCGGCGAGCTGGCGAGCTGGCGCTTCCTGCCCAAGGCCGGCTACCAGGTCTACGCGATCATCGTCTATTGGGAAGCCTTCCCGCGGCCCATGACGCCGGCCCAGCTCGAGGCCTCGGGCTCCTGCCCCGACTACACGAACCGGACCATTCTCTCCCTCTGGCCACGGGACTTCGCCGCGGCCGAGGACGGGAGCGTCAGCTTCAGCGCCTCATGGATCGAACGGGGCAGCTACTACGTCCAGGTCTACCTCGACACCCAGGCTCCGCCCCGCTCGGGCCGCTTCTCCACGGTCGGGAGGATCCAGGGCTCGGGCCTCGTCGTCCGCGTCGAGTAGCCTTGCCGCTCCTGCTCCGAGCGGACTATCCTGGGGCTCGCGGGAGGCGATCATGGTCGCTGGCGATGGTTCGGGCGGTCTGAAGTGGCGGAGGGTCTCGACGAGGGAGCTCCTCTCGACGCGCATCTTCAAGGTAGTGGAGCGGGACTGCGAGGCCCCCGGCGGCAAGGTCGGGCGCTTCGTCGCCCTCGAGGCCCCCGAGTGGGCCACCGTGGTCCCCCTCGTCGAGGGGCCCGAGGGCCCGGCCTTCCTCATGGTGCGGCAGTACCGCCACGGCTCGGACGAGATCTCCGTCGAGTTTCCCGGCGGGGTCGTGGAGGAGGGCGAGGAGCCCGCCGCGGCCGCGGCCCGCGAGCTCGAGGAGGAGACGGGCTACCGGGCCCGGAGCATGACGGACCTCGGCTGGACCTACCCCAATCCCGCCTTCATGGGCAACCGATTCCACGTCTTCCTGGCCGAGGGCTGCGAGCCCGAGGGCCGGGTCTGCCTCGACGAGCACGAGCTGGTCGACGCCTTCCTCGTCCCGGTCGGGGAGGTCCGCGAGCGGATGGGGAAGGGCCAGTACTCGCACGCCCTCATGGTGGTCGCCCTCTACCTCGCCGAGCGGGAGCTTCGCTCCCGTTCGGCCGCCGAGCGGGAGCTCGCCTCCCGCCCCTCGGCCGGGCTCTAGGCGGCGCTCCGCTCGAAGCGGGCCCTCGTCCCCGCCCAGAGCGCGAGCGAGGCCAGGGCGAAGAGGGTGAAGGACAGGAAGAGGGTCGTATAGCCCCAGGCCTCCACCACATAGCCTCCGATGGCGCTGCCGAGCACGGCGGGCAGGCCCACCCCCGCCCCCATGTAGATCGCCATGCCCGTGGCCTGCCGCTCGGGCGGGAAGCGTTCGGCCACGAAGCGGATGGCCGCCGGGAGGTAGAGCCCGTAGCAAAGGGAGTGGAGGAGCTGGGCCGCCGCGATGCCCCCGAAGGAGGGGAAGATGGTGTACAGGGCGAGGCGCGCGACGATGGCGACCGAGGAGAGGGCGATGGTCGGCATCGGCCCCCGCCTCGCGATGAAGCGCCCCGCCGCCAGCATGAAGGGTATCTCCGCGGAGGCGGAGATGGCCCAGATGGCCCCCGCCGCGTCGAGCCCGAGATCCTCCTTCGCGTAGAGGGCGAGGAAGGAGTTGATCGGGGCCATGGACAGGCGGTTGAGGGCGATGATCGCGATGCCGAGGGCGAAGGCCGGGTCGGCCCTTCGCTTGGGCGCGCGGCCCGCTGGCGAGGGCCCGGCCGAGGCCGGGGGCGCGGGCAGGGCCAGGGCCGCGGCGAGGAAGGCGAGGGTAGCGAGGCCCATGCAGGCGGCGAGGACGGGCGGCGAGGAAGAGACCGCGGCCGGGGCGGCCTGGAGGGCGAGGGCGGCGGCGATGAAGCCGAGGGTGCCCGGGGCTCGGATCCTCCCGTAGCCGCCCCGCAGGGCGGGGCCGCGGGAGGCCGCGTAGGAGCTGACCAGGGCGTCCATGAGGGGGACCATCGTCTTCAGTCCCAGGGCCAGGAGGACGAGGCTCAGGGCGGTCGCGGCCGGCCCCAGGGGCAGGGCGAGGCCGGGAAGCGAGGCGAGGACGCAGAGGGCCGTCCCCGCGAGGAGGGGCCTCGAGCCCGAGCCCCCGCCCCGCGAGCGGGCGTCGGCGCCGGCGGTCAGGACGAGGGGGCCTATGATGCCCGCGACCTCGAAGAGGGCGAGGAGGAGGCCGAGGGCCGCTGGGCCGTAGCCGAGGCCGCGGAGGAGGACCGGGAGGTAGGGCGAGACTATCCCGTAGATGGCGAAGAGGGCCAGGTAGGCGAGGGAGTAGCGTCCCGCCGCTCCCTTCAGCACCTCCGGGCCTCCTCGTAGAAGTCCTTGCCCGAGGCGTTGGCCAGGAGGATGGCCGGGAGCTCGCGGAGGACGACGAGGCGCACCGCTTCCATGCCGAGCTCGGGGTAGTCGACTACCTCGCTCGAGAGGACGTGCTCCCGGGCGGCGAGGGCGGCAGCCCCGCCCACGCAGCCGAGGTAGGCCCCGCCGCGGGAAGCGATGGCGGCCCGGGCCGCGGGGGAGCGGCCCCCCTTCGCGATGCTCACCAGGCTCGCGCCCCGGGCCATGAGCCCGTCTAGGTAGGCGTCCATGCGCCCGGCCGTCGTCGGGCCGAAGGAGCCCGAGGCCAGGCCGGGGGCCGCCTCGGTGGGGCCCGCGTAGAAGACCGGGTGGCGCGAGAGGTAGGCCGGCAGGGCCGCGCCCGAGGCCGCGAGGGCGCGGAAGCGGGCGTGGGCGGCGTCGCGGGCCGCCACGACGGTGCCCGACAGGAGGAGGAAGGAGCCCAGGGGGAGGGCGGCGAGCTCGGCGGCGAGCTCGGCCTGGGGCCGGTCCAGGTCGACGCGGCGCGCTCCCGGCAGGGCCGGCTCCCCGGCGGGCAGCAGGCGCGCTGGATCGGCCTCGAGGCGCTCGAGGTAGAGCCCGTCGGGGCGGACGAGGGCCTTGGCGACGCGATGCGCGGAACAGGAGATGCCGAAGGCGAGGGGAAGGCTCGCGGCGTGGCGCGGGAGCCGGAGGACCCGGGCGTCCAGGGCCATCCGGCTGCCCCCGAACTGGGCCCCGACCCCGCTCGAGCGGGCCATGGCCTCGATCCTCGACTCCCAGGCCCGGTCGCGGAGGGGCCGGCCATCGCCCCCCGCCTCGCCGGCGAGGCCGTCGAGGAGGCCGAGCCCCGCCAGGGCGAGGACCCTGAGGGCCTGGTCGGGCGAGGAGCCGCCGAGGACGGCCGAGATGCGGTAGGGAGGGCAGCCCGATGCGCCGAGGCCGAGGACCCGCTCGCGCAGCTTGGCCTCGAGGGCCGCCTCGTCGAGGAGGGAGGGGCTCTCCATCGACAGGCTCGTCCGGTTGGCCGAGCCCCCGCCCTTGGCGGCGAAGCAGAGCCGGTACTCGCCCCCGCCCGCGGCGCGGAGCTCGATCATGGCGGGCAGGTTGTCGCGGGTGTTCGACTCGGCGATGAATCCCTTCGGGCCGAGCTGCGAGGCGCGGAGGCGATGGGCGGCATAGGCCGCGGCCGCTCCCGCCGCGATGGCCCCCTCGTCCCTCCCGTCGGTGAGGAGGGCCGCGCCCTTCCAGCCGTAGGCGACCGCGGTGCCCGTGTCCTGGCAGAGGGGCAGCGTTCCCTCGGCCGCGATCGCCGCGTTGCGCAGGAGGGAGAACGCGACGAAGCGGTCGGCCTCCGAGGCCTCGGGGTCGGAGGCCGCCTCGGCCAGGGCCCGGACGTGGGCCCGGGGCAGGCGGAAGGCTATGGCGGAGAAGGCGCGCCGCGCGAGCTCCTCGAGCTCGGCCGAGGGAAGGAAGAAGGCCGGGCCGGCCTCCCCGGCGGCTCGGCCGGGCCCGAGCTCCACCGGCTCGGGGGCGGGGAGCTCGAGGCGCTCGTAGTCCTCGATAGGGCCGAAGCTCACGAGCTCGTCGATGGGATGGTGGCTCACCAGGGCCTCCTCGCCAGATGGATGGCGTCCGAGGGGCAGATCTCGTCGCAGCAGTAGCAGCGGATGCACTTTCCGCGGTCGATGGCCACGCGTCGCCGGCCATCGGCCCCGGCGGCGAGCTCGAGGGCTCCGGGCGGGCATATGCGGACGCAGGCCCCGCAGGCCGTGCAGCGGCGGCGGTCGAAGAAGGGCCGGGGCGAGGCGAGGTTGCGCACGACGCGATGGGCGAAACCGGGCAGCATGGCCGCGAAGATGTCGGCGCTGCCGGCGGCCGCGCCGACGAGCTCGAAGCGGCCGGGCGAGGCCCCCTCGGGAGCCAGGCCCGGGTACTCGATGTCCGCGGCCCCGCCTATCCAGGGGCCGCCGGCCGCGGCGCAGCGGGCGGCCGCCTCGGCGAGGTAGGCGATGCCGGCCGGGTCGTAGCCGATGAGCGACGCCGCGGCCCAGTCGAGGGCAAGGGGATCGGGCGAGCCGAGGACCAGGCCGACCTGGCGTGGCCTGCCGTTGTTGGGCCCGCGGCCCTCCATGGCGATGACCGCGTCCATGAGGGCGTAGGCCGGCCTGGCCGCGAGGGCGAGGTCGACGAGCATGGCGCCGAAGTCCCCGGGATCGGGGAAGCGGAGGTGGTAGGCGCTCTTGCCCAGGCCCGGGACGAGGCCGAAGAGGTTCTTGATCGCCCCCGTGTAGCGCAGGAGGCCGTGGGTCTTGAGCTTGGGCAGGGTCACGAGGAGATCGGCCTCGCCCAGGGCCGCGGCGAGGGAGAAGCGCTTGACGCGCCTGCCCTCGGGGTACTCGAGCTCGCGGGCCTCGGCGAAGTCGACCCAGGCGGCCCCTTCCGCCTCGGCCGCCTCCCTGAGGCCCGAGCGCCGGCCAGCGGCCTCCTGGGGGTGGAAGCCAGGGGAGTCGCCCACGGTCAGGCGGCCCGCGCCCCGGGCCTTGAGGAGGCGGAGGAAGGCCGCGAGGAGCTCCGGGCGGGTGGTGACCGCCCGCTCCGGGGCCGAGGCGTTGAGGAGGTTGGGCTTGACGAGGACCGAGGCCCCGCGGAGCTCGGGCAGGGGGGCGAGCTCGACCGCCTCGGCGAGGGAGCGGTCGAGGAGTGCGGGCTCATACGCCGCGCAGCGGACTATGGCGACCTTGCTTTTCATGGGCGCGATCAGGGGGCGAAGCCGAGGCCGAGGCCGAAGGAGAGGGAGGGCGAGGCGCCCGGTTCGAGCCCGGCGAGGAGGTAGGCCGAGGCGGCCAGGGGGCCGGGGCCGGGGAGGAGCCTCGCCTCGGCGCAGAGCAGGGCGGGCCAGGAGGGCCTAAGCCCGCCGGAGGCCTCGAAGGCCAGCTCGCCGGAGAGGCCGGCCCTCCAGCGGGGACGCGCCACCCAGGCTCCGGCCCGGGCCAGGGGAAGGGCCTCGGGCGAGGAGGAGCCGAGTTCCAGACGGAGGCCGGGAGAGAGGCCGAGGCTGAGGGAGTCGGCGGCGAGGGAGAGGGGGAGGGAGAGCTCGATCCCGCTCGCCGAGCCCGGGAGGAGGGGCTCATCTGCCGAACTCCAGGTGCCGCGGGCGTAGGCCCCGAGGGCCGCCGGACCGGCCTTGGCCAGGGCGAGGAGGAGGGAGAGGCCGAGGTCGGCCTTCGGCTCGCCCTCAGTCTCCGCGGCCAGGCCGAGGCCGAGCTGGGCCTTGCCGCCGAGGGAGAGGCCGGCGCCGAGGGCGAAGGCCGAGTCGGCCATGCCCGAGGAGGGGAGGAGCCAGGCGAGCTCGGCGGAGAAGGACTTGGCCGGGGAGGGGCTCGGGTCGGGGAAGAGGAGGGAGCCGGGCATGGCGGCGAGGCTGCCGGCGGCGCCGATCCGCAGGGAGGAATCGATGCGTATCGAGGAGCTCAGGGCGAGGGGGTCCGAGGCCTCCGCGCCCGGGGCCGGGGAGGCGGCGAGGCCGATCAGGTAGTTCCCGTCGGGGAGGGGGAGGCCGTCGGGGCCGCGGCCATCCCAGGCGAAGGACAGCTCCCAGGTCTCGAGGCTCGGAAAGTCCGCGGAGGCGACCAGGAGGCCCGCGGCGTCGCGGATCTCGAGCCGCGCCGAGCCGGGGGCGCTCGCCTCGAAGCGGATCAGGGCCTTGCCGAGCTCGCCGGCGGCGGCGGGATTGAAGGAGGGCCGCGAGGGGCGGAGCGCCTTCACCGCGAAGGGCGCCGGGGAGAGCTCGAGGGAGATCGAGCTCTCCTGGTCTTCGGCCACCGACAGGAGGAGCTCGCGCCGCTCGAAGCCGAAGCGCCTGGCCGCGACCGCGTGGCGGCCGACGGGGAGCTCGGCCCTGCCGCCGCCCGGGCCGAGCTCGAGGGTAGCCCCGTCGACGAGGAGCTCGGCGTCCGCGGGCGCGAGGGAGAAGGTGGCCCAGCCGGTGGCCGGGACGAGGACGACGTGGAGGCGGGTCTCGCTCCGCTCGGCGAGCTCGAAGGAGCGGGAGAGGCTCCGATAGCCGGGGGCGCTCACCTCGACGAGGTAGCTGCC
>Ga0116153_10001488_pt1 | contig 21613 bp, 19 predicted proteins | sample AD_UKC028_MetaG_FD_89896 | JGI IMG/M metagenome (GOLD analysis project Ga0116153, IMG submission 89896) | Active sludge microbial communities of municipal wastewater-treating anaerobic digesters from USA - AD_UKC028_MetaG | ecosystem: Engineered > Bioreactor > Anaerobic > Digestate | place: USA...
ACACGCCGCTCGGCCGCGCCTTCCGGGCCAACGTGAGCTATACCTACCAGAAATCCGACAACGGCGGCCTCTCGCAGTCCAACATCGGGTTCAACACGACCTTTTCGCCGACGCCGCTCTGGGGGGTGTCCTGGTCCACGCAGTACAACGTCACCGACGGGACCTTCGAATCGCAGATCATCCGCCTCGAGCGCGAACTGCACGAATGGCGGGCGGGATTCAACTTCGTCCGGAACCCGAACGGCAACGTGTCGCTCTACTTCTCGATTTCGCTCACCGATCTCCCCGCCATGAAGCTCGACTACAACCAGTAGTCGCCAGGAGGCGCAAACGTCCTCGATGGCGGACATGAGCGCCCCCGTACGCATATCGTAACACAATATGGCATAATGACTTGAGGTTCATTCCGACATGGCATGGACCGTGCGTTTTCCCAAGTGTCCCCTCTTCGAGGAACTCCGATGCGTCTCGTCTGGGCCGGTGCGGCCGTGCTGACACTCGCCGCCTGCGATTCCTACACTGAAGTCATCGCCCCGCCCCCCGGAGGCATCCAGCCGCCGGTTGCGCTCTATTATCAGGTCGAGCCCATCGGGACCGGAACGGCGCCATCCGGCCTGCTGCTCTCGTGGCCCGACGACGGCGATCCCAATCTCGCCGTCTGGCATGTCTATTCACGAGGCTCGACGGCCGAGGCATTCGGGCTCCGCGGCTCAACCACCTCCAACACCTACCACGACAACGGCCCGCCGGACTTGCAATACTACGTGACGGCGGAGGACCTGAACGGCTTCGAGAGCGGCGCGAGCCCGACCGTCACGATCGACGAGCGCCTGGCCCTGCCGGCGCCCGCGTCACTCTTCAGCATCAGCCTCGACGGCGCCATTGCGCTCGACTGGACCGACAACGCCCACGACGCCTCCCCGGCCCGGTTCGCCGCCTACCGGATCTACAGCGCGGCGTACGACATTGACGCCAACCTCTGCGACGTGGACTGGTTCCTCGAGGGCACCACGGTGGCACCGGAGTTCATCTCCGGCGCGCTACCCAACGGCCAGCCGCGCTGCTTCGCGGTAACCGCCGTGAGCGTCGAAGGGTACGAGAGCCTCTGGTCCCCGATCCGGGCCGACACCCCCCGTCCTGACGCGCGGAACATCGTCCTGTACGCGCGGGAGCTGACGCTCAGCCAGAGCGGGTTCCGTTTCTGGAAGGACCTGAACTTCGACCAGTTCGTGCAGCCCTCCGAGCTCGGGCTCGTCGGCCCCGGCAACGCCCCCGACATCGACTTCGTGGTCGAGCGGAACGGCCTCGGCGGCCTGCGGTTCCGCCCGGTGCGCGCCGGCACCGGCGTCGAGTTCTACGGCAACGCCCCGGTCGGCGACCTGACCGACGTCGACTGGGCGCCGGACCAGGTGTACAGCCCGCTGCCGATCGACGCACTCGTCGGCTGGGGATACGTGTTCGAGATGAGCGGCGGCGACGCCTTCGCCCGGTACGGCGCGATCCGCGTCACCCACGTCGGCCAGGACTTCCTGATCCTCGACTGGGCGTACCAGACCGATCCGGGGAATCCGGAGCTCGTGGTGGGCGGCGGTATTCGCGCCGCCAGGCCGACCGGAGTGACGATCGCGCACTAGGACGGGCTTGTGCGGGCCGGGATGTTCGGGCAATTTCGGCAGATGCCTACCGACACCCTGCTGCTCGACGGCAACTCGCTCACAGTCCCCGCCGTGGTCCACGCGGCACGCAATCCTGCGTGCCGCGTTGGCGTTCAGCCCGGCGCCCTCGCGGCGCTCGCGGCAAGCCGGTCACGCGTCGAACGCGCCCTCGCCTCGGGCCAGACCATCTACGGCATCAACACCGGGTTCGGCAAGCTCGCCAACGTCCGAATCGCGCCGGCGGATCTCGAGCGGCTCCAGGTCAACCTGATCCGGAGCCACGCCGCCGGAGTCGGGGCGCCACTGCCGCCCGACGTCGTTCGCGGGCTGATGATCCTTCGGGCGAACGTCCTCCTCCGCCCGACCAGCGGCGTGCGCCCCGCCCTCGTGGAGGCGCTCCTCGGCCTCCTGAACGCCGGCATTGTGCCGCTGGTGCCGGAGCAGGGCAGCGTTGGGGCGAGCGGGGACCTGGCGCCGCTGAGTCACGTGGCGCTGGTCCTGATGGGGGAGGGGGAGGTGCTCGAGGCGGGGCGGCGCGCGCCGGCCGCCGCCGCGCTGGCGGCCGCCGGGCTCGCGCCGTACCGTTTCGCGCCGAAGGAAGGGCTCGCCTTCATCAACGGCACGCAGGCCCAGACCGCGATGCTGGCCCTGATGATTCACGACGCCGAGGTGCTCTGGCGGAGCGCGGTGGGCGCGGCGGCCATGAGCCTCGAGGCGCTCCGCGGCACGCCGACGCCGCTGGACGAACGGATCCACGCCGCCCGCCCCCATGCGGGCCAGATCGAGACCGCCCGCCTGATGCGGGAGCTGCTCACCGACAGCGCCATCCGCGAATCCCACCGGGACGACGACCCCCGGGTCCAGGACGCGTACAGCCTCCGGTGCACGCCGCAGGTGCTCGGCGCGGTGTGGGACGCGATCGCGTTCGCGGCGCGGACGACCGCCGTCGAGCTCAACGCCTCGACCGACAATCCCCTCGTCTTCGACAACGGCGACGTGCTCTCCGGCGGCAACTTCCACGGCCAGCCGGTGGCGCAGGCCCTCGACTTCCTCGCGGTGGCCGTCACCACGCTGCAGGCGATTTCGGAGCGCCGGGTGGAGCGCCTGGTGAATCCCGACCTGTCGCAGGGGCTCCCCGCCTTCCTCACGAGCGACCCTGGGCTTTCGTCGGGCTACATGATGGTGCAGATCACGGCCGCGGCGCTGGTGGCGGAGTCCCGCACCCTGGCCCACCCGGCGAGCATCGGGTCGATCCCGACGGACGCGAACCAGGAGGACTTCGTCCCGATGGGGATGGGGGCGGCCTACAAGGCGCGACGGATCCTCGACAACGCGGTGCACGTCGTCGCCACGGAGCTGCTGTGCGCGGGACAGGGGCTCGACCTCCTGCGGCCGCTTACGCCGGGCCGCGGCGTCGGCCTGCTCCACGACCGGCTCCGGGGGCTGCGCCCGGCGGTGCCGCCGCTCGCGGAGGACCGGCCGCCCGCGCCCGATCTTGCGCGGCTGGCGGAGGCGATCCGGGCCGGGGTCTTCGATCCCGCCACGCTCGCCTAGCTTGCTCCCCCCCTTCCGCCTCCATATCTTTCCGAGGTGCTTCGCGCACAAGTCTAAGTCCAAGTCCTGTCGCCGCTTTCCTCCTTCTCTGGCCGAGCCCGAATGAACCTCGAAAAGCTCAAGGACACCGCCAGGAAGCACGAGCAGAAGGAGGAGTGGCGGAAGGCCATCGAGGTCTACCAGCGAGTCCTCGAGGCGTTCGAGTCCGGCGAGGAAGCCGCGCCCGACTTGGCCCTCTACAACAAGGTCGGCGACCTGCACCTGAAGGTCGGGGACATCCCCGCCGCCGTTCGCTCGTACGAACGGGCGGTCGAGCTGTACAGCGAACAGGGATTCTCCAACAACGCCATCGCCGTCTGCGGCAAGATCCTCCGCTACGATCCCCACCGCACCCGCACGTACATCCAGCTCGCCCGGCTCCACGCGAAGAAGAACATGGCCGGCGAGGCCAAGAAGAACCTGATCGAGTATCTCGACCGCATGAATCGCGATAACATGCGGGACACCGCGCTTCGCGACGTGAAGGAGTTTGCGGACCAATTCGGCAGCAGCGACGAGATCCGGGTCATGCTGTCCGAACTGCTGCGTGTGGCGTCGCGGGGCGCCGAGGCGCGGGAGCAGCTGGAGAAGCTCGCGACGGAGCTGGAGGGCCGCGGGGACCAGACTGGCGCGCAGCGAACGCGGGAGCGGATGCACGAAATGGAGGCGACCGCGCCGGCGCCGGCCGAAGAGCCCCGTCGCCGTGGCGACCTCGTGTTCCTCGACATCGGCCTCGACACTCCCTTCGGGTCGCCGGTCGGGTTCGGCGCCCCGACGCGCGAGGTCCGGACGGCTGACGAGCCGCCGCCCGTGGCCGACGCGCCGGTGGACGAGGTCACCATGTCCGCGTCGGACCTGCTGCAGTCCGAACTCGAAGCGGGCGACCTGGAGTTCGAGGTGGTCCCGATGGAGGGTCTGGAGCGGGTCGGGACGGCGGACCTCGACAATCTCGAAATTCTCCCCGCGGATCCCGACCTGGTCGAGGACAACACCACCCTCGACGCCGAGGACCTTCCCGCGCCGCTCGAGGGCTTCGAGCCGGCGGAGTTCGACCAGGCGGACACCGTCACGCTCGTGCCGACGGACTCGACCGGCCTGGTGTCCGACATGACGTTCGACCTGCCGGTCTCGGCCATCCAGGATGACCCTGCGCCCGCGGGACGGATCGAGGAGTCGCCGCTCCTGGGAGACGTCGACGTCGACCTGGCCGACGGGGCCGACGCCGAGAGTTACGTCGTCGAGGCGCCGCCGGTCTGGGCCACCGACGATCCGGCGCTGCAGCTGGTGGAAGGCGAGGCGCCCGCCGCCGGCGCGCAGGGCGCCGGCGTGGAGGAGGTGTCGGCCGAGGCGCGCGTGACGGAGCTCGAGGACCGGGTCCTCGACAACCCCGATGATCCTGCCGTGCACCGGGCGCTCGGCGAGGCGCTGCTCGCCACCGGCGAGCACGGGCGCGGGGTGGAGGAGCTGAACCTGGCGCTCTCCCGCTTCGAGGAGCTCGAAGACTGGGACGGGGCGAACGACGTGGCGGAGGAGCTGGCCCGGCTGGAGCCGGACGGGATCCGGTACTACCAGAAGCTCGTGGAGCTCGCCTACCGCGTGGGCAACCGCACGCGCGTCGTCGACGCGTACCTGGAGCTGGGCGACGCGCTCGTCCGCGTGGGGGCCGTCGAGAAGGCGTTGGCGGTGTACGGCCGGGTGGCCGAGAGCGAGCCGGACAACGCCCGGGCGCGTGCGGCCATCGATTCGCTTGCGCCGCCTCCCCCCCCGAGCGCGCCGGCGACGGCGGCCGCGCCGCCGGAGGGGTTTGTGGACCTCGGCGCCATGGTGCTCGACGGCGACGTGGGTGGCCGGCCGAAGGACACCCGGATGCGGGTGCAGGACGAGGAGCCGACCGGCGACGAGGAGCGGGACTTCGCCGAGATGCTGAAGCAATTCAAGCGCGGGATCGACGAGAACCTCGACGCCGAGGACTTCCAGTCGCACTACGACCTGGGCATCGCGTTCAAGGAGATGGGCCTGCTCGACGAGGCGATCGCGGAGTTCCAGAAGGCGCTCCGGTCGCCCGACGCGCGGCTGCGGACCTCGGAGGCGCTCGGCTCCTCCTTCTTCGACAAGGGGCAGTTTGCGGTGGCCGAGGCCATCCTCCGCCGTGCCGTGGACGGGCTGAGCGGCCAGGACGACGAGAAGATCGGCCTGCTGTACTGGCTCGGGCGGGCGCTCGAGGCGGAGGGGCGGGGGCACGAGGCTCAGCCGTATTATCGGCGCGCGCTGGCGGTGGACATCCACTTCATGGACCTCGCCGAGCGGCTGCGCGCCATTTCGAAGGGCGAAACACCGTGACCCAGGCGATTCCCGCCACGCTCGCGGACATCCAGGCGCCCGTGCGCGCCCGGCTGGACGAGGTCCGGTCCGAGCTCCGCCGCATCGTCGAGGCGGATTTCGGCCTGATCGCGGAAGTCAACGCGCACCTCCTGCAGATGCAGGGCAAGATGCTGCGGCCCACGCTGCTGCTGCTGGCGGACGAGGCGACCGGCGCCCCCGATCCGCGGGCCGCCACGCTCGGCGCGGTCGTGGAGCTGATCCACCTCGCCACCCTCGTCCACGACGACTCCGTGGACCATTCCGTGCGCCGCCGCGGGATGCCGACGATCAACGCCCTGTTCAGCCACCAGGTGTCGGTCATCATGGGCGACTACCTGTACTCCCGCGCGGTCATCGAGCTGGTGCGGCTCGCGGACCTCGAGCCGCTGCGGATCCTGGGGCGGGTCACGAACGAGATGACCGTCGGCGAGATGCGCCAGCTGCTGGCGCACGACCGGCTGGCCTTTTCGGAGGAGCAGTACGACCTGCTGATCATGGCCAAGACGGCCTCGCTCCTCTCCGGCGCCTGCGAAACGGGCGCCATCCGCGCGCCGGGTGAGCAGCGTCAGGCCATGCGGGAGTTCGGCTTGCGGCTGGGCATGGCGTTCCAGATCGTGGACGACCTGCTCGACTACACCGGCGACGCCACGATCACCGGCAAGCCGGTCGGCGCGGACCTTCGGGAGCACAAGGTGACGCTGCCGCTGATCCATGCGCTGCCGAAGCTGTCTGCCAGTCAGCGCCGCGAGGTGTCGGCCCTGATGGACACCGAGACGCCGACGGACGCGCAGATCGCCGCGGTGGTGGAGGCGGTGACCGAGGCCGGGGGCCTCGACTACGCCCGCGAACGGGCGGCCGCGCTCTCGACTGGCGCCGAGGCCGCGCTCGAGCTCCTGGCCCCCAGTCCCGCCCGCGAGGCGCTTCGGGCGAGCATCCCGTTCGTCCTGGATCGGAGGAGCTGATGGCCGGTGGACCACGTCGCCCCGGGTTCTACCTCGGTGTCCTGACCACCGGCTTCCTGGCGGGCGGCTTCCTGACGGCGCTGCTCCGGCGGTTCCTGCCGGAAAGCGCGGCGCGGGACTTCTTCACCACGGCGGTCAACCCGACGGTGGGGCCTGTCTCCGTGGACCTCCTCGTGGTTAACTTCACGCTGGGGCCGGTCGGGCTCGATGTGACGTTGCTCAGTCTCGTGGGCGTCCTCGTGGCCTATTTCATCGCGCGGTCCCTCTTCTAAAGGCGGTCCGTATGCTCGGAAACATCGGCTTTTCCGAATTGATGATCCTCATGGTCGTGGTGTTGCTGGTCTTCGGCGCCAAGCGGCTGCCCGAGATCGGCTCCTCCATCGGCAAGGGAATCCGGGAGTTCAAGCGCAGCATCTCCGACGCCGGCGACTCGATCAGCAGCGCCCCGGACGACCGTGCGCAGCTGCCGCGGTCCATGGATGCGCCGCCGTCTAGCACCACGGGCAGCGGGTCGGGTGAGCCCAAGCGGCTCTCGCAGTAGCCGCACCAGCCGGAATGCACGAGGGGCCGGACCGGGGAACTTCCCGGTCCGGCCCCTCGCCGCGTTTGCGGTGGGTAGTCGGGCCTAGATTCCGTTGCTCTGCCCGAGGGCGGAGGTGGCGGCGGCCTCGGCCTGCGCGGAGGTCGGGAAGAGCCCCTCGCGACGGTCCACCACCTTGGCCTGGGTCCGCAGCGCCTCCAGGTAGTTCCGCGCCCGGTCCTGGCGCGCCCGGCGGATCGCGTCGGTCCGGTACGCATCCAGCCCCTGCCGGAAGGCGGAGGTATCCGCCGGCGTCCGGGCCACCACCCGCACGATGTACATGCCGTCGTCCGTGTCGAGCACGTCGCTGACGGCCCCGACCGGCAGGCTGAAGACGGCGCCGGTGAGGATCGGGTTGGGCACCGGGCTCTCGACCCGGCTGAACGGGCCCAGGTTGCGGTACGGGATGCCGAGCGCGTTGGCGGCCTGCTCCATCGTGCTCCCTTCCCGGACGCGCCGGAGGTAGTTCTGCGCCAGCTCGGCGGCGAGGCCGATCTTTTTGTCCTGGGCGACGGAGATCATCACCGCCTCGCGGATCGCGTCGAGCGGGGGGACACCCTCGGGGGTGATGCTGTCCAGCCGGAACAGGTAGTAGCCGATGGGTGTCTCGATGATCGGGCTGATTTCGCCCACCTTGGCCTGGAACGCCCAGGCGCCGGCGTCGGGGATGACGCGCACCCCGATCTGCAGCTGGGTGCCCTTCTGGACCGGCGGAGTCGGGCCGAGGGGGAGCGACAGGGCCCGCGCGACCGTGTCGAGCGCGGCGGGGTCGAGCCGGCTGGCCCCGAGTTCCTCCAGGGAGTCCGCCTGCGCGTCCAGCCGGTCGCGGTGCGTCCCGGTCACCTCGATGGGAATCAGGATGTGGCGGCCGGTGGCCGTCTTGCCCTTCCGGCTCGACACCTCGATCAGGTGGTAGCCGAAGTCCGTGAGCACCGGCATGGACAGGGTATTGAGGGGCATCGAGAAGGCGGCGCTGTCGAAGGCCGCGACCATCGAGCCCTGCGTCCACTCGCCGAGGTCGCCGCCCTTCGAGGCCGAGATGCTGTCCGACGATTCCCGCGCGGCGATCTCCGCGAACGGCGCGCCGTCGAGGATTTCCTGCCGGACGGCCAGGGCGTGCTGGTAGGCTGCGGCGGAGTCGCTGCCGTCGGTCAGCCGGGGCAGCGCCACGAAGCTCATGTACGCGGTTGGCGACCGGCTGAACTGGTCGGCGTGGGCCTTGTAATAGGCCTGCATCTCCTCCTCGCTGACCTGCACCGCCGAATCGGGAATCGCGCGACGTGGGAGGATGGCCGCCAGCTCGATGGTGGCGGTCTCATTCCGGTCGCGGTAGAGCTGCCAGAGCGCGGGGTCGGAGAGGTAGACGTCGGCGGTGACCACCCGCAGCAGCTTGCTCTGCAGGATCTGGTCGCGGTACTGCGCCTCGAGGACCGGGATGTACTGCTGCCCGACCCCGGAAGCGAGCCAGCGCTGGTACTTGGAGAGGTCGAACTTGCCCTCGGTCTGGAACTGCTCCGCCGTCTGCAGCTGCGGCGGCGGGAAGTTCTTGATGGCCTCGCTGATCTCCTGCGGCGTGGCCACCAGGCCCCGGCGCTTGTACTCCCGCTGCAGCACCGTCGCCTCGATGATCTGGTTCCAGACGTCGTTCCGGATGCCGACGATGTCGTCCAGCGTGAGCGGCTTCGACGAGGTCCGTTGCTGCTCCTCGATGGTCTGCTGGACCAGCGTGGTGTAGTAGCGCGCCTCGATCGTCTGGCCGTCCACCTTGCCGGCGCTGGTCTGGGACAGCAGGCCCGTCCCGCCGGAAAGCCCGCTGAGATCGAACACCAGCCAGAGGAAGAACGAGGCGGTGACGATGTAGATGAGGGGCTTGGCGCTGTTCCGAAACACTTGCATCGACATTGGCGGGATCCCGGCTCCGGACATGGTGGAAAAAGAGGGATAAGTCTAAGCGGGGCAACGGACAATCTCAAGCCATCCGTCCGCGGGGGCGGTTGACAGCACCGCATTTTTACCTTACTCTGAAGCCAATCCCCGCAACAACTTACGCGTCCAGGGACCTGAATGGCCTATTCTCGCGAGATTGAAAAACTCCAGCGTCAATTCGAGGAGAACCCGCGGCGCTTCGCGGCCCCCTTCGCCGACGCCCTCCGGAAGAGCGACGAGGTGGAGCGCGCGCTCGAAGTCATCCGGGTGGGGCTCGAACTCAATCCCGACTATATCCCCGGAAGCGTCATCCTCGGCCGCTGCCACCTCGACATGGGCAATGACGAGGGAGCGGAAGCGGCGTTCTCCCGCGTTCTCGACCTGGACAACGAAAACGTCATCGCGCTGAAGTCGCTGGCCGACATCATGGAGCGGCAGGGCCGCAGCGACGAAGCGATCAGCTTCCTCACCTACCTGCTCGACGTCGACCGGAGCAACGACGAGGCGCGGGAGCAGCTGGAGCGCATCCGCGGGACGCCAGCTGCCGCCGCCCCGGCCATCGAGTCGGCGGCACCCCCGACCGCCGGCGATACCGCTCCTCCACCGCAACCGTTCTTCGGTGCACTTCCGGCCGATGAGCCCCCGTCGCCCGTGCCGCAGGTCGAGGAGTTCCTCGAGCCGACGGCGCTCTGGGAGCCGCCCGTCGGTGCGAGCGAGGCCGCGATCTCATCCTGGGTCGAGCCGACCGCCGCCGCCGCCGAGCCCGTGGACGCCGGCGACTCGCTCCTCGAGGAGCCGGCGAGCCCGGCAGATGTCACGCCGATGGATGGCTTCGAGCCCGTGGAGTTCCGCGGCGATGCCGACGACACGGCCGGCGCCTCCCGGTTCGAGGAATTCGTGCTCGAGCGGGAGGAGGAAATCGTCCTGCACAGTTCGTCCGGCGCGGAGTACCAGGTCGCGAACGACTCGGAGTCCCTCCTCGAGCGGACCAGCGCGCCCTCGGAGCCCGAAGCGCCGTCCGCGCCGGAGGCCGCGCCCGAACCCGAACCCGAACCCGAACCCTCCACGGTCACCTCGTCGAGTTCGGTCATCGCGGAGGAAATCGAGGCGACGCGTCCGGCCGAGCCGCTGCTCCCGGCGGTGGAGGAGGAGGCGCCGCTCGAATGGGCCATGCATGTCGGCGAGGAGCAGGAATTCGTGCCAGCCGGGCCGACCCATAGCGGCGTCCATCCGCCGGACAGCTTCGATGCGGCCATCGAAGGCATCGCCCCGGTGGACGAGGAAGGGGACGTCGGGGAGCCTGAGGACGACGCGAGCGAGGCAGAGTCGGGTGCGCCAGTGCTCATGGTGACCGAGAGCATGGCCGAGCTGTATGCCGCGCAGGGCCACCCGGGCGAGGCGCTCGGCGTGTACCGCATCCTGTACGACCGGAATCCCGACAACGAGCGGCTCCGGCTCCGCATCGTGGAGCTGGAGTCGGTGCTGGCGGCCAGGGTGATCGAGGACGCCGCGCCGTCCTTCGCTGCGTCCGTCACCGGCGGCAAGGCCGTCGCCAGCTTCCTGGGCGCCATGCTCGACGCTCGTCCGCCGCAGGTGGACATCCCGGAGCCGCCGCCGGCCCCTGAACTCACCCCCGCCACGGAGGCGTCGGACGCCGGTGACGAGGAGGCGGTGGCGTCGGGCGCCCCGACCAGGCCCGCCATCGACCGGCTCTCGCTCGGCGCGATCTTCGGCGAGGACCCGTCCCCCGTGCCGCCGGCGGCGAACACCACCCCCAACGAAAAACCGGAGGGCGCATCGGGGTTCTCCTTCGACGAGTTCTTCGGCGGGGGGGAAGCGGTGTCCACGGGCCGCACGTCGTCCGGGTCGGTCCGCGCCGCCCGGGCCTCGGACGACGAGGATGACCTCGACCAGTTCCACTCCTGGCTCCAAAGCCTGAAGCGCTGATGCGGGTCGCCGTCTTGAACGGCCCCAACCTCAATCTGCTTGGCGTGCGTGAGCCCGCACTCTACGGGCACCAGACGCTGGCCGACGTCGAGGCCATGGTGCGTGCCGAGGCCGCCTCGCTGGGCGTCGAGGTCGAGTGGTCGCAGAGCAACCACGAGGGGGTGCTGGTCGACGCGGTGCAGGCGCTGCGCGGCCGGGTCGATGGCGCCGTCGTGAACCCCGCCGCCTTCGGGCACACCAGCCTGGCCCTGCGTGATGCGTTCCTCGCCGTCCAGGTCCCCTTCGTCGAAGTGCACCTCACCAACATCTTCGGACGCGAGCCGGAACGGCGGCACACCGTGCTGGCCGACCTTGCGGTGGCGGTGATCGCCGGGCTCGGCGCGCGGGGGTATGTGGTCGGGTTGCGGGCGCTGGTGGACCGCCTGCGTGCCGGCTGACCTCAGGGAAGCGCGCCAGGCGGGGGTCCGGGCGCTCCTCGCCGCCGAAGGGGTGGAGTCGCTGCTGGTGTCGCACCTGCCGAACATCCGGTACCTCACGGGTTTCACCGGGTCGGCCGGCCTGCTCCTCCTCGAGCCCGACGGCGCCGTGCTGTTCACCGACTTCCGGTACGCCACCCAGGCGCCGGCCGAGGTGGGCGATGCCGCCGAAGTGGAGATCGACTCGGCCAGCGTCTGGGAGCGGCTCAAGCACCGGTGCGCCGACCGTCCCGACCGCACCGTCGGGTTCGAGGCCCATTCGCTCACCGTGCGCGACGCCGGCCGGCTGAAGAAGTGCGCCAGGCGCACGGCGCCGGTCGGGGAGCTGGTCGAGGGGTTGCGGGCCGTCAAGGCGCCGGAGGAGGTGGCGGCCATCGCGGCGGCGGCCGAGCTGGCGTCGGCGGCGCTGGCCGAGGTGCTGCCCACGGTCCGTCCCGGCCAGTCGGAACTGCTGGTGGCCAGCCGGCTCGAGGCGGCCCTCCGCCGGCGCGGCAGCGAGTGGCATCCCTTCCAGACGATCGTCGCGTCGGGTCCGCGCTCGGCGCTGCCGCACGCGCATACCACCGAGCGGGTCATCGGCGCGGGGGAATTCCTGCTGATCGACTTCGGCGCGCAGGTCGACGGCTACTGCGCGGACCTGACCCGGACCGTGGTGGTCGGCGGGCGGGCGGATGCGCGCCAGCGGGAGGTGTACCAGGCGGTGCACGCGGCGCAGTGGAGGGCGAGGCGGGAGATCCGCGCGGGGATGACGGGCCGCGAGGCCGACGCCCTGGCCCGCGACCTCCTGGTGGCGCGGGGTTTCGGGGAGGCGTTCGGCCACTCGCTCGGGCATGGCCTCGGGCTCGAGGTCCACGAGGCGCCGCGCCTGAGCGCCACGGCGGAGGCGGTGTTGCCGGTGGGCGCGGTGGTGACGATCGAGCCGGGGCTCTATCTTCCGGGGTGGGGCGGCGTGCGCCTGGAGGACGATATCGTGCTCACCGCCGCGGGGCCGCAAGCGCTGTCTGACGGACGTACCGAACTGGTCGAGCTGGTCTAACCGCGGGCCGGGGCCTGCGCCGGAGGAGGAACGCTCGTGAACGCCGACGAAATGAAGCAGCTGGCCCAGTTGCTCCAGAAGATGCCGGGGATCAAGTCCATCGAGCTGAAGGACGTGAAGAAGCTGGCCGAGCTGCTCCGGGACTCCCCCGAGCTGGGGTCCATCGAGGTCACGGGCTTCTTCGGTACCGGGGTCGTCATCACGCGGACCAACCAGGGCTCGGCGGCGGCGTATCCGCCGATGCCGATGATGGCGCCGGCGCCCATGATGGTCGCGCCGCCCGTGGCGGCGGCGTCCGCCGGCGCCGCGCCTGCCGCCCCAGCGGCCGCGCCGGCGCCCGCCAGCACCCTCAAGGAAATCAAGTCGCCGATGGTCGGCACCTTCTACAAGGCGCCGGAGCCCGGCGCCGAGGCGTACGTGAAGGTCGGCGGCCGGGTCGCCACGGGGCAGACGGTGTGCATCATCGAGGCGATGAAGATCATGAACGAGATCGAGGCCGAGGTGTCCGGCGTCATCCGCGAGATCCTCGCGGAGGACGGCCAGCCGGTGGAGTTCGGCCAGGTCCTCTACCGGGTCGATCCCAATGGCTGACGCGCCCGCGGCCGCGCCGTTCAATTTCAAGCAGGCGATCGCCGAGATGGTCCGGCGGAACGGGTCCGACCTGCTGCTCAAGGTGGGCCGGCCTCCGACCGTGCGCGTCAATGGCGAGCTGGCCGGGCTCGACTTCCCGCCGCTGCGCCCGGAGGACCTGAAGGCGCTGGCCGAGCAGATCATGACGCCGAGGCAAGTCAAGGAGTTCGCGGAAAAGAAGGAGGCGGACTTCGCCATCGGCGTGCCGGGCGTCGGCCGGTTCCGGACCAACATCTACCAGCAGCGCGGCACGCTGGCGTTCGCGTTCCGGGCCATCCCGTACGAGGTCAAGACCATCCGGGAGTTGAAACTCCCCACGGTGCTGGAGGAGATCTCGGCCCGGCCGCGCGGCCTGGTGCTGGTCACCGGCATCACCGGCTCCGGCAAGTCCACCGCGCTGGCGGCGATGATCAACCACGTCAACCAGCATCGGCGCGTGAACGTCATCACCATCGAGGACCCGATCGAGTTTCTCCACCGGGACCAGATGGCCAACATTTCCCAGCGGGAGGTGGGCAGCGACACCCTCACCTTCGGCGCGGCGCTGCGCCACGTGCTGCGACAGGACCCGGACGTCATCCTCATCGGCGAGATCCGGGACGCCGACACGCTCGACACCGCGCTGAAGGCCGCCGACACGGGGCACCTGGTGTTCTCGACGCTGCACACCACCGACGCCACCCAGACGATCAACCGGGTCATCTCCTTCTACCCGCCCCACCAGCACCAGGAGATCCGGTCCCTGCTGTCCACCGCGCTCCAGGCGGTGGTCTGCCTCCGCCTGGTCCCCAAGAAGGACGGCAGCGGTCGCGTGCCCGCGGCGGAGGTGCTGATCAACACCGCCGCCGTGGCCGACAACATCCGGGACATCGAGAAGGCGCTGAACATCCCCGACCTCATCGCCGAGGGCACGATCTCCTACGGGATGCAGTCCTTCGACCAGTCGCTGATGAAGTGGTACCGCGAGGGGGTCATCTCCTACGAGAGCGCCCTGTTCTACAGCAGCAACCCCAGCGAGTTCGCGCTCCGCGTCTCCGGCGTTTCCTCGGCCTCCGACAAGACCTTCGACGAGTCGGGCAAGGGCGGCCTGGACATCTCGCAAGGCTTCACTCCGTGACCATCCGGAAGGTGCTCGTCGCGAACCGGGGCGAGATCGCGCTGCGCGTCATCCGCGCCTGCCGCGAGCTCGGCATCGCCACGGTGGCGGTCTACAGCGAGGCCGACCGGGAGTCGCTGCACGTCCGGTTCGCCGACGACGACGTCTGCATCGGCCCGCCCCCGAGCCGGCTGTCCTACCTCCGCATCCCGAACCTGATCGCGGCGGCCGAGATCACCGGTGCCGACGCCATCCACCCCGGCTACGGCTTCCTGGCGGAGAACGCGGAGTTCGCCGACATCTGCCGGGCGTCCAACCTGACCTTCGTCGGGCCCACCGGCGACCAGATCCGGCAGATGGGCGACAAGGCCACGGCGCGCCGGCTGGCCAAGGAGGCCGGGGTCCCGACGGTACCGGGGTCGCCAGGCACCATCGAGGACGCCGACGAGGCCCTCGCCGCCGCGGAGGCGATCGGGTTCCCGGTGATCATCAAGGCCACGGCGGGAGGCGGCGGGAAGGGGATGCGCATCGCGCTCGACGCGGAGCAGTTCTCGCAGTCCTTCTCGCTGGCGCAGAACGAGGCGCTCTCCGCCTTCGGGAACGGGGCGGTGTACGTCGAGAAGTACCTGGCCCGCCCGCGGCACGTCGAGATCCAGGTCATGGGCGACAGCCACGGCACCGTGGTGCACCTCGGCGAGCGCGACTGCTCGGTGCAGCGCCGCCACCAGAAGCTGATCGAGGAGAGCCCGAGCCCCGCCCTGACCGAGGAGCTGCGGGGCCGCATGGGCGACGCCGCCGTGAGCCTCGCCGCGGCCATCGGCTACGTCGGCGCGGGCACCATCGAGTTCCTCCTCGACGAGGACGGCAGCTTCTATTTCATGGAAATGAACACGCGAATCCAGGTCGAGCATCCCGTCACCGAGATGGTGACCAGCTTTGACCTGGTCAAGGAACAGCTCCGCGTCGCCGCTGGCGAGCGGATCAGCTTCAAGGGGGACGGCCGCTACCTCCGCGGGCACGCCATCGAGTGCCGCATCAACGCCGAGGACCCGTACCGCAACTTCCAGCCGAGTCCCGGGCTCATCACGGCGTATCATCCGCCGGGCGGGCCCGGCGTGCGGGTGGACACCCACGTGTACGCCGGGTACCGGGTGCCGCCGCACTACGACTCGCTCCTGGCCAAGGTCATCGTGCACGGGAACAACCGCACCGAGGCGCTGAACCGCATGGGGCAGGCGCTGGACAGCTTCATCCTCGAAGGGGTCACCACCACCATCCCGTTCCTGGCCCGGGTCATCCGCCATCCCGACTTCGTGGCCGGGACGGTGGACACCAAGTTCCTCGAGCGTGAGCCGCAGCTGCTGAAACCCGAGGCATGAAGCTCGACGTCGTCTTCTCGCCGCTGGGCCTCCTGCCCGGGCAGGCGACGGGCCGGACGATCTTCGTCATCGACATCCTCCGGGCGTCCACCGTCATCTGCGCCGCGCTCCACCACGGGGCGCGCGCCGTGCTCCCTGCCTCCACCACCGAGGAGGCGCTGCGGCTCGCCCAGACCATCGGCGCGCCCGACGTGCTCCTGTGCGGGGAGCGCGGCGGCCTCCCGATCCCCGGCTTCGCTCTCGGCAACAGCCCCCTCGAAATGACACCCGCCGCCGTCCGGGGGCGGACGCTCGTCATGACCACGACCAACGGGACGCCGGCCCTCCTCGCCACGCAGGGGGCGGCGGCGGTCTACCTCGCGGCCGCGGCGAACCTGTCGGCGGCGGTCGCCGCCGCCCGCGACGCGCTCGACGCCCGGGGAGAGTTCATGATCCTGTGCGCCGGCCGGGAGCGGTCGTTCGCGCTTGACGACGCCTACGCCGCCGGCCGGCTGCTCGGCGCCGTGCTGGGCGGCGGCCGGAAACGGGCCGGGCTCAACGACGCCGCCGTCGCCAGCCTGGACCTGGTCCGCCGGTACGGCGCCGCCTGGGAGCGGCCCCTGCGCGCCAGCCGCGGCGGGAGCGACCTCGTCGCCCTCGGATTCGACGCCGACGTCGTGGACGCCGCCCGCGAGGACGTCTATCCCGTGCTCCCCGTCTACCACGAACGGCGGATCACCGCCGCTCCCCCGCCCGCGAGCCTCCTGTGACCGACGACGCCCGCCGCCGCCTCGGCGCCGTCACCGCGCTCGTGCTCGGGCTCTTCGCAGGCCTGACCCTCCTGCCCGTGCCGCTCACCGGCCCGCTCGGCGCCGCGCTGGGCGGCCTCCTCTGGGAATGGCTCGGCATCGGCGCCCTCGGCGTGCCGCTCCTCGGCCTCGGACTCGGCCTGGCCGGCTTCGACCGGCTGCCGCGGCTGGACATGAAGCGCGCGGCCATCCTGGCGGCGGGGCTGAGCCTCGTCGCGCCGTACGTCGTGGGCGTGCTCAGCCGGGTGACGCCGGAGGACCTCGTCCCCGACGTGGCCGGCCGCGCCCTCGGCGCGCGGATGACAGGCCTGGCGCCGGGATTCCTCGCCTCGACGGCGTACGAGATCGTCGGGTTCGCCGGCGCCCTCCTGCTCGGCTTCCTGGCGCTGTCCGCGCTGACGCTCCTGACCGTCGCCTGGCACCCGCTGCAGCGCTTGGAGCGCCAGCCCGAGTCGGGGGAGGCGCCGCCGCTGCCGGCGTCGAGACGGACCGCGCCGCTCCCGCCGGCCGACGAGGAGGACGAGGAGGCGACGCCGGTCCGGGCACCCGGACTGCGGAAATCCCGGGAGCCGAAACCCGCCAAGGCGAAGCCCTTCTCGCCCGCGCCGGAGCCCGACGTCGAATCGGAGCTGCCACCCATCGAGTTGCTGCAGGAGCCGCCGGCCCGGGACATCGACGCCGGCGAGGCCCAGCTCGACCGGCTCGGGCAGGTGCTGCTCGAGACGCTGCGCACGTTCAAGGTGGACGGGACCATCGCGGGGCGGACCACCGGCCCGGTGGTCACGCAGTTCGAGATCGTCCCGGCGCCGGGGGTGAAGGTCGGGCGGATTGCGGCGCTGGCCGACGACCTGGCGCTCGCCATGCACGCCCCCTCGATTCGGATCGTGGCGCCGATTCCCGGCAAGGGCGCCGTGGGGATCGAGGTACCGAACCCCACGGCGCGCATCGTCTCCATCAGGGAGCTGATCGCCGCGCCGGAATGGGAGCGCGCCCGCGCCACCCTGCCGGTGGCGCTGGGCCGCGACCTCGAGGGGCGCCCGGTCATCGCCGACCTCGCCAAGATGCCGCACCTGCTGATCGCCGGCGCCACGGGCTCGGGCAAGTCGGTCGCCATCAACACCATCATCACCAGCCTCGTGTACCGGTACACCCCGCGCGAGCTGCGGATGCTGATGATCGACCCGAAGATGGTCGAGCTCTCGATGTACAACTCGCTGCCGCACCTCCGGCACCGGGTGGTCACGAACAACAACGAGGCGGCCACCGCGCTGAAATGGGCGGTGTGGGAAATGAACCGCCGCTACGAGCTGCTCCACGCCAACGGGGCGCGGAACCTGGCCGACTTCAACCGGAAGGTCGAGGAAGGGAAACCGCTCCGGAACCCGGCCCGGCCGAAGCTCACGCTCGCCATCGTGAGCGAGGAACCGGCGGACACGCCACCGCCACCGCCCGAGGAAGAGGCGTACACCGAGGGGCACCTCCCCTTCATCGTGCTTTTCGTGGACGAGTTGGCGGACCTGATGATGACGGTGCAAGGCGAGGTGGAGACGCCGCTCGCGATGCTGGCCCAGAAGGCGCGCGCGATCGGCATTCACTTGATCCTCGCCACGCAGCGGCCGTCGGTGAACGTCATCACCGGCCTGATCAAGGCCAACTTCCCGAGCCGGATCGCGTTCCGGGTGGCGTCCAAGGTGGACAGCCGCACCATCCTCGACCAGAACGGGGCGGAGGCGCTGCTCGGCAACGGGGACATGCTCTTCCTGCCGCCGGGCAAGAGCGAGCCGCTGCGGCTCCAGGGGGCCTTCATCGGCACCGAGGAGTCGGAGCGGGTCATGGAGTGGTACGTGAAGCGGCGGGAAGCCCGGCGCGCCGCGGCGAAGGAATCAGAGGCGGCGGAGAGCGACATCCTCGAGACGGTGCGGGCGCTCGAGGCGGCGGCGGACGGCGGCGGGGGCGGGGAGGACGGCGACGGCAGCGAGCGCGACAGCCTCTTCCGCGAGGCGGCCGAGGCGTGCATCCAGAACCAGGGCGGCTCGACGTCGCTCCTGCAGCGCCGCCTCCGGATCGGCTACGGCCGGGCGGCGCGCATCATCGACCAGCTCCAGATGGCGGGCATCCTCAGTCCACCCGATGGATCCAAGCCCCGCGACGTGCTCATCGGGATCTCCCAGCTGGAAGAGTACTGCTCCTGAGGCCGGACACCGGACACACGTCTTCGTCGAAAGTGGCATTCGATCGAGGGTAGCTGGCGCAGGTCGGTGGTGTGCGGGGCACTCCTCACGGGGTGCCCCGTTTGTTTGAACCGGCACGCGGTGCGGCGAGTACCGGTGTCAACGGGAACGTGTCAATGTGTCGGACCATGACACGCGGGAGTGCTGGAGTTGACGGAGGGTCGGAAACGGCCAGTGGCGTCTCTGTGGAGGAGGAAGCATCGACCGGTCGGGTGATCGGTGCTGCCGTGGCAGTCCACCGGGCCCTCGGCCCGGGGTTTGGGGAATCGGTGTACCATCGTGCGTTGGAGCTGGAGCTTGATCGGCGAGGCGTGCCGTTCGCGAGCGAAGTCGAGGTCGATGTTACCTACGTGGGGGCCGTGGTTGGGCGGCACCGCCTCGACTTGATCGCCATCGGGGGAATCGTGGTCGAGCTCAAGGCTGTGCAATCGCTGGATGCCGTCCACTTCGTCCAACTGCGATCCTACCTCAAGGCCGCACGCCTGTCGGTCGGCCTGCTTCTCAATTTTGCCTCCACACGTCTGGTGATCAGGCGAGTGGTCCACCGTACTGCACAACTGCGACCCCTCCCGAACTTCCCTCCCTTCCGGCATTCCCTCGTCTCTCGGTCGAGCGCGCAGAATCTCGATCGACCGCCGCGTTTCTGCGATGACGGCCCGCGACTGGGCCGGGCTTATGGTGGATCATGACCACCCGCCGCTTCATCCCGACCCGCGAATGGGAAGACGCCCGGCAGCTTCGAGGGCTTGCGGGGGAGCACGCCGCGCTCGCCTACCTGGCCTCGTGCGGATGGTCCATCGAAGCCCACCGGTTCAAGCTCGGCCGTCACGACCTGGACCTGGTGGTGCGGCGCGGCCCTGTGGTGGCCTTCGTCGAGGTGAAGACGCGACGGACGGCGGCGTTCGGGCTCGCAGCCGAAGCAGTCGGGTGGCGGAAGCAGCGCACGCTGGCCAAGGTCGCCGAACTCTGGCGGCTCCGGAACGGGCGCCCCGGCGACACGTATCGCTTTGACCTGGTGTCGGTTACGGACATCGGCAACGGGCGGCTGGAGGTGGAGCACCTCCCCGATGCCTGGCGGCTGGAGCGCAGATGAGCCTGCGCCATACAAATATGACTCAAAATCAGTCACATTTTGCCTATTGCTTCGGCTCTTGTTCGGTTGTATTGTTGTTCGTGAATTAGTGACGCAAAATCATCCACTTCAGTATCCGGAGATCGACCCACATGGCCACCGATGAGCAGAAGCAGGAAAAGCACGACGGCGAACGCCGCAAGGCGCTGAACCTCGCCATCTCCCAGATCGAAAAGCAGCTGGGCAAGGGTTCGATCATGCGGATGGGCTCGGAGTCGCCGCGGGTCAAGATCGCCGCCATCCCGACCGGGGCCATCAATCTCGACGCCGCCACCGGTGTGGGGGGCATCCCGCGGGGTCGCATCACCGAGATCTATGGCCCCGAGTCTTCCGGCAAGACGACCCTCTGCCTCCATGTGGCCGCCAACGTCCAGAAGGGTGGCGGGGTGGCCGCCTACGTGGACGCCGAGCACGCGCTGGACGTCGAGTACGCCCGGAAGCTCGGCGTGGACATCGACAACCTGCTCGTCTCCCAGCCGGACACCGGCGAGCAGGCGCTCGAAATCGTGGAAATCCTCGTCCGGTCGGGCGCGGTGGACCTGATCATCATCGACTCGGTGGCGGCGCTGGTGCCCAAGGCCGAGATCGAGGGGGAAATGGGCGACAGCCACGTCGGCCTCCAGGCCCGCCTCATGAGCCAGGCGCTGCGCAAGCTCGCCGGCGCTATCAACCGCTCGAGCTGCTCGGTCGTCTTCATCAACCAGCTCCGCGAAAAGATCGGCGTCATGTTCGGCAACCCCGAGACGACCACCGGCGGCAAGGCGCTCAAGTTCTACGCGTCGCTCCGGCTCGACATTCGCCGGATCGGGCCGGTCAAGGAGCGGGAAACCGTCATCGGCAACCATGTGCGGGTCAAGGTCGTCAAGAACAAGGTGGCCCCGCCGTTCAAGCAGGCGGAGTTCGACATCATGTTCGACGAGGGGATCAGCCACACCTCGCTGCTCGTGGACCTCGCCTCCGAGGCCAACATCATCCAGAAGTCGGGCGCCTGGTATTCCTACGGCGACCAGCGGATCGGGCAGGGCCGGGAGAACGCCAAGCTCTTCCTCCGCGACAACGAGGCGCTGATGCTCGAGGTCGAGGGCAAGGTCAAGGAGCTGCTCGGCATGGGGGCCGTCGCCACCGCGGCGGCCGGAGCGGACGAGGGCGACGATGACTGACCCCTCCCCGCGGGTCGTCACGGCCATCGAGCCGGACCCGCGGAAGCCGGGGGTCATGCGTGTCCACGTCGACGGCCGCCCCTATTGCGCCGTCCCTGCCTCCGCCCTCGGCAGGGCGGAGGTGGGCCCCGGCACCCAACTCACTCCGGAGCGGCTCGACCTGCTTGGCGGTCTGGCCGACGAAGAGGGAGCGTTTCGGACGCTGCTCCGCGCCCTCGAGCGCCGGTCGTTCGCCCGGGTGGACCTGGGGCGGCGGCTGGCCAAGAAGGGGCACCGTCCCGAGGCGGTGGACGGCGCGCTCGCGCGCGCCGCTTCCCTGGGCCTCCTCGACGACGCCGGCTTCTCGCTGAACTACGTGGAGACGCGTGCGGCGCGGGGCCGGGGCCCCGCACGACTCGTCCGGGATCTCCAGGCCATGGGGGTCGAGCGCCGGCACATCGACGCCGCCATCGCGGCCCACTGGCCCCCGGACACCGACCGCACCGCCATGCCGCGGGCACTCGCCGCCCGCCGCGCCCGGCAGCTGGGACAGCTCCCGCGGGAGGCCAAGCGACGCCGACTGGTGGCCTACCTGGCCCGGCGCGGGTTCACGGGACCGGAGGTGCGCCAGGCCATCCAGGAGGCGCTCGCCGCGCCGTCCTGATGGCCGCGGGGGAGTCGG
>Ga0116153_10001495_pt1 | contig 21556 bp, 20 predicted proteins | sample AD_UKC028_MetaG_FD_89896 | JGI IMG/M metagenome (GOLD analysis project Ga0116153, IMG submission 89896) | Active sludge microbial communities of municipal wastewater-treating anaerobic digesters from USA - AD_UKC028_MetaG | ecosystem: Engineered > Bioreactor > Anaerobic > Digestate | place: USA...
AGCCTGTCCATCGGCGTCCTCCTCCGCCCCGGCGGAGGAAGGGCCCGGGCCACCCTCCGCGTCCAGGTCCTCCGCCATGGCGTTGATGGCGTCGATATAGGCCCGGACGCTGGCCTCGATGACGTCCGTGGACACCCCGTGCCCGTTGTAAGCTCTGTCCCCCAGGCGCACCCGCACGTGGGCCTCACCCTGGGCGTCCTTGCCGCCGGTGACGGAATCCAGGGAGAAATCCTCCAGCACCGGATCCCGGCCCACGATCTTGTCGATGGCCTTGAAGGACGCGTCGATGGGTCCGTCCCCGGTGGCCACCCGCTCCTCCTTCCTGCCGTCCCGGGAAGCCAGGCTGACCGCGCTGGTGGAGGTTATGGAGTTGCCGGAGTTGATGATGAAACGCTCCAGCTTCCAGGCCGCCTTCCGGTCCGGAGCCCAGCCCCGAGCCAGGGCCTCGATGTCCCGGTCGCTCACGGTCTTCTTCTTGTCCGCCAGGGCCTTGAAGGCCTTGAAGAGCTCCGCGGTCCGGGCCGGACCGAGATGGAAGCCCAGCTCGGCCAATCGATCGTCGAAGGCGTGGCGTCCCGAGTGCTTGCCCAGGACCATCTTGTTCCGGGGCAGACCCACGGACTCGGGGGTCATGATCTCGTAGGTGTCCGCGCGGGCCAGTACCCCGTGCTGGTGGATCCCCGACTCGTGGGCGAAGGCGTTCTCCCCGACCACGGCCTTGTTCGGCTGGACCCGGCAGCCCGTGACCTGGACGACCAGGCGGCTGGCGGCGTAGATCCGGGTGGTGTCGATCCGGCACCGGGCGTCCAGGGAGTCGGCCCGGGTCCGAAGGATCATGGCGATCTCCTCCAGGGATGCGTTCCCCGCCCTCTCCCCGATCCCGTTGACCGTGCACTCCACCTGATCCGCCCCGGCCTCCACGGCAGCCAGGGAGTTGGCCACCGCCAGGCCCAGGTCGTCGTGGCAGTGCACCGAGAAGACGGCCTTGCCCATGTCCGGGACCCCGGCCTTGACCCTCCGCACCAGGTCCCCGAACTGACGGGGCAGGGCGTAGCCCACCGTGTCCGGCAGGTTGACCGTGGAAGCCCCCGCCTCGATGGCGGCCTGGAAGATCCGGCACAGGAAGTCCGGGTCCGAACGGGAGGCGTCCTCGGCGGAGAACTCCACGTCCGGGCAGAGCTTCCGGGCATAGCGGACCATGGCGACGGCCTGTTCCACCACCTCGTCGGGCTTCATGCGGAGCTTGTACTCCATGTGCACCGGCGAGGTAGCGATGAAGGTGTGGATCCGGGGGCGCTCCGCGGGCCTCAGGGCCTCCCAGGCGGCGTCGATATCCCCGGGCACCGCCCGGGCAAGGCCCGCCACGGCGCAGAGGCGCACCTGGCGCGCGATCTCGCGCACCGAGGCCAGGTCCCCGGGGCTTGCGATCGGAAAGCCCGCCTCGATGACGTCCACGCCGAGCTTCTCGAGCTGCCGGGCCACCTCGAGTTTTTCGCCCAGGTTCATGCTGCAGCCCGGAGCCTGCTCGCCGTCCCGCAGGGTCGTGTCGAAGATCGCGATTTCGCGTGCCATGGCTCTCTCCTACCTCTTGTCCCGGGTCCAGCTCATCATGGCCCTCAGTTCCGCCCCGACCTTCTCGGAGGGATGGGCGGCCTCGATGGCCCGCATGCGGTTGAAGGCCGGACGGTTGGCCTGGTTCTCCAGGATCCACTCCCGGGCGAACTGCCCGTTCCGGATCGCCGCGAGGACGCGCTTCATCTCCTTGCGGGTCTCCTCGGTGATGATCCGGGGGCCGACCGTGTAGTCCCCGTACTCCGCGGTGTCGGAGATGGAATACCGCATGAAGGAGATCCCCTTCTGGACCACCAGGTCGATGATGAGCTTCATCTCGTGGATGCACTCGAAGTAGGCGCTCTCGGGCTGGTAGCCGGCCTCCACGAGGGTGTCGAAGCCGGCCTTCATGAGGGAGGTTACCCCGCCGCAGAGGACGCACTGCTCCCCGAATAGGTCCGTCTCCGTCTCCTCCTGGAAGGTGGTCTCCAGGACCCCCGCCCGGGCCCCGCCGATCCCCGCCGCGTAGGCTAAAGCCTGGGCCTTGGCGGTACCGGAGGCGTCCTGCTGGACCGCCACCAGACAGGGGACTCCCTTGCCTTCCTGGTACTGGGATCGGACCGTGTGCCCCGGCCCCTTGGGCGCGATCATGACCACGTCCACTTCCGGGGGGGGGACGATCTGCTGGAAGTGGATGTTGAAGCCGTGGGCGAAGGCGATGGTCTTGCCGGACTTGAGGCCGGGCTTCACGCTCTCCGAGTAGAGCCGGGCCTGCTTCTCGTCGTTGATCAGGATCATGATGAATTCCGCCGACGCGGAGGCGTCGGCCGCGGTCATGACCTTGAACCCCTGGGCTTCGGCTTCCTTCCAGCTCTTCGATCCCTCGTACAGGCCCACCACGACGGGGTATCCCGAATCCCGGAGATTGAGAGCGTGGGCGTGGCCCTGGCTGCCGAAGCCGATCACCGCGATGGTCTTGCCCGCCAGGGCCTTCTTGTCGCAATCCTTGTCGTAATACATGGTAGCCATGTCGTTCTCCTTAGAGGGTCGTCGTCGGTACGGCTCCGTACGGGGCCGATTCCGCCGGCTCGGGCCGGCTGAGGGTCGATGCGCCGCGCTGGAGGGCCGTGAGCCCGGTGCGGGCGATCTCCGGGATCCCGTAGGGTCCCAGCAGGTCCAGAAGCCCGTCGATCTTGGGACGTTCCCCGGTGATCTCCAGGATCATCTCCCGGCGGGACACGTCCACGATGCGGGCCCGGAAGATCCGGGCGATGTTCACGATGTCTCCCCGTGTCTCCGGCGTGGCCTTCACCTTGACCAGGACCAGTTCCCGGAAAACCCCGGCCCCGGGCTCGAGGCGCAGGATCGAGAGCACGTCCTCCAGCTTCTCCAGCTGACGGGCCAGCTGTTCCAGTACGGCCTCGTCCCCGATGGCGGACACCGTCATCCGGGAGACCGAGGGATCCAGGGTCTCGCCGACCGAGAGGCTCTCGATGTTGAATCCCCGCCGGCTGAAGAGCCCGGAGATCCGGGACAGGACCCCGGGATGGTTCTGGACCAGGGCGGACACCACGAAGCGTTCCGCGGTCGGGATTTCCGGCGACACGGCCATGCCTACAGGCTCTCGCAGAGGGACCATACGTCGAGGACCGGCTCCCTGCGGGACTTTCGGGAGACCTCGAATCTCGAAGGTGCGGTCCCGTGCCTGGGGCAAGCTCCATCACCGTGTTCGCGGGACCGAAGGTGTCCCGCGGGGCAGTTCGTTCGATTCGTTCGGGCATACAATCGCGCGTCCATGACGGCTCCTCCTAGGGCGCGGCCCGGTCCGGATGGTTCCGGGCGATCCGGGGTGAGTGTCACGAAGCTTGTGAAAGGTTTCGGTCCCGCCGAAGGACGGCAAAAAGGAAGGCCGTCCGGCGCCGCGGACCTTTCACAAGGTTCGTACCACCAGGGACGGCCTAGTACGGTCGGGCTCTCTCCGCCCGGCCGTCATCCAGCGAAGGAGCCCTACATGCCCAGGATAAGGAGGAGGACGATAATGGTGAGGATGTAGAGGGAGGATAGGGTGGGATTCTGTGCGGCGAAGGCTGCCCGGACGCGGGCCGCGGAGGCGAGACGCCCGCGGCGGTCGAGGGCGATTCCCCGGAGGGAGTGCGCCATTTCACCGGCCATGGGCGGACCCTAGCACGCCGAAAAAACGAGTGTCAAGCTGCTATGCATAGAATTCGTTCGAATTGTTGAAATATTTCAGTAAAAATGTAGGATTCTATTCGACTTTTGCTCGATTCCCTCTACAATATCCAAGAAATTAAATCCCGAGAGCCGCCGCGAGTCGGTCCATCCCGGCCCTTGCGGCCGCCCGCCGGACCGGTATAGAGTCCCTTCCCATGGAGAGTACGGATCGAGGCGGGGCCGCCGGTGCCCCGAGAGCGGCCCTTCGGGCGGCCCTGCCCGCGACCTTCCCGGTCTTCCTGGGCTACACGACCATCGGGGCGGCCTTCGGCCTGCTCCTGGCCAGCTCGGGACTTCCCCTCTGGGCCGCTCCGGCGATGAGCCTGTTCGTGTACGCCGGGGCCGCGCAGTTCATGGGAGTGGGGATCATCGCCTCGGGCGCGGGTCTTGCGGAGCTCGCCGCGGCCACCTTCCTGCTCAACCTGCGCCACATGGTCTACGGCCTATCGTTCCTGGAGCTCTACTCCCGGGCGGGTGCGCGGAAACCCTACCTGGTCTTCACACTGACCGACGAGACCTACGCCCTGCTCTCCACGGTCTCCGTTCCCCCGGGGGTCGACCCGGACCGGTTCCGGTTCTGGGTGTCCGCCCTGAACCAGTCCTACTGGGTCCTGGGCACCCTGGCCGGGACCCTGGCGGGGGGACTCGCCGCCTTCGACACCCGGGGCCTGGAGTTCTCCCTGACCGCCCTGTTCACGGTCCTCCTGATCGAGCAGACCCGGAAGGTCCGCAGCCCCCTGCCCTACCTGGCCTCGGGGGCCTGCGCCGCGGCCGCCTACCTGGCCCTGGGTCCGTCCCGGATGCTCCTTCCGGCCATCGGGGCCGCGGGGGTCCTCCTCTTCGCCCTGAGGAAAAGGCTGGAAGCCCGTGGATAGCCTCCGGATCCTGGCCTCCATCGCGGTGATGGTCGCGGCCACGGCGGCCACCCGGGCCTTGCCCTTCCTGGTCTTCCGGGACCGGAAGGTCCCGGGATTCGTCCCCTTCCTGGCGGGCTACGGACCCCCGGCGATCCTGACGATCCTGACCCTGTACTGCTTCAAGGACGTCGACTGGACCGCCGCCCCCCACGGAGCCCCGGAGTTGGCGGCGGCCGCCCTGACCGCGGTCCTGCACCTTTGGAGGAGGAACACCCTCCTGTCCATCGTCGGGGGAACCGCCCTCTACATGGTCCTCATCCGGATGGTGTGAAGCTCCGGCCGCAGCCTTTCTCGAGCCTCCGACGCCCGGGCTGGTATCGGGCGCGGCCCGCATCCCCACCTTGCGCCCCGCCCGGCATCGGCTATACTCGAAGCGACGGCTTCCGGGCGCCCGCGCCGGGGCCGGGAGAGGAAAAACCGTGGACGAGACGAAAATTTTTGGAAACCGGCTGCCCGGACGAGCCCTGAAGAGCGCCGAACGGACCTTCCGCCGCTACGCCCGCCGCTTTGCCTTCTCCCCGGACGACTCGCCCGTACTGGGAGCCGTGCCCATGGGCCCCGCCTACGACCTCTTCGGGGTCCGCAAGCTGGAGGAGCGGAGCCCGGACGGGGGTCCCTACGAGGAGATCGACCGGGAGAAGGGCATCGTCCTGGGCACGATCCGCATGGGCTTCGGGCATTACCGGATCGGGCTGGCCCTGGCCTCCGCGGCCCGGTCCATGGGGCTCACCCCCTACTGGATGGACCTGATGTCCTTCCCGGACACCGCCGCCAGCCGGACCATCGACTACCTGGAGGACCTCTACAACCTAGGCTCCCGGGTATCCCAGCGCTTCAAGTGGTTCGACAAGTACGTGTGGGAGAAGATCACCTCCGACATGGCCAAACGGCTTTCCTATACCGCCCGGGACCGGGCCCTGGCCCGGCTCTTCGCGCCCCTGCTGGGCGGCGTCCCCCGGGACATTCCCTTCCTGTCCACCCACCCCTGGACCGGCCACGCTGCGGTGAAGGCGGGGATGGGGGACGTGGTCACCCTCATCCCCGACAACTACCCCCTGGCCTTCCATCTGGTCGAGGGGAGCGTACACGTGGTGCAGACCCCCTCGGCCTACATGGGGTATCGAACCCTCCGGGACATGGGCGGCCAGGAGGAGTTGATGTATGCCCTTCCCCGGGACGACATCCGCTACGTGGGGCACTACGTGGACCACGAGATCGTATCCGCGGTGGAGGAGGACTGCTCCTACCGCCTGCGCCGCCTGCGGGACAAGGAGACCCGGCGCTTCCTCCTGACCATGGGCGGCGCCGGTGCCCAGGCGCGGCGCTTCGCGGACATCGCCCGGGCCTGCAAGGGGGCTATCGAGGAGGGGAAGTTGGCCCTCCTGGTGAACATGGGGGATCACGCGGGCCGCTGGGCCGAGCTCCGCTCCTCTCTGGACGCCGACGGCATCCGCTACACCCTGCACTCGGACTGGACGGAAACCCAGGCCTTCGCCCAGGAGATCCGGACGGGCTCCGTCTCGGGGGTCCACGTCTTCCTGCACGAGGCCTTCTTCGCGGCGGTATACACCACGAACCTGCTCATGCGGGCCTCGGACATCATGATCACCAAGCCCAGCGAGCTCGCCTTCTACCCGGTTCCCAAGCTCTTCATCCAGCGGGTGGGCCGGCACGAGGCCTGGGGCGCCATCCGGGGCTCCGAGATCGGGGACGGGACCCTGGAGACCGCCTCGGACGCAAGCCTCCACCAGGCCCTGCGCCTCCTGGTGGAGGAGAACGACCTATTGGAGATGTACATCGGGAACATCCTGAGGAACGCCCGGGCGGGGATCTACGACGGGGCCTACGGGGCCGTCCACCTGGCACTGGAGCGCCGGAATCGTACCTGAACACCAAGCTTGACCGCCGGACCGGACACGGGTACCATGCGAATCCGATGATAGGGGCTGTCCAATAAGCAACCGACCTATTGGACACCCCGGAGACGCGCCGGGATGGTGGAATGGTAGACACCGGGGACTTAAAATCCCCTGGCCGCGAGGCCGTGCCAGTTCAAGTCTGGTTCCCGGCAACCGAAATCCGCCGAGCCGCGGGCGGAAACACTCAAGGTTTGGATATATATCTGCCGATAAGAAACTGAACAACTCTGTCCCCGGGGCCGGGACAAGCGCCTACAAGGATGGAAGCGCCGGATGACGTCTGCAACGAAGAGCCAGGAAGGCAAGACAACTCTTGTTTCGTCCATCTCGGAGGAAAACACCCGGCTCCGCGCCCAGGTACAAGTCCTCGAGACCAAAGTAGCCCACCTCGAGCGGAAGATCTCCTTCCAGGCCCAGTCGGGCCTGCCCACCCACTTCCGGCTGGAGATCGACCTGGACGATCTGATCGAATCCGAGAACGCGAAACCGGACACCCGGGGGTTCACGGTCCTCATCGTCCAGCTGGGACAGACCTACTCCATGGTCCGCAAGACCCTGAGGTCCAGCATCAGCGAATGGATCCTGTACCAGACGGGTTGCCGGGTGAACGCGGTCCTGGGACCCGAGGACCGGGTCTACCACACCCGGGAGGACGAGTTCGTCCTGGTGCTCCGGGGAGCCAAGGGGCAGGAGCTCAAGAAGGTCCTACGTCGACTTCTGTCCTCCCTCTGTGAACCCCACGTCTTCGCGGGCTTCACGGTCTCCCTGCCGGTCACCTCCGGGGCGGCGTACTTCCCCGAGCACGGCCGGACCCGGTCCAACCTCCTGCACTACGCGGATGTTGCCGCGGGCTCCGCCCAGGAGCGGAAGAAGAGCTTCGTACTGTTCCGTCAGAACCTGTTGCAGACCGTGGTGGAGCGGGTGGAGCTCCAGAACTCTATCATCCGGGCCATCGAGGCCCCCGCCATCCGCCACCTGGGGGAGCAGTTCTCCCTAGTCTTCCAGCCCAAGCTGATCGTGTCCGGGATCGAAGGCAGGGTGCTTCAGGTGGAGAGGATCGAGGCGGAGGCCCTGATCCGGTGGAACCACCCGACCCGGGGTCCCATAGCGCCCGCGACCTTCATACCCCTGGCGGAGGAGACGGGGCTCATCGAGCCCCTGGGCAAGTGGCTGGTCTACCAGTGCGTGCGCAGGTTGTCGAGCTGGCACAAATCCGGCCGGGCCGACATCGGCCTGTCCGTGAACCTCTCGCCCCGCCAGTTCCGGTCCGGAGCGGTGGAAGAAACCCTGGCGGGGCTGATCTCGTCCTCCAAGATCCCCGAACGGGCGCTGACCGTGGAGCTCACGGAGACGAGCCTTTTCGAGGACGCCGAGGCCACCACGCGGATCCTCCAGCGCTTCGCGGCCATGGGCGTGCGGGTCTCGGTGGACGACTTCGGGACGGGGTATTCCTCCCTGAGCCACCTGCACCGCTTCCCCCTGGACGAGATCAAGATCGACCGTCTATTCGTGGAAAACCTGCACCAGAACCACCAGGACCGATCCATCGTCCGGTCCCTGGTCGGAATAGCCCGGGACCTGGGCCTGGACCTGATCGCGGAGGGCGTGGAGCGCGCGGACGCGCTCCGACACCTCTACCGCATGGGCTGCCGGGGCTTCCAGGGATTCCTGTTGTCCGTACCCCTGTCCGACGAGGAGCTCCTGAAGTTCCGGGACCGCATCGTCCGGGACGGCATGACCTTCCGCATCCCCGCGGGGGCCGCCGGGGACTCCGCGGAGACCGTGGAGACCGCCGACACGTAGGGGTGGTCCGCCTCGACCGGCACCGGCCGGCCCAGGAGGCGCTCGATCTGGCGCAGGAGGGGCCGCTCCTCGGCATCGCAGAAGGACAAGGCCGAGCCCGAGGCGCCCGCGCGGGCCGTCCGGCCGATGCGGTGCACGTAGGTCTCCGGCTCGTTGGGCAGCTCGTAGTTGAAGACATGGGTGATCCCGTCCACGTCGATCCCCCGGGCCGCCAGGTCCGTGGCCACCAGGACCCGGATCTCCCCGCGCTTGAACCCGTCCAGGGCCCGGATCCGGGCGTTCTGGCTCTTGTTCGCGTGGATGGCCTCGGAGGAGATTCCCTCCGCACCCAGGGCCGCGGAGAGGCGATTGGCGCCGTGCTTGGTCCGGGTGAAGACCACGGCCCGGCGCACGTCCGCCTTGCGGAGAAGGTGGGCCAGCAGGTCCTTCTTGTTTTCCTTGCGCACGTGCAGGATATGCTGGTCCACCTTGTCCACCGTCGGCTTCTCGGGCTCCACGTCCACCCGCGTAGGGTTGTCCAGGATGGACGAGGCCAGGACGGCTATGTCCCGGGGCATGGTCGCGGAGAAGAGGAGGGTCTGCCGCTTCTTCGGGAGCAGGGCGACGATGCGCCGCACGTCGTGGATGAAGCCCATGTCGAGCATGCGGTCCGCCTCGTCCAGGACCACCGTCTCCACCCGGTCCAGGCGGATATAGCCCTCGCCGTGCAGGTCCAGAAGCCGGCCCGGGGTGGCGGTCAGGACGTCGACCCCCCGGGAGAGGGCCTTGATCTGGGGATTCTTGCCGACCCCCCCGAAGACGCAGGCCCGGGAGAAGCGGAACCGCCGGCCGTAGGTGCCGAAGCTCTCGTCGATCTGGGCGGCCAACTCCCGGGTGGGGGCCACGACCAGGACCCGGGCGGCCCGGGGCTCCGGCCTCGCCGGGAAGGCGGCCAGGCGCTGGAGGATGGGCAGGGCGAAGGCCGCGGTCTTGCCGGTGCCCGTCTGGGCCACGCCCAGGAGGTCCTTTCCGGCCAGGAGGCTGGGGATGGTCTTTTGCTGGATGGGCGTGGGAGAGGCGTAGCCTTCCTCGGCCAGGGTCGAGAGGAGGGACTCGGCGAGCCCCAGGGAGCGGAAATCGGAATCGTTCATGGAAATCCTTGTCGTGACCTATGTGTCACGAAGCTTGTGGTGTGGATGGTGAACGGTGAATCGCGAAGGTTAATTCGGACGCGATCCCTCTCGGGAACGCGGCGGGCGGCTCTTCAGGATTCGGCTACCATATCCGGACCCGTTCCGTCAGCCCGACGGGCCCGCGGATCGGATCGGCGCCGATGTTTTACATTCTCCGGGCGCGCATCGGCGGCACGTCCGGTTCGAAAGTACTATACAGGAAACGGGCGGTCGTGGATAGCGGGGGGACCGGCGCCGTTCCCGCACGGGCTGCCGCGGCGGTGCGGGCCGTCCGGAAGCCGGCCGGGCTTCCGGGCGGCTCCGCCGCCCGCCTACGCCAGGGCCCGGCCGGGCTCCTCGATCATCCCGGCCAGGTCCCGCAGGAAGGCGGCGCCCACGGCCCCGTCGATCACCCGATGGTCGCAGCCCAGGGTCAGACGCATCCGCTTCCGCACCGCCACGGTCCCGTCCGGCAGGGCTACGGGCTCGTCCAGGGCCGCACCCACGGCCAGGATGGCCGATCCGGGGGGATTGATGATGGCGGTGAACTCCTCCACCCCGAAGCCTCCCAGGTTGGTGATCGTGAAGGTGGCCCCGGTGTACTCCTCGGGACTCAGCCCCGAGCCCTTGGCCTTGGCGACCAGGTCCGACATCTCCGCGTCGATCCGAGAGATCCCCTTGGACCCGCAGTCCCGGACAACCGGGGTGATGAGCCCGTCCGGCAGGGCCACGGCCAGGCCGATGTCGACCCGGGACCGGTATTCGACGGACGCCTTCCCCGCCCCCTCGTCCTTCCAGCCCGCGTTCACGGCGGGATGCCCCGCCAGGGCCGCGGCGGCCAGCTTAGCCAACAGGGCGTTGATCGAGGGCTTGCGCCCCTCCGGATCCGCCAGGGCCTCCCGCAGGGCCAGGAGGCGGCCGGCGTCCACGGTCCGCTTGAGGTAGTAGTGGGGCGCCGAGAAGAAACTCTCCGAGAGGCGCCGGGCGATGACCGCCCGCTTGCCCGCCACGGGCTCCATCCGGACCGTCTGTTCTCCCGTGGGTCCCCGTGGAACGGCCGACGACGAGGGGCCCGACCCGGGGCGAGCACCCGCCGGGACAGGACCCGCCCGGCCCGGGGCCGGGCCGCCGGATCCGCCCGCCGCGGCGGCCTCCACGTCCCGCTTGACCACCCGGCCGCCGGGGCCCGTGCCTCGGAGAGTCCGGATGTCCACCCCCAGCTCCGCGGCCAGGACCCGGGCCAGGGGCGATGAGGGGGCCGGACCCGCGTGCGCGGCGACGGGCGGCTCTACCGGGCGCGAAAGCCCCGGGCCCGCGGTGCCGGGTACCGGGGAGGCGCTTGCCGCCGAGGCGGCGACGGTCGGAGCCGCGGCGGCCGCCTCGGTACCCCCCGCTTTCGAGCCCGCTCCGCCCGCCCCCGGGGAGAGCTGGGCCAGCAGGGCGTCCGGGCTCTCCCCGGCCTTGCCGATGATCCCGATCACGTCCCCTACGGCGGCCCGGCCGCCCTCGGCCAGGAGGACCTTGAGCAGGACCCCGTCCTTGGGGGCCTCGTAGTCCATGGAGGCTTTGTCGGTCTCCACCTCGCAGAGCACCGAGCCGGCCTTGAAGGCCTGGCCCTCGGACACCTTCCACCGGGCCAGGGTCCCCTCGGTCATGGTCGGGGACAGAGCTATCATGTAGAGTTTTTCCGCCATCTCATCCCTCCGCGTACAGGACGCGCCGGGCCGCGGCCACGACCTTGGGCACGTTCGGCTGGGCCGCCAGCTCCAGGGCGTGGTTGTAGGGCATGGGCACGTCCTCTCCCGAGACCAGCTCCACCGGGGCGTCCAGGCGGTCGAAGCAGTTCCGGGATACCAGCCAGGCCACGTGGGAGGCGACGCTGGCCTGGGGCCAGGACTCGGTCACCACCACGCAGCGGTTGGTCTTCCGCACGCTGGCGTAGATCGCCTCCTCGTCCAGGGGGCGGAGGGTCCGGAGGTCCAGGACCTCGGCCGAGAAGCCCTGCCGGGCCAGCTCCTCGGCGGCCTCCAGGACGGTCCACAGGGGCTTGGAGTAGGTGATCAAGGTGACGTCGGATCCCGGGCGCCGCACTTCGGCCTTGCCGATGGGCACCAGGAACTCCCCGTCGGGGACCTCGCCCTTGAGCCCGTACATCATCTCGGCCTCCAGCATCACCACGGGATCGTCGTCCCGGATAGCACTCTTCAAGAGACCGTAGGCGTCCGCGGGGGTGGCCGGGGCCACTACCTTGAGGCCCGGGACGTGGGCCCAGTAGCTCTCCAGGGCCTGGGAGTGCTGGCTGGCCAGGTACTCCGCCGGGCCGTTGGGACCCCGGAAGACGATGGGAACCGAAAACTGGCCGCCGGACATGTAGCGCATCTTGGCGGCCTCGTTGACCACCTGGTCCAGGGCCAGGAGGGCGAAGTTGTGGGTCATCCACTCCACCACCGGCCGCAGACCCGCCATGGCGGCCCCCACCCCCAGGCCCGTGAAGCCCAGCTCCGTGATGGGAGTGTCCAGGACCCGGTTCGGACCGTACTTGGCCAGGAGGCCCTTGGAGACCTTGTAGGCCCCGTCGTACTCCCCGACCTCCTCCCCCATGAGGAGGACCCGGTCGTCCCGGGCGAGCTCCTCGTCCAGGGCCCGGTTCAGGGCCTCTCGATATGTCAGGACTGCCATGATGCCTCCGAGGGAGCCGTTTCGCCGGACTCCCGATCCGCGTAGACGTCGGTGTAGAGCTCGTCGGCCGCCGGCTCGGGGCTGGCCTCCGCGAAAGCCGCGGCCTCTTCGGCTATCGCCTCCGCCTCGGCCCGGAGGGCCTCCTTCTCCCGGGCGGACAGGAGCCCCGCCTCCTCCATGCGTCCTTCCAGGAGGAGGATGGGATCCCGGGCGCGGTAGGTTTCGACCTCCTCCCGGGTGCGGTACTTCTGGGGATCGCTCATGGAGTGGCCCTTGTACCGGTAGGTCCGGGCCTCCAGGAGGGCCGGCTCGCCGGCCGCTTTGGCCCGCTTCACGGCCCGCACGGCCGCGTCGTGGACCGCCAGCACGTCCATGCCGTCCACCGCCTCGCCATGGGCCGCGTAGGCCCCGGCCATGGCGGAGAAGTCCTCGTTGGAGGAGACCTTCTTCCAGCTGGTGCCCATACCCCACTGGTTGTTCTCCACCACCAGGATCAGGGGGAGCTTCCAGATCCCCGCCAGGTTGAAGGCCTCGTGGAAGGCCCCCTGGTGGATAGCCCCGTCCCCGAAGAAGCAGACCGTGGCGCCCGTAGGCTGGGAGCCGGACAGACGGCCCCGGTAGGCCTGGGCGAAGGCCACGCCCGCGGCCACGGGGATCTGGGCCCCCACGATGCCATTGCCTCCGAGCATGTGCTTTCCGGCGTCGAAGAAGTGCATGGACCCGCCCTTCCCCTTGGAGCAGCCCGCGGCTTTCCCATAGAGCTCCGCCATGGCGGCCTTGGGGTCCATGCCGCAGGCCAGGGCGTGGCCGTGGTCCCGATAGCCCGTCAGAACGTAATCCGTGGAGAGGTCCAGGGCCGAGATCACCCCGACCGCCACGGCCTCCTGGCCGCTGTAGAGGTGGCAGAAGCCCCCGATCTTCCGGAGTCCGTACATCTGCCCCGCCTTCTCCTCGAAGGCCCGTATGCGGTGCATCGACTCGAGCAGGCCCATCAGGAATTTCTTGTCGTGCCCGCCGAGGGTTTTCTTGTCAGCCATGGCTCGCCTCCACCCGGTGGGACTCCCGCTTGAGCGGCAGGAAGAGGGTCGCCTCCTCGATCTCCGTCTCCAGGACCACCAGATCCCCGGGCTTGGGGTTGATCCTCCAGAAGATCTGGAGGTTCGGACCGATCGCCTCCAGGACCTCGACCTTGAGCTCCGGCTCGTCCACCACGAAGGCGTTCCCCTTCAGGGAGACGACGCGGTCCAGGGTGCGGCTCTGGAAGGCCCACTCCACCTTCGGATTCGCCCGGATATTCTCGACCTTCCCGAACCCGGAGCCCGTCACGGCGAAGAGCCTTCCCGGAAACCGGGGAAGGAGGGCGGGGGTCATCCACCGGGAATGGGGGTAGCCCCGGCCGTCGATCGTGGTGAGCACCCCCACCTTGGATTCCTCCAGGAGCGAATGCAGGACGGATACGATTTCCTTGAACTCCATAGTAAATCTCCTCTCCGAGTACGAATCCGGGTCGTCGAATCTCCGCCCCTCATCCGGTTTCCGGCACAACCGAGGCGTCCCGGGGAATCCCGGCCTCGGTCGCTTCGGCCGCCCAGGCCCGGAGCTCCCCGAGCAGGGCCGCGTCGAAGGGCCTGCCCGCCCAGGCTTCCGGAAGCGGACCAAAGCTCGGGTCCTCCGCGGCGGCCCCTTGTTCGTCGGCTACGGAGGCGCAATCCGGGCAGGACTGGACGCGGTCCGCCCTCCCCCCCCGCACCCGAAGGTAAAGCGTCCCGTCGCCCTGCGCTCGAGTCGGCCCGAGAGCCACGGTGAAAGGCATCGTGGAGCCGAAGACCCAATCCCAGGATCCGTGCTCCCGCTCCCGGTCCGCCCAGGAGTCCACGGGCAGGACTCGACCCGGGTCTTCCGGTTCGCATGCCCCGTACCGGGCTGCCAGCTCCGCGAAGAGGACGTCCCGGACGTCCCGCACCGTCAGGCCCGGCAGGACATCCGCCAGGTTGCGCACCCGGGAGGGCACGGATGCCACCGCCCGGTCCCCGGCCGAGGGAATCCCGGCCAGGGAGGCCCGGAGGGCGTCCAGGTCCGAGCATACCAGGAGGGTCCCGTGGATCAGCACCGAGGGTCCGAAGTACCTCCGGGCCGTCCCGCAGACCTTGCCGCCCTCCACGAAGAGGGCTCCCCGGGGATCGCGGACCGTCTCGAGCCCCAGGCGGCGGAGGGCCGTCCCGACGAAATCCAGGGCATCGTCCACGACCCAGGCGTCCCGGTCCACCAGGAAGGACCAGTTCAGGTTCCCCCCGTCGTGGTAGACCGTCCCGCCTCCGCTCCGGCGCCGGAACACCGAAAAACCCGCCCCCGTCAACGCCTCCCTCCAGGGGTTCTGGTTCCGGCCGATCACCACGCAGGGATCGTCACGGTAGACCAGGAACACGGAGGACCCCCGTTCCCGGGATTCCAGGAGGGCGTCCTCCCAGGCGAGGTTCCTTGCGGGAGAGCGCTGTGTAGACTCGTAGGGTGTCCAGCTCACGTCTTCCAAGATACTGGAACCAGGAAGGAAACGCAAAATCCGTATAGTGTTACGAACCTTGTGAAGCCAAGGGCTGGATCTCCAGGCATGACCTAAGCCGCCGCATAGGAAGGGAGGTAGTCGACCTCCAGCTTGAGAGGTGTCGGATACCCCTTCACCCAGATCCTCCGTTGGGATTCCGTCAGGAAAGTCCGGCTCAGGAACGCCCTCCGGCTGAACATCTCCGTGAGGGCTTGCTCGATCCTTCTTCGGGGTATCCCCGCCGCCTCCCCGTGGACTCTATCCTGATCAGCCCTCCCTCCGATCCTGTACCGTTTCCTATAGTTGTGATGCACAAGGTAGCACAGGAGCCGGGACATCCCGTTGGCCACATTGCGGCTAAAGCAGACCGTCTCACGATGGAGGTTGGCCAGGTCCTTCCGGATCTCCCGATCCAGGTAGTTCGATGCGAACAGTGGATTAGAGAAAGTCCTCGGGAGCTCGGAATGGACCCGGAGGTGGGCGACCCTGTGGACCTCATCCTGGTTTCGGAAGAGTGGATTGTTGAAAAGGGCGTGCTGGTATTCCTTTTTCTCATCGGTGATTAGCACCAGAGGGAATCCTTCCCGGGCAGCCCTGTCCTCATGTATCCCGTCGAGAATGTCCCGGAAGGTCCTGCCGACCGCTCCCCGCTCGAAAGATACCCGGGGGTAGAGCTCCTCGGCCCGGGCTCTCTGGGAGGGCGTCATGGTGCCGGAGCGTCTGCGGGTGGCGTGGCTCGCGTCCAGGACGAACCGGGAGCCCGAGGTGATCGACAGGGTGATCTCACTAGGAAAGAATCGGGAGACCGTGAAAGACAAGAGGAATTATTACTGCCAAACAGTCGCCTTCTAAGCAATAGCAAATTGAAGTTTTACTCAATATATGTTATTAATCATATCTAATGAGGAATCCAACCTCAAACAGGTAAAATTAGACATCATAAAGATAGCCATGAGATAAGCGAACCCAACTATATAATACTTCGTGATATATGCGGAATCTCCTAACCTGAGGTTTGTATTTCCTACTCGAAAACACTTCGAAAACCACTTCCACGGATTGAATGAGGTTGCTGCTAACATGATACCAATATGGTGAAAACAGAAGGGATTTCATTCACTATGTAACATTTATTTGATTTAGCTATACATTATGTAGGTTCCTTGCCTTTTTTGCTTGCGTCATTCTCGGATCCGTTCTATACTCGGCACTACCAATTCCCAGGGAGCGCGCCGAATGATCAATTACGTCACGGGTGAGGATATAGAGGCACTGGCCAAGTCGGGGAACAGCCGGCTCGTCCTGGGCCCGAACGACAGGCTTACGGGCATAGCCCGGGAAAACTGCGAGCGCTACGGGATCAGCATCGTCGCACCGGGATCCGACACTTCGGCGGCTTCGCCTCGAAGCGGCGCCGGATCCCATGCCTCGCCCGCGGCTTCTTTCGTGCCCGAGTCCTTCCGCCCCTCAAGCGCCCCCGCCCGTGTCCCGAGAGCCGGGTCCGGCGGCTCCGGCCCCGAGGGCTACGACATCGAAGCCTGGAGAGCCGAGTTCCCGATCCTCAAGGAGGCCGTCCACCTGGCCAACTGCTCCCAGTCCCCCCAATGCGACCGGACCCGGGCCGCCGCGGAGGCCTACCTGGACAGCTGGGGCCACATGGGCATGGACTGGGACCGCTGGGTCCAGGAGGTCAACCTGGCCAAGGCGGAGTTCGCGCGGATCATCAACGCGGATCCCGAGGAGGTCGCGGTCGGGACTTCGGTGTCCGAGATCACCAGCACCATCGCCTCGGCCCTGGACTTCGGGGGCAAGCGGCGGAAGGTGGTCGTCACGGACGTGGAGTTCCCGACGGTGGGCCTGGTGTGGCTGGCCAACGAGAAGTACGGGGCCAAGGTCCAGTTCATCCCCGCCAAGAACGGGATGATCGAGCTGGACGACTACTCCCGGACGGTGGATAAGGACACCCTGATCACCTCCTTCTGCGACGTCTACTACTACAACGGCTTCAAGCAGGACATCGCCGCGATCACCGAGATGGTCCATGCCCAGGGCTCCCTGGCCTACCTGGACGCCTACCAGGGCATCGGCACCCACCCGATCGACGTGAAGGCCCTGGACGTGGACATCCTGAGCTCCGGAAACCTGAAATACCTTTTGGGCATCCCCGGTATCGCCTTCGTCTACGTGAAGAAGGAGCTGATCCCCTACATGCGCCCGGCCTTCACGGGCTGGTTCGGCCAGGAAAACCCCTTCGCCTTCGACATCCACCACCTGGACTACGCCAGCGACGCCCGGCGCTTCGACAACGGGACCCCCCCGGTCCTGACCTCCTACATAGCCCGGGCGGGTATGGCGATCATCAACGAGATCGGGACCGAGGCCATCCAGGCCTGGACGGACAGGCTTTCCGAACACAGCCTGGAGGGCGGCCGCCGCAGGGGCTTCGATATCGCCAGCCCCCAGGACGTGCGACGCAAGGCGCCGACCACGGCCTTCCGGGTGGGTTCCGACTCCCACGCCGTGGAGGTGGCCCTCCGGGAACGCGGGATCGTGGCCTCCGCCCGGGGGGACGTCATCCGCTTCGCCCATCATTTCTTCACGAAACCCGAGGATCTGGATTACGCTCTGGACTGTCTGGCGGAGATCCTGAAGCGCTGAAGGCGCGGGAGGTAAAGCTATGCTTCTGGCCCAGGTCGTCGGAAAGGCCGACTCGTCGGTGAAATCCCCGGGCATCTCGGGGTCCAAGCTCCTCGTGGTGCGGGGGCTAGGACCGGCCGGGGAGCCGGAGGGGGGACTGGTCATCGCGGTCGACGCGGTGGGCGCGGGCCCCGGGGACACGGTGGCCGTGGCCCAGGGGGGAGCGGCCCTCAGGGCGGCGGGACTGGAAAAGATCCCCTGCGACGCCGCGGTGGTGGCCATTTTGGATCATGTGTTCTTGAACGGCAAGGAGATAATTTCGAACAGGAGGACGAGTTGATGAAAGCGTTGGGAATGATCGAGACCCGCGGCTACGTGGCCGCGATCGAGGCCGTGGATACGATGGTCAAGTCCGCCAGCGTCGAGGTCCTAGGGACCAAGGAAGTGGGCGGCGGACTCGTCTCCGTGTTCGTCCAGGGCGACGTCGGGGCCGTGAAGGCCGCTGTGGACGCCGCAGCCGCTTCCGTCAAGAAGCTCGGGGAATTGGTGTCCGTGCACATCATCCCCAAGCCCAGCGACGAGACGGTCGCACTGATCCCCGCGGTCCCGAAGAAATAAGGAGAGATCAGGATGCCGGATTCGGGATTCCAGCTGCGCTCCTACGTCTTCATCGACAGCATGCAGCCCCAGTACGCCGCCTTCTTGGGCTCCGAGCTGGACGGCGACGTGCCTCTGGCGGGGATGGCGGAGCTGTGGCTGGAGCTGGCCCCGGGCAGCGAGGTCTACAACCTCCTGGACGCGGCCCTGAAATCGACCCTGGCCAAGCCGGGGCTCCAGATGGTGGAACGGGAGTTCGGCCTCCTGGAACTCCACTCCGAGTCCGTGGACTCGGTCAAGGACGCGGGCCAGTCGATCCTGGCGGCCTGCGGACTGACCGCGTCGGACCGGATACGGCCTTCGGTGGTTTCCTCAAAAATCATCAGCAAGGTGAACCCCTACCAGGCCCAGCAGATCAACAAGACCCGGAAGGGCGCCCTGCTCCTGCCCGGCAAGACCCTGCTGGTGATGGAAGTGGAACCCGCGGCCAACATAGTCCTGGCGGCCAACGCCGCCGAGAAGGCCTCGGAGATCCAGCTGGTTCATTTCAATCCGTTCGGACGTTTCGGCCGGCTCTTCCTCTCGGGCACGGAGTCCGAGGTGCGGGCCGCGTCGGAAGCGGCCCACGCCGCGGTCTCGGCGAACGCGGGCTGACATGGCCGTAAGGAAGGGCCCCTTCCTGCCCGACTGGATAGGCGGGGACCACGGCCGGAGGCCCGCCGGCGAACCCGTCTCAAGCCCCCGGGGAGCCCGCTTCCTTCCCGACTGGATACCCTCCGGCCGGGCGGAGGACGCGGCCGCTGCCCCGCCGGCGGGCTACCCGCCCCCGGCGCGGGGCTTCTCACCGGGCTGGGCCCGGGCGCCCGCCCGAGGGCCCCTGGACGAAGAACCCCCCGGCGGGCGTGGACGGCCCCTGGTCGTCAAGGGGGGACACTGCGTCGTGCCCTACGCGGGCATCGTCACCCAGGACCTCCTCATCGAGGACGGACGCATCAAGGCCATGGGCCGGGACCTGGATACCGCGGACCGGGATGTGATCCGGGCGGAAGGCAAGTACGTCCTGCCCGGGCTTGTGGATCCCCATGTCCACCTGGGCATCTTCGCCCCTCTGGACGAGGAGATGGCCACGGAAACCTCGTCGGCCCTGGTCAACGGGGTGACCACCGTGGGGCTCTACCTGGGGGGCAAGGGCTCCTACGTGCCCGCCCTGGAAAGCCTCATCGATCTGATCCAGACGAAATCCCGGGCGGACGCCTTCGTCCACCTCGTGCTGTTCGACCGGGACCAGCTGGCGGAAGTGCCCCTGTACGCGGACCGCTACGGGGTACGCTCCTTCAAGGTCTACATGGCCGGCATCCCCGGGCTCATACCCAGCGCGGACGATGGTTTCCTCCTAGACGCAATGGAGACCGTGGCCGCCCTGGGCGAGGGGGCGGTGCTCAACATCCACGCGGAGAACTCCCGGGTCCTTGAATGGGCGGACGCCCGGGCCCGGATGGAATTCCCCCAGGGCGGCCTGCGCGCCTGGGAGGCCAGCCACCCGGCCTTCGCGGAGCGGGAGGCGGTCCAGCGAGCTCTTCTGCTCGCGGAGCGCAGCGGGGCCCGATTATATTTTGTCCACGTTTCAGCCGCGGAAACCGCGGACCTCATCCGCCGGGCCAAGGCGGAGCGTCCCGGCCGCTTCTACGCGGAGACCACATCACCCTACCTCTCCACGGACTTCGACAGCCCCCAAGGACCCCTGGCCCTGATGAGCCCTCCTATCCGGAGCGCCCAGGACCGGGCCGCTCTCTGGAGGGCCCTGGAGGACGGCACCCTCGACACGATCGGAACGGACCACACTCCCCTGACCGCGGAACAGAAGACCGGCGGCCGGAGTTTCTGGGAGACCATGCCCGGGTACCCCGCCGTAGGAACCCACCTGCCCCTGCTCCTAGACGGCGCCCGGAAACACCACATGAGCGTGGAGCGCCTGGTAGAGAAAGTTTCCGCCAATCCCGCCCGGGTCTTCGGAGTCTACCCCCGCAAGGGGACGATCCTGGCGGGCTCCGACGCGGATCTGGTCATCGTGGACATGGACCGGATGAAGAGGATCAGCGTGGAGGGCGCCCGGTCCCGGTCGGACTTCGCCCTGCACCAGGGCGAGTTGGGGATCGGCTGGCCCGTGGCGGTGGTCAAGGGCGGACGAGTCCTGTATCCCGAGGATCCCCGGCTGGACCTGGAGAAGTTTTCCGGTGCCGCCTACCTGCCCCGCCGCCGCTGAGAGTTCAGTCACGGGTCCGGCAAAACAGACGGCCGCCGGTCATCCCGGCGGCCGCGTCTTTTTTCAAGCCATGATCAGCGGTACTTGAACAATGCGTCCAGGGCCCGGCCCCCCGAGGGAGTCAGCACGAAGGGGTTCACGTCGAACTCCGCGATTTCCTCGGACTCCGACATCATCCGGGAGAGTTCCGCGATCGCGGAGCAGAGGGGACCCAGGTCGAGGGGTGGAGCTCCCCGGAATCCCCCTGCCAGCACCCGGGCCCGGGTTTCCAGGACCATGCGGCGGGCCTCCGCCTCGTCGACGGGAGCCAGCCGGAAGGCGGCCTCCTTGAGGAGTTCCGTGAAGATCCCGCCCAGGCCGACCATCACCACCGGACCGAAACCGGGGTCCCGGTATCCTCCCAGGATGAATTCCACCCCGCCCTTGACCATCTCCTGGACCAGAACTCCCCGGAGTCCGGACATCCGCACGATACCGGCGGCGGCGGCCCGCTCCAGGATGCCCCGGTACGCGGCCCGGGCCTCCGCCTCGTCCCGGATCCCGACGGCGACGCCGCCGATCTCGGTCTTGTGCAGGGCCGAAGGCGCGGAAATCTTGAACACGACGGGGTAGCCGATCCGGGCGGCCGCGGCGACTGCGGCCTCCTCGCTATCCGCCAGTTCCCGGGCGGCGGCGGGGATGCCCCGGCTCTCCAGGAGGTCCAGGGCGGGGTATTCGTCCAGGGTCCTCATGAAGGCCTCCTTCCGCGGAACTCGGCATAGCTTCGAAGGGCGGCCAAGGCGCGCACGGCCCTCTCGGGGCTCTCGAAGGTGGGGATGCCCGCCTTCTCCAGGATCCCCCGGGACTCCCGGGTCCAGTCCCCGGAAAGGACCGCGGGCAGGACCGGCTTGGAAACGCCCTCGCCCTGGAGGCGTTCCACGACCTCCGCCATGCCACGGGCCATGGCGGCCAGGTCCAGGAAGAGGGTCGCCACGGTGATGAAGAGGACTGCGTCCACCCCGGGATCCCGCAGGAGGATCTCCAGGGATTCCACGTGCTCCCGGGCCCCCGCGGCGGCGGTGATGTCCGCGTGACCCTCGGGGTGGCAGATCGAGGCGATGGGGGGCAGGCAGTCCTTGAGGGCGGACTTGGTAGCGTCCGAGACCCGGGCGGGTTGGAAGATGCCGGCCGATGCCAGCTCGTCCACGCAGAGGATACCCGGGCCGCCGGCCTGGGTCAGGATGAAGACCCGGTTTCCAGCCGGCAGGGGCAGGGAGTCGAAGGCC
>Ga0116153_10001498_pt1 | contig 21535 bp, 24 predicted proteins | sample AD_UKC028_MetaG_FD_89896 | JGI IMG/M metagenome (GOLD analysis project Ga0116153, IMG submission 89896) | Active sludge microbial communities of municipal wastewater-treating anaerobic digesters from USA - AD_UKC028_MetaG | ecosystem: Engineered > Bioreactor > Anaerobic > Digestate | place: USA...
CGTGAAACGGAGAGCCTTGCCCACATCGGCCAGCTCACCACCTCGCTCGCGCACGAGATCCGCAACCCCCTGTCGTCTGTAAAGATGAACATACAGATATTGCTGAAGAAGATAGAATTCAGGGGGAATGATAAAAGGCGCATGGAGATAATGACGGAGGAGATATCACGCCTTGAAAGGATCCTGACGGAGATGCTCGATTTTGCGAAACCCATCAGGGTGAACCTTCAACCCGCCTCCATAAAGGCCGTCATCGTTTCCTGCATTGAGATGATGTCCGTGAGGATCCAGGAAAAGGGCATTCATGTGCGGAGGAAGTTTTCGAGGCAGATACCCGATATGCTCATTGACCGCGACAAGATCGAACAGGCAGTGCTCAACGTGCTCCAGAACTGTATTGACGCTCTTCCCGAAAGCGGCGGAGAGATCGGGATCGCCACGAAGTACGGGCCGGGAATAGGCAGGAAGGTGAGCATAGAGATCGACGACAACGGCCCGGGCATAGCCGAAGAAGACCTCCCGTATGTCTTTGACCCGTTCTTCAGCAACAAGAAAAAGGGCACCGGACTGGGCCTGTGGAATGTTAAAAAGGTGATCGAGGCACACGGTGGACAGGTCAGTATTGTTTCGAAAAAAGCCGGCGGTGTGCATCTGTCCATGACCGTGCCCCTGTCAAGGGCGGGACAATGAGAAAAAAGATCCTCATCGTAGACGATGAACGCTCCCTCCTGGAGTCGCTTGAGATGTTCCTGAGCGAAAAGGGTTACGAGGTGACCTGCGCCATGACCGCTGCAGAGGCATTAAAAAAGAACGATTCCTTCAGGCCCGATGTGATCATACTCGATGTGCGCCTTCCCGACAAGGATGGTATTGAAGTGCTGAAGGAACTCGGCCTGAAACCAAAGCACAGCAACGTCATCATCATCACCGCATTTCACGATATGGACACCACTATAAAGGCAATGAAGTCGGGTGCCTGCGAATATATACCCAAGCCCATCGATATCGAGGAACTGGAGCGGGCCGTCGAGCGGGCCGCGAGGGCTGGTATTCCGTCTTCGGGTGCCAATGCCATATCGCTGGATCCGTCCCTCATATACGAAAAAGGGAAGATAATCGGAAAAAGCAGGGTTATGAAGGAGATATTCAAAACCATCGGCATACTTTCCGAGAACAAGGTCACCGTACTGATAGAGGGTGAAACAGGCACCGGCAAGGAGATGATAGCGCAGGCCATTCACTATCACAGCCCTTTCAAGGACCACCCCTTCCTGGCGATAAATTGTTCCTCGATCGTCGGTACATTGCTGGAAAGCGAGCTTTTCGGGCACGAGAAGGGCTCTTTCACCGGCGCCATCGCGACTAAAAAAGGAAAGTTCGAGCTTGCAGGGGATGGTACTATCTTTCTGGACGAAGTGAGCGAGATCCCATTCGAGCTCCAGGCGAAACTCCTGAGATTTCTCCAGGAAAAAGAGTTCGAACACGTCGGCGGCGAGAAAAGCTTGAAATCGAATGCGAGGATCATCGCCGCGTCCAACAAGGACCTCTGGCAGATGGTCAGGGATGGGCACTTCAGGGAGGACCTCTATTACAGGCTGAGCGTTGCCATGATCATGGTGCCTCCGTTGAGGGAGCGTAAGTCCGACATACCTCTTCTTATCCAGTACCTTCTGAAGAAGATCAATACCGAACTGCACCGCAACATCAAGAGGGTTGAGGAGATGGCCATAGAGAGGCTTATTGCCTATCACTGGCCCGGGAACGTACGCGAGCTGGAGAACGTTCTGACCAGGGGAGTGATATCCACACTGGGAGAGGTGGTGCTCGATGAATTTATCGCCACACTGCTCGAAAAGGGTGCCGCAGCGGACGACATGAGATGCGACGGTATTGGCACGATGAGCCTGCAGGACGTTGAGAAGGAACACATCCTCAAGGTGCTTGCGCACACAGGGTGGCACTTCGGGAAGGCCTGCGATATCCTCGGTATATCCCGGCCCACCCTGAGGCAGAAACTGAAGGAATACAGCATATCCATCCCTTCCTGACCGCTGGCATTCTAATTGCAAAAGCTATTGCAGGGACTTTTCCTGTGAAAACTTTGCGAGAAATACGAAAAGAGCACATCCTCAAAGTGCTTGAAAATGCCAACTGGAACCTGAAAGAGGCCAGCGTCATCCTGAAGGTATCAGAGGTTTTTTTAAAGAAAGAGATCCATGATATAAAGCCTGCCGTAAGAAAAAACCCCAAAGAAAAATAAAAGTATTTTTCAAACACGGCCCCGGTACATTGAAAGTTATTTACAATTACACCCGGCGATCCCGGAAGGCCCCCGACGTGTTCTTCCTGTCGCGAACTGCCGTCACGATGCCACCTCAGTGCATCACCACTGCTGTCCGGGAGGACATGGCATGGATATTGCTCTTTGCCACCCGCAAGGGTGCATCAAAAGGGTACAAGGGTTCAAGAAAAACAAAAACCAAATATCTAAGAAGGGGGAGGGGCAACATGAGAAAGCTTATGTTAGCGATCATTGTCCTCGGTGCCATGGGATTGCTGCTGCCCGGTCTGTCGTATACGGCCGAGCCGCCAATCGTCATTGGAGCACCATTGTCAACCGCTTTTCTCTATGGCTGGGATGCTGAAAGAGGGATAAAGCTCGCGGCGGACGAGATCAATGCCGCCGGCGGTGTAAAAGTCGGGGCGGTAAAACGGCCGTTCAAGATCGAGGTGATAGATACGAGAGACCTTGAACCTGGAGTGCCGGTCAGTGAGGCGCTCCTGGGGCTGGAAAAGCTGATACTCGAAAAGAAGGCAGACTTTATCATAGGCGGCCCCGTCAGATCGGAGGCGGCCCTCGCCGCGATGGACCTTTTGAACAGATACAAGAAGGTGAGCATCATCACCACAGGGGTATTGACCCCCGCCTATCATAAAAAGGTCGAAGGGAATTACAGCAAATATAAATACTGTTTCCGGAACACAAGCCATGTGGGCGTTATGATGGGCGAGTTCGTCACACTGCTTGAGGACATGAGGAAGAACTACGGCTTCAAGACCGCGGCCATACTGGTCCAGGATGTTGAGCATGCCCGCAAGGGCGGGGAAGCGATGCAGAAGGCCCTGACCGACAAGGGATGGACCGTGATTGCACCGAAGATATATCCCACCGGGACCACCGACTATTCCGTGGGCCTTTCCGATGCCGGGAAGAGGGGCGCCCAGATACTCTTTCTCTGGATGGACATGCCCGAGAGCACTATCCTTCTCAAGCAATGGGCCGACATGAAGCTAAAATCGATCCCTGTCGGATTTGTGAATGCCGCGGAGCAGCCTGGTTTCATGAAGGCCTCCGGAGGCAAGGGCGAGTCCCTGATCGTGAACCTTGTCAATGGCGGGAACGCGCCTGCGAAGATCACGCCCTGGACGATGAAATTTGTCGACGCTTATAAAAAGAAATGGGGCCTCGAACCGGAAGGCTACGGGACATCGTCAAGCTACATGGCGGTCTATCAATTGAAAGACGCAATCGAAAAGGCCGGAAGCACCGACCCTGACAAAGTCATAACGGCCCTGGAGAACGGAGACATCATGGGTGTGTACGGCAGGATGAGATTTGACAAGAAAACGCACCAGGTGATCCCGTCCATGGACCCGAAAGAAGGGGCCGTAACGGGCATTATACAGTGGCAGAAGGGCAAGAGGGTACAGATATTCCCCCCGAAGACAGCCGAGGGGAAGGTCGTGCTCCCGCCCTGGATGAAGAAATAGAAAGAAAAGAGGGGCCGCATGGAGCTTATCGTATACGGGATCATAAACAGCATTACACTCTCCCTCGTATCACTGGGTTTCACACTGGTTTACAGTATAAGCAGGGTCCCAAACTTTGCCCACGGGGCCCTGTATATCACCTCAGGATATCTTACATGGACCTTTCTTGATAAGTTCGCGGGGTTCCCCTATCCGCTGGCGATCCTTGCCGGCATCGGCATTACGAGCATAGTGGGGGCAATGATCTATCAATTCATACTTGTCCGGATCAGGGGCATGGAGATATCGGAGATAATTGCAACGTACGCCATAGGGCTGGCGATCCTTGAGGGGTTAAGGTGGGGAGGGCTGCGTGGGATGACGTTTACCCTCCCTGCCTTTTTTACCGGTTCCGTCAACATACTCGGCGCGAGCGTGGACTATCAGCGCCTCATCATTGTCGGCGCGGGCCTTCTGACATTTGCCTTGCTTTATCTGTTCACGCGCTACACAAAGATCGGGCTTGCCTTCAGGGGCATTGCCCAGGACGAGAGGGCGGCGATGATGCTCGGCATCAATTCAGACATGACCGCGGTCGTCTCCCTTGCCATCGGCTCCGCGCTGGCGGGTTTTGCGGCAATACTTCTTCTGCCGCTGGGGAATATCGTCGTGGAGACGGGATATAACGTTCTGATCTTTGCGATTGCCGTCTGCGTGATCGGGGGCCTTGGAAGCTGGGGAGGGGTCATAGTCGCATCCTTCATCATAGGGTTCGCCCAGATACTGACGGAGGCCTTTATCTCGGCCCACTACCAGATGGTTGTCGCCCTTCTCGCTATTATCATAACACTTCTTGTAAAGCCTTCAGGTATATTCGGTAAACAGAAAGAACTGGAAGAGCGGGTGTAGCCATGGAAACTATGATGCGGAAAGAGAGGATCGACAGGGGGCTCAAGGTCAGGACGGAGGGGATATACGCCATAAATTCCGCGCGTGAGATACTATATCTCATGGGCCCGAGGCTCCTGCTTATCGCGGGGCTTCTCGCGCTCCCCTTCGTGTTCGAGTTCGCCCCGTACTGGAAAAGGGTCATAAACATCATGTGCGCGTACGCGCTGCTCGCGATCGCCTTTGATTTTCTCGCGAACTACGTTGGACTCGTTTGTCTCGGCGGCGCATTTTTCACCGGCATCGGCGGGTATTTTGCCGCGATATACAACGTCAATCTCGGACTGCCGATATATCTTTCAATTCCCCTGGCCACCGTCAGCGGGGCATTGTTGTGCACCTTTTTCCTGTTGCCGTGCCTGCCCCTCAGGGGTGTCTATTTCGCAATAGTGACACTTATGTACCCGCTTTTGTTCACAAGGATCATCGAGGCGCTTGACATATTTGGCGGCACCAACGGCATAACGGGCCTTGACAGTTTCCCCAATCCGTACCTGGAACACTATGCCATCATTATTATCGCCCTTGTCTTTCTTTTCGGAATGCGCAGGTTTGTTAACCAGGATGTCGGGCTGGTATTGAGGGGCGTGAAAGACAACGACCAGTCCGTGAAGGCATCGGGAATAAACGTGACCCGCATGAGGATCATAGCGGTCTTTGTCGCCTCCTTTATAGGGTGCTTCGCGGGTGCCTATATTGCGCACCTGTACATGTGGGCAGGGATCTCGCTCTTCGCCCTTGATTTTTCGATCATACCCATCGCGTCCGTTGTGATCGGCGGCGGCGGAACACTGGTCGGCGCGGCGATAGGGGCGTTTATCCTGGTTCCGCTTTCGGAGATCCTGCGCGCCTTCGGGACGTTCAGGATTGTCATCTATTGTATCGTTCTGACAGGTTTCATTGTTTTCAAAAGCGAGGGGATCATGATCTACCTTCAGAGAAAGTATCACCAATTCGAAAGGTGGGTGAAGGTATGAGCGCCGAACCGATACTGTCTATTAAAGGGATCACAAAAACATTCGGCGGGTTGAAGGCGCTCGTGGATGTGTCCTTCGACATTGAGAAGGGAGATGTGTTCGGGATCATCGGGCCCAACGGTTCCGGGAAGACAACACTGATCAACTGCATCACCGGCTTTATCAGGACGGAATCCGGACAGGTCAGGTTCAGGGGAAAGGACATCACCGGCTGGAAGCCCCACAAGATAGCCGATATGGGGATCGCCCGGACATTCCAGATCATGAGACCTTACTATTCGCTCCCTGCCTTCAAGAACCTCATCATACCGCTGTGGTCGCCGAGGGCCCGTAAGACAGGCGGGTGGCGAGGCGGCGGCAAGCACGGCGACAGGGACACCGTGGCCGTGGACATCCTCGAAGAGATCGGGTTCGAGCGCGACTCAAGGGTCCCCTACAAACTTGCCTCAACGTTGCCGACGGGCTATCAGAAACGGCTTGAGCTTGCGAGGTGCATGGCGCTCCGGCCGGACGTGATATTCTGCGACGAGGTATTTTCGGGGCTCAGTATGAGCGAGATCGCGGGCATGGTCCCCCTTATCGAAAAGATGAAATCGGAGGGGATAACACTCATTATGGTTGAGCATCGGCTAAGGGAGCTTTTCAAGGTGGCAAACAGGGTGATGGCGCTCAATTTCGGGGAAAAGTTAACTGAAGGCGAACCGCTGGATGTCATTGAGAACAAACAGGTCAGAGAGGCATACCTCGGAAGCGAAGGAGTGTAGAGACTATGTTCGAAGCCTTTGAGCTCATGGTTTTTTACGAGAACATGATCGCCCTCAACAATGTGAGCATTACCTGTGATGAGGGGAAGATCATAGGCATATTCGGCTCCAACAGTGCCGGGAAAAGCACGCTCATGTATGCCGTTTCCGGCATTATCCTGGACATCAAAAGGAAAGAGGAGATGAGGGGCGGGGAGCGGATATCGGTGTTCGGGCGTGTGTTCTTCGACGGACGGGACATGACGGCGGTGAAGCCCCACAACAGGGCGAAGGCAGGGATCGTGCTTTGCCCTGAACGCAGGAGGATATTCCCCGAGAGCTCCGTCCTTGAGAACCTGAAGATCGGCTCGTATTTGACGAGCAGCCGCGAGGCGAAACAGAACCTGGAATATGTCCTCGATCTTTTTCCGCGGCTCAAGGACCATTTGAAGAGGCAGGGAGGGTTCTTGAGCGGCGGCGAGCAGCAGATGCTCGCCATCGGCAGGGCGCTGATGGCCTCGCCGAAGGTCCTGCTGCTTGACGAGCCCCTCCTGGGCCTGAGTCCAGCCTACCAGGAGATCGTGATCAACGGAACGAAGGCGATCCGGGACTCGAAGGGCATCTCCATCATCGTCACTGAGCAATACGCTCGGCCCGTTATGCCCATCATCGATTACGGTTATATACTCGAGAACGGCTCCAGCGTCCTCATGGGGACGAAGGAAGAACTGCTCGACAACCCGGATGTCAAGTCCGCGTATTTTGGAGTGTAAGGGGTGAGAACATGGCGTCCTTAGAACGCGAATACACATTTACCCGGTTTGAAGAGATCTGTAAAAAGTATTCCTATAAGACCGCGCTCATATATCTTGGTGAGCGTTTCACCTACGGGCGGTTGGAAACATATGTCCATAAGTTTGCGAAGGGCCTTTCCGACATGGGTGTGAAGCCCCAGGACAGGGTGATGCTCTACATATCGAACTGCCCGCAGTGGATAATCGCTAATTTTGCAATAAACCGGATCGGCGCGGTCACCGTGCCCGTGTCGCCTATTTATACGGCCTTCGAGATAGAGTACATGATCCAGGACGCAGGTATCGAAACCGTGATCTGCCTCGATACCAATTTCGTGTACGTAAAAGAGGTCATGGAGAGAACGAACCTGAAGAGGGTGATCGTTACGAATCTCGTCGATTTTGTCTCACCCTTCAAGCGGGTGGTGGGCCATCTTTTCGACAAGATACCCATCGGCAAGGTGGAGAAAGGGGAAAAGATATTCTTTTTCAAAGACATCGTGGCAAAGTCCGTGAACATCCCTCCGCCGATCGATATAGACCCGAACAGCGACCTCGCCTATATCATGTATACCGGGGGGACCACGGGGTTTCCGAAGGGTGTCCCGGGCAACCACATCGGTGAGATCACCTACATACGGGACATCATGGACGATGTCATTAAGGATTTTGTCGATGAAGGCAAGGATGCCGTGCTTATGGTGAACCCCCTTTTCCATATCATGGCGAAGGGTTTTTCCATCGCCTTCGGTTTCAATTACGGCAATACCGTTGTGCTTATGCCCATTCCCGAGGTGGATCCTACGCTTTCGGCCATCGAGAGGTACAGGATAAAGTGGATGCTTGGCGTCCCGGCTCTGTACAGAATGATGCTGGAGAATGACAGGATAGACCAGTACGACCTGAGTTCGCTCAGGTATTGCTACTGCGGCGGAGACGTTCTCCCTGTGGAAGTCTTCAGAACGTGGCAGGAAAAATATTCCATACCTCTCTACCAGGTGTACGGTTCAACAGAGATAGGCCACGTTACCTACAGCCTCCTCACTCAGGAACCTTCCCCCACAGTTATCGGAACTCCCCTTAAGACCAGGAAGTCGATAGTGGTTGACAGGGACACGCTGGAGAAGCTTCCGCCGGGCGAACTGGGGGAACTGCTCGTGACATCCCCCTACACGCTTAAGGAATACCTGAACAAGCCTGACGAGACAAGCTATTCCTATGTGCAAATGAACGGAGATATCTATTACCGGATGGGCGATTACGTGAAGATGAATGAAAGGGGGGAGTTGGAGTTCGTCGAGAGGACCGCGGATATCATAAAATACAAGGCGTACCGTGTGTCGGCATCAGAGGTCGAGGCGGCCCTTCAGGACCATCCCACGGTCATCGGTGCCTGTGTCATAGGCATACCGGATCCGAGGGTGGGGGAGAGGATCAAGGCGATCGTCGTGCTCAAGGAAGACGCGAAAGGGATCGGAAGTGCCGAGCTGACAAGATGGTGCAGGGACAGGCTTGCCCCGTACAAGGTTCCCGGCTATATCGAATTCCGGGACATGCTGCCCAAATCGAAGGTCGGGAAGCTCCTGAGGCGCGAGATAAGGGACGAAGAGAAGCGCAAGATGGAGAAGGACAAGAAAAGATAGGGCGGCTCGAACCGCTTAAACGGCTTGAACGTCAGAAAAAAAGCACCTATTCTTTTTAAAGATTATTTTTGAACGTTCAAACTGTTCAGGCTGTTCAAGCGGCTGAAACTGTTTTTATTGTGTGGGGGTGTCCTGTTCGTCTGGGGTTTGTTCTTCACCGGTAGAAGCGGTTTCTTCGTTGATTTCTTCTCCGGGCTCCTCTTTCTTGAGACCCTGCCTGCGCAACATCTTTTCCTGGGCTTTCTGTTGACGCTTGATCTCTTTCTGACGTTTCAAATAACTGTTGGGATTGCGTTTTGCCATGCCGGCTCCTTTTCTCTTCCTTATAGTGTACCCTAGCTGCCGATGTGTTACCCTGTCGACTGTTCCAGGAAGAATAATGGGCCAATAGCGCCCATATGGTTTACGATTATGACGTTATTTAGGCCGTTTGTCAAGACCCACTGAAAAGATAGTTTCAAGTTTCCAGTTTCAGGGAAAAGATAAAAAACATCGCCTTCTTTTTCCTTGAAGCGCTTTTTAAACTCCCGGGCACCGAAGCCGTTTTTTACCGGTTTAGGGTTTTATGATCTGGGGAGGACCGCAGCCCTCGATGCTGTCGCAGTCTTCCACGGCCTTCGGCGGCGGCGGGCAACCGCCGGTGCTTTCACAATCGGCAAGCACGCACATGCACGAACCGTTGGACTGGAGCACCGGATTGTAGCCCGGTCCGCACGTGGTGCTGTCGCAACCCTGTCCTCCCTGCTGCGCGGACACATTGCCCTGAACAAGAAAAATGGAGAAAAACAGGGTCAGGATTGCAAGAAATAAAATGCGGTAAAACATGGAACGCTCCTTTTACAGTTAATACCCATAGCGGATCGCGAAAAGATCCGGGCGGTCCTGCTTTGCCGGAACCTTACCTTACCTGGGTACGTTTCCCGCAGGCGCGCAGCCTTCGGGCCTGGCGCAATCATCATCAGATGTCAGAGACGGCTGAGCGCTCCCGGAGGTATTGGTTCCCGCGAAGATGCACATACACGAACCGTTGGACTGGAGTACGGGTTTGTAGCCGGGACCACACACCGTCTTGTCGCAGGACTGGCCGCCTGATTGTGCATGGCTGTTGCCTGAGGCAAGAACAACCAGGAACATCAACGCCAGCAGCATAAGAAACAAAACACGGTAAGACATGGTATACGCTCCTTATCGTTAATGTGATATCTCATCTGTTTATTTACTAACAATCGGGAAAATTAGCAACAAAGAAATGAAAAACCGTTTTAAAGTTCGAGAGTTCGAAAGTTTGTGAAGCGATTTAAAAGAAGGAGTGACTTATTGTGTATTTAACATTGAACGGTGATCAAGGGCTCAAACTCTGGAGTATTTTACTTTATGCTCAAACTTTCAAACCTTCAAACATGCGAACCTTTTTTAGAGGTACTCCCTGCGCATCTCTTCTATCATCTCCGAGGTCAGTTTTTCCTGTTTTCTCAGGTCGGCGAATCGGTCCAGGAGGTCGTTTACGGTGAGGAACTGCTTTTCCTTTCCCGTGATCTCCTCGATGACCTTCCCTTTGTTCATGAGGATCGTCCGGGTGCCCAGCTCCAGGGCCTGCTGCATGCTGTGAGTGACCATGACCGCTGTCAGATTATAGCGGGAGATGAACTTTTCCGTGAGTGCCACTACCTGGGAGGCCGACTTGGGGTCAAGTGCGGCGGTGTGTTCATCGAGTAGCAGCACTTTCGGTTCGTTCATGACGGCCATGAGAAGGGTCAATGCCTGTCTCTGGCCGCCCGATAAGGTCCCTATGGTGTTGTCGAGCCTGTCTTCGAGCTGCATCTCGAGCATCCTCACCTCTTCGCGGTACCCTGCGAGGCGATCCGAGCTCAGGCTGAAAATGGGGTATCTTGGTTTTCCTCTCAGGGAGGCAAGGTGAAGGTTTTCGGCTATGGTCATCTGGGGAGCAGTGCCTGTGAAGGGGTTCTGAAAGACCCTGGAAATGACCTGCGCCCGTTGAAAATCAGGCTTTTTTGCCATGTCCTTGCCGCCTATGGTGATCGTACCGCGGTCGGGAAGGAACGTGCCGGCGATCGCGTTGAGAAGGGTCGATTTACCGGAGCCGTTGGTCCCGATGATGGTCAGGAACTCACCCTCGGCAATATCGAGGTCGATCCCCCGAAGCGCATAGACCTCATTGATGGTACCGGCGTTGAATGTTTTATGAAAGCCGGATATGCCGATCATCGTCATTTCACCACCTTTACAGCTTTTTTGATAAGGTCATTTGATATTGTGATGCCGTACTCCTTCGCAAGAAAGAGGTTGACCGTCAGCTGTTCCGGGACATAGGAAACGATCGGTATACCGGAGGGTTTCTCTCCCCTGATGACCCGTATCGCCAGGTCCGCTGTTTTAAGCCCGACGTCGTAATAATCCGCGCCAAGGCACATAAAGGCGCCGGAGTCGATATCGGCCGGTGTGTTCGTGATGTAAGGGATCTTTTTCTGCCTCAATTTTTGCGCGATGGAAGGGATGACAGAAGAAACTGTCGTGTCGCCGGAAGTGAAGAAGATATCGGGAGAGCTGCCCAGGACCGACCTTAAGGCCTCGTCTATTTCCTGGGTGCCGGTTATCTGTACCTCTACAAGCTTAAAACCGTATTTTTTTGCGGCCTCGCGAGTCATCAGCGTACAGATCTCCGAGTTTGCCTCGGCCGGGTTCCAGATCATGCCGATGATCTTCGCATTCGGAAAGACCCTGCGCATGAGCCTCACCGTCGATTCCACGGGCTGCGGCGTCGCAAGTCCCGTCATGTTCGGGGGGTGGTCGGTAAAGCTTTTCGCGACACCCGCCTTGATGGGATCGGTCACTGTCCCGAAAACGTGGGGGATCTTTTTATTGTTGTTCACCGTTACCTGGAGCGATACCGTGGAGATGGTGACGATGTAATCGTAGTTCTTGCTCACTATATCCTGCGCCATTGACTGGGCGGTTGAAAAATCGCCGTGGGCAAGTTTCTGGTCAATGGTGATGTTCTCTTTTTCAAGGATGCCGCTCTGTTTCAGTCTGTCGATGACTCCCCTGGCACTGACATCGAGAACGACGCTGTCGGTGAACTGGAAAAGGGCGAGCCGTTTGACCGGTCCGGCAGGTTTGCCTTCCGCAGGGCCTCCGTCCCTTTTCTTTTTGTTCCCTTTTTCGTCGACGATCACCGTTGCCTCATCGATGAGATCCCGGGGTATTGTCAAACCCAGTTCTTTGGCGACCTTGAGATTGACACCCAGCACTGTTTCCTTGTATCGCTCAAAGGGGATCGAAGCCGGATCCTCTCCTTTCAGAATGCGGTCTGCAAGATTGGCGGCCTGCCTGCCACTGGTTTCGTAAGTGTATCCGAAGACTGCGAGGGCGCCGCCTTCCGGATGGTCAACATCATTGTAAATGATCGGGACCTTTTTACTTCGGGCCGCCTTGACGACGGACTCGAAGGCCGAGTAGACGATGTTGTCGGTGGGCAGGACGAAGGCGTTGATGTTCTTATGGACAAGAGACGCGGCAACCTGATGTACCTCCGACGAACCTGCGATGTTGCCGCCGACGAAGGTGACTTCCGGGTGGTTCTTCAGGGCTTTCTTGAGATTGTTGACATTCTCCTCGGAATTTGCCTGGGAAGGGTCCCAGATAACGCCTATCCTGAGGTGTCCGGGCAGGATCTTCCTGACGATCTCCATCGTCTTGTCCATGGGTACCGCGCCGTAGACACCCGTCACATTCGGCAGGTGGTCCGTGTCAGACTTGCCGGCTCCTATGATAAAGGGGTTTGCCACGGTGGCGAAGACGACAGGGCGGTCTTTTATCTTGTTGACTGACACCTGAGTGCAGGCCGTGGAGATCGGTACGACGATATCCACCTTCTCCCGAAGGAACTTATCGGCAATGGTGTTTACCGTTGCAAGGTCGCCGTTTGCATTTTCCACAAGAAAGGTTGCGTTCTCACCCTCCACATAGCCAAGACGTTTCATCTCGGCAAGGAAGGCGTCCCGGGTGATGCTGAGTATGGGGTTGTCGCTCACCTGGAAGACGCCGATTCTGACCTTCTTTTGCGGTATGATGCCTGAAAAGTTCCCATATTTCATACCGGCGAATATGCCTATGATGGCAACAACAGCCATCGCTGCGGCAAAGAGGTGCTTTTTCTTTAACTTGCCGGCGCCCTTTCCGATCCTGGCCGTGATGACAAGGGTGATGAGAACGAAGATCGCTGTCAGGAGCTTTAAGTCGATCGGGTTCATACCGGCATAAAGAGCGATGGCGATCATGAACCGGAAAATTACCGAACCTGCGATCGCGCTCCCGATCCAAACATAGATGGAATGTTTCTTGAGGATCGATTCTCCGATGATGACAGCGGCGAGGCCTGTCACAACGGTCCCAATACCCATTCCGATATCGGAAAAGCCCTGATACTGTGCTACGAGGCTGCCGGAGATACCCACGAGACCGTTGGCGAAGGCCACGCCCAGGATCTTGACACGGTCCACGTTGATCCCGGCCGCCCGGGCCATGACGGGATTATTGCCGCTTGCCCTCATTGAGAGGCCGAAGTCGGTTTTGAAGAAGAAGGATACCGCGAACCAGGAAGCGGCCACGATGAAGGTGAGACAAATCGCTATCCAGGGCTCGCGGGGTGCCCCGGGGTTCACCCTGTCAAGGAGCGTGAAGAACTCGGGCGCCTCGAGCAGCGGTATGTTGGAACGGCCCATAATGTGGAGGTTGATGGAATAAAGTCCCGTCATGACCAGGATGCCCGCCAGGAGGCTGTTGACGTTAAGGCGGGTGTTGATGAGCGCTGTTATGCTTCCTGCCGCCGAACAGGCAATGAAAGAGGCCGCCACGGCCAGGAGAGGATGGGTGCCGCTCACGACGAGGACGGAAGTGACAGCGGCGCCCGTTGTGAAGGTCCCGTCAACGGTGATATCGGGAAAATCATGGATGCGGAAGGTGATGTAGATGCCTATGGCGACGAAGGCGTAAAGGAAGCCGAGGTTGAGCGCGCCTACCCAGAGCTCCATCGTCTAACCCCCGAGTTCAACGATGCCCATGAGGCCGGGGCCGATCCTTGTTTTCCCGAGAAGGTGGAGGACCCTCTGGGGCTCCATTTTTGTAATGACCCTTCGGAGCTCATAGGGAAAGTTGTCTATGAGCTTGTTGAATGGTTTTTTGTCGAACACAACGCCGTGTATGTGATATCGTCCTTGCTCCGGGATGATCTTTTTTGCCTCCCCGGTGACGCTGCTCCTTTCTTTCACGGCAATGCCCGTCATGACGACCAGGTTGTATATGTCTTCCGGTTCAATGGAATAGTCGATCCATTCCGGGAAACTGTCTCCGGAGAAGATGTCTTTTTCTTCTTTGCCGTGCGTTTCCCGGAGGGGTGTTTTTTTCAGGCGCATCCCGAATATGCCCTTGCTCTCAAAGATCGCCGTTATTCCGACAATGTTGGAAGATGCCACGAGAAACGAAGAATCAATGAGATCGTCAAGGGTGAAGAAGCCGTCCTTTGGTTCGAAGGAAGCGACGTGGCTGAATTTCCCATGGAATGAGAACCCGTAAAGGAAATGGTACGCGGTGTCCCGCCCTCCTTCGGTATGTATAATGAAATCAACGGCCGATCTCTTGAGCGCCGGATAGACGAAAATATTGCCGTCGATAACGGCGGTTTCCCCGAAATAACCTTTGTAATCTTCGTAGGTGCTGCCGAGGGCGGCAAGTCCGGTGGCAAACTGCAGGTCGGATGCCCGGACGGCCTGTACGTCCGTTTCGCCGTAATCGGCGCGCAGGAGCTTTTCTTCGCTGCCCATGACCCACAGGCGGCCCTGGTGCCGGGCCTTTGACAGCGCGCGCAGGGATATGCGGTCCGTTGGGATATCCCTGGTTTCCTGTCCGTTTTTCAGTGCGTCTTCCGTCAGCCCGCTGACCTCGTCTTCGCTGGAGATGAAGCGGAATATGTTCGTAAAACCACTGATCTCGAATATGGAATAAACCGGGGCGGCGGCATTGAAAAGACATATCTCGCCGCCGGCCTTTTTCAGTTCTTTTTGGAAAGAGATGAAAATACGCAGCCCTGCACTGCTGACATAGTTGACGTCTGTCATATCGGCGACAATGAGCCGCTTGCCTGCCATGATGGAGTCCCTGAAGAGTGTTTCGATCTCGCGGGCGGTTATACTGTCGATCCTGCCCCTGAGGAGAAGACGCTCAACTGTTTCCTGTGAAGAATAAGAATCGTCCATAGTCCGTAGATTATCACGTTTGACGAGTCACGAAAGCAAGAGTAATGTGATAAAAGAACATACCGGGGACAGGTGACCGCAATAAACCTGTCCCCGGCTATCTTTCTACTGTTCCACCATCTCTACCCTACGGTTTTTGGCACGCCCGTCTTCGGTGCTGTTGGAGGCGACAGGCGCCAGGGAGGCAACTCCTTTGGCTGCCAGCCTCTGCTGACTGATCTTGTATTTTGTCGTCAGTTCCCTGACCACCGCCTCTGCTCGTTTCTGAGACAGGGTCTGGTTATGGGCAAAGGTACCTGCGTTGTCTGTGTGCCCGACGATATAGACCTTTAATTTGGGTTTCTGACCGAGGAGCTTGGCCATTTCCTGGAGGGTCGCATCCGAAGCCGGCTTGATGTCCGCCTTGTCGGTGTCGAAATAGATGCCGTATATGGCGACGTGGCCGGTCTTTTCTATATCGCCGCCCATGGCTGCGGCGTCAACCTTTACCATCGCGGTCTCCATGCCTTTGGTCTCGACGATCTGGATGAGGGTGAGGGCCTTGTCCTTTGTTTCCTTGAAATGGTTGAATGTTTCCACTGCTACGTAAAGGGACACATAAACGTCCCCCTCGGGGCGGGAGAGCTTCGCCGACAGGTAACGCTGGTCTTTTGGGAAGGAAAAAGCGTATTCACTCAATTGTCCCCGATTTTTTAATTTTTTCTTGAGAGGGTACATGATGTGATGGAATTGCTTGCCGCATTCATCCTGGCTGCAGTTGAAAAGATTGGTAAAGCCGGCCTTTGTCAGCGCGGTCTCGTAATTGCGAAACACCTCAAGGGATGAACGCTCCTCCGGCAGGACATAGAGGATCCGGGTATATTTCCCTTCAAGGCGCTGTGTCCTGGCGAGGGGTTCCGGTGCCGTGTGGGACTTTACCTGTTTGCCAAGCGGCAGCACGAATTCGTCAAAAGCCCTTTGTTCATAACCGACTATGTAAGAGCCTTTATAACGGCTGACAAGAGGGTGGTCCTTGCTCCCGGCGACATCTTTTTGCTGTGCCAGGGCAGGCATGATGCATATTGCCGTGACGATCAACGAGAAAAAGAGGACTCTGGCCGCTTTTATCATTTCAACCTCCGCTTAAATTGTGATTTTGATTATATTACAACGACAGTCCGGAAAATTACAACGGATAAAAACTATTGTTGCGTTAAAAGGCGTCAGAGATCATATAAACCGCAAAAAGACCGGGAACCATTCCTTGGCCCGTGTCATTGATTACAGACTTGCAACAAAAGAGAGGTGCCATGCGCGTTACTGTCAGGCCTTGACCTTTTTCGCCTTCTCCCTTGCGAAGAGGAAAACAAAGAGCCCGATGAAAATAAGGACAGCGCCGGCGGCGAGGATGGTTGTGCTCCGGGTTATAAAGACCAGGGCAAAACCGCCGAGCATGATGACAAAGCTGATTATGTACAAGATCATCGAATTGTTGTTGTCGGCCATTCAAACCCCCGTTGTTTTATAATATCTTACTATATCATACATTTATGTTTTTTAAAAAATATTTTCTCGTTTAATATCCAATTTTTTATCATAGTTATCGATGACTTGAAAAAAAACTTTGTTAAGAGAGCGCCGGTTTTTCCGATAACCCTGATATGTTGATGCGGAATCCTGGTTGCTGAAGTTGCGTCTTGAGCGATCAACGGGCGGACATAAGACCATGTACAACAGGAGCGGACCCGAAATGAAGGAACTAAACACTGCCAAACAGCGTGCGGTAGCGGACAAGAGCGATCAGAGCTACGAACAAAAGACCGGTCTGTGCAGCGAAGAGAAGATGGCCGGGTGCCTTTTCCATGATATGATGAAGTATCATGGTCAAAGCGGCTGCAGAGAGCGGGGGTGTCATTGCCCTCTTTCCGGTCCGGGGCCGGATACAGCCAAAAGAACTCATTGACCAGCGCGCATATCTCACCTGCGGCTGTCCGCGCATTTGATGATCTGTTGAAAATCAGGAAAAACACCTTGACAACCGGGTTTACCTGGTCATATCATATAAACATATATTTATATGATTGATGACCATAATGAATAAATCAGTTATAACATACCTTAATTACAAATCTATTAGTTCACACGACGGAAACAAACCTATCTTTATCTATGGATATATTCATATATGTAATGAGTTTTGAATTATTATGAAATGCCAGAGCAGTACATTATTCGAGAGGTGAAGGGCCATGGAGGAAACAAAGATCAGGAGTACGGTCCGGGAGGCGTACGGGGCGATAGCCGAAGGAAAAGCGCAGGGAAAGTCGTGCTGCAGCAGCAATTCATGCGAGACCGGGGAGTTCGCTCTCTCCATCGGTTATTGTGAAGATGAGCTTAAACTGGTCCCTGACGGGGCCAACCTGGGCCTCAGCTGCGGGAACCCGACGGCCTTTGCGAAACTCAAGGAAGGAGAGGTCGTCCTCGATCTCGGTTCGGGGGCGGGGTTCGATTGTTTCATAGCGGCCAGAAAGATAGGCTTGGCCGGCACGGTCATTGGCGTCGACATGACCCCGGCGATGATCGAGAAGGCACGCCTGAACGCGGCAAAGGGTTCTTTTTCAAACGTGGAGTTCCGCCTTGGCGAGATCGAGAACCTGCCCGTTGCCGACAACTGCGTGGATGTGGTCATAAGCAATTGTGTGATCAATCTTTCCACGGATAAGGCGCGGGTCTTCAGGGAGATACACAGGGTGCTCAAACCCGGGGGCAGGATCTCGGTGTCCGATATGGCCCTCCTGAGGCAGCTGCCTGAGAGTATCAGGCAAAACGTTGACGCATACGTGGGGTGTGTTGCCGGAGCGGTCCTGGTCGATGAATACAAAAAACTTGTTGAAGAAGCCGGGTTCGGTTCTGTCGCGGCGACAATATCGGGAGGCTCAGCATGCTGCAGGCCAGACACACCAGACCCTATGGGCAGGGCCATGCAGGAGGGTGTTGAGGAAGGCACATCGCTTGAGGACTATGTGGTGAGCGTCTATGTGGAAGGCCGCAAGTAGGGCCGCGATCAGAAAGGACCCTCTATGAACGATCTGGCAAGAACATTCAAGGCTTTGTCCGATGAGACTCGGCTCAGGATAATCAAGCTCCTCGAAAGCGGGGAATTGTGCGTCTGCGACATCGCCGCAGGCCTCGACATGGTCCAGCCGAAGGTTTCCTTCCATCTTGGCGTCCTGAAGAAGGCGAAGCTGCTCAAAGACCGCAAGGACGGCAAGTGGATGCACTACCGCATCGATGATTCGGACATGTTCAACAGGCTGCTCCTGCTGTCCGTCCTCGAACGCATACCCGGTGCCGAAAGCGGCAAGGACAGGGAAAGACTTGATCTGGCCCTGGAGGGCAGGGCCGCCCGGGAGTGCTCCGGCGCTCCGGTGTGCTGCCCCTCCGCATCCGAGACAAGATAAAATGAGTCATAGCGCTCACCGCTGCGGCTGGATATCTTGCCGATCGGCTGGTATACTGATTACAGGTCAGGACGGATTGAAAGCGGCCCTGCCGGGCTGGTTATAACGATAAGGAGAATGCGTTATGTCCATTTTTAAAGTGACGGGATGAGTTACCTGAGTTGATCCCAACGCGCCGACAGTTAGTCGGCGTACACTCAGGTTTGTTGACGGAACACAGGTTGCACTCAGTAATCTCCATGAGATAATGGCGGAGCTTTATTCCGTCGGCAAGGAGGCCAACAGGAAGACCGTGGAGGAGATCATCGCCGGGTTGGAAGCCATGGGCAATTATATATCCGATTCAGAGGTTGCTCGAAGAGAATACAGGAATGTCCTGTTAAAGGAATATGAGGAATTTATTGAGATACACGACAGGGAAAAAAAAGACAGGATACCCGCGAGTGGTCCCGGGGGAAGAGAGGCGTCATGACCGGCAGGATCGTTATTAATTTCGTTTCTTTTTCAACTGGTTAAGGGCATCTATAATATCGCTGCCCCCGGTGTATTTACTTGTCTTGCCGTTGATCTCGATCACGCATGTGGGGGTTGCCTCAATTTTGTCTTCTTTAAGACAACGAGACATGATCTCAAAGGTTGGTTTGGGATCGAAGGGTTTCAGGGCTATATTTTTCTCCTTCAGCAGCGCTTCCAGTTTCTCAGCACTGTCCAATCTCTGTTTTGCAGCGTCCATGAGGAGTCTGCGTACCGTGAGGGCGTGACCGAGGTCCTTCTTCTCATTTATAGCGTAAAGGAAATGCCGGACATAGAGAGAGGAGAACCGGTAAAACGGTGTGTCGTTAAAAGAGAGTTCAATGATCTTGTCCCTGACGAGTTCCTTGATAACCGGCTCAAGGTCAGGCGCCATGTCCCTGCAGGGAGGGCAGAAATAATCTGCGTACAACCGTACCTTCACCTTGCCTTCACCGAAGGACGGAAGAAATACATCAGCGGCTGAACCGGCGGCGGGTATGCTGAAAAATAGTGCCAGAACGGTAAGGAGCGTGATGACCTTTGCGGCGGAGCGTTTCCGTATTATTCCAATTGTTCTTTTCGTCATGTGAACTTCCTATGATCTGTAAAAAGGTTTTGAGGGGAAAGGGTGTGCTGGCTGTAAGAGTAAGAGGGCGTAAGGGAGCCCTTGAAGAAGATGGAGAAGAGGATAAGCGACAGCGCCATGGAGATGATACAGAGCGCTTTGCGGTCCCGCTTGAAGTTCAGGAAGAAGAGGATGAAGACGACGGCCGCGAAGGCAAGGCAATAAGGGCAGTAGGTGTTGTGCCATACCTGGAAGCCGATAAGGTAGAACTCGATCCCAACGCCCGCGGAAATGAGTATGATGAGCAGCGTGTCCCTTTTCAGTATGCTCAGGAGAACAAGGCACGCCATGTAGGCAATACCGACGTACTCGAGGTTTATCCCGAAGATGTCGCCCTTCAGATACGAGCAGGAGCCCCCGCAGATGCTGTAGTATATCTCAAGGCCGACGGCAAGACAGGCGAGGAAGATGTTGATGATGTACCTGCGGTGCCGTGTCCGGCCTGAAGTTCGATGCAGGACGTCTTCTTCCCGTGGACCATCCATTTCTGTGGTGTTTCCCATGGCGCCCCCGGTCTTATTTTTGTGTCCCGACGGCCGGTGCCGTGTTCTGTGAGTATGTCCTCGGTGTGGACGGCGGCACGGGACACGAGGAACAGGCATACAGGGATAAGGCTGTCATGGCAATGATGGTGGAAAAGATTAATCGTTTCATATGGCCCCTCAAAGTAGTGGAATAGACTACACGGAAACTCACAAATTTTCCAGTACGGACTTCATGACAACGGAGGTTTCTTCGGACAGCCTGCTGAAATCGTGTGCCTTCTGAACCCCGAGTTCGGTGACGACGAAGTACTGCGACGGCACAATGCCGTATTTCTCGAATGCTTTTTTCGCGCACCCCGTGGGGCATCCGTCGATAACGACCGTTCTCGCCGCTTTCGCGCTTTCGATAAAGCCTGAAAGGGCCGCACCGATGCCGGCAAGGCAGTAGGCGTTGCCCACCCCTTTTCTGTCGAGTTCGATCATGATGTTGTTCGATACCTGGCCCGCATTCGACCCGCCCGAACAGGCGACGACAAGCGTGGTGACGCCAGCGCCGCAGCATGTGTCGCCGGTTTTAGGGCCTGCCTGGCAATTGTTTTGTTGTTCCGACATATCGTTACCTCCCGTTTCTATAGAAATTTTTTGATCTCTTCAACGGAGAGAACCTTGCCGACGCTCTTCACCACGCCGTCGACAGCGATGGCCGGGGTCATCATGACGCCATAGTTCATGATATCGTTGATGTTGGTGACCTTCTCGATCTCGAATTCGACCCCCGCACTTTTCGCTGCCTCTTGAGCATTCTCTGCGAGTTTTACACACTTGGCGCAGCCTGTTCCGAGTATCTGTATCTTTTTCATTTCCTTACCTCCATTTTATTCGACGATCCACCCGTACAGCATACCGGCAATGGTGGAGAGCAATACGACGTAAACTATGAAAACAATAGTTTTTTTCGTACCAAGGATGCTCCTGATGACGATCATGCTCGGCAGCGAAAGGGCAGGCCCGGCAAGAAGAAGGGAGAGGGCGGGCCCCTGGCCCATGCCGGAGCCAAGAAGCCCCTGAACTATGGGGACCTCGGTCAGGGTTGCAAAATACATGAAAGCGCCCACTATTGAGGCAAAAAAATTGGCCAGGAAGCCGTTTCCCCCGACGAGCGCTGATATCCACCGCGAAGGGATGATACCGTTGTCTGTCCCCGGCATGCCCAGGAGGAACCCCGCAACGACGACCCCGCCGAGGAGAAGCGGTGCTATCATGAGGGCGTACATCCACGTTGAGTCGATCCAGCCCTTGGTCTCGTCCGATGAGGTTTTTGTAACCCACACGACCCCGGCTATAC
>Ga0116153_10001505_pt1 | contig 21438 bp, 21 predicted proteins | sample AD_UKC028_MetaG_FD_89896 | JGI IMG/M metagenome (GOLD analysis project Ga0116153, IMG submission 89896) | Active sludge microbial communities of municipal wastewater-treating anaerobic digesters from USA - AD_UKC028_MetaG | ecosystem: Engineered > Bioreactor > Anaerobic > Digestate | place: USA...
AAGCGCCCAGCGAAACTGTTTGACAATGAACGCCGGAACCGCCGCTTGATACAGATGGATCATGTTTAACATTTCACCAAGAAAATATCGCAGTCTCTTGCCCCGTAATTCCGAGCGGCCGGTCGTTGCGCCAGTCTTTTCAATCTTCATTTCTCTCAGAGAACTGTCATTAGCATCATTCACAACTATCGTTTCACGCCCACTCCTGATAAACATTTCTTGAACATTAGCGGGCAAATCCTGCATCGTCAGACTAGATGCCGGTAAGTCCATCTTGGTTACTGGCGCGTTCGGCGTCGTGCCCCCCGCAACATTCACAGCCATCTTTGTGCCAGCCGTCGTATTCGTAGAGCTGAGCCGTGCAAGCGCCGGAGAATTCGTCGAAAAGATGAAAACACCACCATCTCCTTTATTTAAATAATATCCGGACCGAGCCTCCCAATTCATCAGATTATGTGTCTCTTCCGTTCTTACACCATTTATGGCAACCTCAAACGTTGTCGCCATCCGTCCATTCGGTAGTTGGAACAAATTCGGTGACATCGTGCCTGCATTCCCTTGCGCTCGCGCCACGTTGAGTGACAACGCCAAACCCATCAACGCTAACCCTATCTTCTGCCACCAATTCGATCGCAGCTCAGAACGACCTGCTAATGCCGGAGCCGGAGTTTTAGCCGCTGTCTCGACGAGCGCCAATGATGGTACTGCAATGGATGTTGCTCTGGAAGCCGGCGCAGTCGCATTCACAATCGTCGCTTTTTCTCCCATGACCGCAGATTGACTTGTTGCGGTCGCGGTACGAATCATGGCGGTCGTGCCTTGCTGAACGGCTATATCCCATGTCTTGGTACTATCATTAAATACAAGCGTTCGAGTTCCCGTTTTACCATCTACCACGTACGTCATCGACCCTCCGCGCGTGGTCATGATCGGTACTGCGCCTTTATCCGCCATATATCGGAAATTCTGATCCATAGTTGCGGTCGTTGTGATATCAGCCGCTGCGTCCAAGGCCGCGCTGACCACGAGTCGAAGCGTTTTAGAGCCGTCCTTGCCCATCGGATCTCCAGTCATCGTGACAGCATTTTCAATGGTCGCAATGTCAAAACGGGTCTTGGTGCGCTGTAACATGGTATCGCGGTAAAGCTTCTCATCACTTTTTTCGCTGAGACGCGGCGTGACGATCCCGTAGCTGATGTCATGATCGCGGAAGATCTCGCTCAAACCGTCCGTGTGATAACCCCCGGTAATCAGAACCGCTTTGCCGATATTTTCTTCTGAAAGTTTTTTTTGGATTTGCACAAAAAAGGCATCTTCACGTTTCCTCGCGAGATCATAGAAATCAATGCCGCTTGTGAAAAGTTCGGACATGCGTTTGGAAAAATCGGGCGGCATGACTTTCTGTTTCATAAGCGATTCGTCATTTTTGGAGACGGCCACCGCCTCCGTCAAACGCCCGACCATGGACTCGATGGTGAGGATCTTTTGTTTGTCCTGCACTTTGCGCGATTCCGTGCGGTTGAGTTCCAGGTGCAGCAGTTTGCGGAGGAGTTCGCCATCCCGATAAAGTTCGAGAAGATTCTTCTGCGCGGGCTCCTTGGCCAAGGTATCAAGCATTTTAGCGAAAAGGAATTCGATCTCTTCAAAAAGAGCTTTCGGATCCAGTTCATTTTTGAGGACCACATAACCGGCATAAAGACTGAAATTCGGATAATCGCTGAACTTGAATCCTCTGGGTCCGGCTTCCGCCGCCAGTTGTTCCAGAACCCATCGGGGCAATATTTCTTTCGCATCCTTACCCGTACCGGCCCTGCCCATACTGATATTGCCTTCCTGAAAATTTTCGATGGCCCGGACAAGTGCCTCCGAAGTTCTTTTTTCGCGAAGAAACTTCACGAGGGAATCCCGTTCGGCCAGCGCCTTGTTCCGCTCCACGTCTTTTTCCATTGTCTGAATAACAAGAAGACGCGTGATTTGCGGCCAACCGACCTGGGCGAACAGGCTTTCCAGGTCCACGTTCAGAACCTTCTTCGCTTGTTTGACAAGCGATTTTACATAGGGCAAAAATTCGCGCCGCCCCATCTCAAAGCTTTTCCAATCCGCGATAAGCCCGCGTGTATCCGGTGTAAACGTTTTGGACGCAACTTGCTCCAGCCTCACGTCGAAAACTCGAAAGAATTTTTCCACATCCGTTTCGGCCCCAAAGACTTTCTTCAAGGCGTTGTAATTTTGTTTATAGAGGGAAGCATTTTCGATACCGATCGCCTCCACTTCCGGCGGTGCCTCCAGCAAATAAAGTTCGGCACCCGTCAATTCGCCCTGTTTTGCCAGATTATCGGAAAGCTTCAGATTGCGTTCCTTGTCCGGGAAAAGACGGAGATAATCCGCATTCAGTTTTTCAGAAGCGCCTTCCACGAACACGGTTTTGATCGCGTATTTTTTGTTCAGGTATTCCAGGAGCTGCTTGATCTTGATTTGCGCCTGATAATTGGCGTGGGCATTCTGAATGTGAAGCACAAATTTCGGATCTTGTTTGACTGGCGCCTCATAAATTTCATCGATGCTTGCAAGGTCCGCAGGAATATCAAGGCTCAGAAAATTAGGGATTTCCCGAGGGTTGGCTATTTCGATGCGAGCGCCCGGATCTGCCCATGTGCACTGCGTGGTCAAAAAACAAACTACTGTTATTATCGCGACCACTTTTAAATACTTTTTCATTACACCCCCCTTTGCGGTGTCTTTGAGAAACTCTTTTTAAGACTATATTAAAACTATTTAAAGAGTAACACCTTTTTGACAATTTTCAAGGGACAATGATTAACATTCTTCCTAATACAACATCTATCAAAATAAAATATTTAAGGTCTATATTCATTCTAGATAATGACTCTAAATTGTTACAGATCCTGGATTTCAAGTTTTTTCAACAAAACGGACAGCCAGACCTAATTGTTCCTTTCGAACTTCCTTGCGGCATATCTCCCCTGAAATTTGATATTCTTCCGGAAAGTTTGCGCTCGGAAATATATGGATCTCAACCTTAAGGCCCTCGATAGGATTCAACGCATCAATCCTATGAGAAACCCCAAGGTCAAGATATTCCCCGAAAAGCCCCCCCTCACTGATATTTGTCGCAATGGCGGTGGTTTGGATCATTTCTCCGCTTGCGGTAAATATCTTTAATTCCAGCGGAACCGCAACGTGCATGCGGTGGCTCCGCCGCTGTTCTAGCTGATAGCCAAGCGACTCCTGGGGGGTTTTAACACCCTTGGCCATAATCTTCTTGTCGGGATCCTTAACGAAAAGAAAGGGCCCAAAAGATTCGGCCACCTGCTTCTCATCCGAGCAGATATCCACTTTCCCCGAGGGAAAGTTATCCTCGATACAGTGGGCCATTTCTGGCGTCACCCCGTAAAGCACGCTATGCTTGGGACGGATGCAAACCGTCAAAAGACGTCGCATCCCTATCGCATCCAGAGGACCCGACTCTTGGAAGTTTAGGATAATCTGCTGCAAGCCGTAGCGCCGGATGTTTTTCTGAATCTTCCAGGCTACCTCCTGCACCGATTCAAAGGTCGGCATGCCCTTGAGATCAAAAACCGAAACCCCGCCGATTTCTCGCGTTGAATAATGGAATTTAGTCATAACGCATCTTCCTCTTTTTGAACCGTTCGACCCTCCAAAGAATTCGGTGGATTCTGGGATAGATGTACCCTGAAAGAATATCTCCACGCTGGATGACGTAGGCCAATTGAGGACCCCCTTTCCCGTTCATTTTCATACTGCGAAAATCTTGAAGATCATGTGTCATTTTCATCACTCCTCTTTTTCAAATTGTCCATAATATCATTTAACAACTTTTACTATGTTCTAACAAAAACATAACTCAGTAAAATACTTTTGTCAATATGTTATATATATAAAATATTTAATTATATATTTTATTAATATTTATAAATATATATATCAAAAACAAGCAAATACATAACAAAAATGAGCCAAATTGACTCACTCTAAAAAACTTAAATCACTACCTTGGAAAGTCCTTGCCGGAGGCAAGAAGATTTTTAGAAGATTTATTTAGGAGGCATTTGGAGCTTTTTCAGACGCTCCGAAAGGATTTTTTCAAAACCAACTTCAACGGGACGGTAATAGCTGTTTTTTTTGCGGATGTAAATCTGATCCAGCTTCTGACCAGGATGGTCGTGCGGGTAAATATAACCAACGCCATGGCCGAGCGCCTTGGCACCGTGATAGGCAGAGCTTCGTAAATGCTGCGGCACCTGCTCGGATTTTTGATTCTGGACATCCTCAGTCGCCAGTTCAATAGCCCGATAACTTGCATTGCTCTTCGGGGCAAGGGACAAATAACTCACGACTTGCGACAGGATAATTCTTGCTTCCGGCATCCCAACAAATTCGATCGCGGTGAAACCGCTTGCGGCAAGCATTAGCGCCTGCGGATCCGCATTCCCGATATCTTCACTCGCAAAGATCATCATCCGCCGCATGATAAACCTTGGATCTTCTCCGGCGTAAAGCATCTTGGCCAGCCAGTAAATGGCGGCATCAACATCCGAACCGCGCATACTTTTGATGAACGCGCTGATGGTGTCGTAATGGAAATCTTCGTCCCAGTCATAATGCACGATCTTTTTTTGGCAGGACTCTTCCCCAACCGCGGGCGTAAAATGGATCACGTTTTTTTCATCAGGCGGCGTTGTCAAAACGCCGATCTCCAGCGCATTCAACGCCCGCCGGGCATCCCCGGAAGATTGTTTTGCGATATGGCTCAATGCCGCAGGATCGATTTCGACTTTCAAATTTCCGAATCCGCGCTCTTTGTCCCCCACCGCGCGTTTCAGGATCTGAACCAGGTGAGATTCTTCATGAGGCTTGAGCTCACAGACGAGCGACCTTGAAAGAAGCGGCCCCCGGATCGCAAACGAGGGGTTCTGCGTGGTAGCACCGATCAGGATGATCACACCCGTTTCGACATCCGGCATAAGAATATCCTGCTGGGCTTTATTGAACCGATGGATTTCATCGATAAAGAGAACTGTTTTTTTGTGAGCATGCCTCAGCAGGCGCCGCGCATCAGCCTGAATCTTCCGCATCTCGGCCACATTGCTCAAAACCGCATTAATCGAAACGTAATGCGCAGCGGTCATCCGTGCAATCACAAGCGCGACGGTGGTTTTCCCGGTCCCTGGAGGACCATACAGAATAAGGGAACTCAAGCGATCCGATTCGAGCGTGCGCCGGAGAAGCTTTCCTTTACCAAGAAGATGCTCCTGGCCCACAATCTCATCCAGGGAAACCGGCCGCATACGAACTGCCAGTGGCGCATCTGGCGGAAGCTGGAGAACATCATCCACTTCGGATGGCTGAAACAACTCTCCGGAGGACATAGGATTTTTATTTGACATTGAGGGTCCTTGGCTTTCACCCTGCCGATTCCGTAAACGACCTGGGCAGACTATTTGCCGTTCTGAAAAGCAGCTTGATATTTTTGAACCAGCGTTTGTGCGATCGAATCGTGCAGTTTTTGTATTTCATCAGAAATCAAGGTCCGGTCCGGAGACTGGTAAATGATCCGGAATGCGAGGTTCTTGTACCCCTCGGGCACACGCTTCCCTCGAAAAAGATCGAACAACACGACTTCACAGATCAGCCCTTTTCCCATACCGCGAATCTCGGCCATCAGATCCCCGCAAGAGACAGATTCCCTGACCACCAGCGACAGATCGCGGTCTATGGCAGGATAACGAGGCCATTCCTTGAACTTCCGGATGCGTGCGACATGCTGCAAAAGTTTTTCAAGCGAGATCTCGGCATAATAAACAGGCTCTTTGATCCCCCATTGTTTCAGAAGCCCTGCGCCGACTTTCCCCAAAAAAGCTACCGGCGTCTGCCAGATCCGCACCTCCTCGGAAGCGGTGGTATCAAAATAACTTTTCGCAGCTTTTGCGGCACATAAATCAACACAGCCGCAACTGGCCAGAACAGTCTCGACAATGCCTTTCAGATCATAAAAAGTTACCGCCCGAGCCGCATCGAGCCAGGTCTGGACAGCTTTTTTCCCATAAAGGGCCATCGCGCAAACCCGCTCTTCCACCGGATGTTTGTGAACATCCGGCATCCTATAGATATTCGCGATCTCGAAAACAGGCACCGAATCAGCCCCGGCGTTAATGTTTTTTTGAATCACGGTCAACAGACTGGTCACAAGTGTCGGGCGCATCCAATGCAGGCCGTGGTGCAAGGGATTCACGATCTGCACGGCCTGTTTGAGATCCTTCTCAGGATCCAAACCGTCGTCCGAAACGAGACTGAAAGTTACTGCCTCCGATAACCCGATACCGCTCAATAAATAGCGGAGCTTTTGCTCTAGGGAGAGCCGCGGATTTTCTCCGACAGAAATCGGTGCTCGTTGGGGTAAGGTTTCCGGGATATTCTCATAGCCATAAATACGCGCCAGCTCTTCGACTAGATCCACGGGCCGTGTCAGATCCGGCCGAAACGATGGAATCCCAACCTTCCAGCTCCCTAGCGCATGTTGCTTCACGTCGAGTCCAAGGCGCCCCAGGATCAACGCGACCTGATTCGGTTTGATCTCGATCCCAAGCACTTGTTTGATTTCTTCGCTGCGCAAATGGATCGTTTTGATCGCAAGCTGCGGTTTTTCACCCGCTTTGATCACTGCACTGATGTGCCGCGGTTTCGCATATTTCCTGATCAAGGCCAGAGCGCGCTGCCGGCCGATATCGACTGCTTCCGGATCGACGCGTCTCTCAAACCGATAGGAGGATTCCGAAGCGAGCTGATGCCATCGCGATGTCTTGCGAACACGGCCCGGATCAAAAAAAGCGGACTCCAAAAAAACATTGCGCGTCCTATCCGAGATTTCGGATTCCTTCCCGCCCATGACCCCGGCAAGAGCGATGGCCCGGTCACTATCGGCCACCACAAGGTCATCCGCCTTAAGTTCGATTTCTGCGCCATTGATAGCCAAGAACTTTTCGCCAACCTTGGCCTTGCGCAGCTGAATTTCTTTGTCCCGAACAAGATCTGCGTCAAAAGCATGGAGCGGTTGCCCCACTTCCAGAAGCACATAATTCGTAATATCCACGATCAGATTGACACTGCGGATACCGCAAGCCAGCAGACGCTCCACGATAAAATCAGGAGGCTTGGTTTCCGTAATGCCTTCGATCAAAACACCCGTATAATAAGGGCAGCCGTCAACATCCTTGATCTTGATCTTCCAACCGGGAGGAGGCGGTGTGCGGGCCAAATCAGGATCGATTACCGGATTTTTGTGTGAGATATTTTCCACCGCAGCGATTTCGCGCGCCACGCCCCAATGGGAAAGCCAATCCGGGCGATTCGATGTGATCTCGATTTCAAAAATTGTGTCTTGCGGATTGGAAAGCTGCTCGCATTTTTTGACTTCGAGACCGGCCAGCGTCAGACGCTCAGCAATGCGCGAGAGCGGGGGCGCCAGTTCTACAAAATCTTTGAGCCAATTCGTGCTGATTTTCATCTAAAAAGTTTTTTTTTGCATTGTGTTTTGATTTCAAGACCCTGTCCAAGACCGGGTCTTGAAAAGGTCATGAAAATTGTTTCAAGAAACGCAAGTCGTTTTCAAAAAAATGCCGTATATCCGTGATCCCGTGACGGAGCATGGCAATGCGTTCCACGCCGAGCCCGAATGCAAACCCGCGCACCACGCTCTTATCATATTTTACTTCGTCAAAAACATTCGGGTCTACGCTGCCCGCGCCCAAAATCTCAAGCCAGCCTTTTCCCCACTGGATGTCCACCTCGACGCTAGGTTCGGTAAACGGAAAAAAGTGGGGCCGGAAACGTATTTTTGTTTCAGAACCGAAAAGCGCACGCAAAAAAACATGGAGAACTCCTTTCAAATCGCTGAATGTGACCGCATCATCCACCATCAAGCCTTCGATCTGATGGAACATGAAGGAATGGCTCGCATCCACCGTGTCCGGCCGGTAAACACGCCCCGGAGCAATGATCTTTAAAGGCGGCTTGCGATTCTGCATCACGCGAATCTGGACGGTCGAGGTCTGAGAACGCAAAAGCTGTCCGTGCGTGGTATAAAAAGTATCAAAGGCATCGCGCGACGGATGATCCAGAGGGATGTTCAAGGCCGTGAAATTATGAAATTCCGTTTCGATCTCGGGACCTTCGACGATCTCGAAACCCATACGATTAAAAATTGTCGAGATTTCTTGGATGGTTTGCTGCAGGAGATGAATGCTGCCGCTTGACGGTCGAATACCGGGAAGCGAACCATCAAAAGTTTCTTTTCCCGAAACTTGCTGAGGCGCCTCTTGTTTCGCTGTTTCCACCGAGGCTTCGAGCCACTGTTTCAAACGGTTCAACTCGGCACCCACGGATTTTTTTTCTTCCGGGGCCACCGTGCCCAGCTGTTTAAATAGTTCGGTCAGCTTCCCTTTTTTTCCAAGATAGGCAATCCGAAAAGCTTCCGCCATTTCAGCAGAGTCGATTCGTGCCAGATCCTCTCGGGCCTCGTTTTCCAGATGATTTATCTGATCCTTCATAAGATGCCGGTCTCAAGTCCGTCATCCTAAGCAAATCGAATCATTTCGCCCCGATTCTTTGGCTGCCAAAATTCGTTAGATCTCAGGATGACGGCTGGAAATTCTTTCTAAGCTTTTTTGACGAATTTGACGATTTCTTGAAAGGTCTTTTCATCTCGTGCCGCAATTTCCGCAAGAGATTTACGATTCAAGCTCACCTTGTTCTTTTTAAGGGCATCGATGAATCTTGAATAGGAAATCCCGCTCGCCCTGCAGGCCGCATTGATGCGGACATTCCAAAGCTGGCGGAAATGGCGCTTGCGCTGTTTGCGATCACGCGTGGCGAACGCCATGGCGCGCGCAACGGTTTCCTTGGCCGTGCGAAGAAGACTACCGCGACCTCCGACAAAACCTTTGGCACGCTTGAAGATCTTCTTTTTCGTTTTTCGAGTAGCTACTGTGTGTGTGGTCCTTGGCATAAATCACTCCTCTTCGTGTGTCAATTCAGACCGCGTCCTTCATGGATCACTGGTCGTACGGCATGCAACGCTTAATCGCGGTAACATGCATGGGTTCGACCCCAAGCGACCGGCGGTTTTGTCGCTTTTTTTTGGGTGAACGGTCGGTCAACATGTGGCGCGTAAAAGATTTTTTCCCGAGCACTTTGCCGGTCTTGGTGATTCTGTACCGCTTCTTCATGGCTTTTTTAGTTTTCAACTTTGGCATTTTCGTTTCCTCATTCTGTCTTCGGCGGCAAAGCATTCGCACTTGCCGGTTCATTTGATGAAGCCTCTTTTTTCTTCACAGGCGCTATCTTCGTCAGATAGACCTGAATAGCCTTCCCCTCTAAACCATCATTCCGTTCAATCATGGCAATATCCGACAGGTCCTGGATAAAGCGATCCACAAGTAAACGACCTTTGTCCACATACACGATCTCACGCCCGCGAAAGAAAACCACCAGTTTCACTTTGTCCCCGCGCTCGATAAAACGGCGCGCGTTGCGAAGTTTTGTCTGGTAATCATGATCTTCGATCTTGGTGGTCATTTTCACTTCCTTGATATCAATGACCTTTTGTTTTTTGCGGGATTCCTTTTCCTTCTTGCCCAGCGTGTAAAGGTATTTCCCAAGATCCATGATCCGGCATACCGGCGGGGTCGTCGTGGCCGCGACTTCGACCAGATCCAATCCTGCCTCTAGCGCTCGCTGCATACCCTCTTGCGGCGTCACGATACCGAATTGTTCTCCGGCAGCTCCGATCAACCGGATCTGCGGTGAGCGAATACGCTCATTAGCGCGAACTTTTTGTGGACTGAGTGCCAATGATCCTCCTGAATAGTTAAGGGTTGATTCGCTGCGCAATCTCTTGTTTGATCCGTTGGATCATCGTATCCGGATCCTGAACCCCAAGATCCTTCCGACCGCGCATCCGGACCGCAACGCGACCCGTTTCCATCTCTTTGTCACCAATGACAAAGAGATAAGGGACTTTTTCCAGCTCTGCCTCACGCACCTTATGGCCGATCTTCTCGGTTTTTAAATCTTGATCGACTCGAAGTCCTGCATGCTTTAATGTTTCAATCAACTTTTCCGCAAACGGGATATGACGCTCTGCAATCGTCGCCACACGCACATGCACCGGTGAAAGCCAGAGAGGAAATGCCCCCGCATAGTGCTCAATCAAGATCCCGATAAAACGCTCCAAACTTCCGAAAATCGCGCGATGCAGCATAATCACGCGATGGTCCTTTCCATCCGCACCCACGTAATTCAAATCGAAGCGTTCCGGCAAATTCATGTCCAATTGGATGGTGCCGCACTGGAGCGTCCGTCCGATCGCATCTTTTAAATGAAAATCAATCTTCGGACCGTAAAAGGCCCCGTCACCCTCATTGATCTTGTACGACATTTTGAGTTCGTCGAGCGCGTTCCGGAGCCCTTCAGTCGCAATCTTCCATTGGTCATCCGTCCCGAGTGACTTTGCCGGCCGAGTTGAAAGTTCTACATGATAAACAAAATCAAACGCTTTGTACACCTCATCTGTAAAACGGATCGTTTCGACCACACTTTCCTGCAGTTTCTCGGGTGTGGTAAAAATATGCGCGTCGTCCTGCGTGAATCCACGCACCCGAAAAAGACCGGACAAAACACCCGAACGCTCATAACGATGCACCTTCCCGAATTCTGCTACCTTGAGCGGCAACTCACGGTAGGAATGCTTTTCCTCCTGAAACATCAGCATCCCACCCGGACAATTCATGGGCTTTAGGGCATAGATTTCTTCTTCTCTTTCGAGAAAAAACATGTTCTCGCGATAATTGTCCCAATGTCCGGAAGTGCGCCAAAGTTTGTCGCGCAAAATAGTCGGGGTCTCAACTTCCGTGTAACCGTAGGCTGAAAGTTTCTCTCGCATGAACGCAATCAGCAGGTTTTTAAGGAGCAACCCTTTCGGTTTCCAGAACGGAAGGCCCGATCCCTCGTCATGGAAGCTAAAAAGACCGAGTTGCTTACCGATTCTTCGATGATCGCGTTTTTGGGCCTCTTCACGCTGAAGGATAAAAGCATCTAATTCTTTAGAAGTTAAAAAAGCGGTCCCGTAGATGCGTTGAAGCATCGGGTTTTTTTCATTCCCGCGCCAATACGCCCCCGCAACCGAGAGCAGCTTGAAAGCCTTGATTTCATTCGTGTTGGAAACATGGCCACCACCGCACAGATCCGTAAAAGGACCATTTTGAACAAAATTGACAACATCGCCCGGAATGCCGTCAATGATCTCGAGTTTATACGGCTCCTGCCTCTCCTGATAAATCTTGCGGGCTTCCTCTTTGGAGGCAGACCACGACTTGAATTCCTGACCTTCAAGAATAATTTCCCGCATCCTGCTCTCAATTTTCGACAAATCCTCGTCCTGGAAAGCCGTTTTTGAATCGAAGTCATAGTAAAACCCTTCGTCTATCACAGGACCAATCGCAAGTTTTGTTCCAGGAAAAAGATCTAGGACAGCTTGGGCGAGAATGTGGGATGCAGAATGCCGCAATCTGTACAACGGTTCGTAGTTCTTATCGTCTGACATGCTTGTTCAATCTGTACCGGTTTCATTTAAATTCAGGGGCTATTGGCAAATCTCCGCCAACCCAAAAACATAAATTTAAAGCGGTACTAGAAAATAATTCCTCCTTATCTTTCTAAAGGGGCTGTATTCTACAATCAGAGATCAAATCTCGCAACTCTTTTCCTAACCTCTTGCATATCAGAGAATTATGGAAGATCCGAAATCGAGTGACCGTTACTTTGGGTGACTGTCTTTAAATACTTTGTAATTTTTTTTCACAAATCCCTGTGTCATTTTTAGACGCAGCCTCAAAGGACCCCGGATCTCGAATTTTTTAACTTATTGTATTCCCATAAGTTACGATTTTAAATTCTTGGCATAGAAACTGCAATATTAGGATTGAAGTAAAAAACAACTCATATTCATCATTAAAGGAGGCACGTATGAACAATCTGATGAGACAAACACAAAAATGGTTGGATCCGTTCGATCTGGTCACAGACCTGCAGGATGATATCAACCACCTCTTCTCGACTTCCCTTCGCAGAGGCCAGCCGAGCAACTTCAGCGATTTTGTTCCCAGCGTTGAGATCCATGAGGACGAAAATAATTTCACGCTCCACTTGGACGCTCCTGGGATCGACAAAAAGGATATGGATATCTCCGTCACAGGCAATACCGTGACGATCAAAGGGGAACGAAAAATCGAAGAAAAGAAGAAAGAAAAAGGCTACTTCTATTCCGAGCGGCGCTATGGCAGTTTTCAACGTTCGCTCGAGTTGCCGACCACCGTTGAGTCCGACAAGATCACAGCGAATTACAAAGACGGAGTGCTTGAACTTGTCGTTCCGAAGTCGGAAAAATCAAAACCGAAGCAAATCAAGGTCGAGGTGAAGTAACGCGTTTAGTCCCCCGCTGCTCTGTGATAAAATCATCAACAAAGAAACAGAGCAGCGGTTGCCTTAGAGGAGGAATGACCATGACCGAATTTTCAGAAAATAAAAAAAATAATATGAATGTTTTGCACCTCATCATTGCGATATTGGTGCTTGTCTCCGTTGTACAGACCATCGCATTGATCCAACAGAATAAAAACCAGAAGGAATTGGCTGCTAATTATCGAAAACAAATTTCCATGCAACAAGAGTTACAGCCAAGGACCGAGCGATTTGTGTCGCAAGCGACCCGTCAGGCACCGCAGGCCTGGTCAAATCTATTCCATAAACCAAGGGCTGCGACAAACACCTCGGCAACACCCGCCGTTCCCGCAGCTGGCTTTTTCGACACATGGGACCATGATCCGTTCGAAGAATTTGACGCGATATCCCGCCGGATGAGCAACATGATGCGACAGGCGTTTCTCATGTCAGGCCCCCTGATGAACCAAGCCGTAACCGGAATGAGCCAGATCGCCAATTCGGATTTCATGCCGGCGATTGATCTTCAAGAAACGGACAAGACCTACATTGTGCGCGGCGATCTGCCTGGACTTGATAAAGACAAGATCAACATCACGGTCCAAAATAACATGCTGACGCTTCAGGGCATACGGGAAACCGGCTCCGAAACGAGTGACTCCAAACAAGGATTTTACTCGCAGGAAAGAAGTTACGGCTCTTTCACGCGAACCCTCGCCCTGCCGGGCCCGGTGGATGAAAATAAAATCAGTGCGGAATACAAAAACGGCGTGTTGACCATCACACTTCCGAAACTCACAGGCCAAGAGCATAAACAAAAAGTCACAATCCAGTAAAACGAATACCCCGGATCAGTTTCCGCCTCATCCGGGGTATTTTTCCATTGAAAACACAAACACATCAGTTTATGATGTCCGCCTTCCACTCCCGTGCGCGGTTAGTTCAGTTGGTTAGAACGCTTCCTTGACATGGAAGAGGTCAGAGGTTCGAGTCCTCTACCGCGCAGGTTTCATTAAGTATGGCTGGGTCACTACTTTAAGTTTCCGTTTTCGTCATACTTCTTGACCTCTCCCTCATACTTTCCATCCCTGATCACTGCGTCAAACCTTATTTGCCCGTTTTCGTAATACTCCTTGAGCTGCCCTTCCATATTTCCGTCCTTGTAGACAGCTTCCTGCTGCAACTGCCCGTTTTCGTAATACTGCCGCGCTTGCCCTGCAGGTTTTCCATTTTCGTAAGTCATCTCACTTTTTAATTGTCCGTTTTTGTAATAATACTTAATCACCCCTTCAGGCTTTCCATTCTCGTAAGTCATCTCGCTTTTCAATTGTCCGTCCGCGTAATACGCCCTGACAGGTCCTTCTTCCCCGTATCCGATCGAACTCAATGTGAATAGTACAATCACGGTCAATCCGATCAGCCCGCCTCGATGAGTTCCTGTTTTAGCATTCATTTTCACAACCCCTTCCTCTTTAAAATAGCTTGCTGCGTTTCTTTTTGATTGTGATGTGACTTGAATCAGACTTTATAGTTTCTTCGTCTTCGACATGTGAGGCATCACAACGCCGCGCAACTCTTTGCAGGCAGCTTCGGATGAAACCATTTGCAAAACGCCTCTGGCGTAGCACGCAATATTTTTTTTGGAAAACCAAGGAAAAGCAAACACCGATCCCGTCATGAACACCCCCATGAAGAACACGATAAGACTTGCAAGTGATTTTTTCACGGATTCAGTCCTCCAGAATTTTAAAGTCCAGCATCATGGCATCATCCCAAAAAATGCGGTATAAGTATATCCTAGCTGGAATCGACTGACTAGGTGGGTTTTAGTGAACTGGTGGAATCACCTCGCAGCCGCACATTCACGAATCTCAAGGGTATGCTGGCAGCGATCACAATATGGCTGAATCTAACAAGGTGGGCATCTGCAAAGCAGCTTCGGAAAACAAAACAGCTAACAAAAGGGCTGATCGAAGTTAATCAGCAGAAGTCTGTGCGCTCGGGATATTTTGCTGTGCAATGGGTGCACTCGTACTCGCAGACATTTCAGACCGGTAAGATGCGGCACGGCCTTCAGGGCGAAGCGTAATATCAGCAAAGGCAGGGGGCATAGCCTGAAAAATAAAAAAAGCAAATAAAAAAAGGATGATACCGATCTTCTGAAAAATTGAATTCCGTTGCTGCTGAAAATGATTCTTTTTTGAGTGCATTTTGTCCGCCGCCTTCAGATGAATTTTTCTCTCCAGATCCATGGACCTGTTGGAGAGCACTACTTTAAAATCTCATGCCATGAAAATCCTCTAAAGATTAGCATGTGAAAAATCCGTTGTCAACTTGCGCAACCCATTACAAATAAACGGGTTAAGACTTATTTTAAAATTTAAAAAGTGTTTTTTTGGTCGAATGTCCGAGTTTCACGTAATTTGCGAGTGCTGTGAAAGTCAAAAATTGAAAACCATTCCTCATTTCCCTGCATTAGGACAAACTCACCACCGAAGCACCTTCAGCCTATACGGACGGAAACCTTCAAATGATAGGTCTGTGTATGAAGGAATGCCGCTTGCAAAACGGCTCATGGGTCTTGCCTAAAATCGCTTAACAAGGAATATGTTTTAAGTAAAGTAAATCAAGGCGAGCCTGATCGATATTCTATCTGCTAAAACCCACCCCCAAAAAGCCCAAGAAAAGTAAGATAAACAAAAAACCGGTAATGGAACCTATTGCTAAATTTCTTTTAAGATCCAAAAACCATTTGGGCAAAACAAGCACCGTGAAAATAAAAAATCCCACGAGCAAACAGTTTAAAAAGACCCACGGAAATCTTGCATGCGGTTGGCCGATACTGTTTATAAGCATCAAAAAAAAAGCAAGGACGCTTCCGCCCCCTAGCAGCATCGTCAGAATAAGACCGGGTAAAAAACCGCTTGTTTTCTGCTTGTTGAGTTGAATTTCCATATTCGATGAGTTTTGCATGACATTCATAGCTTTCCCTTTTTCAGCTCGTATATCGATCTTTGATTCCAATTTGGAATTACCCTAGCTATTAAACTATCGGTCATTCTTGCAAAATCCTGAACAGATGGGTTCGTACCGCTTTCAAATTTAATCTATGAACGGATGAAGAATTGTGTAATGAATCGTGCGGGGCATTAGATGAATTTTGAGAGAATGGCCTCATGCCAAACCTTCTACAAACAAAAAGGGACAGGTAAAATGAAATATTCAACCTGTCCCTTCAATAACTGTTGTATCTTTTTTCTAAAAGCTTTAAACTCCTTCTGCTTCCTCCTCCTCTTCGTCTTCCTCTTCATGGATTTTGCTTTTATTATCGATGGCTTTCTGAAGCGCAACTTTCGCCTTTTCCGATTTGACCTTTTCCAGATTCCTGGTCAAAACTTCGATGGCACGGGCACCTTTATTGGCTTTGTTCGGATTGTCTATCTTTTCCTCACTCGCCTTTGCAAGTGGCTTTTCTGACGCCATCATGGTCTCTGTGGTCGTAGGTTTGCCATGTTCTGCAGTTATCTTAGCTGTTGCATTCTGAATGCCCTTGGCAGCTTTTTCCGCTGCATGCGAAGCACCTTTCGGTAGATCTGTCGGCTGAATCGCGTAAGCAGACACCGAAAAAAAGGCAACGGCAACTACCAATGCAATGCCGATTTTTGTCAATGTTTTGACTTTCATTTTTGAATCCCCCTTTTTTGAATACTTTTCAAAATCTCTTCAAAAGTAAGTCTTATAAGAAAAATAACATATCCTCATTTTCAGTCAAATAAATGTTATATTCTGATAAGATTTGCTACATAAAATTCGTATACTTTACTGAAAAATTTTGTTCGTGCAGACCAATGAATATGGAAATCTAGAAAATTTTTTAGGCAATTACAAGATTAACGTGCGGGAGACGCCGGATTTAATATCCTTAAGCGTCACGGAATTGGGTGTGATGGTGGTGACTTCCTGATCATCAATGCGGGCACGGACTTCCAGCATATTACCGTTAATAACCGCAAACGGATGATCGGCATTATAGATAATACCGCCCAGAACATAGTCATTCTCCGTTGCCCCGGAAGAGCCGGCTATTTGTGTCCGCAGCTGAGGCCGTATCTGTTCTGAAAGCAGTTTATTCTTATCCATGCGAAGCAAGAGAAAAAAAGCGGCCACAATCAGAGCTACAAAAAAAACAGAGGCTACAAAAAGCGTTAGCCAGTTTAAATACTTCCGCTCACGAGTAACAAATCCTTCCTTCGATGGAAGGACATCGGAATCATTTTTTTTCTGTATCTGCTTCAAATAATCATAAACAATACTCATCGGATCTCTTCCATCGCGGCAAAAATAATTTCGGAACTCAAGGTTTTTTCCTTACGGACAAACCCGAGCAAAAGCGCCCTGTCGCAAAGGAGATTTACAAGGCGCGGGATCCCTTTCGAAAATTCATGGATCATGCGATACCCTTCCGCGGGAATGGACACCCCTGTCACCCCGGAGTGTTGCAGGCGAAAATCTATATAGGCCTTCACTTCGTTGAATTCGAGGGGCTGAAGCTCGCACTTGATCACGATACGCTGATAAATCTGCCGCAGGTCAAACCGATGCAAACTTGCCTTAAGCTCCGGCTGACCCACCAGGACGATCTGCAGAAGTTTTCCGTGCTTTGTCTCAAGATTGGACAAAAGACGAATCTGTTCTAACTGGTAGCCTCTGAGGTTTTGCGCTTCATCGATGATCAAGACTGCATTGCCCTGATTCAAACTGAGATGGATCAAGAAGGCATCCAACTTTTTGACAATATCAAGATGGGTCTTTTTCTCAGGCTCAATGCCGAAGTCCTCGACAATCGCCTGCAAAAGCTGAAGGTCATTGAAATACGGACTCAAAACAAGCGAGGTCCGCACTGACTTTGGCAATCGTTCCAAAAGCGTCTTGCAAAGCGTCGTTTTGCCGGTCCCCACTTCCCCGGTAATCAGAATCAGCCCCTTGCGTTCTTCAATGCCGTACATCATCAAAGCCAGGGCCTCTTTGTGAGACCGGCCTTCAAAGAAAAAATCCGCATCCGTGGTAATGTTAAACGGCTGAGTCCTGAACCCGTAGAATTCCTGAAGCGCGGTCATAACGCCTTGACCTTCTGATCGACAATATCACGCCCGATCACATCATTCGGCAAAACACCACCGGGCCGCACGATCTTCACCGTCAAAAAGATCAGAAGATCAGTTTTCTGTTTGCTATCGGTTTTTCTGTCAAACAGTTTTCCAAAAATCGGAATATTGCTAAGCCCAGGAACTCCGGTGGTCAAATCTTTCTTGGCATCCTTGAGCAGTCCGCCAAGCACAACGGTTTCCCCATCCTCGACCACCATCTGCGTCTCCGCCTCCCGGGTATTGATAATGGGATATTGGGCAATAATGGGCGGCGTATCCCCTGCCGCCACAGGAGGCCCGTTGATATCAACGGTTTTCGTGTAATCGGAAACTGTCGGATGGACAATCAAATTCACTTGATCCTCGTTATCACCGCAGATCTGCGGGACCACACGCAACTGGATCCCGATGTTTTGATAAAACGAGAGCGAACCACCCACCGTATTATCGGTATAAGTACTCGAGCTGGTTTCGATAATCGGAAACTGCTGGCCGACCAGGATCGTGGCCTCCCGCCCATCCATGGTAAGCACCGTAGGCGTTGAAAGCGTGTTGGTGTCGGCATCGGCCTGAAGCGCATGCAACACGGCGTCAAACTTTGTCCCATTGACCTTCATAAAATCCAATTTAAGACCCGATTTATAGGGATCCAGATCGATATTATCCGTCTGGAAAGCGGATGGTTTGGTCACTTCACTATAGCGGCTTGCAGCTCCTAGCTTGAAATCCTTATTTACAATAGACCCTGGCGTCGGGGTCGTATTAATCGTCCCAAAATCAAGACCGAGGTCAAACGCCTTGCCACGATTGACTTCCAGCATGATCGCCCGAATCAAAACCTGCTTCGGCGCAACATCCATCTCTGCAATAAGCTTAGCTACCTGACGCACCACCGCCGGCGTATCCGCAATCGCGAGGATCTTGGTCCGGGTCATTTTGTTCGTATTTTGAGTTGCCACCGGTTGGTTGTAGGTTCCCGAAGAATTGGACTGCACATTGATCATGCCGCTTGTGGTCGCGGAGAACCCCCAGCCCTGCTTGTTGACAACATCCATCACGGAGATCTTCCCCTCCTTAGTCAGGAACGGCTGGATCATTTTTGCGGCATCCGCGGCTTCCACGTGTTTAAGCTTGAACGCTTCAATCTTCATCCCCCCGGAAGCGAACAAGGCATCGTCTTCCTTTTTCTGGTCCTCCTGGATCTTGCTCAAGGCAGAGACGGTAATGACGGGACCGTCTTGCGTGTAACCGAGATCGTACATTTTAAGAATGACTTTAAGAGCCGTTTTCCAGTCCACCGCCTCCAGATCCACGGTGACAAGGCCATACACCTCCGGCGTCGCCACGATATTGACCTTCTGACCTTCCTGCGCGGCTTTTTTCTCGATAGCTTTGAGTACGGTACCGATATCGGTATCTTTAAATCTCAGACTGCTCAGATCCTGCTTTGCGGCATGACCTAAAGATGATAGCGAAAACATAGTCACCATAAAAAACGCGGTGACAATGATCTTGACCTTCATGACTCCTCCGTCCATGATGACCGTTCAGCCCTGTTTTTCGCATAGGCCAACAGCCTTGCATTGCAACCCATGAATCTAATTTTTATGGGGTGCTAAATGCAATTCGAACTCCGAAACATTATCTTTCAGCCGGACACTGCCCGGTTGGATCTTGACGACCTGAAACTCGCCAAGGGCGTCTCCTTCGTTCAAAAAAATCCGGTTAATAATGACCGTCGGCTTTTGAGGATCCCACATGATGCCCCCCAAAACCAAAGTTTGCCGCGAACCCATGGCATCCAGTCTCTTGCTCGCAAAAGGATCCCTTCCAACCGGTAATGCATCCACTATGGCATTAAACCTGACAACAAAATTATCGTCTTTAACGTTCCTTCTCTTGACCTCCAAGAGAGAAGATTGTCGCGGAGTGCTCGGAACAGTTTCCGAGATGATTTCTGCGACTGGCGCCGTACTTCGCGGTCCTTTGTTCTGCTGAAAAAGAGACCTAATCCCCCCAAAAAGCAAAATCACCAAAATGATGACAATGCCTAGCTCGATGATATCCTTGCGTCTCATTTCGGCTCCAAAAGAAACAAGTTCAACTCCATCTGGATCTCCAGTCCTGGCACCGCCGGCAACACATCCGTTATTTCCATTTTTTCGACAGTCAGATACGCCGGCAAAACCTTACGCAACGCTTCCAAATACTTGACCAGGTTCAGATAACCAGCCCTCATTTTCATGGCCACTAAAACGGAAAGGCATGTCTTGCCCTCCACCACAACAGGGCGAGCAAGGCTGCCCTTAAAAATAACGGCAGGCTTCGCGCTGATCTTGTCTACATGAATTTGAAACTTACGCGCATAATCCGAAAGCATGACCAGTGATTTATGCTCATCATAAGGAAATTTTCGGGCAAGTTCTTTTTGTTCGCGAATGAAATAGGCCGCTACTTGGTCCGGATCTTTCACATGCTCAATCACCTGTCTCACCCATGACAATTGTTTCTTAAGGAAAAAATCCTGGGTCTTGACTGTTTCAAACGCAGTTTCCGCCGGCTGCAACGCAAAAACATAAAAGAGAACCACCGCGGCACAAAAAAGCACCCCCCACGCAACAATGATGACCTGCGCAAAAGTGATCTTGGGACCTTGAACATTAATCATCTTTAAAAACCCCCTCGATACGAGACAAAGCCTCGGATTCCCCGAAAACAGGAGAAGAAGAAACCTTATCAAAAAAAGATGTCCCTCTCAATCTTGAAACAAAATCATCGACTACTTCGGCGCTTTGGATCCTTGAAAGCTCGATGGCGACCTCCAGAACGACCCTCTTTAAAGCAGCATCCAAAAAGAATTTCTTTATGACCATTTGCTCCGGCAACAAATACCCCAGCAGCTTCAAAACTTTTTCAGCCGGAACGGTCCCTCGTTCGATCTCCGAAACCAAGAAATGACGGGGAAAGGCCTTGCTGGAAAGCTCTGCAAAATTTCCCAATGTCTTAAGATGTCTTTCATCCATAGCGACATATTGCGCGTAATAAGCGGTCTGAAGCTTTACGAAGAAGAAAGACATCGCAAAAAACCCCGTCAGCCCCACTGTCAAAAGCAAAAGAATCTTTCGCTGAAATGCCTCAAATCTACGGCTTCTGAATTCAAACGGAAGAAAATTAACAGCTTCTTGCCCGGCAAAAACTCCCGCGACGCCGCTGACAAACTGACTCGTCTGAAAACTGTCACGTCCACCTTCCGCGGTCGGTCCTTTTTGATTTTGAATTTTGGCCGGAAGAAACAGATTGTGAACATTCATCCCGAGCCCCCGGCCAAGAAAGACATCCAGATTTTTGAAGGTCGCTCCGTGTCCCGTTAAAAAAAGTTTGGTGGGCGCAGTTTCCTTCCACCGGGTTTCATAATAGGAAAAAGAATAACGCATCTCCCGAACGAGTCCTTCCAAAAGAGGACGGATCAAGGCATAGAACTTTCCGATCCGGCTTGCTCCGTCTAAAACGGCGGTTTCTTCATCCGGAACGCCGTACATCTGAAGCACCTGCTCGACTTTTTGATCGGCAGCTTCTCCCTGTGTCTGAGATTCAAGAAATAAAGGATCGTTTAAACATTGTTTGATCTTGGCGAATGAAAAAGCCAGATCTCGGAAAAAGATCAACTGATTGCGTTTGTAAATCGCCAAGGTCGAATGATTATACCCGACATCCAGCAGGGCCTGGGTTTCGGCAGTCTCGCCCAACCAAGCAA
>Ga0116153_10001508_pt1 | contig 21425 bp, 16 predicted proteins | sample AD_UKC028_MetaG_FD_89896 | JGI IMG/M metagenome (GOLD analysis project Ga0116153, IMG submission 89896) | Active sludge microbial communities of municipal wastewater-treating anaerobic digesters from USA - AD_UKC028_MetaG | ecosystem: Engineered > Bioreactor > Anaerobic > Digestate | place: USA...
CCAGTGCTTGAGGAGCCGGGCCCCCATGGCGGTCCGGGTGGCGTCCAGGACGTCCAGGAGGGTGAACGCCCGGCCGCCGTCCTGGAGGTTCCGATCGATCTCCAGGTTCCTCTGGGCGGATTCGTCGATGTCCGCGAAAGCCTCCTCCCTCCGGGGCCGCAGACCCTCCAGGTGGGGAACGGCACCCCGGAAGGCGTCCTCCAGGTACCGTACCAGGACGCCCGCCGGCGCCAGGGCCGGATCGTCGTCGGAAAAACCGAAGCCCTTGAGGGAAGCCGTCCCGAACCGCTTTGTCAGGATCTCCGACGCCTGGGCCTGGTCGTAGCTCCAGTCCGGGAAACGGTTCAGGATGAGCCCCTCCCTTTCCTGGAGTATCTGGGCGATATCCGGGTCGTCCAGCAGGGTCTGTTGGACCAGGGCTTCCCGAGGGGCCAGGCGGTACAGCTCCTTGCGGAGCCTGGCCGGGGCGTCCTGCTTCGCGGAGAAGGCGCAGAATTCCCCGGTGGATACGTCCACGTAAGCGATCCCCAGCGCGTCCCGAACGCGGCCGATGGACACGAGGTAGTTGTTGGACCTGCTGTCCAGGTAGTCTTCCTCCACGGTGGTGCCCGGGGTGATGATCTCGACCACCTCCCGATCCATGAGCCCCCGGGAAACCCCTGCGACCGCGGTCTGTTCGCAGATGGCGATCTTCTTGCCCGCCTTGAGGAGACGGGAGATGTAGGAATGGGCGGCGTGGTACGGGATCCCGCACATGGGCGCGTCCTGACGCTTGGTCAGGGTCAGGTTGAGCAGGGAGCTGACTTCCAGGGCGTCCCGTTCGAACATCTCGTAGAAATCTCCGAGGCGGAAGAACAGGATCTCGTCCCGGTGGGCGCTCTTGATCCGGCGGTACTGGTCCATCAGGGGCGTGGTATCGGGCATGGCGGTTGCATTATAGGCGGGAACTCAGGTAGGATACAATGCTGAGGGTGCCGGTCCCCCCGGCCCGATCCGCCTTTCAGCGAGGGAGCCCGTGGAAGAAGCCCTGTACGTGAAGGAAACCGCCCAGACGATCTATATCCGCGCCCAGGGGCACGTGACGGCGGCGCTGTGTTCCGACCTCAAGGGCCGTATCTTCGAGCGCCTGGAGGCCAAGCCCCCGGTCGAGAACGTCTACGTGGACCTCTCCTCCTGCGACTACATGGATTCCACCTTCCTGGGTCTCCTGGTGGGCATCAATAAACGGTTTCTCCGGTTCTCGGAACGCCCCCTGACCGTGGTCCGCCCCACCCCGCCCTGCACGGAACTCCTGCGCACGATCGGGATCCTGCGGCTGGTCAAGGTTCAGGAGGAGTCCGTCCCCTTCCCGGATTCCATGGAGGCCATCGTGACGGCGGAGAAGGCCACCGCCGAATTCCTGCTGGATGTCCACGAGAATCTCATGGACCTTTCCGACGAAAACCGGAGCAGGTTTTCCACACTGTATTCGGTCCTTAAAAGCCAGATCAACCAGCCCGAGGAAGAACCGTAACATCAAGGCGCGTGTGAAACTCGCTGAAGCTCGATAGAGCTTCAGCGCCGCCACGGCGCTTCGCGCCGTGGCGCTATTGGGCTTTTCCGATCAGGGCCTGTATGACCTTGTCGGTCACGTCCACCGCCGGGCTGTACCAGATGATGGCGCTCGTGACGGACCCGGTGGAGTGGCTGCTCAGGATCACCGAGTACCCGTCCGCCTCCGCGATCCCCTGGATGGTCCTGTACACAAGCTGGGAGAAGTCCGAGCTCTCCATGAGCCTGCGGGACCGGTCCTCCAGCTCCGCCTGCTTGGCCTTGTAATACTCCGAGAGGTACTGAGCCCGGCGGTACAGTTCCTGGTCCATCCGCAGCACTTCGGCCTGGTCGGACCGGGCGATCGCCTCGGCCCTGCGTACCTGGAGCTGTTTGATCTCGTTGGACATCCTATCGATCTCCGCCTGCACCTTCAGCTTGTCCTCTTCCAGCTTGCGGACGGCGGCGGAATCCCGGGAATAGGTGAGGTACACCTTTGCGAGGTCCACCACCGCCACACGGGTGATCTGCTGGGCCGAGACGCCGGCCAGGAAGGACAGGGCCAGGATCGAAACCAGTACGGTTCGCTTGAAACTCATGCGATTCTCCTCGTCAGAGGGTGGTCTGGGTTATGCTGATGACGAACTCCATGCCTTCGGTCGCCCATTCGAATTTGCCGGCCCCGTTCATGAAGAACCGCTTGGCGAAGTAGAAGCGGAAGGGGAACTGGGGGATCGTGAAGCGGAAGCCCGCTCCCAGGCTGAAGGCCAGATTTTCGAAACCAAGGTCGAACAGGGAGGTCTTGGTGGAGTCCAGTCCCCCGGACGCCCCGGTCTTAAAGCTGAGGAGCCCCTGGTCCGTCCGCACCGTGGCCGCGTCCAGGAACATGTCGAAGGACAGGAACTGCTCGACCAGGGGCATCCGGATCTCCACCCAGTTCTCCCAGAGGATGGTCCCCCCGAAGGTCTCCTCGGTCAGGTCCCGCCAGCCCCGGCCCACGAAGAAGCCGTCGATATACAGCTTGGAATTGTCCGTTACCGAGAGGGAGGAGCCCGGCTTGGGCAGGAGGAGGGAGAGTCCCGTGTGCCCGCCCAGGACCCACTTGAGGGACCAATCCTCCCCGATGGGTATGTCGAAGAGGGTCACGTAGCCTTCCAGCTTGGTGTCGGTCCGGAGGAACTGGTCCTGCTCGAAGTCGAACAACCCGGCCCAGGTAAACTTCTGGCTGGCGAAGTACCCCTTGGAGGGATCGTACCAGAGGTCCAGGGCGTTCATGTAGGTCCGGAAGATCAGGCTGTTCGCGTTGATCCACTGTCCCGCCGAGGACGCCAGGTCCTCGCTGAAGGGACGGAAGAGACCCTGGTCGTAGGACTGGTTCGTCAGCCCCAGCCGCACTCCCCCCGAAAGCCCGAGGGTGCCGACGGGGAAGACGAAGCGGTAGCCCAGGGAGAAGGTCAGGTTGATGTTCCAGTACTCGTAGTCCATGTAGTACTCGTCCGGGACCACGTAACCCGCGGCCTCGTACTCCGCCCAGGAGGTGTAGGGATCCGGGACCGCCCCGGGGCTTCCGTACGCGAATACGGGTCCGAGGGTGTCCTGCAGGGCCTGCATCCCCTTATGGACGAAGGAGAGCTCGACGGAGCCGGTCATCCGCTTCCCGAGGATCCAGGGATCGGAGAACCCGAGGGTCACCTCCTGGGTGTCCGGGGAGGCCGTGATCCCCACGGAGATGCTCTGGCCGTTGCCCAGGAAGTTCCGGTCATTCCACTTGATCAACCCGGAGATCGGGAATTCCGGGGTGGAGGCCCCTATGCCCGAAAGGGTGAGCCCGAACTGGATGTCCGCGGAGCTCTGCTCCTCCACGGTGATGATGATGTCCATGAGGTTCTCGGCGCTGCCGGGGATCATCTCCGGAGTCAGGGCGGAGAAGTACTGCAGGTTGTAGAGGTTACGCAGGCCCGTGATGACCTTTGTCTTGGAGAATATGTCCCCGACTTCGAAGGGCAGCTCCCGATAGATGACGTGATCCTTGGTCTTCTTGTTGCCCTTGACGATGACGTTCTCGATATGGGCCCGGTCACGTTCCACGATCTCCAGGGTGTACCCGATGACCCGGCGATCGGGATCTCGCCGCTCGTTCATCTCGATCCGGTTGAAGATGTAGCCGTTCTCGTAGTAGAGGTCCTCGATCCTCTGCTTGTCCGCCAGGAGGGTCGGATAATTCAGGATCATCCCCTCCTTGGAACGGACCAGGGCCGAGAGTTTTTCCGTGGGGAAAATTCGGTTTCCGGAGAACTGGAGCCCCCCGAAGCTGTACTGCTCCCCCTCCGAGATGACGAAGGTCAGGATCAGCCGTGTCTTCTGGGCTCCCTCGTCCCGGCTAAGCTCCCGGAGAATGTCCACCACCCGTGCGTCCACGTAGCCCCGGCTCTGGTAGAGGTTCTCTATCTGGATCCTGTCCGCCTCCAGCTTCTGCTCCTGGAAGAGTCCGGGCTGGAAGAGTCCCTGTTCCTTGAGGCTCAGCTTGGATTTCAGGGAGGAGGCGGCCAGGGCCGCGTTGCCCTCGAACCGCAGCTCCTGGATCGCCAGCTGGCTGCCCTCGGACACCTGGAATACCAGGATCAGAGAGTTCTCCCCCCGGCCGGGCTCCGTGAAGCTCGTCACCGTGGCGTCGGCATACCCTTTTTCGATATAGAGCTTCCGGACGGCCCGCTCGTCCGCCCGGGCCTTGGCCTGGTTGTAGATGTCCCCGGACTTGAGCAGGGCCGCGCCCAGGATCTCACCGGGGCGGAGTCCCCGGGCGCCGTCCACCCGTACGGTCTCGATCCAGGGCTTCTCGGTCACCGTGAATTTGATGATCACCGTCGAGTATTCGGCGTCCCCGGGCAGGGCGATGGGGCTGATCTCGTCGAAGTAGTCCAGTTCGTAGACCGAGGCCTGCAGATCCATCCAGAGGGATTCCGAGAAGGCCTTCCCCTTGTACGCCTGCACCACGGAGTCCAGTTCGTTCCGGTCCACCCGCTTGATGCCGGAGAACTCAATCTCCTTGATGGTCTTGCCCAGGTACCAGTCCGCGGCCGGCTGGGCGGCGATGCCGGATGCGAGGATAGCCAGGAACAGTACGGCGCCGATGCTACGCTTCATGATTCACCCTTCTCAGTAGGTCAGTTTCCATGTGAAACGGAAGGAATTATCGCTGATGAAAAGATCCTCGGGATGCAGGAACGACAGGCTCCAATCGAACAGGAAGAACGGAGTCGTCAACTCGAAACCGATTTCGGAGTCTAGCCTTAACGAGCTCCGGTTTACAAGAGGCTGGTCCTGCTGAAGACGGAGGGAGCCCCTCAGGAACACGTCGTCCCGGAGATACTTGCCCGCGAAGACGGAGGTGTTGTCCAGGTAGTCCGCCAGGGTGACTCCGCCCTCCACGTCCGCGTCCAGACGGGCTACGTCCAGGAGCCAACGCTGGACCAGCTCGGTCCTCAGGTAGAACAGGTCCAGGCCCAGGAGCCGGCGGGTGTTCCGCTCGAACACGTTAATGAAGTTCAACTGGGGAAGGATGTCCGTGGAGGCGATCAGGGTCCTGCGGATGTCCACGTCGGATCCGTCGTCCGAGGCGAGCAGGTCGCTTCCCAACAGGGCCGCTATCTCCGTCTGGCTCAGGGACGGAGTCGATTCGAGGGTGGGCTGGAAGTTGAAGAGGCTTGCGTTCTCCGCCTTCAAAACAATCTTGACGGTCTCTTGACCCCTCCGGGTCCGGAGTTCCGCCTCTAGGGTGACCCGGGGATCGAAGGAGTACTGGTTCTCATTGAACACCATCCTGCCGGTCTTGAGGAAGAAGTTCCTCTGGATGTAGAAGAGGTTGCCGCCCCGAAGGACCGCGTTCCCCTTTAGCGCGTAGGACTGCTGCTTGTCGTCGTAGGAGACGGAAAGGCGGCTCGCGGGATCCGCCTGGCCGCTGATCACGGGGAATTCCTTGGAGGGGAAATAGACCATGACCCCCTTTCCGATGCGGACGGCCAGGTCGATCTTCGTGTCCACGTTGGGGACCCGGCCGTCCCCCTCCGCCCCCGCCTGCATGATGGAAGGGTCGATGACGATCTCGGCCCGTGGGATCGTCAGGGCGCCGGTCAGCTCTAACTTCCCGTCCGCGGCGGCCAGGAGGATGTCCGCATCCGCGGTTCCGGCGATGTTCATGCCCAGGAACCGGGTCTTCAGGGGAACCTGGGTGGATTCCACGGAGCGGGCGCGCAGGGAAAAGCTCCTCGGGATCCACTGGGACATCTCGAAGGACATGCTGACCGCAGCCTTGGCGGTCTGCCCGATGCCGACCACCGGCTGAACCAGGGTTACCTGCCGTCCGTTCGCCTCCAGGGGGGCCGTAACCGGACCGATCGGGGCGTTGACGTAATTCGGCACTTCCAGCAGGGCGTCCTGGAACCGGAGGCTCCCGTAGATCTCGGGATCCGACGCCTTTCCCCGTACCGAGAGAGAGCCCGTCGCTATTCCGGACAGGAACCGGACCTCCGGAAGGGGCAGGATCGGCCAGAGGGAGGTCATCTCCACGCGAATGTCCGAGAGGTCCATCGCGATCTGCCGATCCGCGACCTTCCCGACGACCACCGCCGCCAGGGGGAAGGGAGGCATCGCCCGGGCCAGGAAGCTTCCGTCGTCCAGGACCCGCACCTGTACCTCCGAGCCGCTGCCTCCCTGGAACACGAGATCCCGCCCGGTCCGTTCCAGGGTGAACGGCCACCGTGCCGAATAATTCTTGGCCATGGAGAAATCCAGGATCGTCCCCCGCAGGGTCAGGGACTTCGCGATGTCCGAGAGGTTCGGAAATCCGCTCGCGCCGTAGGCGGCGGCTTCCAGGTCTCCCGCCGTCTCGAAGCGGAACCGGGCCACGTCTCCGGCCAGGAACCCGGTGTAAGCGCCGGACGCCGACAGGGAACCGGTCCTGAATCCCAGGTCGATCCGGGTGCTTTCCACTTGATGAATCCCGTAGCGGCCCGAACCGTCCCGGATTTGCAGTCCTTCCCTATCCAGGCCGCCTTCCGCGGCGGCCGCCAAGGAGCGACCGCGAAGGGATCCTTCCCGAAGAGCCAGGGAAAAATCGACCTTCGGGTCCTCCAGGGTCCCGGAAGCGGTGATTCCTCCGTCCAGCCTGCCTGTCAGTGCGCTTCCGAAAATCCGGGAAAGGGAAAAGGATTGAAGGTCGACCCGTCCGGCGACCGTGCGGTCCCTGAAATTCCCGACGGCCCGTAGCGCCTCCCCCCCCTCCCCTGCGAGATTCAGCTCGACCTCCCGGATTCCGGAGAGTTCCGCACCGCCCGCATACCGGGCCGATCCGGAGAGCCGGGATCGGCCGTCCTCCACGGCGATGTCCGGGAACACACCCCCCTCCGGCCCCACGGCCCCGGCCAATCGAACGATCGGGAGCCGTCCCTTGAGTGCGCCCTCCGGCTCCAAGGCCAGGGAGGAGATGCGGAGCCCCCAATCCCGGGGGGAACGGAACTCCCCGACGGCGTCCCCGGTGGCCAGGATGGTGCCCTCCCGGAGAGGCAGGGGAAGGGCCTTGAAGGCGACGACTCCTCTCGTCTCGGGACCCGATACGGTCGCGACCATGGAAAACCCGTAATCTCCGGTAAGGAAAACCCGTCCCCCGTCGTAGTCCCCTTGGAATGCGAACGGGATGTCCCGGAGGGTGAGGTCGGCGCGGAATCCCGCCCGGGGTAGGTCGAATTCGGCGTCGACCCGTCCCTCGATCGGAAAACCGCCGAGGGAGGCGGATAGGCGGGAGATGGAGATCTCGGCGGAAGTCCCGGCCAGGTTCAGGACCGCGTAGGTATCCTCACCCGCGGCCCCGGCCGGGGCGATACGGAAATCCGCTGCGGAGTATGAAAACCGGGAAAAATCCGAACTGAGGGTGAGCCCCCCCCCCAGGGAAAGACCGGACAGGAAATCCGCGGCCTTGGGCTCCAGGAGGGCCGACAGCAGGGGCTCCAGGGGCGCGAGGTCGTAGGGATCCAGCACGAGGGCCGTTTCCACGAAAGGTCGGGCTCCCAGCGAAAGGGAACCTTCCCAGGAGATGCGCCGGGGCCCGGCATCCTCCACCGCACCGGAGATTCCGAGACTCCCGTCGGATTCCCGGGAAGGTAAATCCAGGCTGCCCCGGAAATCAAGGGTTCCCGGCGCGCGTTCCGCGAAAACGGCCAGTTTGGCGAACTCCACCCCCCCCAATTCGGCCGTGTCGGAGAACAGGAACAGCTCCCGGCCTTCCCCGACGGCTCGCAAGCTCGTCTTCAAGGGGAAGCTGCCTTCCCGGGCCCGGTAATCGAGATCCGCAGTCAGCGCGAGGGAGGACAGATCGGGCCGCAAGGTACCCCGGACCCGGGCCGTCCCGTTCGGTGACCGGGCTTCCAAAGTCTTGAGGTCGATACCGTCCAGACCCCCGGACGCGTCCAGCCGGAACTCGAAGTCATCCCCCAGGAAACCTGGGGGAAGGAACCCGGACAGCTCGGCGCTGATCCTCGGATTTTTCCAGGCCTCGGGATATCGCAACCGGATGTTACCGGAATACGGCCTCCGGAACCACGGTGCCCAGGCCTTTTCCCGGCTTCCCGTCGGGTGTCCCAGCCTGGAGAGGTACAGGGATTCAAACCGCAGATCGGCATCCAGGGTTCCGGCCCGGGTGTCGTACCGGGCAAGGAGATCGAAGGGGGCGTCGTCCCGGACCTTCCGGGCTTCCAGGACGCCGTCCCGGAGAAGGACCGAAAACTCCTGACGCTCCAGGATGCCCGCGTCCGATCTTGCGGAAAGGGCGATGCTGTAGCGGGCCGCCGTCAGGTCCCGGCTGGAACTCCCCCGGACGCTGATCGAGACCGTCACCCTCTCGAACGGGAACCGGGGATCCCGGAAGGATCCGGAGAACGTACCGTCCAGGGCGACCACGAGTTCCCGTTCCGTCAAGAGGAGATCCAGGGAACGGATCTCCGCGGTCCAGGAAGCTTTCCGCTCGGGGTCCTTCAAGGACAGCCGCAGCCTTCGGGCAGAGATCGCCAGACGCCCAAGAGGGTCGCCGGACCCGGATCCCCCGCCCAGGGTGCTCCGCAGCTTGGCGATCAAGTCGGCGTCCTTGGACAGGTCCAGATCGATCTCTACGTTCCGAAGGGTGATCCGATCCAGGGACCGCCCCGCGGCGGCTTTTCCGACCAACGCGGCCGCTGCGGCCGCCAGGTCGTATTCGGCCTCCAGCCGATCCGCGCGGAGCAGGTTCCTCCCCCCGGCATCCGTCAGGCCGAGGTAGGACAGCCTCAAGGCCCCGAATATGGACGGGGAAGCGCGGTCGTAGGATATGGATAATCCCGAGGCGTCTTCCGCCGCGAACGCGGCGCGCGCCAGGACGGACCGAGCCCAAGCGGATCCGGCGCGGTCCAAGGGCAAGGCCGCGAGCGCTGCGCCCAGCAGGACGGCGACGACCGCCCCCGCTCCCCGCGGAAGGCGGGATTTCCCTCGATTTTTCACCCTCGACACCTTAGCATAAACATAGCGCGGCGGTCATGCGGGCGCTTGATGAGGTCCCGTCGCCCGGGTATCCTGGAGTCATGAAATACCAGGCGACGGCCTCCCGGGAGGTCTGGGACCGCTTCATCGTGTTCGAGGGAATCGACGGAACCGGGACGACAACCCAGAGAAACCTCCTGTCCGAGACGCTCAGGACCCGGTCCATTCCCTTCCATTCTACCGCGGAGCCCACGGATTCCGAGATAGGCCGGTTGATCCGGAAGATCCTGGCGGGCGACGTCCGCGTCCGGCCGGAAACCCTCGCCTACCTGTACGCCACCGACCGAAACGAGCACATCTTCGGCGAAGGGGGTATCCGGGAGCACCTGGACGCCGGGGAGGTCGTCGTTTGCGACCGGTATTTCTTCTCATCCCTCGCGTACCAGGGCAGCGCCTGCGGGCCTGAGCTCCCGGAACGACTCAATCAGGGATTCCCCCTTCCGTCCCTCCTGGTCTATTTCGAGCTGTCCCCGGATCGCGCCCTCTCCAGGATTTCCGGACGGGGCGTCCCGGATATCTTCGAACGCGGCGATTTCCTCTCCCAGGTCTCCCGGGCATATGAGGACATCCTCAACCGGTGCGCAGACCAGGGCTTGAGGGTGATCCGGATCGACGGATCCCGGACGATACCGGAAGTGGCGGACGACATTCAACGGGCCGTCCTCTCCGCGATCGAAGGATAAACAACCCCGGCCCAGGAAGGTTTCCTTCCGCGCTCGAGCCGATAACGGATTCTGGCGAATCTTCCGATACTATGATCGGTATGAAGCGCTCCGTTCTGTTCGCCATCCTCCTTATTGCGGCCGCGGCCGGGCTGACCGCCTATCCCGTATACTTCAAGGAACAGTATTACAGGCTCTTCCATACCCACTACATCCAGTATCCGGACGACGCTATCGAGAACATCTATTGGCTGGAACGGGCACGGGACGCAGATTTCTGCAATCCCCTGTACGCCTTGGCCAAGATCGAGAACGAACGCCAGTGGGAGCGGTACCGCTACCTCATGAACATGCATCTGGAGCTCAAGCTGATCGAGCAGCACCTGGCCCTGGGATCCAAGTTCGACAAGCGGGTTGCTTATTTTTACAACGCCCCCTGGAAGGACCAGAACCTGGAAAGCCTCAAAATCGCGGAAACCGCCTACAAGGCCGCCCTGGCCTACTGGCCCGCGGCCGTGGAATGGGCCCGGAAGGCCGAGGGCCTCCGGTTCGTCCGCTTGCCCGAAGTCCAGGCCTGGGAAGACCAGGCCCAGCGCATCGTCAGCGGAGACCTGGACTACTCGGATATCATCGCGGATGAACTGGCCCGGGTATCCAGGGTGAGGAAAGCCTTCGAATCGATGCAGTTCACCTACTGATCGTACTATCCGGGCAGCATCCATCCGCCGGATCGCAGGATAGTGAACCCACCTACAGAGAAATCCCGGTTTCCCCCCGGCCCTGAGGAAAAAGAAACGGGGCATCCCGGAAATGGGACACCCCGTCATCCTAATGGCCGGGCTATTTTCAGTTCTTCAGGAAGGCTTCCTTGAATCCCAAGGACCGGACCTGCAGCAAGGCCACTCCGGTTTCGTCCCTCCCCAGGGGACCTACGAACAGCCTGTACAGGGGACCGGGGCCGGTCGTGACCGTATCGATCGTTACGGGGAAGGCCCCTCGAAGCCGCGCCGCGGCGGTTTCTACGGCGGCCGTCGTCTTGAAGGCCCCTACCTGTATGTAATGTCTCCCCGGAATGAGGCTCGTGGAGTCCGGGGCGGCGGCAGGCTCCTTCGGAGGAGACGACGGTTTCACGGGAACCGGGGCGGCGGCGACCGGGGCCGCGGGGGCCGCGGCCGGCTTGGTCGGAGCCTCCGGGGGCTTGGGAGCCGCGGGTTCCATCGTGACGACGACATCCGCCGGTTCGGCCGGCACGGAATCCGCGGGCGGTACGACCGGCGAGGGCTCGGGCTGCTTCTCAGGTTCCGTTTTGGCCACCGCGATCGGTTCCGCGAGGCCGACTTCCGGCGCTCGATCCGAATCGGGAGAGCCGGTCTGGCTCCGCGACAGGGCTTCCGGCTTTCCGGAGTCATCCATGCGTATTTCCAGGTCCGCCAGCGCCACGCTCGGCGCCGGATCCGCCGGCCAGGCCTTCCGGGTCAGGGCAGTCTCCGGAAGCTCGTCCGGTACCAGCACCGGGTCCGCCAGGGCGGCCTCCACGGGGAGAGCCGCGGGAGCGGGCCGATTCAGTCCGTGGACCACGGCCTTGTCCTCGGGGACCTCGCGGACCGCGGCCGTTTCGGGAGCCGGAAGGACCGCGGTGACGGGTCCGGACTCCAAGGGGACGACCCCCGGGCGGGCGATCAATTCGGGCCGGACCACGGGAACTTCCTTGGCGCTGGGGCTTTCGGGGACCGGGGCGGGGGGAAGAGAGGGTTCCGGCGCCTCGGATGGGGCGGAAACCTCCGGGGGCTCGGTCGGGGCTTTCGGCGATACCTCGGCGTTGACCACCGCGGACGGGGGCGGAGCGAGGTTCGAGGGCACCGGTTCCGGGATCGCCGGTTCCTCCGACGCGGTTCCTGCGGCCCCCGGCTCGGCCGCAACCGCGGGCACCTCAACGGGGATCGTAGATCGTGGCTCCTCGGTAGGAGTGGATACCCCGGCCCGGGAGGCCAGGAGGCTGGGATTGAAGTCCGGATCAACGCCGGGCCCCGAGCCCGCAGGCGGAGTCTCGGCGATGTTGCGGGGGGCGGATACCCGTACCCGGGACAGGGAGCCCGGTTCCATGGAGAGGGCTTTCGCCGCTTCGGGAGAGAGAAGCAGGAAGATCCCGGGGTTTTCCAAGCCCTTGGTGACGATCACGGTCACGGACTTGCCGTTCTCCAGGTTCACTACCTCCACGGCCGTGTTCCTGGGGAAGGAATTGCAGGCCGCGTAGTATCCGGAATCCGGGAACTCCCCATACGCGCTCATCATGGCGCTTCCTTCCCAGGCGGATGCGCCCAACAAGGACGTCGCGAGAAGGGCGATACAAAGCACCGGCATCCATCGTTTCATATTGTCTCTCCCGCGGATATCACCCGCGTTCCTTCCTCAAGGTCCTCGCCCACACCGCCGCCAAGGTTTTCCCCAGCTGGGAAAGGCGTTCCCGGCGTTCCTCGACCGTCCCGGAATCGAACCGTTCCGGCTTCTCGGACCCCTCGGCCAGGGCACTGCCGTCCCGGACCCTCATGAGCCTCCAGGCGAGGGATTCCGGGAACCGCACCGGCGGGTCCGAAGGTGTATCCGCATAGCGTATCCAGACGAGGGCGACATAGTCCACATACCCTTCCCGGGCCGACTTCAGACCCAGGACGCTCGACTGGAAGTCCGCCCGGCCGATCCGTCCGATCGTCTCGTTGGTGGCGATGAATCCGGCCGCGAAGAGATGGTCCAGGCAGCCGCCCAATAGGGCGTCGGACAGGTCCGGGGCTTCCGGTCCCCCCGAGTCCTCGAGCAGCGCGACCGAGAAGGTCTGTCCCGACAGGGGCGCGGCCAGGCAGAGGACGGCAAGTACGCAAGCCGATACGGTTCGCTTCACGGATACTCCTCTCCGCCTTCCAATATCGGCGTTCCGGCGTGCCGCGCTTACCCTTTTTTCCACGTTGAACCGGATCGTCCGCCGTGGTATTGTGCGCTCCAGGGAGCCGGAGGGATGCAGTACTACGCGGTTCAAGTGAAATCCCGATGCGAGGACGAGTATGTCCGCAGGCTCAGGTCGAATCCCGCCGTTTCCGGGGCGGAGATCCTCCTCCCGAAGCGCACGGTGATCCTTCGCAAGGGCGGTATCAAGCGGCGGGGAACGGCCCCCGTATTCCCGGGCTACGTCTTCCTGGGGCTCGACGAGGCGGTGAACCCGGAACTCCGCTGGCTCGTCCGCAGGACTCCGGATTTCTACCGATTCCTGCCTTCCAATCAGGATCCCGTTCCCCTGGGCGGGCGGGACCTGGACCTGCTCACGCACTTCATTTCCTTCGGGGAACGTGCCGATACCTCAAAGGTAGCCTTCGACGAGAACGACCGAATCGTCGTGCTGGAAGGCCCCCTGAAAGGCCTGGAAGGCCTGATCGTGAAGGTGGACCGCCGGAAAGGCCGGGCCAAGGTCCGGCTGGACATGTGCCGGAACTCCTTCCTGATCGACCTGGCCTTTTCCGTCGTGGACCGCGCGGGGAAAGGACAAACGGAACCCCATGGAGAATCGCGAGGAACCTAGGATCTACGTGATCGGCGCGGGCTTCGCCGGTCAATCCATCTCCCGGGAAATCAAGGCCCGGGGGATACTGGGCCGGGTCGTCGCCTTCCTGGACGACGATCCCGAGAAGATCGGACGGCGCCTGGAAAACGTGCCGGTCCTGGGACCGATCCGGGACGTGGTGAATCTCCTGCGGCGCACCCCCGCGGACGAGGCCATCATCGCCATGCCCAGCGCTTCCCGGGATTACCTCCGGGAGCTGTACGGATTGTTGAAGGCCGCGGGGTTTTCCCGCATCCGCATCCTTCCCGGCATAGCCCAGATCGTGGAGGGGGACGCCCACCTCATCCAGGCCCGGGAGATCGATCCCCAGGACCTCCTGGGCCGGGGTCCCGTGGTCATCGGCCTGGCGGAGAGCCTTTCCTACCTCAAGGAAAAGCGGGTCCTGGTCACCGGGGCCGGGGGCTCCATCGGCTCCGAACTGGCCCGCCAGCTCCTTTCCGCCCGGGTCCAGAGGCTCTACCTCTTCGGCCACGGGGAGAACTCCATCTACCAGATCGATAAGGAACTCCGCCTGCTCCAGGCTGGCGGGGTCGGGGTCCGGACGGACATCGTTCCCGTCATCGGGGAGCTCAAGGACCGGGCCTACACGACCCATATCCTGAAACGTCTCAAGGCGGATGTGATCTTCCACACGGCGGCCTACAAGCACGTTCCCATGATGGAGGAGAATCCGGTCGCCGCGGTGGAGAACAACGTCTTCGGGACCTGGAACCTGGCGGAGGCCGCCCGGGAAGCCGGAACCCAGCGCTTCGTGCTGATCTCCACGGACAAGGCCGTGGATCCCGTCTGCGTGTACGGGGCCTCCAAGCTGATCTCCGAACGGATCGTCCGGGAGGCCCAGAAGAAGGTCGGTGCAGGACGGAAATTCATGGTGGTCCGGTTCGGGAACGTCCTGGGATCCCGGGGTTCCATCCTTCCCCTGTTCCAGCGGCAGATCGAGACGGGAGGCCCCGTAACGGTCACGGATCCGGAAGCCAGCCGCTATTTCATGACCATCCCCGAAGCCTGCTCCCTGGTGCTCAAGACGGGGGGCGTGGGCGAGGGCGGGGAATCCTACCTCCTGGACATGGGGGAACCCGTCCGGATCAAGGACCTGGCGGAGCAGCTGATCCGGTTCTACGGCTTCGAGCCCGAGCGTGACATCCCCATCCGGTACATCGGACTGCGGCCTGGGGAACGGACGGTCGAGAGGCTGCACAGCGAACGGGAAACCCTCATCCCCACGACCTTCCCGAGGGTGAATCGCCTGGTGCCGGACTCCGATACGGACCTTCCGGTGGACCGACTCCTGGAGGAACTCCGGCCCGTCTGCGCGCCCCTGGAAGGTCGGGAGGGGGAGTACCGGAACCGGCGCAGGCTACGCCAGATCCTGAGGACCTACATACCGACCGTGGAGGCCCCGGCCCATGAACCCGAGTACTGATTTCGTCCCCTTCGCCCTGCCCTCCCTGGGACCGGAGGAGGAGGAGGCCGTCCTTGCGGTTCTCCGTTCCGGATGGCTGACCACGGGATCCGTGGCCCTCCAGTTCGAGAGGGAGTTCGCCTCCTTCGTCGGGGCGGAGCACGCCCTGGCGGTGAACTCGGCGACCAGCGGCCTGCACCTGGCCCTGGAAGCCCTGGGCGTCGGCCCCGGGGACACCGTGGTCACGAGCCCCTATACCTTCGCCTCCACGGCCGCGGTAGCCCGGCACCTGGGCGCGGAGGTGGTCTTCTGCGACGTGGTCCCCGGGGGCTACAACATGGACCCCCGGCGGCTCGAGGAGGTGCTCGCGTCCACCCGGAACGTGAAGGCCGTAGTGCCGGTCCACGTCGGCGGACTGCCCTGTTCCATGCCGGAAATCCTGGACCTGGCCCGCAGGTACGGATGCGCGGTTGTCGAGGACGCCGCCCATTCCTTCCCCTCCCGCCTTCCGGGCGGCTTCGCGGGGACCCTGGGGGATATCGGGGTCTTCTCGTTCTACGCCACCAAGACCATCACCACCGGAGAGGGCGGCATGGTCGTGACCTCTGATTCCCGCCTGGCCAAGCGGATGTCCGTCATGCGCATGCACGGAATCGACAAGCCCGTCTGGGACCGCTACACCTCGAAGACCGCGTCCTGGAGCTATTCCGTCGTCGAGGCGGGGTTCAAGTACAACCTCCCGGACCTCCTGGCGGCCATTGGCCGGGAACAGCTCAAGAAGGCCGACCGGTTCCTGGAGGAGAGGCGCCGGATCGCCGGGATCTACGGCGAAAGCTTCCGCGGCCTACCCTTCGCGGAGCTTCCTCCGGAGGGCCCCGGCCACGCCTGGCACCTGTATTCCCTCCGCCTCAGGCCGGGGAGCCTGCAGGCGTCCCGGGACGAATTCGTGGATCGGCTCCGAGAGGCGGGGATCGGGACCTCGGTGCACTTCATCCCCCTCCATACCATGCCCTATTGGGCGGAGCGATACGGGCTTACCCCGGACAGGTTCCCGGAAGCTCTTTCCTCCTTCCAACGGACCGTCTCCCTGCCCATCTGGCAGGGCATGGGCGAGGACCGCGCCCGCAGGGTGGCACGGGCCGTAGCAGAGACGGGCGCCGGGCTGTCGGGCTAGGAGCAGCATGCCGCGGGACCGGAACGAATCGCTGAGCGCCGATATCCCCCTGTCCGATCTTCGCGACGAGGGGATGATCCGGGTCGTCACCGTCCGCGCCCCGGTCTGTCGGGGACGCATCACGGACATCGAGGTCCCCCGCCTGCCCCGGGGATACCGGGCCATCAGGGCCGAGGATATCCCTGGAGAGAACCGCCTGGCCATCCTGGGCTTCGACATTCCCATCCTGGCCCGGGATCGGGTCGCCTACGCCGGAGAGCCCGTCCTGCTCCTGGCGGGACCGGACCCGGCCGTCCTCGAAGACTTGCGGAGCACGGTCCGGGTATCCGTCCAGGAGGAGGAGCCCGTCCTCGAGTGGGAGTCCTTCTCCCCGGAGCAGGTGATCCAGCGGCGGAGCGCCGTGCTGGGGAACCCCGAGAAGGCCTTCGAAGCCGCGGCGGAGGTCCTGGAAGCCCGGTACCGGACGGATTCCCAGGAGCACCTCTACCCGGAGCCCCAGGGAGCCCTGGCGGTCTTCGACTACGACAAGCTCGTCATCCGCTGCGCCACCCAGTGGCCCTTCCACGTTCGGGACTGCGTGCGGTCCGTCCTGGGGGTCAAGCCCCAGGAGGTCATCGTCCGCCCGACCCCCCTGGGGATCCCCATGGAGGGAAGGCTCTGGTACCCTTCGGTCCTGGCCTGCCACGCCGCCCTGGCCGCCGTCCTGTGCCGGAAGCCCGCCCGCATCCTCCTGTCCCGGGACGAGGATTTCCGGTTCACCCCGAAGAAAGCCCGCTCCCTCGTTACCCTGCGCGCGGGTCTCGACCCCTCGGGCACCCTGACGGTCCTGGAGGCCGTAGTCGTCCTGAACACCGGGGCGTACGCTCCCCTCGCCTCGGAGCTTCTGGAACAGGCCTGCCTTCAGATCACGGGATCCCTTTCCATACCGAACCTTCGAGTCCAGGGCTACGCCGTACGGACCAACACCCCCCCCCTTGGCGCGTTTTCCGGGATGGGAGCCGCCCATTCGCTCTTCGCCGCGGAGAGCCTGGCCAGCCGGATAGCCCGGGACCGGGAGGAGGATCCCCTGGAATGGAGGGCCCGCCACTTCCTCCGGAAGGGATCCCCCCTGCTGACCGGGGAACGGCTTCGGGACAGGACCACCTTCGAGGAGATAGGCTCCCGGCTCAAGGCCTCCAGCGATTTCGCCCGTAAACACGGCAGCAACGAACTCATCCGCAAGCGGCGATCCGCCTCCCGAAGCGAGGAAGCCCCCCGGGGTATCGGGATCGCGTTCGGGTACCAGGCCAACGGCGCGTCCTACGCCGCCCTGGCCTCCGGCACCTTCACGGTGGAGACCACCCTGAACAAGGACCTTTCCCTGGTGATCTCCACCAGCGCGATAGCGGGCGACGAGGGTATCCGATCCATCTGGCGCTCCACCGCCGCCGGCATCCTGGGCGTTCCCCTGGGCAGGGTATCCATCTCCGAGGTGGATACCGCCTCGGTGCCCGATTCCGGCCCGTCCATGCTTTCCCGCAACATCTCGGTCGTGAATCGCCTGATCGAACGGAGCTGTATCGCCATTCGAAGCCGAAGGTTCCGGTCTCCCCTGCCCATCGCCTCCCGGGCCGTGCATCGCCCCAGGAATCCGCTGCGCTGGGAGGAGGATGCGGTCCGGGGTTATCCCTTCGAGTCCCTTTCCTGCTGCGGGGCGGTGGTGGAACTGGAATTGGATACCTGGAGCATGGAACCCCGCATCCTGGGGGTCTGGCTCTGCGTGGACGGCGGACGGATCGCCTCCGAGCGATTCGCCCGGGGCACCCTGTCCTCGTCCACCCTGGCGGCCCTGGGCCAGTGTTTCCGGGAACGCCTGCCCTTCGAGGAGGGGCGTGTGGCCGAGAACGGGTACCGGGAATACGGGCTTCTGTCCCTGGCGGAAGCCCCGCCCATCGAGATCGAGTTCCTTCCGTGGAGCGATACGGATCCCTTGAAGGGAATCGGGGAACTGCCCTTCCTCTGCATCCCCGCGGCATTCGCCTCCGCGGCCGCCCAGGCTTCCGACCTGGGCGGGGAAAGCCTTCCCTTCGACGGCGCGGAGTACCTTGCCGGGATGGAAGCCGTATGAAGCTGGATTTCATCCTGAACGGGGAGGACGTCTCCTGCCAGGCGGAGGCGGGGGACCGGCTGGCCTACATCCTGCGGGAGCGGTTTTCCCTTCTCGGGGCGAAGGAGGATTGCCGGTCCGGCCATTGCGGCCTGTGCATGGTAAGCCTGAACGGCCGGGCGGTCCCCTCCTGCCTGGTCCCGGCCTTCCGGGTCCGGGGAGCCGAGGTCGTCACGATCGAGGGATTCGAACTGACCGACGACTACGCGGATCTCCGGGACGGATTCCGTAAGGCCGGGGCGGAGCCCTGCGAATTCTGCCGGGGAGCCGTCTTCTTGTCCGCCGCCGCCCTGCTGGATGAGCGTCCGCGTCCAGAGGCCACCGAGATCCTGGAGCACCTGTCCGCGGTGTTCTGCCGATGTCACGACCCCTCGGCCCTGGTTCGGGGAGTCCAGACCGCCGCGGAACTGCGGGCCCGGAGGATGTATTTCCGTGCGAATCGATGAGGTGATCGTTCCGGCCACCTTGAGCGAAGCCCTCTCGGCGCTCAAGAGGAACCCCGATGCCGTTCTCTGCGCGGGGGGCACGGAGCTCTTTTCCGAAGGACCGGCCGGACCGGCCGACCGTAATCGGACGCTGATTTCCCTCCATGGGATTCAGGAACTCCGGCATGTCTCCCGCACGGACCTCTACGTCGAGGTCGGATCCATGACCACCCTGGCGGAGCTTCTCGCCTTGAAGGAGGGCTTCGTGCCGGAAACCCTCCGGTCCGTGGTCAACCGGATAGGAACCTTCGCGGTGCGGAACCTCGCCACCCTCGGGGGCAACCTGTCGGTCACGGATCGGTTCCGGGACTGCTTTCCGATCCTGGCTTGCATGGACGCCCTCGCGGAATACCGGCAGGGAACCGCTTCGCGCTGGGTGAACCTGAACCGCCTGATCGGTCCCCGGGGGACCCCGGAAATGCCCCGGGGGGAGATCCTCACGAGAATCCGGATTCCCCTGGGAGGATGGGACCTCGGGATCGCCCACAAGCTCGGGTTCCCGAGGATCAACTCCCGAAAGTCCAGCCTTTTCGTAGCCCTGGCCCGCACGGACAAACGGGCCCTTTCCGACATACGCATCCTCTACGCCTGCGACCGGGCCCTGAGAAGCCGGGAAATCGAATCTTCCCTCGCCGGGAAGAAGATCCCCCTCTTGCCCCGGGATATAGAATCCGCCGTCGGTGCCTACGCGGACTATTGTTCCCACGCGGGCATCCGGGAATCCTCGGCCGCCCGATTCCTGACCTTGGTGCGCAGGGCTTTCAACCAGCTCAACGAGGGGGTGACGGCATGAAGGCCCCGGGCCGCCTCTTCCTCCTGCCCGCCCCGATCGGGGACGGCGATCCCCTGGCAACCCTCTCTCCGGAGGTCATCGAGATATACCGGAGCCTGCGGCACTTCGTGGTCGAATCGGAGAGGACCGCAGGCCGCCTCCTCTCCCGGATCCTGACACCCGAATCCCTCCAGGAGACCGCGTTGAATACCCTGAGCGAGCATACGGATCCAAAAGCCATACCGGGCCTCCTGGAACCGGCCCTGGAGGGACGGGATCTGGGAATTCTCTCGGAGGCGGGCTGCCCTTGCGTCGCGGATCCGGGAGCCGACCTGGTGGCTGAAGCCCATCGGCTCGGCATCCGGGTCGTACCCCTGCCCGGTCCGTCTTCCATTCTTCAGGCCCTGATGGCGTCCGGGTTTTCCGGCCAGAGGTTCGAGTTCCTCGGATACCTGCCGCCCAGGGGAGAGGATCGCAGGCAGGCCCTGAAGCGCGTGGAGCGGGAAGCTTCCCGGGACGGGTCCACGCGGATTTTCATCGAAACCCCCTACCGCAACCAGGCCTTGCTGGATGACGCCCTGGCCGTCCTGGAACCGGGCACCCGGTTCTGTGTCGCGATATCCCTGGGGGGGGCCTCCGAACTCGTCCGCTCGATGGAGATCCACCGCTGGCGCGCCGCGGGGATCCACCTGGAAAAGGAGCCCGCCGTATTCCTCCTGGCCCCGAAGGCGGTTCCCGGCGCCTTGACGGGCCGACCTTCCGGCGAGGCCGCCGTTAAACGGGAAGGGCCGAGATCCGGCTCGGCGGCGCGACAAGCGGCCCGGCCATCGGCCGATCGACACGGATCTCCTCGAACCGGACAGACAGCCCGCCGCCGAACCCGGAAAAATCCGGGTGCTTGACGCGGGCACGGCTTCCGGTACAATGGACGAGGTATGGTAAAAACCGACAAGGTGAACGTCAGCGAAACGTACGCGGAATCCGTGGTCTCCCTCAGCCCCTTCGCCTTGAAGAAACTGGGTATCATATCCAACCAGACCCTCCTCAAGGTGGATACCTACAACCTGGTGTGCATACCGTACCGGCTTTCCATGAAGGGGGCCGTACTCCTGGGGTCCTTTTCCCGGGACGAGATCGTCTTCTTCCAAAGGTTCAAGGGATCCCTGGCGGGTCTCAATCTCGTCCTGCAACCCGGGGATTCCCCCGCGCCCCGCAAGGTTTTTTGCCGCTGTTCCCTGGCCCAGTTCGCCCCCATGAAAGGCAGGGAATCCGTCGGCCTCATCTCCGTGGAATTCCGCCCCTGCCCCCCGGACCTGGAGAACCTCATCGGCGGATATGTGATGCTGATGGACCGCCTCCGGGCGGACTACCGGGACCTGTCCGGCAAGACCGTCCCCGTCAATCCGGAAACCGCGAAGATCCTGGGTTTCAACAACTACGCCACCCTGAACTCCGGCTCCATCGTGACCAAGCTGGCCCTCTTCACCCTCGGGGCGGATCGTCTGGTCTTCCTGGCTCCCATGCAGACCCCGGATCTCCAGCCGGGGCAGACCGCGACCCTTCGCCTCTTCTTCCAGAAGTACCAATTCAACGTGGCCGGCCGGATCACGGAATCGATCCGCCTACCCACGGGCGTCCAGAAAGGGACCGTGGAGCTCGAGTTCTCCCCGGAGCTGGTGGATCTCCTGGAAATGTACTACCTCGAGGCGAAGCTGGGAGCCCGGATTCCGAAATCGGCCGTCTAGGTCTGCCCCCCTTCCCGGACGGTCCCCTACAGGATTAACATCGCATCCCCGTAGCTGAAGAACCGGTACCGCAGGCGGACGGCCTCCTCGTAGGCCTTCAGGATCAATTCCCTGCCCGCGAAGGCGGAGACCAGCATCAGGAGGGTGGATTCGGGGGTGTGGAAGTTGGTGAACAGGGCGTCCACGACCTGGAAGCTCCGGCCCGGGTACAGGAAGATCCGGGTCGAGCTGGAACCGGCCCGCAGGGATCCGTCCAACCATGCGCTCTCCAGGGTGCGCACGCTGGTCGTCCCGACGGCCACCACGGGCCGCCCCTCCCGGCGGGCCCGGTTCACG
>Ga0116153_10001513_pt1 | contig 21392 bp, 14 predicted proteins | sample AD_UKC028_MetaG_FD_89896 | JGI IMG/M metagenome (GOLD analysis project Ga0116153, IMG submission 89896) | Active sludge microbial communities of municipal wastewater-treating anaerobic digesters from USA - AD_UKC028_MetaG | ecosystem: Engineered > Bioreactor > Anaerobic > Digestate | place: USA...
ACGGAAGCTCTCAGCCGCTGAGCTGAAAGTCCGCAAATCGGATTTGATAGCACCTTCATTGGCATTCATGCGCGCGCGCAATAGATTGGGAATGGCGATAGCGGCCAAAAGCCCAATGATCGCAACGACGATCATGATTTCAACTAATGTAAAACCTCTTTGATTCAATTTGATAAACATGCTATTCCTCCTTTTGTGCTTCTGTTGTACACCTTTCTATAATGCCACTATTTGATATGCTGAGTCAAAGTCAAAATCGGTAAAAACAGAGCGATGACGATGCCCCCGATCACAATTCCTAAAAAGGCGATGATGAGCGGCTCGATCAATGATGTCAGACCCGATACCGCCGAATCCACCTGGACGTCATAGAAATCAGCGATCTTCGTAAGCATCGCTTCCAGTTCACCTGTTTCTTCTCCAATGGCCATCATGCGCACCACCATCGTCGGAAAAATGCCGCTCTTTTCCAGAGGCCCTGCGATGGTCTCCCCGCGTTTTACAGATGCCATAAGATCGATAATGACCTTTTCGATGCGTGCGTTGCCGGAAGTCTTGCTGACAATATCCAGAGCCGCGAGAATGGCGACACCACTGCGAACCAATGTAGCGAGCGTCCGTGAAAATTTACTGACGGCAACTTTCATGACAATAGGGCCAAAAATCGGCATTTTTAAAGTGAAGGAATCCCAGACAAGCCGGCCAGCAGGCAAACGGATAATCTGCGTAAATAGAAACACGAAACCTACGATGACGCCAAGAACCCACCACCAGTTCACTGCCAAATAATTACTCACATTGATCAAAATCTGTGTCGGCGCAGGCAATTTTGCATTCAAGCCTTCAAAAATTGTTGCAAATTTTGGGATGACAAAACTAAGCATGAAAAACGTGATTAAAAAAGCCATGATCGTAACAGCCGTAGGATACATCAATGCAGCCTTTACTTTTTTTTGAAGAGCGGCAGATTTTTCGAGATAATGCGCCACACGGTCTAAGATCTCTTCCAAGCGCCCGCTGGACTCACCGGCTCTGACCATATGAATAAAAAGCGCAGAAAAGACCTTTTGATGTGGCGTCATGGCTTCGGAAAGACTTTTGCCACTTTGCACATCCCCATGCATTTTACGTAAAATAACGCGAAACTGTTCCTTATCCACCTGGCCGGCAAGAATATCCAACGATTGGATCAGCGGGATACCCGCCGCCACCAAGGTCGCCATTTGTCTCGCAAAGACAACAAGATCGTCTAATTTGACATTGCCGCTCTTACCTTGTTGTTTTTTAGTGACCGGCCCGGATTGAATGCTCAAGAAGGAGGACATTTTCTTGACCTCCTCGACACGAATCACAAGATAATCTTGATTCTTTAGCTGTTTGACAAGACTCGCAGCATCCGCAGCATCGAGAACGCCTTTCAGATCTTTCCCTGTTTTGTCTTTAACTTGATATTCAAATGAGGGCATCGATTATCCTTGAGAGGTAACTCGTAGCACTTCTTCCAGCGTGGTCACACCCGCTTTAAACAAACCAAGTGCGTTCTCAAACAATGTTTCCATACCTTTTTCAACGGCAGTTTGGTGAATAACATTACTAGATTTTTTCTGAATCACAAGATTCCGAATATCCGAATCTACCAGAAGAACTTCGCTCGCTCCAAGACGTCCGAAATAACCCGTCTGATTGCATTTGGCACAGCCTTTTCCTTTAAACGGAGCCATTTTTTTCATCTCATCCTCCGTAATTTTGTAACGCACTAAAACTTCGGGTGGGATCTCAACCGGAGCCTTGCAATTCGGACATATCCGCCTCATGAGACGCTGGGCAGCCACACAAATTACCGACGATGCAATTAAAAAAGGTTCCACACCCATATCCACTAGGCGCGTCATGGCCCCCGCGGCACTGTTGGTATGCAAAGTACTGAACACAAGATGTCCCGTCAAAGCCGCCTTCACGGCTATATCGGCCGTTTCGGTATCTCGAATCTCCCCCACCAAAACAATATCAGGGCTCTGACGCAACAGTGCCCGCAACCCGTTGGCAAAAGTTAATCCGATCTCCGGCTGAACCTGCGTCTGCGTAATCCCTTCCACTTGATATTCCACGGGATCTTCGACGGTCATTAAATTTTTTTGCGGTGTATTCAGGGAATTCATAATGGAATAAAGGGTCGTAGACTTCCCGCTTCCCGTCGGACCGGTGACAAGAACCATGCCATAGGGTTTCTTGATGGCTGTCGCAAGAGCCTGGGTTGGTTTTTCAGTAAAACCAAGCTTATCCAAACCTGCCTTGATACCGCTCCGATCCAAAACCCGAAGCACCATTTTCTCTCCGTAATAAGTCGGCAGTACCGAAACGCGAAAATCAATCTGTCTGTCTTTCAATATCAAACGAAATCTGCCATCCTGGGGAACGCGCTTTTCCGTAATATCCAAAAGCGAGATAATTTTGATACGCGCCACAAGTGCTACATAGAGATCCAGAGAATGAGAGAAAGACTCTTTTAAAATTCCATCCACCCGATAACGAATCCTAAATTCTTTTTCGTAGGGTTCAAAATGGATATCTGAGGCGCGGGACTTGATAGCTTTTTCAAGGATGAAATTGACCATTTTGATCACGGGCGCATCATCGACGTTAACCTGAACAATATCCTGACCTTTTTTCTCATCTTCGAGCACCAACTCGAGACTTTCCTCTTGATCGCTTACAAACTCGGAAAAATTCTTGCTTTCGGCATAATAATCACCCACGGCCGCCGCAATCTTTGAAGGAGTCACTAAGACAAGATTGACATCACATCCCGTCAGGCGCTTCACATCATCGTAAGTTCTCAGCTTGAAAGGATCGCTTGTCGCAATGGTTAAAAGCTTCCCGATATGGGCCACCGGCAGAACCTTGTGCTGTTCAACAAATTTCCGTGGAAGCATTTGGAGAACTTCAGATTCAACCTGCAACCCGTGAAGATTCAGGATCGGTATATCCAGGTTTTGCCCCAAAAAATCAATGACATCTTCTTCCGGAACAACCCTCTCCGCCATTAACACCTGAAAGACAGTCGCACTCTGTTTCGAAGCAGTCAGTTCGATTCTTTCGCACTCTTTCTGCTCAATCCCGATTGCGAGCATCCAATCTCGTAGAATCTTTTTATCAATCACTTGGCCGCCTCACTGGGGCTGTTTTTTGTCGCTTGATCCTCGGTCGTGACACGAAATACCTCTTCCAGGGAAGTTTCACCCGCAAGCGCTTTTTGCAGCGCGGATTCTCGCAGCGTCTTCATGCCATGTTCATGCGCCTTGTGTTTGATTTGGTCCACCGAGGCTCCCTGCATGATCAAGTGCAGAATTTCGGGCCTCATTTCAAGAATCTCTGTCACGACACTTCGGCCTTGATAGCCTAATTGCCGGCATTGCGTACACCCACGCGCTTTCCAGAATTGATGCTGTTTTTTACTGTCCAGGTGAAGCGTTTGAACCATCTCGGGCTCAAGTTCATAGGCCACACGACAGCGGGGACAAAGTCGACGCACCAGCCGTTGCGCTGAGATCATCAGGACCGTCGAGGCAATAAGGAATGGCTCCAGACCGAGATTGGCCATTCGGGTCAACGAGCTCACAGCATCATTGGTGTGAAGTGTGCTTAAAACAAGATGCCCCGTCAAAGCGGCCTTGATTGCAATGTCCAGCGTTTCTGCGTCCCGAATCTCCCCAATCAAAATAATGTCGGGATCTTGCCTTAAAATGGAACGCAACGCTGAAGGAAATGTCAACCCAATGGATTCGCGGACATTGACCTGATTGATTCCGGGCATCTGGTATTCCACCGGATCTTCCACCGTGGTGATATTCACCTGCGGCGAATCTAGATATTGAAGCACAGAATAGAGAGTAGTCGTTTTGCCGCTGCCCGTCGGGCCTGTAACAAGAATCATTCCGTGCGGTTTTTTTGCCGAATGCCGGATAATTTCCTGTTCTTTTTCTGTAAAACCCAGCTTGCCGATATCATGCGATTGGGCGCCTGTATCTAAAATACGTAAACAGACTTTTTCTCCGAAACTTGACGGCAGGACTGAAACACGCATATCCACTTCGTGCCCTTGCGTACGGACCTTAAAACGTCCATCTTGCGGCACCCGATGTTCGGCAATATTGAGCTGGCTCATAATTTTGATGCGTGAAACGATCGCAGCACCAAAACTTTTTTGTGGCTTTACAATCTCTTCAAGAATTCCGTCGACCCGAATGCGGACACGCACAAAATTCTCCCATGGTTCGATGAAGATATCACTCGCACGCCGCCTGACTCCCTCGATAAGAATCATATTGACCAATTTCACGACAGGGGCCTGATTGGCTATTTCCGTGAGATCCGAGGCCTGCTGCTTCGTATCAAGATTGGCCTCGCTTTCCACCATGTTCGCAAGATCCACGAGTTCGGTTGTGTAATCCTCCTGGACCGGCTCTGTCAAAGCGACAGCGTCTTCTTGGTAGAATGTCTTAATGGTTTCTTTGAGTAGGCTATACTCCGCAACAGCGGCACGAATACGTTTACCGGTCAATGCTTGTATTTCATCGATGGCTTTTAAATTCGTCGGATTCGCAAAGGCAACCGTTAAAGTATTTTCAAGCAGCGATACCGGAAGACAGCAGTAAGCCTCCGCGATCTTTTTGGGCATGAGCCTCAAAACCTCATTGTGGATAATCAACATCTTGAGACTGACAAGGCGGTAGCCGTATTGCGAATAGAAAAGATTAACAAGCTTCTTCTCATCACATTTATGTTTTTCCAGTAGCCTGTCTAGAAAATGTGTTTTCTTAGGATCCTTCGAATACTCCTCAAGCGCAGCATGAATATCTTCAGCCTTTGCCACTCCAGCCGCCAAAAGCACTTCTTTAAGATCCGGTAATGCCCCGCTATGTTGTGCTGTCATAAGAACCCTGATTTCTTTTAGACCGTCTCATGATAAAGAAAATAGATTGCATTGAGAATTTCTGAAATCCTGGATAAAAACACTTGCGGGATCCGGCCCGTCATTGTCTGGATCTTTTCAATCGCTTCGTCATTCATAGGATCCGCGACCGCCACGTAAATCCTTTTGTGGTCACAATCAAATGCCACCAGCATGTTTTCATGGCAAAAATCCGCTTTAAGCGTTTCTGCCATATCAGGATTAATGGCATAATTTTTAAGGGATAGATAAGGCATCTTGTGTTGTTTGCCAAGAGCGCTGATCAGATTTTCTTCAGAGACAAACTGCTTCTCCACCAGGATCTGCCCAATCAGCCCCCCTTTTTCCTTCTGATGATCGAGAGCTTCTTGAAGTTGCGCCGGGCTCAACAGTCCATCCTCAATCAGGATTTCCCCTACACGTCGCTTTCCTTTCGGAAACATAATCTCTCACCTTCTATAATGAAAAAGTTACTCGATTTGTGTTTTATGATAACGGCATTATTTGTAAATAATTTTATTCTTTTTGCTGATTTTTAAAAGAATTCAACGGGCAAAGACCGCAGCGAGGTTCCTTACGGCAAAAACCTTTCCCCACATGAACGATCTGCGCGTGGAAATCGTTATAGAGCCTTGTGTTATGAGGCAGCGCCTTTACAAATATTCGCTGCCAATGGTCGTAACTTTCCGCCGCAGAGGCTAAACCATGACGGGAAAAAATCCGCTTTGTATACGCATCGATCACAAAAGATCTTTTATTCAGCGCATACAGCAGGATGGAATCCGCGGTCTCGGGCCCAATCCCCTTCACCCCGAGAAGTTTTTGGCGTAAGATCCCCAGAGATTCTTTCCTCATCCTTCGTAAATCTCCTTGATATTCCTTTACAAAAAATGTAACGAAGTGTTTCAAACGATCAGCCTTGATATTGAAATAACCTGCAGGCCGTATTAACCGCGCAAGCTCATGTTTTGAAATTCTTCGGAAAGCATTGAGTGAAAGTTTTTTTGAGTTTTTGAGATTCAAGATGGCCTTTTCCACATTCGTCCAAGCCGTATTTTGAGTAAGAATGGCGCCCACCATCACCTCAAAGGGAGTATCACCCGGCCACCAATGCTGGTATCCAAATGCCTTTCGCAGAACCGAATAAACTTTGGGAAGTTCCGCAGGCCGGAGTTTATGCTTTTTTTGAGAATACATATTTTTTAAGAACCTCATAGCGAGCCCCTTCCGGCAGACAATGGCTTTGATAGAGACAAAAATGGGAGATTGTTTTTTCAGTGGCCGGAAGTTCGACTTTGGATTTTGTCAGGATACTTTCCATTTGACCGCTTTTTCCTTTGAGCCGGCCAAGCGTGACATGAGGATGAAAAGGGCGCCGTTCGATCTCAAAGCCAAGTCCTCTCAGCTCAGTCTGGATCATTTTGAAAAGAGATAGCAAAACACCTGTTTTGTCCAAGATCCCAAGCCATAAAATATTCGGTCTTCTAAGATCCGGAAAAACTCCGAGACGATCCAAGCTGATCACAAGCGGTTCAGAGTGAGCGGCAATCTTTCGCATGGCTTGATCGATGGAGTCAATGCGATCAGCGGGAGTCGCTCCGAAGAAATGCAGCGTGAGATGAACCTGCTCGGACCGAACCCACTTGATACCGGAAATCTTATAACGAAGTGAGTCGACAATGCGGTCTATTTCTTGATGAAAGATTTCATGTATAGGAAGGGCAAGGAATAATCGTCGCGCTGAAACCTTTAACGGATCTTCCGCCATAAGTATTCAAGGGCTTTGACCGCAGCCTTGTTCTGAATCTGAGACCGTTCCCCAAAGAAAAGATGCTTCCAAACTTGCGCCGTGCCGTCCGGAGAAGCCAAGCCTATGTAGACAAGTCCGACCGGTTTCCTGACGCTGCCACCGTCTGGTCCGGCAACACCCGTAATGCCAATACCATAACTTGATTCCATACGCTCGCGCACCCATTTCGCCAATCCGGCCGCAACCTGTTGGGACACTTCGCCGTATTTTTTAATCACTTGTTCAGGAACGCCCAATTTCCTCTTCACGATTTGATGATAAGCAACCGTCGCCCCCGTAAAATAGGCGCTGGCGCCCGGATGCCGTGTGATCATGGAGGCTAAAATCCCGCCGGTACAGCTTTCCCCAACAGCCAGTTTTTGACGCCTCTTAGCCAACAACTTCCCGATTACCACCGACAAAGGGATTTCTTCCCAGGCGTAAATCCAGTCCTTCAACCTTATCCGGATTTTCTTTTCAAGGCGCCGACAAACCGCTTGACTGTCCGCTAAAATACGAATCGCCACTTCCCCTGCCGAGGGATAAATTCCAAAGTCAAAAACCTCATCAAAAAAATCCTTCCCGAGTTTCTTCATGACATCCGGTTCGGAAATACCGGCCATCTTGACCACCAGTTTTTTCTTTTTGGAAATTTTGGGGTATTTGGATTTGAGAAGAGGTGTCACCACAGAGAAAAACATATTTTCAAGTTCTGAGGGAACTCCCGGCAATGCAATCACAAGCTTTCCCTGATTTTCGATGGAAAATCCCAACGCGATCCCGAAATGATTGACCAACGGTTTCGCATTTTCCGGATAGAAAGCCTCGCGTCTGACAAGGGGCGGGATGCGTTTTCCGTAGCGCTTGTAAATTGCCTTCAAATGACGATATTGATCTTTACAAAAAACAAGTGGAACATTGAAATGAGCGGCAATACCTTCGCGCGTCACATCATCCGGCGTCGGCCCTAGCCCGCCCATCATGATAATTACATCCGCTCGCCGCATGGCATCGCCAAGACGGAAACGGATCGCCTCCAGGGAATCGGCACAAACGCCGTGAGAAACGACTTCGAATCCAAGATTGGTAAGTTCACGTCCCAAAAATGCGGCATTGGTGTTCGTCACGCTGCCGCGCAGCACTTCATTACCCACTGAGAGAATCGCAACGGTAGGATTCATCTGAAAAAAAGAAATAGGATGATCCAGGCATAGAAACCGGCACCAAAGTCGTCACACATGATTCCCCAATAATTGGGGATCCGTTCCATGGCCCGGATCGGAAAAGGTTTCCACACGTCAAAAAGACGAAAAAGAAAAAAACCGAGAAGCGCAGAATGCCAGGACATCGGGATCATCATAAAAGTAACGAAAATTCCGCAGACTTCATCAATGACGATATATTGAGGATCAGGCTCCGGATTTTTCAAAAGCCGATAAGCCCATGCCCCGACCGCAACTAAAAAAACAAACGTAAGGGCATAGAGCCAAGCATTCCACTTCGTCAAAAACGCCAGGAGCACTCCCAGGATGCTCCCCCATGTCCCGGGTGCCTTCGGAAGAAGGCCGACGCCCACGGACAGGATAAACCGGCCAAAATGCTCGGATCTGAAATGCCCCCGCTGATTCATCAGAAAAAAGATTCCGGAGATGATGGTCAAAGCAACCGTTACGCCCAGAAGAGTCGGCAGCAATCGATAAAGCACAACCGTGAACGTATGGAACGACGCGTAAGGCTGTAGGATGAAATAGGCAAAAGCGATCCACACCGTGATGGTTTGGAAAACGAACTTCCATTTCCCGAGCATCTCCGCTCCCATCGACTTCCCTTCCAAAAGCCAGCCCGTCCGGCAAAAAGTCACAACGATTTCACGGGCAATGATGGGAACCACCCACCAAAAGGAATAGAAATGGAGCTTCGCAAATGCGGCCATCGGCGCAAGGATCAGGATTTTGTCCACAAAAGGATCCACCCAGCGGCCAAACGCGGATTCGAGTTGAAATTGACGCGCCAGCCATCCGTCCAAATAATCGGTAATCGCCCCAACCATGAATAAGGAAAACGCCCAAACATGGCATGCCGGTTCAGGGCGAAGGATCAGAAAAGGCAGAACGATCCCGATCACGCCTCGCATCACGCTGAGCACATTAGGATTCAAAAGTGAGTATTTATATTTGACCCACAAGGTCATATTCTTTGGTTTCCTTTATTTTTACGGAATAAAATCTTCCCGACCGCAAAGTTTTGTTTGTTTCGATTAAAACATTCCCGTCAATCTCCGGCGCGTCCCTATAGGAGCGGCCGGACCAGAGCTTCGACATCCCGACAGGACGTCCTTCCACCAGTACCTCGAGCGTGGTCCCAAGAGCACTCCGATTGACTTCCCGAGCGATTGTCTGCTGCAACTGCATGGCCTGATGAAATCTTTTTTCTTTGACCCTCTCAGGAATCTGTTTCGGCATTGCCGCGGCGGCAGAACCCTTTTCCTGAGAGTACTTGAAAATCCCGAGCCTCTCAAATTTCATCCGGCTCATAAATTCCAGCAACTCGTCAAATTCTTTCTCGGTTTCTCCTGGAAATCCGACAATAAAACTTGTCCGAATCACCAGATCCGGAATCGCATCGCGGAGCTTTTGAATCAATGCCGCAGTCTTTTTTTTGCTGATCCCGCGCCGCATGCTTTTGAGTATTCTATCATTAATATGCTGGAGTGGTAAATCCAGGTAATGACAAATTTTGGTTGATCGTGCTATGGCTTGGATCATGGGCTCTGTCACTGAGGAAGGATAGGCGTAAAGCAGTCTTATCCACCGAATGTCATGGATCGCTTCCAGCCGCTCAAGCAACTCCGGTAAAAGCGGCTTTTTTGCGTAATCATACCCGAACTTGGTGATGTCCTGACCGATTAAAATCAGCTCTCTGGCGCCCTGCTGGGCAAGCATGCCAGCTTCTTTGACAAGATCCGGAATACGCCTCGAACGGAACTTCCCGCGCAAGTTCGGAATCACGCAAAAAGAGCAGGTATGATTGCATCCTTCTGAGATTTTGAGATAGCGGTAAAATTTCGGTGTCAGCGAAACTCTTGATTCTTCGGCATGCGCGAGATAACCGGCCCGATGAACACTTACCTGTTTTTGCCCCGCCAAAACTTTTCTTACAATGGGAACCACTTTTTCGTAATCGCCGGATCCGATAAAAGCGTCCACTTCCCGAAATTCTTTTTCGAGTTCCTTCGGGTAGCGCTGGACCAAACAGCCCACAACAATCAGTCCCAGAATCTTCTTTTGTTTCTTGAGTTCGATGAGATGAAGCAATGCATCAATGGATTCCTGCTGGGCATCTTTAATAAAGCCGCAGGTATTCAACAGCACTATATCGCTTTCGCTGATATGTTTCGCAATTTCAAAATGAGCATCCTGTAATGTGCCAAGAATCGTTTCACTGTCCACAAGCGTTTTAGGACAACCGAGAGATATTAGGCCGATGCGTATGGAAGGTTGTTTCGTCATGTGTCTTTTGCTTTCTTTCTTGATATGTAGACAGAGAAATGGCGGGAGCGACGGGGCTCGGCGCCTTCACTTCGTTCCGGTCGGCCACTCGCCCCAGCTAATATGACGTCAGTCATATTTGCCTGCGGGGCTCTCTTCGAGCCCCTGCATTTACCGAATCAAGCGACCTGTCATTTCTTCCTTAAAATCTTTGGAACAAAGAAATGGCGGGAGCGACGGGGCTCGGCGCCTTCACTTCGTTCCGGTCGGCCACTCGCCCCAGCAAATATGACGTCAGTCATATTTGCCTGCGGGGCTCTCTTCGAGCCCCTGCACTTACCGAATCAAGCGACCTGTCATTTCTTCCTTAAAATCTTTGGAACAAAGAAATGGCGGGAGCGACGGGGCTCGAACCCGCAACCTCCGGATCGACAGTCCGGAGCTCTAACCAATTGAGCTACGCCCCCATAAGGGAATTATGGCTTGAAGAATCGGTATTCTAGCGAGAGAACCCTCTTTCCTCAAGTGAAAACTATAAGTACCAACACAGACAAAAACAACTTGTCCATACCTAGGGTCAATCCTTCGATCGAACAAAGAACACCATTTCAGTTGCATGATCAACCTCTATGATTCCTTTTTCTTCAGTCTTACACTGATCCCTATAGATTTTTATTTGAGAGCCGATATAACGCCTATGATAAACGGAAAAAAAATAACCGTGGTGCTTCCCGCGTATAATGCCGAAAAGACCTTGCTGGCGACTTACAACAGTATTCCCAAGGAATTTGTCGACGACATACTGCTTGCGGATGATCAAAGCACGGATCAAACAGTCCAACTGGCTGAAAAACTCAACTTGCAGATTTTTCAGCATGCGAAAAATTTAGGTTATGGCGGTAACCAGAAAACTTGTTATCGTGAAGCATTGAAGCGCAAAGCGGATGTCGTGGTCATGCTTCATCCTGACTATCAATATGACCCGAGATTGATTCCAGCGATGGTAACTCCCATTTGCTATGGGGTATACGATGTCATGCTGGGTTCCCGCATTATCGGAGGAACTGCCCTCAAAGGAGGAATGCCCTTTCATAAATATGTTTCAAACCGTTTCATTACCTTGATGCAAAATTTAGCCTACCGCAGAAAACTATCGGAATACCACACCGGATACAGAGCTTACAGTCGGCAAGTCCTACAAGGCATTCCTTTTGAGCGCCATTCGAATGATTTTATTTTTGACGCGCAGATGCTGACCCAAATCATTCAATGCGGCTTCCGCATCGGCGAAGTTTCATGCCCCACAAAATATTTCCCTGATGCATCCTCAATTCATGGGTGGAAATCTCTGGAATACGGGTTCGGCTGTCTGTTGTTGGCACTTCAATTTTGTTTTACCAACCCAAAATCAAAAACAAACTCTTAGATTTTTTCTCTTCATAGACTCAATTATTGAATTAAAGTTCTGACCTTACTGCCTTTTTCAAAAAAGAGGCCTAAATAAACTAAAATACCCAGCAATGACACAAATGCGCCCGGGATCAAAAGAGGGGGACGGTAATGCAAGTGAATAGTATGCTTCCCCGGTTCAAGCGGGATTCCTATGAAACCTATATTGACAAGATAGGGCTTTACCTTTTTACCATCCACATGAATAATCCAGCCCGTGTCATAAGGAATCGAGAAAAAAAGCACTTTCTTTTTGTTTAAGGTGATCGTCCCCTGAATATGGTTTTGGTTTTGCCGAACCATGGAAAAAGTTTCAGTCCCTAGATGATCAATAGAGGCACGATGTTCCAAGGGAGTTAAGCTGGTTTTGATGTCGCCAGCTTCTATGCGCCGTAATCCTCCAAAAACTCCTTCGTCTTTTTTATCAAGCACGCAGGCCTGAAGCAATGCGATATCTTTCTGCTCTTTGGATAATTTCCTGAATTCTTCCAGAGGCATGAAGGCATCATAGCTGAATCCGAAGGGAAGATAGAAGTCATTTTGAAAAACAGTGACATCTCCGGAACTGCTGATCAGTTGGTATCCTCCCTTTAATGATTCCGGGGTAATTTCCTTAGCTAAAGCGTACTTGACATTTAAAATAGGATGAAGCAAGGGTCGATCTTCAAGACCTCTAGCCCATCGCGTTGCCCACTCTTCTTTTGCGTTGATCACCCCAATTTCATGCAGAAATTTTATAAAATAAATTTGATTAAAAGGATAATAAGAAGAGATCCCTTTATAGCCCTGCGCAAGGCCGTCATTGATACTTAAATGAACGCTAGGCCCTGAAGAATAATACTTCGCAATCCTAAAGAAACCTTTATCGATTGAGTTGAGATGGGCAATCGCATCCACCGAATAATCGTTGTACCCGACTTTTTGTCGCAGCTCATCCCTCGTCACCACAGGACGATTATTGACTGTGATCGATGAAAAGACTATAAGTTCAATCGCTAATAAGCCAATGAAAATGAGCTGTGCCAATCGTTGGGTGTTGGCACGCCCCATGGAATAAATGATCCTCGCATAGGCAATCAAGAATCCAGCTGCCCAAACATTTAATTTTTCATTAACGGGACTATCCATTTTGAAGTATGGAAAGAACAACACGAAAAGAAGCGCTCCAAGCGTCACAACTAATACAATCAAATTAACCCGGGTTGTTTTTTCAATAAAGTGAAGGGCATGCAAACTAAAAAAAAGCATAAAAATCGTAACAAAAAAAGAAAAACTTCGGTAGTAATCACCTGTAAACCCCCAAAAAAGGTGTCGGAACCATGGGAAAATAATAGGCAATACCCACAGCAACAAAACAAATGAATAAATCGCTTTTCGTTTCGCATTTAGAGATATAAAGATTTGAGGTAAGAGCAGAAGACACGGCAAACCACAATAAAAGAGAGGCGCTTCTAAATAATTGTACCACCCTTTAAAATTGCTCCCGGTTCCCAGCATGTCATTTGAGAAAAACCTTAGAATAGCGGTCACATTGGCGAGATACGGTGCGCAATGAAATAGAGGCTGTGAGGAAAGAAGATTGGAATACGAGGCCGTTCCAGCCACTCGGGGACTTTGCAATAACTGCAAAACGTTGCTGAACATAAAAAAAGCACCCATAGCCATCCCTAGCAACCCCAGCCCAGCCAGTTTCAAAAATAATGGCAATAATCTTGGGTGCGGCGAAGTTGTCGAATCGAAAAATCGAAACGGCACATAGATCAAAAGAAAAACACTATAGAGATAGAGAAAAAATGGCTGACAGATACTAAGAAGCGCAATCGCGATCGGAAAAAGAAACCATGACTTTTGAATAAAATATCTCTCAAATGCATACAAGAAAAACGCTGCAAGCATCACCTCCATCGAAAAACCCTGCCAGCAGCTTCCTAAAATCATATAGCCGGAGTAAGCAAACATGATGCTTCCCAAGACAGACGAGAAACGAGAGAGAGAAAGCATCCGCAGATAAAGGAAGAAAAAGGAACCGGCCAAAACAATTTTTATGAATTCAACGAAAAAAACCCCCTCGAGAATCAAACTGGGCGGTAATAACAGCAGAAGGCCGAAAAAAGTGCCCGAGGGCAAAGAACCAAAAAGACATTGTCCCAACCCTTGATTAAACGACCATCGCAAAAGACCGTCACTTTTTACATAATGGGACACATGCATTAAATAAGGATAATTTAAATTAACAGAATCGCTTCCGATATCCTTATAGAAATATATCTTTTTAAGAAGGAAAAAATCCTTAAAGACAAAAAAACCAATCAAACAAATAAGCGACAATAAAATATATATTTCCTTGCCGGCTAGCCATTCCTCCAGATCGGGTATGAAAGAAAAACGTTCCGATGGCCTGCTTTCGCAGCTGTTGCCTTTGACACCATCTTTTTTTGAGTCTGCAGGCATGGTTGATAACTCCAACTGCGGATTTTGGCCAATGTTGATTTCACCGCTATCCTTTTTTTGTGCTGCAAGAATACGGCGTAATTCACGGCGCAAGTCCTTACGATCAATCTGCAGATTTCTGGCCAGTTCTTTTTCGGTTTGAGTTTTATAGTTTTTGAGAAGGTATTCGATCTGGTGCTTGTTCACAGCACTAATCTTTCAATGAAGTTTTTTTAAAAAACCTTGTTTTAAATTACCATCTGGCCCGCTTTTCACGAACCGATCCATAATGATCAAAGTCTCTCAAGTTACCGTCCACGAATAAAAAACTTGGGCAATAGAGATTGAAACCTTCGGAACATTGTTGCCCCGTTTGTTGGGGAAGAACCGCTAATCATATCTTGGGCGCGTCAGGATTTGAACCTGAGACCCCGTCCTTGTAAGGGACGTGCTCTAACCAACTGAGCTACGCGCCCCCAAACTCATTGATCCGGTGAATCAACTTTTTAAGATTCGCAAAACTGTCTTTCTTGAAATAAAAGGAAAGCCGCGTCAAATCAAAGGTGTAGGGGACATTTCCTTCTTCCTCAAAAGGTTTGAGCGACTGGGTGATCTTCCCTTTCTTCACAAGATGCTTGAATTCCCGGTTCAGCTGTTCCAACTGCGCGTCCGTTAACGGCTCTTCAATACGCAACACCAGCAAATCCCGGATATACCGCATGGAATGATACATCTTGTAAAAGGTCACGATATACCGCACCGCATCCTCAGGATCCTGAGTAAAATACATGATCTCCATATCATCCTGATGGATCATTTGCTGCCTGACCAATTGCTTGTTTAAAAAATCCGAAAAATCCTTCCAATAAGTGGACCCCGGCGCATCCAGACAGACCACCGGACGCGGATCGGTTTTTCCGGTCTGGATAAGCGTCAAGGTCTCAAACCCTTCGTCGTGAGTCCCGAACCCGCCCGGACAGAGCAAGGTCGCATGGGATTCGCGCAAAAACATCAGCTTGCGTGTGAAGAAATATTTGAAGGCCATCAATTTTTCATCCTTGAGCATGACGGGATTGGCCTCCTGCTCGAAAGGAAGCTGGATATTCATGCCAAAACTGTTTTTCCGGCCGGCACCCTCATTGCCCGCCTGCATGATCCCGGAAGCGGCGCCGGTGATGACCATCCAGTTTTTTTGAACAATCGATTTGGAAAATTTTTCGGCTTGCAAGTACTCCGGAGAGGATTTAGGCGTACGCGCCGAACCGAACACGGCCACTTTCCGTACCGCGCGATAAGGTTCAAAGATTTTCAGGCTTTGCCGGAGTTCTTTCATCGCGGTATTGAGGATCTTCATGTCCCCGCGGTTCAGATTGTCCGCATAAACCTTGAGCGCCGTAACAATAATCTCTTCTGCAAGATCCGCGTTCCCGCCGCGACCCGCCTCATGAACAAGCTCGTGAATCAGTTTATCAATCCTGGGATTGCCGGTCGTATACGGCTCGTGATGATAATGATGACGGGATTCCATTATTCACTCACCCTGATCTGCAAAATCAAGTCTCCGGGATGCTGACACGCCGGGCAGGTCCTTCCCTGCCTTGCCAGCCGTAATTTTTGTCCGTCCTTGGTATTCGAGTGAATTTTCACGGCAACCGTTTTCCCTTCAGGCGTACGAAATGTCACACTCCCGCCTTCCTTGGCTTTCCTCTTTGAGATCCTTAGATTCACGACCACATCCGCCGATTCCTGAACCCGGGAGCCGGCAGATCCATCGTCATATTCATCCCCGGCGCCGTAAAATCCCTGATGCGGTGATCCGGAGGAATAAACGCGAAAAGGACTCCCGGCCCCTCCGGCACCTGAAAAAAGATCCCCAAAGATATCCGAAAAAGCCGAGTAACGGCCGCCGCCGCGAGCCGCACGCCCTCCGGAAGAAAACTGCCGGAGCAAATCCTCAAAATTAAACCCCTGCGCTCCGGCGTAATTCCCCTGAAAACCGCCTCCAAATTTTCGCATCGTGTCGTATTGCTGCCGGCGCTTTTCATCACTCAAGATATAGTACGCTTCCGAGATTTCCTTGAATTTGGCCTCGGCCTGCTTGGGATTGTCCGGATTCTTGTCCGGATGATATTTGACCGCAAGCTTCCGGTAGACCTTTTTGATCTCTTCCGCCGACGCGCTCTCCGCAACGCCCAATATTTTGTAATAGTCTTTTTGCTGTGCCATTTTTTTACTCTGATTTTTAATTTTTTATTGTACTTTATGGATCCGTGAAGGTGAAGGGAATTTTTCGATTTTCATTTATATTGCTAATGCCCAATGTTAGAGACTATCGCATATTCATTTCGTTCATAACCGACATGCTTTGAAATGGCTGGAAATACACGGATCAAGAAATTCAATCGTGATGGTGCCTATCTTGTCGCACTGAACTATTGGATATAGGTAACAATCGCGGGATAAGTATAATTACTGTAATGGGACGTGGGATCATACGGATTGTATGCATCCTGATTGTAAGTCCGCACCCGAATCGTATAATCTCCGGCCCCAAGTTGCGAAAAATCGAGGTCATAGTGCCATACATATCTTTGACCCGACACCGGATCCTGTTCACCATCCTGAGGAATAAAACAAGTTTCGACAGGACTGCCATTGCTAAACTTCACTTCAACACAAATCTGCGTCCCGGGTCTGGATTGGGTAGGAATGCTACCCGAAATCGTCATGGAACTCGTCCCTGTTATCTTCTGATCCCAATACCGATCGAAAGCATTAACGGTCGGAGCGGTAATCGGGGCATAGAAGGCAACCCTGAAACGAATCTCATTGCTCCTTACATCTTGATAAGTATAAGTTGTACTTTCAAATTCTTGCGTCACGTTCTTTTTTGCATAAACCGTTACGTTATAGGTCCCTGTCAGATCATAACTGAACGAATAAGTCCAGCTCCCCGTAATTGCATCCGGAACAAGCTGACCGTTGCCGGAATTCCGGTCACCGCATACTTCAGAACCCGTTCCGGTATTCACACAAATGACCGCATCTCTGTCCGCGGTCCCCGACAGATTAATAAAGGAATTCTCCACAATCTGAAGGAGCGGATCCATAGCGCTCGTCGTTCCCGGAAGTTCGGAGATCGTTGTGTCGTCAATCGGCAAATTCAATTTGATATCCACCGAAACCAACTTACTGCGAACGTAATATGTCACCGTTGTCCCAGAATCAACATTCCATGTAAAATTGTATGTCTTAATAGCCTGGGCACTAATATAATTATCTCCATTATGATCGAGCAGAATGGTTTGCTCCCAAATCCCGGTACTCGAAGCCGGGTCGTATCGGACTCGATATTGAGCTGCTTTATTCAGGCTTTCATCATAAAGACTGTCAACACCGCCGTTATCCGTTTCTATTTTGCTGAACGAGGTATCAACCCAACCAGTATCTGAACTCTGCGAGCATGTTCCATTACAGGTCTGGAGCGTGTAGGTCCCGGCTCCGTGGTACTGGAAATCGATCTTCCATACCTTCGTCGCGATTTTTCCAGTAGTCTGATTGAATAATATCTGACTAGGCGAATAAACAACCCGGTATTCATCATTGGCGCTTGAAAATGGATCATAAAGCCATGCGATCCCGCTTGTCACGCCCGCCTCTAACTCCAAATCTATGCTGGCATCGCTGTTATCGGTGTTCTTGACATCCTTCCATGTGCCCGTCGTTCCGCTTCTTTTTTGAAGTCTGTAATTCCCTGTCCCGAAATACTTGAAAGTGATTTTCTTATCGGAGGCCGCGCTCCAAGCTGAAGCTCCGGTCGGCCATGTCGGCGTCGTCGGCTGGACAAACACAACGCGGTATTTGGCAGCAGCAGTCGTAGTGGCATGATAAAGATAGTCCGTGCCGCCGCTGGCGGATGTCTCCACCACTGAAGCTAAAACGCTATTATTGGTCACATCTTGCCACGAAATAGACGCCACGATTGCGCGATAGGTCCTAGTAATCCCGGCCGCAGGGGCAGAACGCGTATCCGTCCATTGTGTGGGCGTACTTGGATTCGCGTTGATCGCATTTCCACTGTTCAAACGCAGCCAGTTGCTTCCGCCATCTTCGGATACCTCGATATAATACGAAAGCACTCCGCCGTGAAGAGGAATATTCACTTGATAATTCCCTGTCGTAGTGCTCCCAACACTGTAAGTTGTTCCGATATCCGGCGCCTGGCTCTGCTGCAATTTATATGTCCCGACACCGTAATAATTAAAAGTAATCTTCTGCTTCCCGCCTTCAGGCGTCGGCGTGCAATTCGCATCAGAGCAAGTCGGCGCGGCCGGCGGCACCAAAACAACCCGATAATGTGCCGCGGGGGTCGTTCGAGGATCGTACAGACTGTCTTTAGCGTTCGCCATGCCTTCTCCCAAAACCACAGTTTTACTTGTCCCCGTTCCGGTTACATCGCCCCAATCACTTTCCACGCAATTCGCAAGAACAGCTTTCGTACAGCTTTGAAGCTGATAGGTCCCGGTACCGAAATACTGGAAATCAACCCTCCACCTGCTGGAATCCGTCGCAATACTTTGCACCTGCGGCATTTTCGACACATCCGCATTTGAAGGGATGTACAAAATCTGATAAAAGGCCGCACGGGTTGGTGAGGGATCATAGAAACTGTCATTGCCGCTTACCGATCTTTCGATTTTGACAGCAACATCCGTCCACGTATCTGTTGTACGATTTTTGCTTTGAAGAATATAGGTCCCCGCCCCGAAATACTGAAAATCAATCCTCCATTTGCTCGTATCAGGCGCTGCGCTCTCCCATTCGGCAGGCGTATACACGATCCGGTGATATGCAGCACTGCCGGGGTCGGTAAAACTGTCGCTACCGCTTGTCTCTGTTTCATTTTTACTTATAACATCGGTCCAGTCACCCGTTAGACTCGTCCTCCTCTGTAATTTATAGTTCCCGGCACCGTAATAGTTAAAAGAAAGGGTACAGGATGCACCACACGTTAAATCCAGCTGCCCCGATGTATAGTTAACAGGGACATACACAATCTGATAATAATTGGCCTTGTTTACACTGGGATCATAAAAGCTGCACGAACCGCTTGTTGTTGATGTTGTGTCACAGGTAGAATCTGAAGCGTTGTAAAGCATCGCATCTGAAACATCAGTCCAGTCATCTGTAAGGCTATTTCTTGATTGAAGGGTATAAATTCCCGTTTTGTAATACTGAAAATCAATTTTCCATGATTGTAGCCAATCATTTCTCCAAACAGGATTCTGCCAATTTGCGGGCGCATACACAACCTGATAGCGGCCTGCCTTGACAGCATTCGGATCATAAAGACTGTCACGGCCAGCTGATGCCATCTCGGGTTTGCTCACCACATCAATCCATGAAGCCGTTGCGACAACCGCATGATAAGTTCTGATAAATCCGCTGGCCGGCACGGCATAGGATGTATGAGTCCACGAGGTATTTCCGGCTAATTCCGCAGCCACTGCCGCCCCGCTATTAAGACGGGTCCAATTCGCCGTACATTCACTCCCATCTCCCGAACAATCTCTGTATTCAATGTAATAAGAAAGAACGCTTTCATGCTGGGGAATACTGATAACATAATCACTGCCAACCCAGCTTCCCGTTGCGTCAAATATTTTCCCCAAGGCTTCGCTTCTTTGCAGTTTATAAGTCCCGGATCCATCATACGTATAATCGATGCGCCATTTCCCCGAATCTGAAACGGCATCCTGCCATTGGACAGTGTTGTGTACGACCTGATAATAAGCAGCCGGCGTAACGGAAGGATCATACAAACTGTCATTACCGCTTGACCCGTCCTCGGTTTTACTCACAACATCGACCCAGGCCTCCGTAGGACTGTTTCTCTTTTGAAGAGTATAAACCCCGGGTTCGTAAAATCTGAAATCGACCCTCCATTTGATCGAATCAGAAACAGGATCATTCCATCCGGCAGGCTTGTAAATAATCTGATAGTAATTGGCTCTCGTAGCATCATAAAGGCTATCTTGACCTCCAAATGCTGTTTCTTTAACGCTGGCAACATCCGTCCAAGCTTCCGTAAGAGTGGCCCTCTTTTGAAGCGTGTAGGTTCCGGCTCCATAATAGGTGAAATTGACTTTCCATCGCGTTCCATCCAAAACGGGTGTCTCCCATGTCGCAGGTGTGTAGATCACTTGATAAGCATAACCTTGTACGGAATTGTTATCATAAAGAATACTGCCTCCGGTGGGGATACACACCACGCGATAGTAATTAGCCTTGTTCGCGTATGCACTTGGATCATAAAGAAAGTCACTACCACTTGCGGAAGTTATATCCTTACTGCCACTGGCAACATTGGTCCAAATTTGATTATCACTGCTTTTTTGAAGGATATAAGTTCCTTTGCTGGAATAGGTGAAATTAATTTTCCATTTAACTGCTCCTGAATCCCAAACAGCATCTTGCCATTGAGGTTGCATATTGGCGATCTGCTTGCTATCGACACTGACCCAATCTGACGAACTGGTGGCTTTTCTTTGAAGGGTATAGTTCCCGGCACTGTAATAAGCAAAATGAACTCCCCACGTCGTTGCGGACGCCGATGTGTATGCGACTTTATATATGCCCGTGTAAGGGACGTTGGCATCCGCGAGATTTGAAAAAACTCCTGTTCCACCCCCCACTGTAAGATCATTTTTTGTCTGTGCAGGAACTATCGATGTTGAAACAGGCGTCCACACTGTGCAAGCGGAATAACTCGAACCGCTGGTGCACCTTTGAAGCGCATAGCTTCCAGCTCCGTAATATTTATAAGTCAACGACCAAGTGCCCGCCACGAGGGTAGATTTCGTTAAATCTGTTTCACCCGGTGCTGCGGGTGGTGTGTAAACCACCTTATAAAGACTGTCGACAGGAACAGTGCCATTGGGAAGACCCGTGAAGGATGCTGTCGCTCCGCCGGTGGGAGGATTCGTAGTTTTCGTCTGAGAATAGACGGTTGGACTCCAAGTCCCTGAGAGGCAACCAGGATTCGTGTTGGAACATACATAGAGCTGATACGTTCCGGGTCCGTAATACGTGTATCCAAGTGTCCAAGTAGTGCCATTAAACGAAGACTTTGTTATATTATCCGGATTCGGGTGTTGCCAGACATCAGGTTTGTAAACCACCTGATAATAATCGCCTTTGGTTCCGGAAGTATCATCAAGAAAACCTTGGCCGCTTAGCGTCGTTGCATTAATGTTGGTTTTATTGATGCTGGCAACGTCAGACC
>Ga0116153_10001526_pt1 | contig 21278 bp, 9 predicted proteins | sample AD_UKC028_MetaG_FD_89896 | JGI IMG/M metagenome (GOLD analysis project Ga0116153, IMG submission 89896) | Active sludge microbial communities of municipal wastewater-treating anaerobic digesters from USA - AD_UKC028_MetaG | ecosystem: Engineered > Bioreactor > Anaerobic > Digestate | place: USA...
ACCAGCTCCGCCTTCCCCAGGAAGTCGCCAGGCCAGCGCTGGCCGAGCATCTTGTTGCCCTCGAGCACGTACAGATCGTCCGGGTACTTCTCGGCGAGCGTGTCGGGCTTGAGCTCGCCCTCCGGCAGGTTGGCCCGCTTGATCTCCTGGCCGTTGACGTAGACCGCGGCGCCACCGACGTACTCCAGAGATACTTTTAGATCCTTGGCCGCGGCCGGGTCGTCGATCGCGAACTTCCAGCGCATGAAGATGATCGAGTTGACCGACGCCGAGTGCAGCGCGCCCTCAGCGCCCTGCCACTCCGGGTTGAGCTCCACGGGTGAGCGCTGCCGGTCCCAGGCGGTGTCGTCGAAGTCCGGCGCGGCCCAGTTGTCCGGAGGCAGCGGCGACTGGAAGTCGCTCAATTGGGTGGGGGTCTTCGGCGGGCCCCAGCGCGTGCCCGGGTCCATGGCCACCTTGACCTCGCCCGACTTGGTCGCGACCATCGGCGTCCGGAAGGCCAGGAAAGCCCGGACGTAACTGTCGTTGTTGATCACCGCCGCGCCGGACGGCGTCGGCGCGGACGGGGGCGCATCGCCGGCCGCGGCCGGGGCAATCAGGACCAGCAGGGCGGCCGGGACGCAGAGGAACTTGCGCAGGGCAGCGGATCTCATGGCAGCCTCCTTCATCATGTTCCGGAAACTGACGCCGCGACCGGCAGCCTCAGCTTGGTCTGGATGTTGATGGTCACGGCCGGCTGGGACGGGTTCTCCCGCCGGCTGGCCAGGCGGTCTATGGCCATCTCGGCCATGTCCGCGATGCTCCATTCGACGGCCGGCGGCACCCGCTCGCCGCGGAAATGGGAGGCGATGGTCTGGTCATACTGCTCAACGGTCGTCCAGCCGAGCAGTTCGACGTCCCGGCCGATGGCCAGGCCCAGCTTCCGGGCGACTGCCACCGCCTCGCGGAAGTGCGGCCCCCAGAGAGTCAGGACCGCGGTCGGCCGGTCGGGGCGCGCCAGAAGCCGCTCGAGCTCTGTTTCGGCCCCCGGCCTAAGAGCGTCGATCCGGCAGTCCGCGGACAGTTCCAGCCCGTGCCGCCCGAGAGTGGTCAGCGCCCCTCCCAAGCGAGTGGCGCTGTGCACACCCTCATTGATCTGCCCGTACCAGGCGATCCGGCGATGCCCGTGCTCCACGAGATAACCGGCGGCCTGCGCTCCGCCCAGGAAGCCGTTCTGGAAGACGACATCGACTTCGACGTTGGGCTCCCAGGTGTCGATCATGACCACCGGCAGCTCGGCGCGGGCCGCCAGGCAAATCACCTCCGGGTCGTAGGTGCTGGTCACCAGCCCCCAGGCCCGCCCGCTGATGCATTGCTCGATAACGCGCGCGGCGCTCTGGCCCGCCGCTCCCACTCCAAGGAGCGACCAGCCGCGCTGCTCGGCGGCGTGCTGCAGGCTCTTGAGCAGCGGCAGACCGAACCCGGCCCAATACTGCCCGTCCGCCTGCTCCGCCATCACGAAGGCTATGGGGCAACCCTGGGTGGGATCGTTGCCGCGGGAAAGCACCCGGTAGCCTTTGCCCGATTCAGTGCGCACGAGGCCCTGGCCCTCCAGGGTCTTCAGGGCCCGTCGAGCGGTCATGCGCGCCACCAGGTGCTGCGCGGAAAGTTCGCGCTCTCCGGGCATCAGCGCCCCGGCCCGCACCCTGCCTTCGACGATGTCCGCCCTGAGAGTCTCGGCCAAGACTGCCGCGCGTCGCTTTCGTCCAACGTCGGCTAATGGCCTTCTATCGGTATGCATGCCGGTCTCCTAACGGTATATAATACACTCAGATAGCAGTCATGTCTGAGAGATTTTAGAAGAATCTCTGTTGGCTTAAACTACGTATCTACGATGTATGCTACGGCATGTCGCTCCCGGCCTGATAGATTCCAGCCATGGACTCTGGTGGCGGCCGGATATGGATCTTCACTCTGATCTCGCAGTTGAAGGGCTTACGGCAGCGCCGCGGTTTCCGTCGAAGTGCGGAAGCACATGGTCTCCACAGGCCCCGCCCGATCGCAGGTGCGGCAGTAGAGGTGGCCGGAGGCGCAGGCGTCGATGAAGAAGTACTCCTTGCCTTCCACGTCGCAGGACCAGGCCGGCTCGCCGGTCTCCAGGCTCATGGCCGTCAGGCGGTGGAAGCCCTTGCGGAGATCGCTGAAGGGGTGGTGAGTCCAATAGAGGGCGCCCCCCGGAGGCAGGAAGACGTTAGGGTCCTCTCCCTTGCACCACAGGATTCTGCCCGTCCGCATGTCCAGGCAATGAAGCTTCGCGGGACCTTTGAGGTCGACGCCGCTTCGCGAGGTGGATACGAGCAGCTTACCGCCACTCTCGTGAGTCCGGGCGGACACGACATCCAGGGCGCTGGCATCCAGCCTCCACTGCTCCTCCAGGTCCGTTGCCCGGCGGCAGGCCAGATACGGGTGGTCGTTGTCTCTGAAGCGCGTCAACACCAAGTCCCCGTGGACATGGCGCGGATACTCGCTGAAGATGCCCTGAGCGGAAATGACCTTGCGGGCAATCTCATCCCCGCCCGTAAGGCTGATGGCAACCAGGGATTTCCGACTCCCGGCGCTCTCAGCTGCCACGAGGACATCGCCTGCCAAACAACACGAGCCATATGCGTAGACTAGAGCCGCCGCAAAACTCCTGACCGGTTCGAGGGTGACCGCGTCCAGCACACGGAACTCACAGCCGTCACCGGCGGCTCCCTGGCCGCTAACCTGGAAGACGAGCCCGTCGGCATGTCGGCCCAGGAAGTGGTGGTCCCGCCAGGCTTTCAGGGGCTTGCCCGTAGCCGGGTCCAGGGCGGACAGCAGTTCCCCGCGCGGCTTCTCGGTGATGGAGGAGGACAGGGGCATCCCGGCAGCCACAGTAAAGAGTGCGCCTCTGCGAACCCGCGACGCCTTCCACAGGGGCTCTCCCGTGCGAAGATCCCAAGCCTCCAGGTCCGCTTTGTCGGTGGCCACGAACAGCCGGCCGCCGTCGATCTGCGCCAGCCCTACGAAGTCGCCCTTGCCGGATATCTTCTTCCTCCAGGCGAGCGCGAGCGGCGTCCGGGCCGAGGGCTGCGTGAGCATCGCCTCGAAGGCCGCGGGCTCGGCCGGCGCGGCGGCGGCCTCGAACGTGGAAGCGGCCCAGCGGTCAGGGTCTCCGGCTGGCAGTTGGTAGCCTTTCGGGAAGTCCAGCCCGCCCCGCCGGGCGGTTGCGTGACAGGATGTCAGGAGTCCCCTTTCCATGACCGGCCTGGAATCCTCCTTGGGGCTTTTGTCCTCCGCCTTTTTGGGAGGAGTCCGCGCTCGGAGTTCCTTCTCCACGCACTTGGCCGGGATCAGCTTCTTCTTCACCGCGGCCTTGAGCGCCTCCGGAGCGACCAGCACATAGCTGAAGAACTGCCCTCCGCCCGTGAGTCCCCGAAGCCGGAGCGGCTTGCAGGCGTCACCGACGGCACGCGCGAGGAGTTCGTGGAACTCGGCGGGGAGGCAGTCGCCCTCCAGGGGCAGCCGGGCCTCGAAGCGCCGTCCGCCCAGCTCGAAGGAGAAGACGACCGGGTCGTCGTCCCACGACTCCCGGATCTTCGCCGGCTTGATCATGCCGCAGCTCTGCCTGGCGATGTCCTTGAGCGCCGCGGTGAAGTCCCCCTGCCCCTCTATGCACTCGGCGTCGCCGCAGATGAGCGCAAGGGCCTGCCAGGGCTCTGCGGCTTTCTTCAGCGCGGTCCCGATCCGGCGACGATACTTGTCCGCCGCATCCTTCGGCCAGCCTGCAAACCAGCCGCAGGCTTCGAGCTGCCCGATATAGTCCGGCTTCCCGGCCATGATCGCGTCCTCCGAAGGGCCGACGGATTATAGGTTGGCGCAAAGCGTGCCGCAACCACGACCTCGCACTACGAATTCTGACTCAACGCCCCTCGCCGCGCGGCCAATCCTCCCCCGGCCCGGAACAGCTCCGCCAGGAACTCGGGCGCCGGTCGGGACTGGCTCTTCATATTAATCTCGAAGTTGAGCGGCCGGCTGTAGCCTGCGGCGGCGAGTCCTCGCAGGACGCGCGCCCAGTCGATCGTGCCGGTTCCCGGGATGGCGTGGTCGTCCTTCTCGCCGCGGTTGTCGTGCAGGTGGACGATGAGCAGGCGCGCACCCATCTTCGCGGGCAGGTCCGGGTCGCCCTTGAGGTTGGCGTGGCCGGAGTCGAAGCAGTAGCCGGCGACCTCGGGCGGCAGCGCCTCCACGGTGCGGAAGTACTCGGCGGGCGCCGGCCCGGGCAGGTTCTCGAGGGCCACGCGCACGCCGGTTTCGCGGCAGACCGGGGCGACCTCGGCGAGGCTGCGCGCCAGCGCCGCCCAGCGCGCGGCGGCGTCCGGAGCTGTCAGGTCGAATGGCGCCGGGTGGACGACCACCGCCTGGCCGCCCAAAACCGCGGCGAAGCGTATGCGGTTGGCGAGCAGACGTGCGCCGTGCCTCCGCGCCGCTTCGTCGGCCGAGGACGGCCGCGCCCCCTCGACCTCGCCGTTGTGCACGTCGAGGAGCCGGAGCCCGGCGGCGGCCAGCGCCCGCCGGGCGCCCTCCGTGTAGAAGTCCTCGTAGAGCACGTCGGTGGCCCAGTGCTCGGTCCAGTGCACGTGGGTGAAGCCGGCGGCTGCGATCATCGCCAGGCGCGGCGCGATCGGCCCGCCCTCGTCGTCGAAGCCGGAGGCCAGGCTCAGCTCGATGGCGGCGCTCACAGCGACTCCAGCAGGGCGCGCCGTGCGGCGCGGAAGCGTCCCACGTCCTTCACGTACTTGTCGAACCCGCGCACGGCCATGGCCAGCACCGCGCGGGCCCGGCGGGGATTCCGGGCCTGCAGCTGCCGGAGAAGTTCCAGATCCTCGAAGCCCTCGCGGTGGGCCTCGAGGCGCAGGCTGGACCATGGGCCGTCCTTGCCGGGGTAGACGATGTGGGTATCCCCGGCCGGCAGCGAGTTCACGCCGCCGTGTCCGACCACGCTCTTCCTGAAGGGGTCCTGGTCTGCGCGGTAGTGGTTGAGGCCCCAGTGCAGGAAGCCGTCCAGGCCGAAGAGCGCCCCACCCCAGGCGAGCAGCACCGGCCGGAGCAACTCCTGGTCGAGCAGCCGGTTGAGCCACGGGCCGCCCGGCGAGCAGCAGGTGTAGTACCAGATGCGGTCGCCGACGGCGCGCTGGCGCTCGAACGCGGCGCGGCTGTGCTGATACTCGTGGACCTGCGGGCACCAGATGTCCGCCGAGCCGGCCAGCTCCGTGTCCATCAGCGCGTCGAGGACGGGGATGCCCGGCATGTACTTGCGGACCATGCCCACCAGGATGCGGTAGTCGGTGGCGTTCTCCTTGACGGGCTCGTCGGCCACGTGCTGCAGCCAGCGGCGGCGCCAGCCGCAGCGCTCGATCTCGGCCATGAGCTGCCCGAGCATGCCGGCCAGGACGGCGTTGCCCTCGGCCGATGTGCCCCGCGGCCCCTTCATGACCAGGTCGAAGCCCACGGCCTTCCACTCGCCGCCGATGCGCGTGCCGACGTGCCCGCCCTCGATGAAGTGCAGCCCGGCCGCGGTGAAGGTGGCCACGATCCGCCGCAGCCGCGCGCGGTCAAGCACCAGTCGTCCAGCGCGCCGCTCGAAGACCTCCTGGAGCGGGATCCAGAAGGTGTTCTGCCGCCCGCGGCGCATCAGCTCGGCGTAGCGTCGGAGCATCCGCCAGTGGGGCTCGCTCCACTTCCGGAGCCCGTGGCGCGCGGCGATGTTGTCGTAGCTGAACCAGTTGGTGTACGGGAAGGAATCCGCTCCGGCCGGCGGGATCGTCGCCCGATGCACCCGCGCGACCAAGGCGAGCGGCTCGCAGGTGCCGCCAGCCCGGACCTCGATGGCGCAGCGCAGCGCACCCGGACGGGCATCGCGGGGCACGGGCAGTTCCAGCCGGAAGGCTTCGACGGGCGATTCGGCTCGCGAGTCCGCGCCGATCGGCTCCATGGCGTCAAAGGTCCGGAAGGGCGCGCGGCGCACCACGTGGGGATTCCGCTCGCCGGGACGGGCCGACTCCGTGAAGTTCCGGATGCCGGTGTTCTCCTCCACCGGAACGGCCAGCAGCCGGAACCAGCGGGCCCGGCGCGCCGGCCGGCCGTTGACCAGGGCGGAAAGCGCCACGCGCTCGCCGCGCCGCAATCCGCTGCAGAGCAGGTGCGCGGCGACCGTCCCGCCGCGGGCCACGTCCAGCTCCAACGCCCGTCGCGGCCGGCGGCCGACGGCGTCGTCGGCGAAGAGGCGTTCCAGCGGGTCCCGCAGCTCAACCCTCATCTCCAACTACTCCTTCATCTCCTCCAGCCCCGCGCCGGCCCGGTCGAACTTCATCACCCAGACCTTGGAGGCGGAGTCGTTGTTGAGCGCCACCAGCTTGAGCTCCGGATCGTAGGCCAGCGCGCTCGACCAACTGAAACCCGCCCCCTTGAACTCCACCGGCTTGTCATTCTCCACGAACCTGAGATTCAGCCAGTAGAATTTGCCGTCGGTCGGGTCCCAGGCCACATTGGCGAACTTGCCGTCCGGCTTCTGGAAGAGCCGCATGATCAGAATGAGGTCCGCCTCGGGAAGGTGAACCGCATCCCGCCAGAAGATGAACTCGCCCAGTGCCTTGGGCTTCTTGAATTCCACCTTGGTGCCCGCGCCCGAGGCCAGGTCGTAGCGCACGATCTGCTTGTCGCTGGTCAGCCACAGGCAGTCGCGCTTGGAGTCGTGGACCATGGCGTGGCCGTCGCACCAGGGCGCGCCCAGCGTGGCGCCGGTCCAGGGCAGCTTCTGCCAGGCGTTGGCCTTGGCGTCGTAGCGGAAGAGGCCCTTGTCCCACCAGAGCACCGCGCCCTTGGGCGTCGCCTCCAGGAAGGTGTGGTAGGTCATCTCCGCCCAGTTCCCTCGCCCGACCGTGACCGGCCCCAGGCCGGGGATGCCGTCGCTCAGCCATTCGCGGACCAGCGGATCGTAGGCCCGGTCCATGTACAGCATCCGCTTGGATGCCGGGTCGTAGCAGTAGCTGTTGTAGGCGTGCATGGGCACGTGCATCCGGTCGTTGAACGACAGCGGCACGGGCTGGCTGGCGTAGGTCGGCTCGATGGCGTCGTCCGGGTGGTAGCCGATGGTCCAGAAGCCGCCGAGCAGGCTGAAGTGGTCGACGTCGTTCTCATGGCTGGTGGCGTGCCCGCCTCCCCAGAGCATGAACTGGTGGCGGTCGGTGTCGTAGGCGCTGGTGCCCCAGCGGTTCTGCGCCCCCGGCGCGCAGCGCGGGAACTTCAGTGCCGTCCACTGGTTGGCGGGCATGTCCGCGTAGAACTTGCGCATCTTCTCCGGGTCGGGCTGGGCGAGCTTCTCCCAGGCGGCCGGATCGATCTGGTGGAAATCGTAGCTGCCGGAGGCCACGCCGCGCGCCGCGGTCCCGGCGGCATCGGCCTTGGACGCGTCCACGCGGCAGGCCCAGGTGATCAGCGTGTTGCTGCCCACCGTCGACGGGCAGACCAGGACGTCGTCCTCGTTGACCGCGCCGACCTGGATGAGCGAGGGCATCGGGCAGTTGGGACTGCCCCCGCCGGCCGGCTGCACCTGGAAGAGCATCTGCCAGACGTTGGCCGCCGGGTCGTAGGTCCAGACCTCCTGGGCGATGGGCCGCCGGCTGTACCCGCCGGCCAGCACCGCCTTGCCGGCCTTGGGCAGCCAGGCCAGGACGTGCCCGGCGCGCGGCGACGGGCACTTCTCCGGGAACTTCTGCTCCCAGCTGCGCGCCGCGCAGTCGTAGAGCCAGGTGTCGGAGAGCGTCCGGTCCAGGCCGTCTCCGCCGAAGAGCACGATCTTCTTGTGGACCGGGTCGAAGGCGGTCTGGGAGCGCGCCCGCCCCGGCGGCTCGGGCGAGATGGCGTCGACGGCCTGCTCGAAGAGCACCCGCGCGGCGCGGACCGCGGCGATCTTGTCTGCGGTGATCGCGCCGGAGAGGGTTGGCCCGGCGGCCTTCACCGCGGCGGCGGCGGCGGCGAAGCGCTTGGCGGCCATCTCGCCGGCGGCCTTCTCCGCACCGCCCAGACCGGCCGCGCCGATCTCGCCCGCGAACTTCTCGGCGGCGGCGGCGAGCCTGGCGGCCTCGCCGGGGATGTCGACCTTGGCTTCCTCGGCGGTCTCGGCCACGGCGTGGCGGCTCGCGCAGCGGCCCAGCAGCGTCTTGGCCTCCCAGCGCAAGGTCTTGGCCTTGCCGAATAGCTCCTTGAGCTTGGTCGAGCCGCAGTCGAGCTTGCGCCACTCGTTCTTCTCGATGCTGTAGGCCCAGGTGGCGACTTCGGCGCTGCCGCCGCCTCCACCCGAGTGCAGAATCTCCTTGTTGACCGGGTCGTGGCACATCGAACCCCAGACGAGATTGCTGCCGCGCGGCTTGGTCTTGGCGTCGCCCCAGGTCCGCTTGGCGGTGTCGTAGACGAACATCATCCCCCGCGGGCAGAGGTAGATCTTGCCGTCGTCCGGCACGTAGCACCAGGCGAAGCTGTTGGTGGCGACGCCGGCCCACTGGCCGCCGGCCACGATGCGCAGCTGGTCGCCGTCCTTGTAGAAGGTCCCGCCGCCGCCGCTGTTGCCGTGCATCATCCTTTCCTTGGCGTACTGCTCGCCGACCGGCCCGGACTCGGGGCGGTCCTTCTCCAGGCCGGCCGGGTAGGCGTTGAGCCATTTGGCCTGCGCCAGGTCGAATTCCTCGGTGTCGTAGTGGCGCGGGATCATGTCGTAACCGCCGCCCTGCGAGCCGCCGGCCAGGACGAACCTCTTGATCCCGGAGGCGTAGAGGAAAAGCGGCTGCTGCCGCCCGCCGGTCTTGGAGTCGACCAGCTTGACCCAGGTGTTTGGCTGGGCATTGGCCAAGCCGGCCGGCTCGGCGGCGGGGGCGGCCGTGGAGACGGCAGCGCCAAGGAAACACGCCGCCAGCACGGCAGACCAGCGGAGGAGAGGACGACTATCTTCGCAACCCATGGCTTTCCCCCTTCGGATGCGCGCGCCTACCGGCCGGCCTTCCTGTAGCGATAGGCCCACATGTGGCAGCCCATCGTTGCGCTTGCCAGGAAGACCTTGTGGCGCCGGTCGAAGACCATCTCCTCGCAGACCTTGGGCGTCTCGACGTCCAGAACCTTCCAGGCGTTGCCTTTCACGTCGTAGATGTAGGTCTTGCCGCTGAGCACGCACAGGACCACGTCGTTGTCCGGGTCGCAGGCCAGCGTCGGGCGGCCCATCCCGGACGAGGCGGCCTCCTGTCCTCCGTAGGGGCCGTCTCCCGCCGGCGCGAGGTCCCGCCAGGCCCGGGCCGCGGCGTCGTAGGCCATGGTCCGGGGCGCGGCCTTGCCCTCGGCCTTGACGGCCATCAGGCACTTGAGGCTGTCCACGTAGCAGCCGAAAGTGTACGGGTAGCCTTTGATGGCCGCGCCCATCGTCCAGACCTTCCCGGCCGGGTCGAGGTGGAAGACGTTGGGCTGGGCCCAGGCTTCCTTGGGATCGGTCACGAACAGGTTGTTGGCCCGGTCGTAGCAGCAGACCGTGCCCGGCCGCGGCATCTTGCCGGTCGTGGGCACGAGGTCGAACCGGTCGCGGAGCCCGTCATAGCACCAGGTGCCCTCGCCGATCCCGGGCGGGGTGCTGTACGCCAGATGGTTGCCGGAGGTGCCGCCGGCGAACCAGGTGACCTTCCGCACCGGGTCGTAGGCGTAGAACCGGGTGCAGCCGTTGGCCGGCCGCGGCGGGCCGCAGGGGTCGACCCAGCGCAAGGCGATCCAGCGCTCGGTGGCCGGGTCGTAGGCGGACAGGTCGTTGCCGTAGCCCGAGGAGAAGCTGCCCGCTCCACCGTTGTTGCAGCCGCCGTACTTGAGGCAGTAGCCGGTGGCCTCGTCGTAGGTCATGGGCACCTCACCCCCGCCGATCGATGGGCCGCCCTCCAGCTGCGTCCACTTGTTCTCGGCGAGATCGACGAGCTTCGGGTTGGGCGGCGGCAGCTTGAAAACCGGCTCCTTGGACGGCTCGACCTTCGCCGGCGCCGGCAGCGCGGCGAGCTTCAGCGCCGGCAGCTCCTTGGCGCCCTCGGGGCGATAGCGCAGCGCCCAGACGCCTACCGTCGGGGCGGCGAGTACCAGGGCCCTGTTCTTCGCGTCGTAGTCCATGGCGCAGAAGTGCTCGAAGCGCGGGCCGCGCTCGCCGGACAGCTTGGGTACGGCCGGCGCGCCAACGTCGAGCTTCTTCCACTCGGCCTTGGCCGTGTCCAGCGCCCAGGTATCAACCAGTTGCACGCCGCCGCCGCGGTGCAGGTAGCCGTACTTGTCGCCGCCGGGGTGCCCGACCCCGCCGCAGATGACCACCAGACGGTTCTCGGGGTCGTAGGCCGCGCCGGCCACCACCCGGGCCGGCGGGCGCTCCCGGGTCTCGAGCTTCGACCAGGCGTTGCCGGCGGCGTCGAACGTCCAGGTGTCGGCCAGCTGGTCCTTGCCGTGAGCGAGATAGACAGTCCGGCCGGCGGCCGCATCGAAGACCAGGGCCGCGCAATGCGCGGTCTTGGGCGAGCCCGGCGTCCTGCGGCCCTCCCAGGCGTTCTTGTTCGGGTCATAAACCCAGGTCGTGTCGCGGTTGTGCTGGGAAGCCCACTCTCCGTCGTAGGCCGGGGCGCGGACGACCACGTCGTTCTTCGCGTCGTAGACGATCCGGCAGCCGCCGCTGAAGGCCGGGAACCCCTTGGCCTTCATGGGCGTGAAGGCCTTCTTGGCCGGGTCGTACTGCCAGATGTCGTTAAAGAGCTCCCCGCGCTTGCGGGAGGCCACTCCCGACCCGCCGCTCATCCAGATGACCTTGCGCTTGGAATCCCAGGCCATGCTCCACCAGGCGCCGGCCCCGGGGCGGTCGGCCGGAGGCGGCCAGGCGTAGTCGGCCACCAGCGGGTTCTCCCACTTCCGTGCGGCCAGGTCGAAGGACCAGAGCTCGTTGCCCTCGGTGGGCGTGTAGCCGCCGTAGCGCAGGAGCGTTCCGCTCCCCGGCTCGAAGCACAGGAAGGCCCCGCGGCCGGGCTCGAGCTCGCGGCCCAGCGGGTCGCCGGAGACCTCGGCCACCTTGGTCCAGCGGTTCTCGGCCAGGGTCATCTCGCCGGCCGGGACCTGCACCGCTGGCTCAACGGTGGCGGCAGGCTCGCCGGCCGCAGCCACCGCGGCCGCTGCAGCCGCAAAGAAGACCAGCTTCACCACCACTCCTTCTCCTCTGCGCATCGGTTTGCCCTCTCGTCTGCCCGTCAATTGCCGGCCTTCCCGTAGCGGAAGGCCCACACCTGCTTGCCCATGGCCCCGGTGGCCAGGAAGACCTTGTGGCGGGTGTCGAAGGTCATTTCCTCGCCGACGTCCGGCGCCTTGCCCAGCGTCTTCCAGGCGTTGGCCTTCACGTCGTAGGCGTAGACCTGCTTCATGTAGATGCACAGGGCCACGTCGTTGCCCGGGTCGTAGGCTGTGAACGGTCCGCCGCCCCCGCCGGGAGGAAGGGTGTCGCCGCCCGGCTTCAGGTTGCGCCAGGCCTTGGCCGCCGCGTCATAGACGACGGTCTCGGTGCCGGCCGGCTTGGGATGGACGGCGAAGAGGCCCTTCAGACTGTTGACGTAGCAGCCATAGGTGTAGTGCATGACCGGCAGCCCCTCACCGCCCTGGGACCAGGTCCTGGCCGCGGGGTCGAAGACCTGGGCGGCATTGAAGACGAAGAGGTTCTTGTCCCGGTCATAGCAGCATACCACGCGGTCCCAGGAGGGGCTCTTGCCGCTGACGGGCACCAGCTCGAAGCGGTCCTTGAGGCCGTCGTAGCACCAGGTACCGCTGTCGGGGGCGCCGGCGAATCCGGCCGGGAGGCTCGAGGCCAGATGGTTGCCGGCCGTGCCGCCGGCGAACCAGTTGACCTTCCTGACCGGGTCGTGGCAGTAGGCGCGGGTGCAGCCGTTGGCCGGACGCGGCGGGCCGCAGGGGTCCACCCAGCGCAGCGCGATCCAGCGCTCGGTGGCCGGGTCGTAGGCGGACAGGTCGTTGCCGTAGCCCGAGGCGAAGCTGCCCGCCCCGCCGTTGTTGCAGCCGCCGAACTTGAGGCAGTAGCCGGTGGCCTCGTCGTAGATCAGCGGCACCTCGCCGCCGCCGATGGCCGAGCCGCCCTCGAGCTGCGTCCAGGTGTTGGCCGGGAGCTCGAGCAGCTTCTTGTTGGGCGGGGCCATCTTGAAGACCGGCTCCTTGGGCGGCTCGACCTTCATCGGCGCCGGGAGCGCGGCGAGCTTGAGCGCGGGCAGTTCCTTCGCGCCCTCCGGCCGCAGGCGCAGCGCCCAGACCCCGACGGTCGAGGCGGAGAGCACCACCGCCCCGTTCTTCGCGTCGTAGTCCATGGCGCAGAAGTGCTCGAAGCGCGGGCCGCGCTCGCCGTTGAGCTTCGGGACGACCGGCGCGCCGACGTCGAGCTTCCTCCACTCGGCCTTGGCCGTGTCCAGCGTCCAGGTGTCGGTCAGCTGCACGCCGCCGCCGCGGAAGAGGTAGCCGTAGGCGCTGCCGCCGGGATGGCCCACGCCGCCGCAGACCACCACCAGCTTGTTGGCCGCGTCGTAGGCCGCGCCGGCCACCACCCGGGCCGGCGGGCGCTCCTTGGTCTCGAGCTTCGCCCAGGCGTTGGCCGCGGCGTCGTAGGTCCAGGTATCGCCGAGGTGGTCCTTGCCCTGCGCCAGGTAGACCGACTTGCCGACGGTCGGGTCGAAGACGAAGGCCGCGGCCAGGGCGTTCTTCGGCGGGTTGGGCGTCTTGCGGCCCTCCCAGGCGTTCTTGTTGGGGTCGTAGACCCAGGTGGCATCGCGGTTGCACATCGCGTCCCACTCGCCGTCGTAGGCCGGGGCGCGGACGACCACGTCGTTCTTCGAGTCGTAGACGATCCGGCAGCCGCCGCTGAACTTCGGGAAGCCCTTGGCCTTCATGGGCGCGAAGGCCTTCTTGGCCGGGTCGTACTGCCAGATGTCGTTGAACAAGGCCGGCTGCTTGCGCGCGGCAACGCCCGAGCCGCCGCAGAGCCAGACAACTTTGCGCTTGGAGTCCCAGGCCATGCTCCACCATGCCCCGGCGCCGGGCCGGTCGGCCGGCGGTGGCCAGGCGTAGTCGGCCGCCAGCGGGTTCTCCCACTTGCGCGCGGCCAGGTCGAAGGACCAGAGCTCGTTGCCCTCGGTGGGCGTGTAGCCGCCGTAGCGCAGGATCGCACCGCTACCCGGCTCGAAGCACAGGAACGCCCCTCGGCCGGGCTCGAGCTCGCGGCCGAGCGGGTCGGCCGGGACCTCGGCCACCTTGGTCCAGCGGTTATCGGCCAGGACGGTCTCAGCGGCCGGGACGGCGACCGGGGCGGGCGCCGGGGGCTCGGCGGTGGAGCCGGCGACGCCCAGTACCAAGCCGAGGATCGTGAGGTTCACTACGCTGCGCATGGTTTTCCACCCTTCACGAAAAAAGTCATGGGGGTATGTGAGTGTGTGGGTACAGGAGCGCCCGGTTCTCCACTCACACACCCACACACGCCCCGATCCCTACTTCCCGCCTGTCGTATTAGCCACCTCGCCGCACAGGGCCAGGAGCTCCGCATCCATCCGGGCGAGTCCCGGCGGCGACCAGCGCTGCAAGTGCGCCTGGCCGTCCCCGAAGAGCGAACCGGCCCGGCTGTACCAGAAGTCGATGAAGGCCGCGGAACGCTCGTCGAGCAGCCGGTTGCTCCGCCCGGCCAGGTCGCCGCCGGCCTTGCCTTCGGCCAGTGCCGACTCCAGGAATAGGATGGCCTCGCTCAGCTCGGTGCCCTCCCGGAACCACTCGAATCTTTCGGTGGCGACGGCGCCGTCGGGGCCGGGGGCCAGCAGCGAGCGCTGCGAGCAGTTCGGTCCCCCGGTGCCGCGGCCGTTGCCCAGGGAGTAGTACCCCCTGCCGCTCTCCTTGGGGATGGGATAGAGGTTGATGCCGAAGTCGCCGCACCCGTCCATTCCGCGGCTGACGGCCTCCTCGGCCAGGTTGCGGATGACCGTCGCCGGCGAGGAGTTGTTGTGGCGGTTGCGCTGGGTCGCGCACCAGACCCCCGGCCGGGGCTTGATCAGGTCCCGGGCGCCCCGCGAGCTGAGCCGCCCCTCGTTCCAGACCGAAACGGAGTACTTCACGGGCATGCGCGCGTCCTTCTCGACACCGCCGAACGATCCGCCCAGCGTGCCGTTGTGGGCGATGTAGCTCCAGACGCCGTCGGGCCAGATCTTCTTGGCCATGCTCACCGTCTCGGGCAGCGGCGGGTAGCAGTAGCTGTTGTGGCCGATGGCGGTGACGTCCCACCAGCCGCGGGCCTCGGCCTTCTTGCGGACCTCGTCCAGCACCGGCTTCCAGAAGGCCACGCTCTCCTCGGTGCCGGGCACCGGCATGGCCAGCTTGTCCAGTTTGCCGGTGGCCGGGTCCAGGACCGAGACATAGGCGGGCCACCCGGGCATCTTGAGTTGCCCCTGATCCTTCCTGGGCTCGCCCCAGCAGGCCACCCGCAGGGGGCAGGGCTTGCCCACGGTCTTGGCCGCCAGTTCCATGAAGCGGTCGTAGAGCGTGAAATCGTACTTGTAGGATCCGTCCGACTGTTTTATCCACCGGACCAGCGACTCCTCGTTGCTGACGTCGCCCTTGTTGTCGCTGTGGAAGTTGATGGCCAGAGTCGCCGGGATCTCGCGGGCGTTGACCTCGGCCATGAGCTTCAGCAACTTCTCCATGAGCGCGAAGTGTTTGTCGCTCCACAGCGGCACGCCGTAGTGCCTGGCCTCCGAGTCGGTCGAGTAGTAGGCCAGGTGGCGCACCCGGAAGCTCACCGGGTCGGGCAGGGTCCATCCGCTGACCTTGACGACGAGCGGCGCCTTCACCGGGGCGAGCCCGTCGGCGGAAACCGTGACCGTCCCTTCGTAGCTTCCGGGGGCGGCGTCCCGGGGCACCCGTACGGTTATCCACAGCGGCGCCACCGCGCCGGCCGGCAGGGTGGCGGACATGCCGCGCCCCGGCTTGACCTTGGCCACCGGGATGACCGCCGGGATCGCTTCGGCCAGCACGTCGAACCGGTGGGGCTCGGTCCAGGACTTGCCCGGCTCGGGCGCCTCGGCGATGCGCACGCTCACGGCGGAGGCCGGAATCGCCCCGGCGCCGGCGGAGGCCTTCAGCTCTCCGACCGTGACCTTGAGGCCCCGGATGTCCGCGTCGGAACTGACCGCCAGCCGGCCGGAGAAGACGCTGTTCCGGGCGGCGTGAATCACGACGGGGCGCAGGTCGCGCGCCTCGGCGAAGCGGAAGGCGTCGATCGTGTCGTAGGGGCCGACGTTCCAGACCTGGACGCCCTTGGGCCGGCCGGTGCCGGCCGCGATCCCCTGCTCCGAGGCGGAGGAGAGCGAGACGCTCTTCAGGGCGCTGTAGGCCCAAAGCCCCGGGATGACGTTCATCCCGCCGCCCAGGTTGACGCGCTTGGCGCCGACGACCGCCTCGTTGATGGGCGCGCGGTGGACCTCCAGGGCCAGAACATTGACGCCCTTGCGCAGCGCCGCGGCCGGCACGGCGACGTCCGCCAGTTTCCGGTAGCGCCGGTCGAAGCCGGCCTGGTTCTTCCTGGGGTCCTGCAGGTAGGAGCCGTCCGGCTCGACGTGGAGGTCGTCCGGGTACTTCTCGGCGGGCGTGTCGGCCTTGAGTTCCCCGGCGGGCAGGTGGGCCCGGGCTATCTCCCGGCCGTTCAGGTAGACCGCGAGGCCCCCGACATACTCCACCGACAGCTTCAGATCCCGGACCGCCGCGGGGTCGTCCACCCGGAAGCCGGCGCGCAGGCAGATGAGCGAGTTGGTCGTTCCGGTGTAGCGTCCGGCGTGGCTGCCGCCGCTGGAGCTGCCCCGGGCCAGCTCCACGGGGGCCCGCTGGAAGTCCCAGGCCAGGTCGTCGAATTCCAGGCTGGTCCAGTCGGCCGGCGGGGGCGGGGAATGGTACTGCCGCAGCGGTTTCGGGTCCTTGCCCTCAGGCTCCAGCGGCACCTTGAGTTCGCCGGCCGCGGTTACGATCTCGGGCGTCCTGAAGACGAGATAGCCGCGCAGGGGAGAATTTTCGCCGAGAATCGAGACCCCCGCGGCCCCTCCTGCCGGCGCAGGGGCGGGGACGGGACTCTCTCCGGCCGCGGCTGCCATGGCAGCGCCCAGTGTCAGGCCGAGGATCGCGAGACTCAGTACGCTGCGCATGGCTTTCTCCTCTTCCTCAAGAGAGTGTGTGGGTATGTAGGTGTGTGAGCATGTGAGTAATGAGCGGGGACGACGGTTCCGGCGCTCCACCCACACACTCACACACGCCCCAACCTACTTCCCTCCCGTCGCCTTCGCCACCTCGCCGCACAGCGCCAGGAGCTTCGCGTCCCGCTCCTGGATCCAGGCGCTCATGAACCGGTATACCCGCGGCCGGCACGATGCGCCTTCGTACCACTCCAGCGGGGCGGCGCGTTCGTCCAGGCACTGGCCGACCCGCTTCTCCAGGTCGCCGCTGATCTTCTTCTCCTCGATGGCTCGCTGCAGGAAGATGACCGCCTCGGCCATCACCACGCCCTCCCGGTACATCTCGAAGCGCTCCGTGGCTATCGGCCCGTCCGCGCCGGGCGCGAGGATGGCCTTGCATCCCTCGGTGTCCGGCCCGCAGCCGCTGCGGTGGACGCACTCGTAGCTGAAGTTGCGCCCGGACGCGTAACTCTTCCCCTTGGACGCGAAGATGTCCGCGCCCAACTGGCCGCCGTCCAGGCTCGACGTCACGCAGCGCTCCTGGGCATGACGGTAGTCCCGCAGCTGCCGGTACGGCTCGTGCCCGGCGCGGGCCGCATAGAACTTCCACTTCGTCCACTTGGGGTCCAGCAGCAGCCGGTAGCCGCGCGGGCGGGGCGTCGGGAGGCCCCAGCAGCCCTCCGCGCTGAGGCGGGGCTCCCCGCGCGACGCCCCGTGGGCGGTGAACGCCCAGAGGCCGTCCGGCCAGATCTTCTTATAGTTGTCGAGCACGTCCCGCGACATCCCGCCGACGTACTCGCTGTGCCCCACGCAGGTGACGTCCCACCAGCCCCGGGCCTCGACCTTCTTGCGGATCTCGTCGAGCACCGGCTTCCAGAAGGCCAGGCTCTCAGGAGTCCCCGGGCAGGGCTGCTTCATCCTTTCGAGCTTGCCGGTGGCCGGATCCAGGGCGGTCACGAAACCGCCGTTGCCCTCGGCGTAGACATCCTCCTCGGCCCATTTCTTCCTGTCGTAGGGGCCGGCGGCCGCCACCCAACAGTTGAGCCGCAGCGTCAGGGGCTTGCCGATGGTCTTGGCGACCAGATCCATGTGCTTGTCGAAGACGCTGAAGTCGTGCTTGAAGGTGCCGTCGGCCTGCTTGATCCAGCGCACCTCCGTCTCCCGGTTGCCGCCCAGGCCGTACCAGTCGATCGACAGGTTCACGATCACCTGCCGGGCGTTGAGCTCGGCCATCAGCGCGAGCGACTTGCCCATCAGCTTGAAGTGCCGGTCCGACCAGAGAGCCACGTTGTACTGTCCTGCCAGGCTCTCCGGCAGGCTGTAGCTGCAGACGCTCGACCGGTAGTCCTTGGGCTCCGGCAGGGTCCAGTCGGAGACGGTCAGGACGAGCGGCACGTTCGTCGCCGGCAGCCCATCGGCCACCACCGTCACCGTCCCCTCGTACCGGCCAGGTTTGGCGTCCTTGGGCACCCGCACCGTGAACCACAGCGGCGCCAGGGCCCCGGCGGCCCCCGGTGAGAGCTTCCAGGCCGGCCCCGATCCGTCGTTCTTGGGGGCGACCACCTTGTTGGGGTCGACTGCGATCGTTGCCGGGATCGCGTCAACCAGGCCGTCGAAGCCGTCCCGCCGGCCGGGGTAGTTGTAGCCGAAATCCTGAGGCGCCCAGGGGCCGGCGCAGCGCACCAGCACGGCCGAGGCCGGGATCTTCCCGGCCTTGTCGCCGTGAACCAGGTCGCTGACCGTGGCCTTCAGGCCCCGGATCTCCTGTCCCGAGCTGACCGTCAGCCGGCCGGAGGCCGTGCCGTTGCGCGCGGCGTGGATCGTGACCGGCCGGAGCGGCTCCTGCGGGTCGCCGTAGCTGAAGACGTCGAGCGTCTCCCAGGGCACGCAGTTCCATACCTGGACTCCGGCGGGCCTGGCCGTGTTGGCGACGACCGCCGAGCCACGCGGGGCCTTCAACTGGACTGCCAGGATGCCGATGGGAGCCCAGGGCGCGCTCTCGTACTCGCCACGCGCCTTCAGAGTGGTTTCGAGCAGAGGGGAAGAGTGGTTCTCTATGGCCAGGACGTTGGCGCCCTTGCGCAGAAGCTGGGCGGCTATCTTCACGTCGAGCTTCCGAGCGCGCTGCGCCAGCCGGTCGGCGTGCGCCTTGCTGCGGCGGTCCAGCCACTGCTTGCCGTCCGGGGTGAGCATCGCCTCGATGGGATGGTCCTCGGCCGGTGTGTCCAGGCCGGCCTTCTCGCCGGGGACGTGCCCCCGGGCCGCTTCCTTGCCGTTGACGTAGACGACCACCCCGCCGGAGTAGGTCAGCGACAGCTGCAGTTCCCCGGCCTGCGCGGGGTCCTTGACCTCGAACCGGCCCCTGACGGCGATCAGGCCGGCCCCGAACGTCGGACTGAGTTCCCTGGCCAGTCCGTAGTCATTCACCCGGCAGCGCACCCAGCTGCTGTCATCGTAGTCGACGCCCGCCCATTCCGCCGGGGGCAGCGGGGACGAATTCGGCTGATCTCCCCAGGCCGTCTTCCCGCCGAGCTTCCGGCGGGCCACCTTGCCATCGGCCGCGCGCACCCATGGGTCCCCGCCGGAGTCGCACCAGCGCCACAAGCTTTCCTCGCTGAGGACCGTGACGTGCGACCCGGAGTTCGCTGCCGGCGCGGCATCGCCGGCGAAGGCGACGGTTGCCAGGGTCAAGCCGAAGGCCAGAGTACAGATTGTCATGAAGCGCATGCTGATTCTCCTTCTTCCTCTCAAGCCCCCTCTCCCGTAAGGGGAGAGGGGATCTGTATGGATGGCTATTTCCCCCCCGCCGCCTTGGCCACCTCGCCGCACAGCGCCAGCAGTTCGGCGTCACGGTCGGCCATGCCCGCCGGGGACCAGTTGCTGCGGAACCCGCCGCCGCGATCGTACCAGAACTTGATGAAGGCCTCGCCGCGGGCGTCAAGGCAGCGGTTGACCTTCGCAGCCAGGTCGCCGGAGACCTTGCCGTCCTGCAGCGCCGCCTCCAGGTAGAGCACGGCCTCGCTGAACTCGGTGCCCTCGCGGAAGCACTCGTAGCGCTCGGTGGCCACCGCGCCGTCCGGTCCCGGCGCCAGCAGGCTGTGGGTGGCCGCGCCGGGTCCGCCGGTGCCCCGGCCGTTGCCGAGCATGATGTAGCCCTTGCCGCTGTCCTTCGGCACCGGGAATAGGTCGGCGCCGAAGTCGCCTACGCCGTCCATCCCGCGGTTGATGACCTCCTCGGGCAGGTTGCGGAGCAGGATCAGCGGCGACCAGTCCCAGTGCCGGTTGCGGGCGGTGTCCGACCAGATGCTCGGCCGGGGCTTCACGAGCGCCTTGCAGCCCCGGGTGCTGAGCGACCCCTCGGTCCAGACGCAGACCGAGTACTTCACCGGCATGCTCTCCTTGTTCGCCCCGTTGAAGGACGCGCCCAGCGTCCCGTTGTGGGCGATGTAGCTCCAGACCCCGTCGGGCCAGATCTTCTTGGCCATGCTCACCGTCTCGGGCAGCGGAGCGTAGCAGTAGCTGTTGTGGCCGATGGCGGTGACGTCCCACCAGCCCCGGGCCTCGGACTTCTTCCTGACCTCGTCAAGAACCGGCTTCCAGAAGGCCAGGCTCTCCTCCGTGCCGGGCACGGGCATCTGCAGCTTGTCGAGCTTGCCGGTGGCCGGGTCGAGCAGCGAGACGTGCGTGGGTCGGCCGGGCATCTTCAGCTGGCCCTGCTCCTTCTTGGGCTCGCCCCAGCAGCTCACCCGCAGGGGCAGCGGCTTGCCCATCACCTTCGCCACCCGGTCCATGTATTTGTCGAAGACGCTGAAGTCGTACTTGTAGCCGTCGCCGTCCTTTATCCAGCGAACCAGCGACTCCTCGTTGCTGATGTCGCCCTTCCTGTCGCTGTGGAAGTCGATGGCCAGCGTCGCCGGCACCTCCCGGGCGTTGATCTCGGTCATGAGCTGAAGGCTCTTCTCCATCAGGTCGAAGTGCTTGTCGCTCCAGAGCGGCACCTTGTAGTGCTTGGCCACCGCGTCGGTGGACATGTAGATGAGGTGGTGCTGGCGGAAGTCCTTGGGGTCGGGCATGACCCAGTCGCTGACGGTCAGGACCAGCGGCACCGCCGTGGCCTTGAGCCCCTCGGCCTCGACCGTCACCGTGCCCTCATACCGGCCGGCCTTGGCGTCCTTGGGCACGCGCGCCGTGAGCCAAATGGAGGCCACCGCCCCGCTGGCCAGACCAGCTCGGGTGATCGGCTGGTTGAGGTAGGTCTCCTTGCCCGGCGAGGCCTTGACCACCGGGATCTCCGCGGGGATGGCCTCCACGAGGCCGTCGAAGCGGTGGGCGTGGCTCCAGGACTTCTCGGGCACCGCCGGCTCGGCGTAGCGCACCTTGACCGTCGAGGCCGGCAGGGCGCTGCCGCCCTTGGCGTCCTTCAGCTCGCCGACCGTCACCTTCAGACCCTTGATGGGCGCGTCGGAACTGACCGCCAGGCGCCCCGAGAACACCCCGTTGCGGACGGCGGCGATGCTCACGGGCTTTAGCGTGTCGCCCGAGTCGCCGTAGTCGAAGGAGGAGATGGTCTGGAAGGAGGCCACGTTCCACACCTGGACGCCCTTGGGGCGCGCCACGTTGGGGGTCGCGCCAGCGCCGCTCAGGCTGATCGTACGCAATCCCGCATAGGCCCACAGGCCCTGCTTGGTGGACATGCCCCCTTCCTTGAAGCGCTCGGCGCCGATGACCGGCTCGTTTACCGGCGCGCGGTGGATCCGGACGGCCAGGACGTTGGAGCCCTTGCGCAGCGCAGCCGCAGGCACGGCCAGATTCTCGATCCGCCGGTAGCGCTTCTCGAAGAGCGGCACCAGCTCCGCCTTCCCCAGGAAGTCGCCAGGCCAGCGCTGGCCGAGCATCTTGTTGCCCTCGAGCACGTACAGATCGTCCGGGTACTTCTCGGCGAGCGTGTCGGGCTTGAGCTCGCCCTCC
>Ga0116153_10001528_pt1 | contig 21274 bp, 20 predicted proteins | sample AD_UKC028_MetaG_FD_89896 | JGI IMG/M metagenome (GOLD analysis project Ga0116153, IMG submission 89896) | Active sludge microbial communities of municipal wastewater-treating anaerobic digesters from USA - AD_UKC028_MetaG | ecosystem: Engineered > Bioreactor > Anaerobic > Digestate | place: USA...
TCGGGGGTGATATTGCCAGATTGCGCCAAGCGAACATCATCATTATTTTTAGTCTGGCGTGGTGTGTCTGCGACTTGTATCTCAAGCACCTCATGCCCCAATCACCGGAACTCACTTATGTTCGCCCCGCCATATCGGCGGCGATTGCCACGTCTTCTCTCGTGGCGCTGGTTTTTGGCGGGATGTGGATGCCAACACCGAGTTACAACAGTTTGGCATTCCAAGGGTTGCTGGTAATCACGATAGGCCTGCTGCTTGCAGAAAAGTCGACCTATTGGGAGAGCAACCTTGGGTGGGTGTTGATCGGGTTAGGCGGTTGGCTTGCTTTCATGGCTAAGCCGACCACTGCCGCCGCCGCTGGTGTGGCGGTCATTTTGTATCTTCTGCTGGCCGGCAAACTTACATTACGCCTTATGGTTGCGCCGTTAAGTTTCTTGCTTTTGCTCGCTGTTTCCGCATTCGCAATTGATGGGTCTGTAATTTCCTTTGTCGAGCGCAATCAAGGCGATCTGGAACTTGGGAGATTGTTGCAGCTTGAGCTTTCATTTGAGAGCTTATGGCGACTTGAGCCATTTCAATTGCAGAGTGCAACAACAGAAATTTTCTGGATTGCAGTATTGGTTGCGATTGCTGGATTTCTTGTTTCACTCGTCACGATAGCGCGGTCAGGAATTGTAGTAGCGATGATACAGGTGCTGATTTTCGTCGTGGGCTTGGCAAGTATTTATTTCATTTATGAACAATCTACTACGCCCGATAGGCTTCAGAATCTGCTGCTTGGTGCAGTTCTGATTGCGGCTATTCCGATTGCAATTGCTACAATAACGCGCTCCGGATTTTTCTTTTCTGTGATGCAGGTGCTGACTATCATCGTTAGCCTGGCTTATTATCATCACTTAACCGATCAAGCAGTAACTTTCGAACTCATGCAGGATCTATTGCAGAGCGCTGCGCTGTTTGCGGCAATCGCGATTGGCTTTGTTGTGTTCAAACAGAATGCTATTCAGGCGATTCCCTTTACTACTTGGGCTTGGGTATTGCCGTTTGTTGCGTTTCCCTATGCTTATGCCTTCGGGACCAACAACAATTATTGGGTTCCCATCGCTTGTGCGGGCCTGTTTCTTGTATTGATCGCGCTCACGGTCCTCAGTCACCTGGCCCACAGAAACGAATTTCCAAGGCTGGTGTTGACCTTGGCGATTTTGGTTCAGATAATCTCTGCCGCCCTATTGGTAAACGGGCTGAAGTTCCCCTACCGGCAGCCCAGCCAGTTGCATAGCAACGATTACCCAATTGATTTTGGGAAGCAGGGTGGGCGTTTGCTACTGACACAAAGTTCCGGAAAGTACATCTCCGCCGCACGAGATATTGCGTTTCGGGCTGGCCTTGCCTCAGGAACTCCGATGATCGATTTGACGGGCCGTTCGCCCGGGATGCTCCACGTACTGGGGGCAAACAGCCTTGGCTCGGCGTGGCTCATCGGGGGGTATCCCGGTAGCGCTCAATTTGTCGAAGCAGCGCTAAGGTCGGTGCGCTGTGATCAATTCGCGGAAGCCTGGATGCTTACCGAGCTGAAAGGCCCGCGCGCGATCCCCGAGTCAGTGTTGGCAAGTTCCGGCGCCAATCTGCTGGACGATTTTGAGGTCGCCGGAGTCCTTGAATCACCCGATGGGTATACGCAAAAAATCCTCAAGCCAACGCGCTCGAAGGACGTTGCAACATCCGCCTGCAGGGACAGGCGTGCCAGCCTCTCATGAAAAAAGTTGCCATCCTCCAGTCAAACTATATCCCCTGGAAGGGCTATTTCGACATGATCGCTGCGGTGGATGAGTTCATCCTCTACGATGACATGCAGTTTACCAAGAACGATTGGCGCAACCGTAATCAGATCAAGACTCCGCAGGGGGTGCGGTGGCTGACGGTGCCTGTCGGTATCGATATTAGTCGACGCATTCGGGATGTGACCCTTGACCCCAGGTGGCAGGTAAAGCATTGGAAGTCCTTGGAAAGTAATTATCGTCGAGCACCACATTTTGATGAAATTGGGGCATGGTTAGAACCACTGTATATTGGACAGTCCTATACACATTTATCGCAATTGAATCGCCGCTTCATCGAGGCCATTTGCAGTTATTTGTGCATCAAAACACTGATTACCAACTCATGGGACTACGCACTAACTGACGGCAAAACAGAGCGATTGGCTTCTCTGTGTGAGCAAGCAGGCGCTACGGAATACGTCTCGGGGCCTGCAGCCAAGGATTACATCGAAGAGAGTGTATTCAGCAAGGCTGGCATAAAATTGACTTGGTTTGACTATGCTTGCTATCCCGAATATCCTCAACTCTGGGGCGATTTCACCCACGGAGTTACCATTTTGGATTTGCTTTTCAATTGTGGTAAAGATGCCCGCAACTACATGAGGTATGTGCGTCCATGAAGTTGTCCATCGTTGCAACCCTCTATCAGTCGGCGCCCTTCATTGCCGAGTTCCATCAACGGGTCAGTAATTTTGCCAGACAATTCGTCGGCGACGATTACGAAATCGTCTTGGTGAATGTCTGATCGTCAGAAAATAACCTGGACTTGGCCGTACGACTTGCCGAGTACGACGGTCAAGTTGTCGTCGTTTACCTACCGAGCAACTTTGGTGATCACAAGGCTATGGTGACCAGGCATTGCCAATGCCCGAGGTGAGAATTTTCTTGATTGACAGTGATCTGGAGAAGCCGGAATGGCCTTCGGCTTTGCCGAACAAGTAGCAAGAGACGATTGTGATGTCATGTATGGTGTTCAAGCACAGTGCAAGGGTCAGTTTTTATCACTGGAGCTGTCTCTAGTTTATTACGCGCTGAACTACTTTAAACAGTGGTACAACGACCGACAAAGGGTTGAAACTCTAACCGACTTCAACTCAGCAAGGAGAGTGTCGCATGGCATGGGTTAAGAAGGGACCGATTATCAGGCCAGAGGGACAGCGAAGTTGGCTGACAACGCGCGCCATGCTGCCGACGGCAGTTTCGCTCGGTGGTGATATGTACAGGATTTATTTCTCTGGTGGCGACGATAATAACCAGTCGCGTATTGGCTACATTGAAGTTAACATTAACGAACCAGAGAAGATCTTGAAGTTGGCGGACAAGCCGGTATTGGATCTCGGAGCACCGGGATGCTTCGACGACTGCGGTGTTTCTCCAACATGGTTTGTTCATCATGCGGGTAAACTATATCTGTATTACATGGGCTGGAACAGAGGCTCCGCTGTTAGAGTCAGTGAGATTTCAGGTTTGGCTATCAGCAGTGATGGTGGTGAGTCATTCGAGCGCTATTCCCGAGTGCCTGTGATAGACAGAACCCCCGCCGAACCTTTTCTGATTTTGGTGGTGTCGTGTATTCATGTCACGCCAGATGGCATCTGGAGAATGTGGTACGATTCCGCAGACACTTGGCTTGCCCCAGATTTGCCCAAATATAATATCAAATATGCAGAATCGCTCGATGGGGTGAACTGGAAGCGCCAAGGGGTGATTAGTGTGGACTACAAATCGCCAGAAGAAAGCCGTGTGTCGCGCGCTTGTGTACTCTACGAAGATGGTCTTCAAAAAATGTGGTATTGCTATGCAATTGGACGTGGTGGGTATCGCATGGGATATGCAGAGGGAGTTCCCAATTCTGACGGTACCGGATTCGTCAGAATGGATGATCGGGTGGGCATTGACGTCTCCGCTTCTGGCTGGGACTCTGAAATGATTTGTTACCCAAATGTTTTTAATCACAATGGGAAGAAATACATGTTGTATTGCGGGAATGGGTACGGAAGGGGTGGATTCGGTTACGCAGTCTGGGACGATTCCCTTTGAGTACAACCGCACAAGATGGAAAGGAACCTATTGAACTTTCTATCGTCACGACGATGTTTCGTTCTGCCCCCTTTATAGCCGAGTTTCACAAGCGGGCATCCGAAGCAGCGGCGTGCGTCGCCTCGTCCTATGAAATCATTTTTGTGAATGACGGCTCTCCGGATGACGCGCTCGCTAGGGCGCGGGCGCTTGTTGAAATCGATACTCACGTTCGCGTAATCGACCTGTCCAGGAACTTTGGTCACCATCGCGCGATTATGGTCGGATTGGAACATTCCCGCGGGCACCGGGTCTTTCTAATCGACTGCGATCTCGAGGAGGACCCGCTCGCACTTCCTGGATTCGTTGCTGAGATAGAGCGAACACAGGCTGACGTTGTGTATGGAGTCCAGACATCCCGACGTGGCGGGATGATTCGACGGGTCGGAGGAGCTTTATTTTGGCGCTTGTTCAACGCCATTTCAGAAGTTCATGTCACTCCTAATGTGCTTACATCTCGCCTCATGACGCGAAGGTACATCGATGCCCTCCTCGGCTTTCGAGAGAGAGAACTTTTTCTTGCCGGAATTTTTGGGTTAGCCGGTTTTTTGCAAGTGCCATTGACCGTAGATAAGGGGGCGCGCGCCGACTCCTCCTACACGGTTCGCAAACGATTCTCGCTTTTCGTAAACGCCATAACTTCTTTTAGTAGCAAGCCGCTGATTTACGTATTCTATCTGGGCATGGGGATCTCACTGGTTGGCTGCATTGCGGCCGTAGCCCTAGTTTACAGAGTAATATTTTATGGTGGATTTCTGACCGGTTGGGCCTCACTCATAGTCTCAATCTGGCTATTGTGTGGGGCGATTGTTTTCTGTCTAGGACTTATAGGCATCTACTTGGCGAAAATCTTCCAGGAGGTCAAGGACAGGCCACTCTCAATAGTCAGGGCAACCTATGAACAGACATCTGATGGTTCATAGAGTTACGCTAATAGATAGTGTTGGCATCGGCAGGTGCCTTGCTTACCAAAGAAAGTTTGTCTGCAAGTCTGCTTCTCACCGGGCCACCATCAATGGTCAGTTTAACAAAGTGTTGAAAAATCCCATCTAATCGATGTGTATGGCATAACTTGCCTTTGTAATTATCGAGATAGAGTATTACGCCGACTTCATCCAATCGATGATGTTCAGCCACCGGACACTGGGGCAACAGATTCTGGAATCGCACTGCGCACCGCACCGCCGTTAAGGCGTCAGCTTGCAGCTGCGGAAGCGGATTGAAAAGATGGTTTAGTAGGCAAAGGACGTCGGTGATCTTTGCTAGACGCGGTTTATTGGGGTGGCCAAGATAAAGAGAGGACTGTCATTAACCTGGCCGCTTACAACCTGACGCGGATGGTGACGATCTTTGGCTGGGATCTGTTCAGAGTGCAGGGCGCAATCCGCCCGCATGTCGTCAAACAGCGACCCAAACCCCGAAATGGGGCCATAATATCAACAGAAATCCGGCTTTCAGGCAACGCATGACATCTGGAAAAGTGGTTTCATGTATGCAAGAGTTTGGTTGTCGAAGGAGTCGAGGGGAATTTCAACGGATTGTTAGCGAAATGAAAAAGAAAGCGAATATATTAGTTTTTGGTGCGGCTGGTTTTATTGGCACTTATTTAATTGATGAGTTGATAATTGAAGGTTTTGGAGTTCTTGCCTCCGATATTAGTGATATTGGTGAAAACTATTATCGAGAGCAAAATATTCCATACCTTGCAATCGATATTACAAACAAAGACGACTTCAAAAGTTTAGAAGACGCTCAGTTTGACGCCATAATTCATTTAGCGGCGCTTCAGCCGGCGAATTTTAGTGTTAACTATTCACCAAGTGACTACATAAAAATAAATGTCGATGGTACATTGAATATTTTGGAATATTGTAGAGTAAGCAAGACCAAAAAAATTATTTACGCTAGTTCTCATAGAAACACTTCGGGATTATGGCATAAAAATGTCCCTATTAAAGAGGAATATGGTAGATCACAGCAATACAACGGTGAGTATTCCATGTTTAGTATTTCTGAAAGCGCAGCTCAAGATTGTGTGGAGTATTACAATGCAAACTATGACATAAGGGGGGTTATCTTAAGACTGCCGCCCGTTTATGGATATGGTCCTCACCTCGAGATTTTTAAAAATGGAAAACCAATTAGGACCGGATTTCAAACGTTTATTGAAAATGCAATAAACTGCCGCCCGCTCGAGGTGTGGGGGGATGCTACTGTTGGTAGGGATATAATATACGTTAAAGATGTGGTGTCTGCAATTATAAAGGCCATAAAAAGTGATAACGCAAGAGGGCTGTATAATATTAGTTCCGCTTATCGACTTACTTTAAAAGAAGAAGTTGAAACAATTGCAAAAGTTTTTTGGGGAAATGATCAACCTCCCGAGTTTATCGCGAATCCTGAAAAACAGCATTCAATGGATTCTTTTGTGTATGATAATTCAAAAGCCAAAAGAGAGTTGGGCTGGGAGCCGCGGTTTAATTTTGAAAATTTGTTGTTAGATTATAAAAAAGAGTTAGGTGCTAATAAGTTTGGTTTTTTAATTGAGAAGCGAAAAAAAATGTTTGGCAAAAAAACTTAATTGACTTCTGTTGTTTTTGACCATTTATTGATTCAGTAAAAAGGAGAATTTGATATGTACTCAATTGAAGGTGCCGAATTCATGGGAGATAACGTTAAAGATAAACTCAAGTTTTGCGGTGAGGGGGTTAAGATTTTTCCTTTGGCAAAAATCACATCTCCTCATCTCGTTGAATTGGGGGATTATTGCAGAATTGGTGATTTTGTATTTATGTTGGGAGGTGAAGGAGTTAAGATTGGAAAACATACGGATGTTCAACCACATACGACTTTTTGGGGTGGTGGTCAAACCATAATTGGGGATAGGGTTTCTACTGGGCCGGGCACTGTGTTTTTATCGGCAACATATTCTCATGCGGCTGGGTTGAAAATGGTTGATGGATTGGGAGAGGGCTCAGCCATAGCATTAGGGGGTAAATTAGTAATTGGAAATGATGTTTATATAGGGGCTAAAAGTGTAATAATGCCCGTGAATATTGGTGACGGTGTTGTAATTGGTGCGGGAAGCTTTGTAAATAAAGACTTGGAACCGTGGGGCATCTACGTTGGAAGCCCGGCGAAGAAAATTGGTGAGAGACCAAAAATTGAGTAAGTGGTTTTTACGTAACTGAATTAAATCGCTGAGAAATATCCACCAGGTGAATCTAGTCGATAGTCTTAGTTGGATGTGAAAATATACGCAGCTGATAGGGAATCGTCCCGATCAATCTCTCGGAAGAGACCGAATATAAAATTCAAGATCATCAGTTGAGCGTGCGTGTAAAGCTTGGATAATGTGCTATTCCGTTCGTAGCTATTTCTTTCGAGTAGGGTATGCAGAATCAGCAGATGGTGTTAAGGGGGCTGTCTTGACTGTCAGTCGGTACTGACATTCTCAGACGGGTTAGGATATAGAACTGACTGTATGCCCATTCCTTTTCGATCACGCAGGACACAATACATGTTTCATAACGGGAATGGCTACGGAAAATCAGGCTTTTTGCTGGCTGTTCTGGAGCGCGGCTGATGGTGCGTCCACTAGATTATATTTATATTGTTTTGACCATTGGCTTTACGGTGTATGGTCAACTAATATTTAAGTGGCGCATAGGAGGGTTTGGGCCGCTTCCTGGAGATACCTTTGAGAAGCTTAAGTTTCTGGTTGGACTTCTGTTTGATCCAGCAATCTTTTCAGGCTTTGCAGCTGCATTCTTAGCCTCCCTTGCGTGGATGGCCGCGATGACCAAGTTTGATTTGAGTCATGCTTATCCATTTATGAGTCTCAACTTTGTTGTCGTTTTGTTGTTGAGTGCTTGGTTGTTGGGGGAGCCACTCACGATTTCCAAGACGCTGGGCATTGCCTTGATTGTCCTCGGAACTGTGGTGGCTGCTCGTGGTTAATTCAAAATATCTTGGGTGGGCGCCTGTCGGTGATCTTTGTTCTAACCTAGGCCTTGGTTGTGTTAGGCATGGAGAGTTGAAGTGAGTAGTGGGAATATACCGTTCAACAAGCCCTACATGACCGGTAAGGAGCTCTATTACATAGCCGAAGCCAAGTTCGGCAATATACTGGCCGGGGACGGCCCTTTCACCAAAAAGTGTCATGGATGGCTTGAGCAGAATACTGGCTGTGCCAAGGCGTTGCTGACCCATTCTTGCACTGCGGCGCTGGAGATGGCGGCTCTATTGCTGGAGATCCAGCCGGGCGACGAAATTATCATGCCGTCGTTCACGTTTGTTTCCACAGCCAATGCGTTTGTCTTGCGTGGGGGGAGGCCGGTCTTTGTGGATATCCGTGAAGACACGCTGAATCTTGATGAACGCTTGATTGAAGCTGCCATAACCCCGCGCACCAAGGCAATCGTTCCGGTGCACTACGCAGGTGTTGCCTGCGAGATGGATACCATCATGGCGATCGCTCGTCGGCATGGATTGAGCGTGGTGGAAGATGCAGCACAAGGCGTCATGTCGAGTTATAGGGGGCGCGCCTTGGGCAGTATAGGCGACTTGGGGACGTACAGCTTTCACGAAACGAAGAATGTGATCTCCGGTGAGGGCGGGGCTCTTTTGGTCAACGATCCAGAACTGGTCTTGCGCGCAGAGATCATTCGGGAGAAAGGCACGGATCGCAGCCGCTTCTTCCGGGGTGAGGTGGATAAATACACTTGGCAGGAGGTGGGTTCATCCTTCCTTCCCGGGGAACTCATTGCGGCGTTCCTCTGGGCCCAGTTGGAAGAGGCGGAGAGGATTACCAGTGTGCGTCTGGCAAGCTGGGCGCGTTATCATGAATTGCTCGAGCCGCTGGAAGCTAAAGGTATTCTTCGTCGCCCTGTGGTGCCAGAAGGTTGCCAGCACAACGCGCACATGTACTACGTGCTGCTCACACAGGAGATTGACCGGCAGTTCGTATTGAGCGAATTGAAGCGCAATGAGATTCACTCGGTATTCCATTATGTGCCGCTGCATTCTTCGCCCGCCGGGCGGCGGTATGGGCGGGTGCATGGGGGGTTGGATGTGACCAATCGGCAGTCGGAAAGGTTGGTACGATTGCCGTTATGGGTCGGTTTGGCTTCAGAGCAACAAAACTTCATAGTTGATGTTTTGGCAAAGGCTATTGATTGATGGGCGGTTCGTTTTCTGGAGGTCGCGATTTTTTTGCGGAGAGGGGGGGGGTAACTGATAAAATAAAAAAGTTTGGGAAATAACGAAGAGGTTGTTTTGATTACTCGTGACAAGAAAATTGCGATCATCGGCTTGGGCTACGTTGGTCTTCCTCTGGCTGTCGAATTCGGCAAGTCGCGTCCTGTGGTGGGATTTGATATTAATCTGGCGCGCATTGCCGAATTGCAGTCCGGCAAGGACAGCACGCTAGAGGTCACGTCTGAGGATCTGGTTGCAGCGAAACACCTTGCCTTCAGCAACTGTCTGGAGGACATTACGGACTGCGGCGTTTTCATCGTCACGGTGCCAACGCCGATCGACAAGGCAAATCGCCCTGATCTCTCACCGCTGGTCAAGGCTAGTGAGACAGTCGGCAAGGCTATGAAAACCGGGTCCGTGGTAATTTACGAATCCACGGTCTACCCCGGTTGTACTGAAGAGGTCTGCGTTCCTGTACTGGAAAAGCACTCGGGCCTCAAGTTCAACAGGGATTTCTTCTGTGGCTATAGCCCGGAGCGCATCAACCCGGGTGACAAGGTCAATACGCTGACCAAGATCAAGAAGATTACCAGTGGCTCCACACCGGAAGTCGCAAAGGCAGTGGACGCGCTTTACGCAAGCATAATCGCTGCCGGCACCTTTCCTGCAACCAGTCTGAAGGTCGCTGAAGCAGCCAAGGTCATCGAGAATACCCAGCGCGACCTGAACATCGCCTTGGTAAATGAGCTTTCGGTCATCTTTGACCGACTCGATATCGATACGCTGGAGGTTCTAGATGCAGCGGGCAGCAAGTGGAATTTTCTTCCCTTCCGTCCGGGCATGGTCGGCGGGCATTGCATCGGCGTCGACCCGTACTATCTGACCCACAAGGCCGAAGAAGTCGGCTATCACCCGCAGGTGATCCTTGCCGGGCGACGGATCAACGACAACATGGCGCGTTATGCCGCCCGGAATGTCATCAAGCTGATGCTGCGGAATGGCATTGACGTCGCGCGCAGCACCGTTGGCGTGCAGGGCATCACCTTCAAGGAAAACTGCCCGGACATCCGCAACAGTAAGGTGGCCGACCTAGTGCACGAACTGGAAAGCTGGGGCATCAAGGTCGTCGTCTCCGACCCATGGGCGGACGCCGACGAGGTTGCGCACGAGTACGGCATCCAACTGGGCACCATCGATGCTGAGCATCGGGTGGATGCCTTAGTCGTGGCTGTTGGGCATAACGAATTCAGGCGCGAACACGTTGCGGAACTGCGCTCGCTCTGCCGTGGGGACAAGCCGGTGCTGGCTGACCTGAAATGCCTGTTCGACCGCCATGCCGCCGCTGACGCCGGCTTCACCGTATTCCGCCTGTAAGAGGAACAAATGCATAACTATCCCACGATTACTGGTCGCAAAATCCGCATGGCGCTTGTCGGCTGCGGACGCATTGCAGCCAATCACTTTGGCGCCATGGAGCAGCACGCCGAGAACGTCGAAATTGTTGATGTTTGTGATGTTGACCGTGCCGCTCTCGACAAGGCCGTTCAGCGTACAGGCGCCAAAGGGCACCTCGGCATGACCGAAATGCTCAAGACCACGACTGCGGATATCATCGTGCTCACTACGCCCAGTGGTTTGCACCCGGGGCAGGCAATTGAAATCGCGGAATCCGGCCGTCACGTGATGACCGAGAAGCCGATGGCAACCCGGTGGCACGATGGCTTGCGCATGGTCAAGGCTTGTGACGATGCCGGTGTTAGGATGTTCGTTGTAAAGCAGAATCGGCGGAACGCCACCTTGCAACTCCTGAAGCGTGCGGTCGAGCAGAAGCGCTTCGGGCGCATCTATATGGTCAATATCAACGTTTTCTGGACCCGGCCACAGGAATACTACGACAGCGCCAAGTGGCGCGGCACTTGGGAATTCGACGGTGGTGCGTTCATGAATCAGGCCAGCCACTACGTTGATCTTCTCGACTGGCTGATTGGTCCTATCGAGAGTATCCAGGCCTACACGGCCACATTGGGACGGGGCATCGAAGTCGAAGACAGTGGAGTTCTTAGCGTACGCTGGCGTTCCGGCGCACTAGGTTCGATGAACGTTACTATGCTGACCTACCCCAAGAACCTCGAAGGCAGTATTACTATCCTTGGCGAGAAGGGTACCGTGCGCGTTGGCGGTGTTGCGGTCAACGAGATTCAGCACTGGGAATTCGCCGAGAAGTTGCCGGAAGACGATCAGATTGCCTCTGCCAACTACCAAACCACCTCGGTCTATGGCTTTGGCCACCCGCTTTATTATGACAACGTAATTAAGGTGATGCGTGGCGAAGCGGAGCCGGAAACCGATGGGCGAGAAGGCCTCAAGTCGCTTGAAACATTGATTGCGGCGTACCTTGCTGCACGTGACGGCAAGCGTGTCGCGTTGCCGCTGGATTACTGACCATGGCAGTGACCATACATCCGTCGGCGATTGTCGACCAGGGTGCGCAAATCGGCGACGGTAGCCGCGTCTGGCATTTTGCCCACATCTGTGGTGGTGCGCGCATCGGCCAGGGCTGTTCCTTCGGCCAGAATGTTTTCGTTGGCAACGACGTCACCATCGGCAACAACGTCAAGGTGCAGAACAATGTTTCAGTTTACGATGCCGTGCATCTTGAGGACGACGTGTTTTGTGGCCCGAGCATGGTCTTCACCAACGTCTACAACCCGCGCGCGGCGGTCACGCGCAAAGATGAGTACAGAGTGACGAGGGTGAAGAAGGGCGCGACCTTGGGTGCCAACAGCACTATTGTCTGTGGCGTCACCGTTGGCGAGTTCGCCTTTGTTGCTGCCGGTGCGGTCATTAATCGCGACGTCAAGCCCTATGCGCTGATGGCCGGCGTGCCGGCCCGGCAGATCGGCTGGATGAGCGAGCACGGGGAACGGCTCGACCTGCCGCTGGAGGGCGATACCTCTATCCAATGCCTGATAACCGGCAAGACCTACAGGCTTACGGGGACAACGCTGGCAGTTGAATGAAGGTCGCGGTCATCGGCGGCGGGATCAATGGTGTCATGACCGCTTGGGCCTTCGCCAGGCACGGCGATAGCGTAGATCTGTTCGAGAAGGGTCGGCTGATGTCGGCAACCAGCCGCTCCTCGACCAAGATGCTGCATGGTGGCTTGCGCTACCTCGAACATGGCCATTTTGGGCTGGTTCGCGAGGCGCTTCAGGAGCGCTCCTGGTGGATCAGGCAGGCGCCGCAACTGGCCAGCCCGCTGGAGTTGCTGATCCCGATTTACCGGAACGGTGAGCGCGCCAAGTGGCTGGTCGGAGCGGGCATCAGGCTCTACGATCTGCTGGCAACAGGATCCGGGTTCCCGCGTGGCCGCTGGTACGGTGCCGATGAGGTGGTCGAGCGCTTTCCACACCTTAAACGCGACCAGTTGCTGGGCGCCTACGGTTACTGGGATGCTTGTATGGATGACTACCAGCTTGGCCTGTGGGCAGCAGAAAGAGCCAGGGAATCAGGTGCCAGGCTCCACGAACGGACCACCGTGCTCAAGATCGATCCGGCGACGGGCGAGGTTTCTACGGACGGGCCAAGTGCCTGTTACGACCGTATCGTCAATGTGGCCGGACCTTGGGCGGAGAAACTCCTTGCCAGGTCAGGCGTAACCAGCGCCTACCGGCTCGACCTGATCCGCGGCAGCCACGTCGTCGTACCCGGCAAGCGCGAGCAGGGTTGCGTTCTGCAGGTATCGGGCGAAAAACGTATCCTGTTCGTACTCCCGCTCGGGGATAAAACCCTGCTCGGCACTACCGAAGTTAGCCAAGCCGACCCCGATCATTGTGCACCCAGCGACGAGGAGATCAATTATCTGATCGCCAACTACAACCGTTGTTTTTTTGAGGTTATTGCGCGTCAGGATATAATTTCAAGTTTTGCAGGAATACGGCCGATTGTCGCGAGCAAGACCGATTTTTCCGCAGCCAGCCGCGAATCGGTCATTGAGCGCCAGGGCAGGCTGATCAACGTCTTCGGTGGCAAGTGGACTACCTCGCGGGTCCTTGGCGAAGCAGCCGTCACGAAATCGCAGTATTGAGGTAACGACATGACAATCCAATTCATTGACCTGAAGGCCCAGTATCAAGCACTTAAGAGCTCAATCGATACCCGCATCCACAAGGTGCTAGACCACGGCCAGTACATCATGGGCCCCGAAGTGGCTGAACTTGAAGGCAAGCTGGCTGAATACACCGGGGCGAGGCACTGCATTACGGTCGCCTCCGGTACCGAGGCGCTCCTTATTTCCCTGATGGCACTCGACATCAAGCCGGGCGACGAGATCATCACTACCCCGTTCACGTTTGTCGCGACCGCCGAAGTCATTGCGTTGCTCGGCGCCACCCCTGTCTTCGTCGATATCGAAGTGGATACCTGCAACATTGACGCCGGCAAGATCGAAGCTGCGATCACCTCCAAGACTCGCGCCATCATGCCGGTCAGTCTCTATGGTCAACCGGCGGACATGGACGAAATTAACGCCATTGCCGCCAAGTATGGCTTGACGGTCATCGAAGATGCCGCCCAGAGCTTCGGCGCCGAATACAAAAGCAGGAAGAGCTGCAACCTCTCCACCATAGGCTGCACCAGTTTCTTCCCGAGTAAGCCACTGGGTTGCTACGGAGATGGAGGGGCGATCTTCACCGATGACGAGAAACTGGCCAAGATCATGCGCGAGATTCGTGTCCACGGTCAGGAAAGGCGCTACGTGCATACTCGGATCGGCGTTGGTGGTCGGATGGATACTCTGCAGTGCGCTGTCGTGCTGGCCAAGTTGGAGCGCTTTGCATGGGAAGTCGAGCAACGCCTGAAGATTGGCGCACGCTACAACGAACTGTTTGCCGGCAAGGTTTCGACCGTTACTCAGCGTCCGGACCGGACCAGCGTCTTCGCCCAATACACGGTCTTCGTCGACAACCGGGAGCAGGTTCAGGAAAAACTCAGGGCAGCGGGTGTGCCCACTGCCGTACATTACCCCATTCCGCTGAATCGCCAGGCGGCCTATGCCGCGCTGAGCAAAGTCAGCGGGAATGTCTTGTCTTCTGATGCCATGGCCGGCCGGGTCATGAGCCTGCCGATGAGTGCTGATCTCTCGCAGCAGGAGCAGGACCACATTGTCACGCTTGTGATCGAGACGCTGGGCAAATGATCAAGATCGTCACTATAGTTGGCGCTCGGCCCCAGTTCATCAAGGCGGCAGCTGTTTCCCGGGCCATCCGCAACGAATTCGCCGACCGGGTTACTGAATGCCTGGTTCATACCGGCCAGCATTTCGACGAGAACATGTCGAAAGTCTTCTTTGACGAACTGGATATCCCGGAACCCAAGTACAACCTGGAGATTTCCGGCGGACACCACGGCGCCATGACTGGTCGTATGTTGGAGGCCGTGGAAAAGGTCCTTCTTGATGAACAGCCGGATTGGGTGCTGATCTACGGGGACACCAACTCCACGCTGGCCGGTGCATTGGCGGCGACGAAACTGCACATTCCGGTTGCGCACGTTGAAGCCGGATTGCGCTCGTTCAACATGCGCATGCCGGAAGAGGTAAACCGGATAATCTCCGACCGCATCTCGACCCTGCTGTTCTGCCCGACAAAAACCGCGGTTGGCAACTTGGCAGCCGAGGGAATTACCAAGGGGGTCAGCAATGTCGGCGATGTCATGTTTGATGTGGCGTTGCACTACCGGCAGCGCGCCCGGGAGCAGAGCAGGATACTTGATCAACTGGGCTTGCAGGACAAGGGCTTCGTGCTGACCACCTGCCATCGTGCCGAAAACACGGACAACCCCCAGCGTCTGGCGCAGATCGTCGAGGCGCTCGTGAGACTTTCCAATCATTTTCCAGTCGTTCTCCCGATCCATCCCAGAACGCGCAGATTGTTAGCAGAGAGCGGGATGAGCGAGAGATTGGGGGGTGTGCGCATTACCGATCCCATGCCGTTTATAGACATGGTAGCCCTTGAGCAGGCTGCCAAGGTCATCCTGACGGACTCCGGAGGTGTCCAGAAGGAGGCGTTCTTCTATGGCGTGCCGTGCGTGACCATGCGCGACGAGACGGAGTGGACCGAAACCATAGCGGCGCGTTGGAACGTGCTGGTGGGGGCGGACGCGGATAAGATCGTAAGCGCCGTGATCAGCGCTAGAGAAGGCAGCCAGGGCGTGGCGCCCTATGGTAGCGGTAAGGCAAGTGCCGATATCGTGAGGGCTTTGATTCTGGCATCAGGCGTATCTTGATAGCTGAAGCTCAAGACCGGATCCCGAAAGGCTGTCATGTGATAGTTGCGGGTTTGGCATCTGATGCTACATATTGGCGGATGTGGGTTGGACTGTCTGCAGGGCAGCAAGATAAAGCTACTGCATTCCTGCAGTCTCCAAACAAGCATCGTTGTAACTTCGCATTGGATTGTGGGCTGCAAAAATTTTCCTCACTAGCAGTGGACGGCTAATGCGGCGAGACTTAGTCATTTCCGCCGCAGGAATCGGGGCGGGGCAATTTATTGTGCTGCTTTCGACACCGGTGTTGGCGAGAATTTATACGCCTGCCCAGTTTGGGGTGTATGCCGCCATCGTTTCTTGCGCCGCTGTGATTGCTTCGGTTTCTTCCCTTCGTTTCGATAGCGCCATCCCCGTTGTTCCTGCTGAAGATGTTCCAGCCATTAGCAGGCTGGCACTGATCCTGCCTGTTGTCGTCGGGCCACTGGTGGTGAGCATCGTGACTCTACTTCCGGAGGGTATCAACCAACTCAAGTTATCGCTTACCGATGGTGCTTGGTTCGCAATCGTCGTAGTAGCTGTCATGCAGGGGATTACTGCGACCGCGAATTCCCTCTGTACGCGGCGAGGTGATTTTGTTCTTGCTGCATTGATTAAAGTAGTGCAACCAATCGCTTTTGCCGCTACCGCATGGCTTCTGGTTCGTGACCTTTCTTTTGCACTGGCGATCAGTTGGATTGTTGCGTTATTGGTTGGGCTGCGCGCGTTCCGAGGTGTCGGACTGGTGACGGGTTGGCACGATTCAACCGATGCCTACCGGCGGGCTTGGCGTTATCCAGTCATTTTTGCACCAGTGTCGCTGCTGGACACCTTGACGCAAGCCCTACCTCTATTGGCGATTGTGTCGATTTTTGGGGGGGCAGATGGAGGCAACTATTCTCAAGTCCAGCGCCTGATTGGCGCACCACTCATGCTGGTTGGCCTGGCCGTTGGTCAGGTCTTTCTGAAGCATGCGGGCGATCTGATCAGGACGAGCAACTCTCTCACCCCGCTCTTTCTCAGAGTATTGCGAAACCTCGCCTTGCTTGCCTGCCTCATTGTTACAATCGTCGTTGTCGCAGGCGACTGGGCATTGGCACTTTTCCTCGGTCACGGTTGGCGGACAGATACCATGTTCCTGGTCTTGGTAATCTTGCCAGTTGTTTTTCGCACGATCGTTTCGCCATTGTCTTCTGTCTTTTTGCTGCACAGCAGAATTGGATTGGCCGCGCTTTGGCAGGCCACATATTTTCTTGTAACGGCGTCAGTGATTTTTTTCGGAAGATCAAGTGTCTCCCTTGATTACCTCCTTGCGGCTCTGGTTTGTAGTGAGTTCCTGATGTATTCGGTGTATTTCTTTCTGGCTTATTCCTTGGTTCGACGAGTTGATCGCCGCCAGGTTGGATTGGAATAATCTAGCGGTCCCGACGTGAAAATCAACAATATTTCGACCGCCGCGATTTTCTCGGCATTTCTCCTTATCGGTTATGGCCTTGTTTCTATAGCCGCATATGCGGAGACTGCCAACGAATACTATTTGGATGTTTTGTGGCTTACGATCGTGTCAGCCTTAAGTGTTTTTTTGGCGAGCAGGGTTCGTATGTTTGATCTGCCTGGAAGGCTCATCAGGATAGAAATTGGCGCGAACCGTTTTCTGTCTGCGGTGTTCTTTTTATTCTTTGCAGTAGCTGCGTACACGGTGGCGACTGCGCCTGCTGTGCCGCTCTTGGCATGGCTTTCAGGGGTAGATGCGGAGGTTCTGGTTGATTTGCGCGAACAATTTTTGAAAGCCCGGGTAGGCTGGGAGTCTGTTCTGCCATATTTCAATGCGCTACTCACCAGCACATTTGTTCCATATGCGCTGGCTCTCATGTTCATCACGCGGCACCCTTGGAGGTGGCGATTGTTTTGTGCATTTCTGGTCTATTGTTTGATTTTTATCGAGAAGGTCTACTTTATTAAAGCCATAATTCCTTTAGTGGTTGTTATGTTTGGTAGCCTTGATGCCAATCGGGGTAAACTGTTCGGTATTTCATTGGTATCGGTAGCACTGGTGTATGGACTTGGAGTAGTCTCCGGTTTCGGGTCTGGCGAATCAACTGCAACAAATGAGTACTTTTTTTCCAATACGTTCCGCCCTTCAGGAACAGGTGAATACCTCTTTTGGCGAGCGATTTCTGTACCTGTCTTTACTGCGGCAGATTCGCTTTCTTACCATTTCGAGATATATCGAAGCGAGCCACTTTTCGGGGCAACAACCGGGATATTTTCGAGTCTCTTCGGGATGGAACGACTGTATTTCGAAAGAGAAGTATTCGCTTATCAGTGGGGCCAGACAGAAAGTGGAACCGGTTCGGCAAACGCGGCGTTTTTTATTGATGCCTATGTTAATTTTGGAATTCTTGGTGTTGTATTTATTTCTATTGCCGTTGGACGAATTCTAAAATATATGCAGAATAGTGGCGATTCTGCTTTGCATGCAATTTGGCCACTTTTTGCGTTTGGGCTTTATGTATCCGGATTTTTCGGAAACCTGTTCAGTAGCGGGTTCCTTTTTATTCTTGTTTTCTCGGCACTTTTTGTTGTCCGTAGCCCTGACAGGCCATTGAGGTCAGCAAGGCGCCAGGTAGCTTCAGTTTTATAGTTTTTTTTATCGTTTCTGATTCTTCAATATTGTTGCTTTGATTAAAGTCGATGATGAGCGGGATCGTACTTGGAAGCCGTTGATTTTTTCCTGGGTGAATTGCCGTGTGTGGAATTGTAGGAGCTTGGGTTTCTGTACCCGACCTGAATATCGAGCATCGGATGCATGATGCGCTTCGCGCGATGCGACATCGCGGCCCAGATGACCAGGGTTATCAAGGTTTTGAACTGGAGTCTGGTGGAAGGCTTTATCTGGGGCATACCCGTCTTTCGATTATCGACTTGAGCTCAGGTGGTCATCAGCCCATGGACTCCATTGATGGGCGCTATTCCATGGTGTTCAATGGAGAAATCTACAACTACCGGGAACTGAAGCACGAACTGGCGGCCACCGGACATGTATTCAGATCCGACTCGGATACCGAAGTGTTGCTTGTTGCTTGGCGGCATTGGGGCAGGGATTGTCTTGCTCGCCTCGTTGGGATGTTTGCATTTGCCGTTTTCGATCGCCTCCGACAGACCATCACCTGTGTCCGCGACGCATTCGGAATAAAGCCGTTTTTCTATTCTTCCACGCAAAATAGCTTCGTATTCGCTTCCGAAGTAACGGCACTAAATTGTATTCGGGAGGGTAAACCGGAACTTGATTTTCAGCAGGCGTATGATTACCTCGTTCTGGCGGATTACGATAGTAGTGAGCGGACGTTTTTCCGTGACGTTAGACACCTTCGGCCGGGGTATTTGCTGACTGTTCAACTGGGAAATGGCGCAACCAGCTTGGAGCAATGGTGGAAGCCGGAGATTTCACAACGTTCATCGCTTTCTTTCGCCGATGCAGCACAACATCTGCGCAAGTTGTTTCTCGATAACGTTCGTTTGCATCTTCGCAGTGATGTGCCACTCGGTGCAGCGTTGTCCGGCGGCTTGGACTCCTCAGCGGTAGTCTGCGCCATGCGTTGTCTTGAACCAGAGGCAACGATCAATACTTTCAGCTACATTGCGGCCGGCAGTGACGTTTCCGAGGAGAAGTGGGTCGACGACGTCAGTTCGCACGTGGGATCCCGTGCGTACAAGGTGCGTGTCACATCAGAGGAGTTGGTTCGGGACTTGGACGACATGATCGCGGTGCAGGGTGAACCCTTCGGGAGCACGAGCATTTATGCGCAATACCGTGTTTTCAAGCTTGCACGCGAAAATGGCGTGACGGTCACCCTAGATGGGCAGGGGGCCGACGAGTTACTTGGTGGGTATAACGGATATCCCGGACCGCGCTTGCATAGCCTGGTAGATCGTCGCGACTATCTGGATGTGCTTCGCTTTTTGAACAGTTGGTCGAAGTGGCCAGGTCGAACCTGGCGCGCTGGGGCGACCCGTCTGGTTGGTGAGTTGACGGACGGACCATTGCACGATGTCTTGCGGAACCTGGTTGGTCAGCGAAACTCTCCGGATTGGATCAATTCGCAAGTGTTGCGCGAAGCAGGCGTCAAGTTGGGCTGGCCAAGCAGGGCAGACAGTTCAGATGCCGGGGGGCGCCGCATGATGAGTGCGCTGCGGGATGCGCTGACAGTGAAAGGATTGCCTGCGCTGCTCCGTCATGCTGATCGAAATTCGATGCGCTTTTCCGTAGAGAGCCGTGTCCCGTTCTTGACGATCGAAATGGCCGAATTTCTCCTTTCTCTTCCAGAACAGCATCTGGTTGCAGACAACGGAGAGACCAAGTCCATTTTTCGCGCGGCGATGAGAGGGGTCGTGCCGGACAGAATTCTCGATCGAAGGGACAAGATTGGTTTTGCGACCCCGGAGCGCGAGTGGATTGTCGAGATGTCGAATACGATTCGAGGTTGGCTGAGCTCGGATATTGGATTGCCTTTCCTCGACCAAAAAGCTCTACTGAAAGAATTCGATCAGGTCGTTGATGGACGAAGGCCATTTGGCTGGCAAGTTTGGCGCTGGATCAATTTCTACAGATGGTATCAACTGAGGATCTATTCATAAGGTTTCTGTATCGGATTGCCATGCAACAAGATGCCAAGTTGAGAACCATCAGGGAAACGTGGAAGAAGCTTTGTTTGGTGTTTCTGGTCGCTTCGATGGCCATTGGCGGGCAAACCTATGCGTCTCCAATTAAGGAAGCGCAGTATATAACCGATAAAATGATTGTCGAGATTGCGCGGAAGACGCTAGATGGCAAGCAACTTCCTGGACAGGCTGGTCGGGATCAACTTGAGAAAAGAAGTGTCGAGGTCAGGACATGGCTCGAGTCGATCGGCGGCGAAAATTGGTACCGGAACTATCTGAAGCGCTTTGTTGCGCCAACAAGCGTTAAGGAACTGAAGACGGCAACCCTTATTGGCCTGTTTGAGAGCAGACTCGGCTACTACTATGTACGCACATTGCCTGCATCCAGCGCATCGATGACACTCTTCAGTTGTGGCAGCTAAAATTTTGAGAAGAGCCCCACGCTCAAGGCCCTATGCGCGCTCGAGAATCGAAATGCGGCAATGGCCTTCAATGATGCAAAAGCGCTCGCGAAGTTCCGAAGCCTAGCCGAATGGTTTCTGTTAAGCCATGTCGATGGACGATGGGAATGGAGTTTCGATTTGCCATCGAGAGACCTGAAAGCTCCTTGGATATCCGGACTTACGCAAAGCTTAGGGATCTCCGTGTTGCTCAGAGAGTATCAATTGAGCAACGACCCACGCTATTTGGATGTAGCCGCCAAGGCTTTGGAATGGTTGAGAAAGCCAATGGAAGAAGGCGGGCTGTCAGTGAAGATGTCGAAGGGTGTCTTTTATGAAGAGTATCCGAATATCGCAAAACCTAGTCATGTCCTGAATGGGCACATGTGGGCCTTGTTCGGTATATGGGATTTCTATCGAGTCACGGGCGACAAAGTCGCAAGAAAAATGTTTGACGATGGCGTTTTGGCACTTCGTGCAGAGCTGCCGAAATATGATGTTGATTGCTGGTCTGTATATTCGCAAGATAATTCTGTGGATACGGTGACAGGCGCATATCAACAATTCATAATTGAGCAATTGCGTGTAATTCATCAAATTACATCAGATCCTGATTTTAATATTTATGTGGAAAAGTGGGGAAAATGTTTGGTAGAAGATGAGCTTGCCATTCGCATTGCGGCCAGAGAGTTTCTGAAATCAAGCCAAAATCTACAAAAATAAGACAGTTGATTCAATACACACTCTAGGGATTATCTGAGCAAGCCAAAA
>Ga0116153_10001529_pt1 | contig 21264 bp, 27 predicted proteins | sample AD_UKC028_MetaG_FD_89896 | JGI IMG/M metagenome (GOLD analysis project Ga0116153, IMG submission 89896) | Active sludge microbial communities of municipal wastewater-treating anaerobic digesters from USA - AD_UKC028_MetaG | ecosystem: Engineered > Bioreactor > Anaerobic > Digestate | place: USA...
AGGGGGAGAGAGAGCAGGTATTTCTCGGTGACATACCAAAGAAAAGGGAAAAATATGGCTCAACGTCATCGGATTCTTTACTAGAATCTATACAGAATTTGAATTCGGATGGCGTTGTACCGTTGGGAGAAATAAACAGAGAAATAGTAGAGAACTGGACAGAAAACGTCGACGGAAACCTTTCGGTGGTACTGACAGGGAAGCAACGAGATCATTATTTAGAAAAACATCCTGAAATGAAGCAATTTGAAGGGAATTTGTCCTCTGTTGTGATAGATCCAGATGAAGTTCATCGAAACAGCCACGATCCGATGATGGCGATCTTTTATAAACAACATATCGACGATCTATATTTCCGCACTGCTGTTCTTATGCAAAGCGAACCAGGTGCGTTAAATCACTCGGTGCTTTCATACAGGTTTTCGAGAAAACGAACAGTTGTGGTTAATAGGAAAAATGGCAGGCAAGTGTGGAAAAAATAAAACCGCTTGGTGGGTCTGCCCTTTCCCACATACCCTTAGCTTTCGCTGTATCCGGGCGTAGATGACAGGTTCTCTACCTCAAGCGGTTTGAATTTAATTGTCTGGCTGGGCCACCAGTTCCAGCGTCTTCCTTGACTGGCCTTTTACGGACTCAGTGCGTGAGTGGTGATTCCTCACCTCAGACACTTATATTATAGCACGTTGTGTCAATAGTTCAAATCCAGTCAAGTGAAAAAGGTGGAACAAGAACCTCTGCCTGAATGGGATGGATCAGGATCACCAGTTTTCGGGTATGAATTTAAATTACTTTTCAGGGGAACTGATTATTAATGGTTCGTGAATCGTAGGTTGGCAATCATCGAAGAATGATTACTAGGCTTAATAAAAATTGTTCCCATAATTTCGTCAATATTGTTGTAATGATTAAGAGCGGCGTTAACATCTCCATCATAATAGAGCTTTGCCAGCCCTTCAATAGTGCGGCGAAATTTTGGATCTTTGATTTCATCAAATGAATTATACGTTTCTGTCATACAACTATTATACAACTTTTTGAGGTTGGTTGATTTTGAACCCACCCTAAGAGTTTTGAACTATACAAACATATTCTTAATAATTACACACATATCTGGCTAAATTACAAACATATTTCCAAAAATATAGCAAAATTGCATGGTTGTTTTATTCTCCGGCGGCCTTTATTCTAAGGGTGAGTATGGTACATCCGACTCACCCATTTCGTTATCCGGCAAACGTAAAAGCGCCGGGCGCCGCGTGACCCCGACCACGTTAAACGGGTAGGCGCGAGGAACCCCGCTGAGGGGAAGAAGGAGAACAGGTAATGAACAAGGAAGATCTGAAGAAGCTCGGGATTGAAGACGAAGATTTGATCCAGAAGGTGCTGATCGAGCACGGCAAGGGCATTGAGAAATTCAAGAGCGACCTGGCCGCGAAGCAGCAGGAGCTGGATGGTGTTGCGTCTCAATTGACAGAGGCAAGCAAGCAGATCGAGTCTTTCAAGGGCATGGACATCGAAGGCGTGAAGAAATCCGCTGACGAATGGAAAGCCAAGGCCGAGCAGGCAGCGCAGGACGCACAGGCGCAGGTGAGCAAGCTGAAGTTTGATCACGCGCTGGAATCCGCGCTGCGCGGGGCGAAGGCAAAAAACCCGGTGGCTGTGAGAGCACTGCTGAAGGAAACGGATCTGAAACTGGCTGAAGATGGGTCGATCGTGGGATTGACCGAGCAGCTGGAGAAGGTGAAGACGGAGAACGATTACCTGTTTGAGAGTGAAGATGCCAACCCGAAAATCGTGACGGGTGGCAATAAAACAACCACCAATACTGATCCAATCGTTTTCGCCGCACGGAAGGCGGCGGGGTTGGAAACCACAACATAAGGATAAACAAAAATGTCAAATTCAATTTCATTAGCAAGCAAGTTTCTCCCCATCCTGGACGAGATCTACAAGAAAGCCTCGTTGACTTCGCGGATGGACGCGATGACCAAACCGGTTGAATTCGGGGCGGCCAACGAAGTAAAGGTGTTCAAGACCTCGATGGTGGGACTTGGCACTTACAGCCGGGCGACAGGTTACCCTTCAGGTGATGTAACCGGCGCATGGGAAACCATGCAGCTGGCGGCCAGCCGCGGGCGCTCCTTCAGCATTGACCGCATGGACAACGAGGAGACCCTCGGTCAGGCGTTTGGTACGCTGGTGGGAGAGTTCATCCGCACCCAGGTGGTGCCAGAAGTAGATGCGTACCGCTTCGCGAAATACGCGGGGACCAGCGGGATCTCGACTGTGTCCGAGGCAGCTCTGACCACCGCCTCAGCTGTTCTGGCGGCTTTTGATGTGGCGATGACCCAGCTGGACAATGACGATGTTCCTGATGAGGGACGTATCCTGTACATCTCCAGCGCGATCTACGGCCTATTGAAGGCATCTGTTTCGCGCACGCTGGCGAACGAAACCGCTGCAGATCGCAGGGTGAAGGACCTGGACGGTGTTGAAGTGGTGGTTGTACCGCAGACGCGGTTCTACACCCAGGTGACACTGGACGCTGGATCAAGCTCCAACGCGGGCGGATTCAGCAAAACCGCCTCCACCGGACGTGACATCAACTTCCTGTTGGTACACCCGAGCGCTGTTTTGCAGCCGGTTAAGCACAGCATGCCGAAAATCTTCAGCCCGGATGAGAACCAGACCGCGGACGCCTGGTTGTTCCAGTACCGCCTGTACCATGACGCGTTTGTGTATGAGAACAAGGTGGACGGGATCTACCTGCACAAGAAGAACAGCTAACCTGCTGTGATCATATTGGTTAAAAGCCGGGGCGTTAATACCCCGGCATAGATCAGAAAGAGGAACAATATGCCTGCTTTAAAACCAATCCAAATATCCGGTTGGCTGAAGGATGTGAATGACAATTTTGACACGTTGGAGCCCCTGATGAGCGGCGACCTTGCCGCTGGCGGGCTGGGCGTGCTGCGCGTGGCGCGATTCGTGTACGACACAGCCGAACTAGATTCAGCCGGTGCTGCCAACACTGCCGTCGGAGCGCACGGCACCGGGGTCACGTTGCCAGCGCACGCGATCATCGTGGGCGGGTTCTTCGATGTTAACACCGCGTTCACGAGCTCAGCCTCGGGGCAGCTGGCAATTTCCGTGCAAGGAGCGAACGATATCCAGTCCGCGGCCGCGGTCTCAGGCGCGCCGTTCTCGACCATCGGCCGCAAGGCGATCGTACCCAAGGCGAACACGCCGGAATCCACAAGTGTGAAGACTACCGCGGCAAAGGAGATCACCTGTACCGTTTCTGTTGGCGCGCTGACGGCCGGCAAGCTGACCGGGTACCTGTACTACGTGGAGGGCGTCGTTTCGGCGTAACGCTCATGGCACAGGTTTATGGGACAGACTGGCAATCGAAACTGAACGCGAACCTGCCGGATGGCGGGAAGCACGTTGCTATTGCTGGAGATGATTCGGCGAACAAGGTTGATATCACCACGGAAAAACCGGAGGCGACCGGGTTCATGGTGCAGGTGTTTTGAGCGGGTGTGAACATTGGGCTGGACGTGAAGTCGTCACTGGCAAATGGTGTGCTGACCGTTGAGGACGGCTCGACGTACAAGATCACGACAGATGATGTGATCTACTGGATGGTTTTCTGAGGAGTGATCAAATGAAAATGGTAAAGATCAACAAAGGAGGGATCACAATGAGCGTGCCTGAGGCGGACGTTGATTTCTACAAACGGGCCGGGTACGAGATGGTGGAACCGGAAAAACCCGGACCAGAACCTGAGATTGCTGAAAAATCAAACCTTCTGCCGGTGGAAGAAAAAGCACCACGGTCCAGAAAAGCCAAGATCGTTGACAAAGAATAAGGATTGAGCTATGGCAGCATACGCGGACTACACGTTCTACACGACGACGTACCTGGGTACTGCCATAGCCAGCGCTGATTTTGCGCGGCTGGCGCTGCGGGCAAGCCAGGTGATAGACCAGGTGACTTTCAACCGGGCAGCTGCGGTGGTTACAGCGGACGAAGACGCGGACACGATCGAGTTGATCCAGATGGCGACGTGCGCCGTGGCGGAAGAGATTCAATCGCAGGAGAGCAGCGGAAACATCGATGGTGTGACGAGCGAACGGGTCGGGAGTTACTCTGTGACCTACGGAGCGAACGCCAGGGCGATGTTGAGCAACGAGGAAAAGCAGGAACGCGCTGCGCGGCTGTACCTGGCTCAGACTGGGTTGATGTACCGGGGGTTCAGGGATGAGGAATAATTCCGACATCACCCTCTACAACAAGTACATTGACGCGGCGACGCGGGCGGAGAAGTACCAGCGGACGCAGATCAGCGGCGTATTGTGGGAAAACCGCAAGGCGGCCAACGTGATCGCCAGCGGAGGGAACATGGCGGCCAACCAGGCAAACATTTACATCCCTTACGCGCGCGGAGCGGCTTACAAGGATCCGGTGACGTGGCAGGCGCTGGTGACGAAGACGGGTTACTGGACGCTGCAGGATGGCGATGTGGTGGTGCGCGGGCTGGTGAGCGATTCAATCACCACGAGTTTCACGATCACAGACCTGAAAGCGAAGTACTCTGACACGTTGACGATCAGGAGCGTGGACACGATGGACATGGGCAGCGTTGGAATGAGCCACTGGCAGATCGGAGCTTCATAATGGCGTACCCGGTGATCGAGACCCCACGCGGGAAGATCGTGGTGACGGCGAACGGCAAAGCGCAGCTGAGCTGGAATACCAACTTTAAACAGAAATGGTTGAAAAGGTACAGCGCGGCGCAGATCTTCGTGGACTCTGAAGTTTTGAGACTGTGCGAGCCGCTGATCCCGCTTCGTACAGGAATGTTGATCAAATCAGGCATTCTTGGAACTCGGGTGGGCAGCGGTCTGGTGCAATGGATCGCGCCGTATGCCAAAGCGCAGTATTACATGGCTCGGAAGAAAGGCAGCCAGACTGGTCCGCAGCGCGGGCCGTTCTGGTTCGAGCGCTGGAAAACAGCCCATGTGCATACTGTGTTGGCAGGTGCGCGCCGGATCGCCGGTGGAGGCAAGAAATGAGCCTGATCAGCGCGTTGAGAACGTACCTGGCGGCATACTCCGGGTTGAAGAGCGGCGCGCCGCTGTGGGTGGATTACCTGGGCAGCGATCCGACGCAGTACGCGGTGGCACCGCTAGCCGGCGGGAAGATCGTGGAGAGCTACATCGACGGCAGCTCGCTGAGGGAGTTCCCGTTCGCTTTTCAATCGATGGAGAGCACGGCGGATGACCTGGAACGGCTGGAGAATAACGGGTTTTTTGAGACTTTCGCGGACTGGCTGGAAAGCCAGACAGACGCGGGATTATTCCCATCACTGGGAGCGGGTAAGACCCCTGAGCTGATCGAAGCGACCGGATGGGGTTATCTTTTTGAACAGGGCGAATCGGAAACCGGTATTTACCAGGTGAATTGCCGGCTCGTTTACAAACAAAATTTGGAGTGAAACATGGCAAAAATCAAGCGTTCTGAGGTAATGACCTTCATGAATACCACACCGCTGGCAGCTGCTACCTACAAGCTGATCGGTGACGGCGTGACCACGGGTGCGATCGAGTACAACCCGAAGACGACCGAGGAAACTTACATCCATGAAGACAGCGCCACCATCAGCGTGGAATCATACGCGCCAAGCCTGCCGGTTGAAGCGATCGCCGTGAGCGGGGATGAGGTGTTTGAGTTCATCGACGCGCTGCGGGTGGCCAGAGCGGTGCTGGATGACGCGGAGACGGATATCGTCAATGTGTGGGCGTATGAATCAGGCGGTCCGACGGCGTACCCGGCGGAGAAGCAGAATGTATCCATCCAGATCGATGAATTCGGCGGGGATGGCGGTCAATCGGTAAAGATCAACTACACGATCAACTTCATTGGTGATCCGGTGCCAGGAACCTTCAACGCCAACACCAGCGCATTCACACCAAGCTAAACAGGAGGGCTGAATGGCCAAGATCAAACGAAGTCAGTTCAGGTCCTTCCTGAACACGGGTTCGATCGGCACGCCGACCTGGTCTTTGGTGGGGGACGGTGTGACCACTGGAGCGATTGAATATAACCCGAAAACGAGCGAAGAGACGTACATCCATGAGGACAGCGCGACGATCTCAGTGGAGTCTTACGCACCAACCATGCCGCTGGAATCAACAGCAGTTGCGGGGGACGCGGTGTTCGAGTACATCGATACGCTGCGAAAATCGCGGGCAGTGCTCAGCCTGGCAGAAGCCGAGGTGGTGAACGTGTGGCTGTACAAAGCGGCGATCGGCGGATTCTACCCGGCTGAAAGGCAGGGCGTGAGCCTGCAGGTGGACGAATTCGGCGGTGACGGCGGCGCGGCTGCCAAGTTGAATTACACGGTGAATTTCGTGGGTGAGCCGACGCTGGGCAGGTACAACCCGACACTGGGGAGTTTCTCAGAGTTGAACGCACCGGCGGCGAACACATTGACCAGCCTGACGCTGGGCTCGGGAACGTTGGCGCCGTTGTTCGCGGCGGACAAATCGAACCTGTTCTACACCACGAGCATCGCGGCTGCGACGGTGACGATCGCATCTGTGTTGTCTGGGGCGACGATCGTGCAGAAATGCAACGGCGTGGCTGTCAACCAGGGCGCGGCTGGATCCCTGGTGCTGGGTGAGAACACAATCTCGATCGAGGTGACGGTTGGCGCAGTGACCGTGATCTACTACATCAAGGCGACGAGGACAGTGTAATGGACAGCATTCGAATTGACAGCGGCGTAAAGCGCATCGCGGTGAACAGTGATGAAACGCGGGTGATCGAGTTCAACCCGGAGGACATCGTGTTCGTGGAGAAGTTCTACGGGCTGATCAAACAGTTCGAGGCGAAAGAAGCGGAGTTCCGGCAGCGCGCGGAGGAGATCGGCGCTAACGAAGGCGTTGACGAGCTGGGCATTCCGGTAAACACGGTGGAGAGTATCCGGCTGGCGCTGGAGCTGTGTGATTACCTGAGAGGGCAGATCGACGCGGTGTTCGGGGCGGGCACGTCTCAGAAGGCATTTGGCGAGGCAAAGACGCTGAACATGTTCGAGCAGTTCTTTGAGGGCATCACGCCGTTCATCCAGGGCACGCGCAAAGAGAAGATGGAGAAGTATCGGAAGGTGAAAAACGAGTGAACATCCTGGTCGACAGGCTGCCCACGACATTGAAGGTGAACGGGCAGGAGTACCGGATCGACAGTGATTTTCGGACGTGTTTGAGGATCATGCTGGCGTTCCAGGACGCGGAGCTGGCTGGTTTTGAGAAAAGCGTGATCTTTTTTGAGAACCTGTTCATTGATAAACCGGAAGACGTGAAAGCGGCGCTGGAAAATGGCAGCTGGTTCCTGAACGGCGGGAAGGCTGAAAAGGATGAGGATGAAGGTCCGCGGGTGTTCGGGTGGAACAAAGACGCGAATTTGATCTTCGCGGCGTTCCAGCAGACGCACGGAATCGACCTGGAAGCGGTCGAATACATGCACTGGTGGAAGTTCCTGGCGCTGTTCATGGACCTGGGATCTGAAACGGCGTTCTGCAACCTGGTAGGGATGCGCAAACGGGTGAAGACCGGGAAGGCGAGCAAAGAAGAGCGACAAATGGCCAGGGAGATGGGGGACGCGTTCATCGTGGAGGAGATCGACGACCGCACGGTGGAAGAACGGGAAGCGGAGCGGGCGTTTCTGGCGATGGTGAGAGGAAGGAAGGCTGACAATGGCAGCGTATGACGGAACAGTACGAATTGACACCAGGATCGACGAGAAGGGATTCAACAAGGGAATCAGCGGGATCGGTAATTCACTAAAGAACGTCAGCAAAGCGTTTGGCAATTTTAAAACTGCAACCAAAACCATGAGTTCATTCAAGGGTATTATGACCGCTGCAGGAGCAGGTGTTAAGGTTCTCGTGGCCGGTCTCGGAGCGGTGGCGACCGTTGCCGGAGCAGTGGCACTGGGATTGGTTGCACTGGTAGGAGCGGTCGTGGGTGTGGCAGCAGCTGGCTACCGGTGGCTGGAAAACTACACCAATAAACTAGCGCAATCGATGAGCAAGACATCGTACATGTACAACGAGGTGATGAACCTGAAGACGGCATTTAACAACGTGCGTGAATCCGCCAAGACGATGTTGTCGCCGCTGTTGATCGCGGCGATGCCGATCATCATGAAGGTGACGAGCTGGTTAATGCGTATGTTCCAGGTGATCCAGATGATCATCGCGGCGCTGCTGGGGCAGAAGACCGTGATGCAGTACGTGGCGGGAAGCGCTGAAGCGGCGGAAGAAGCGACCGGAGGGATGGCCGATAACACCAAGAAATCCGGTGAAGCGGCAAAGGGCGCGCTGGCCGCGTTTGATGAGCTGAACGTGCTGCAGCAACCGGAGGAAGAGCAACCGGAAAGCGGTGGAGGCGGCGGCGGTGCAGGGGGCGGCGGGGGTATGGGTGAGTTCGTCGATAAAGATATTGATTCTAAGATCCTGGATACTGTTGCGAAGATCAAGAAATGGTTCAGCGACGCGTGGGATTGGGTCAAGAAAGCAGCTGATATTGCGTGGGAGGCAATCGTCATTGGCGCGACCTGGTTATGGGACAACGTTTTGGGTCCGGTATGGAAGTGGGTAAAACAAGCCGCCATCGACGCGTGGGGTTGGGTATCGAAAGCCGCGAGCAACGCATGGGACTGGATCGTAGAAAAATGGGGCGCCCTGAAAGAATGGTTCAAAACCAAAGTATGGGATCCACTGGTTGAGCAGTTCAAATTTGCCTGGGAGTTCAACAAGACACTTGCACATAACGCCTGGGCGACCATCAAATACATCTGGGGGATCGCCTGGAAATGGTTCAAGGAAACTGTGGTTGATCCAATCGTGAACGGTTTCACAAACATCTGGACCAGCATCAAGACCGGATTCTCTTCCGCGTGGACTTTCATCAAGCTGATCTGGGGCATTGCCTGGACATGGTTTGAGACGAATGTGGTTGATCCGATTAAGATCGGATTCGGCGCTGCATGGCTGACGATCAAGAAAGGGTTCGAGACAGCCTGGACTGGAATCAAAGATTTTGCCAAGGGGATCATCAATTCAATTATTGACCTGATCAACTCGATGATCGCCGGAGTTGTATCCGGTATCAATACCATTATTACCGCTTCAAATCGCTTTGGTGAGCGGGTTCCTGGGTGGAAGATCATTCCAGAGCTTTCCGCTCCACAGATCCCGCGGCTGGCGACAGGGGCGGTGATTCCTCCAAACGCTGAATTTTTGGCGATGCTGGGGGATCAACGCCATGGGACGAACATTGAAGCACCCGAGGACCTGATCCGGCAGATCGTGAGAGAGGAAACCAGCGGCGGCGGACAAGGTGTGACGATCAACTTCGCGGGGAACATGGGGGCGCTGGTGCGGGCGATGAAGCCGTACATCGATAAGGAAAATAGCAGGATCGGGCGCAGCCTGGTGAAAGCGGGAACGGCATGAGTACACCTCCGATCACGATCGACGGGGTGACGTACAACGTGCCGGTGATGAGCATCAAGCGCAACGCTGATTTTCTGGACAAGTTTGCGGAACGCACGGCGGATGGTAAGTTACACCGTGAGATCATCGGGGTGTATTTCAATTACAAATTACAGTTCGGCCAGGCGAGCATGGCGGATTACGCGGCTTTGTGGGATAAGTTGACCGAACCGGTGGAGTTTCACACGGTGGTGATCCCGGATGAGGACGGTGACCTGACCTTCACGGCGTATTTTTCGAATGTGGGAGATGAGCTGGTGCGGGTGAAGGGGGCGAGCAGGTACTGGAAGAACCTGACGGCGAATTTTACCGCGCAGGAGCCGGCGCGTTCATGACCACTACAACTCCTATTATCAGAATGAATATTGGAGGTGCTCCTGAAGAATTCAGAAGAGAAGAAGTGATTAGTGCTTCGATGGTTCTTCAAGTAGATCCTACAAGCGCTGAGCTGATAGCTAGTGAAGTTGAGTTCACCATCTTCTCAACTGACCCGAAGTACTCGATCTTTTCTGATGGAACCTATTTCTCAGCACTTTCGAAACGTCAACCAGTACTGATTTATGAGCAGGTTGGGACTGCTGAGATCTTCCTGGGGAGATTCTTCCTTGAAGACTGGAAGGCCGAGAATGAGAATCAGTTCTGGTTCAAGGGTTATGACCTCATTGGATCTCTTGATTATGTCAAGTTTGATGGAAGGTTCTGGTCAAGTGATACTACATTCGCAGAAGTGGTTGCAATTATCCTCGAGAACCTAGGAATCGATTATGTGATTTTAAATGGAGTAGGAACTACTCCTCTTCGAGGTTGGCTCCCCCCTTCAACAGTTCGCGAAGCTCTTCAGCAAGCTTGCTTCGCTGCTGGAGCCATGATTCTTTCTAGCCGAGATCAACTAGAGATCGGGGCTTCCAGGTTCGTTGTAGATCTTCCAGCTGCTTCTTTTCTCATTGATGATGCACGAAAGAAGAACCAGGAAGAGCTTGAGCTTCTCCCCCTGGTTACGAAGATCTCACTAGTCTCACATGAGTACAGCCAGGGGACAGACTTAGTTACAATCTTCGATCAGACCTTGGCTCCCGGAAATTACAAGATCGTCTTTGAGGAACCCTACTACGATGTAACTGCCACCGGGGCTGGAGCCACTGTTGAAGATATAACTACTGAAGATGGAGTTTCACTCACTACTGAAGATGGGATCACCTTGGTAATTGAGCAGGAGTTTGTCTTTGGACCTAACTACGTCTACCTTTCAGTCGAGAGTCCAGGGGGAGCAGTTCTGATCCAGGGATACCCATGGGTAGATTCTCAACAGGTTCACCTCTATGATGCTGCTCTAGGAGAGAACGTCAAGGAAAATCAACTAGAGATCAAAGATGCTACTTTGATCTCTCCATCGAATGCACAAGATGTCCTGGACCATCTTGTTGATTACTACTCTCAGCGATACCGCCAGAAGATCACTCTCCTAGAGCTTCAGTTCCCTACTCGCTACTATGGAGATCCCCCGGCTTACGGTGATGGTTTGTATGAAGGTCCAGGTGATGCTGCGATCAACGTAGGGGAGATTCTGGAATCTTCAACCTTCAAGAGTAAGAGTATCCTCGGAGTGATTGAGAAGCTCGAGATAGATCTCACCGGGGGTTTCTTGATTGACATAGAAAACATAGGAGTGGAGGACTAAATGCCTATCAAAATTGCTTCATTAGCGGAGCTTGCTGCAGCCCCTGCTGCGGGAGATCTCCTTGTTATTGTAGATATCTCTGAGCCCCTAGAGGCTAACAAGACCAAGAAGATCCAGACCCAGAATCTGTTTGGTGGGTTGATTACAACTCTCACGACACACACAAACCAGATCGCAGCTCTTCAAGGTCCACCTAGAGTCAGGCTTACTGTTACGACAGATTTTGCTTCATCCACTACCATTGCAAATATCAGTTGGGAGACAGAGGTATTCGACACTGATACGATGTTCAGTTCGGCAAATCCCGCTAGAGTGACCTTCACTACCGCAGGGTTATATTTCGTCTCGTTACAAGTAGTCTTCTCATCCGGGACGGAGTTGAGCTACAGACATGCTGGTATGTATTTGAATGGGAATACAGGCAGTCTGATCGCAGGAATGACTTTGCCGGCTATTACCTCTACTGTGATCCCCATCAACGTCGGGACGATATACCCATTCACTGCTGGACAGTACCTAACTGCAAAAGTGCAGAGCGGAGAGGCCGAGAACATAGCCGATTGCATGTTTTCAGCCGTGAGGATCTCAGATTAGGAGAAACTATGACTACTTCTTACCCAGGAGGGATCGATTCCTACACTACTAAAGTGAACGGAGTCGACACCCCAGATGCTGCTCACATCAACAATCTTCAGGATGCTATTGCAGCCATCGAGACAGAACTTGGGACAGATCCAGCTGGTGCTGTTGCTACTGTCTCTGCTAGAATCGCTGCTTTGGAAGGTGGTGATACTGAGAGGGTTCGTTCAGTCATCATACAGCCCCAGGCGATCTTCACGGTTCGTCCCCAGATTCCCCTGTTCAGAGCTGATGCTGCTCTGACCATCACACGGATTCACATTCATTGTAACGATACTACACCCACGTCTGAATTGGCGGGTGATTTGAAGTTCGCCGATGACGCAGCGGCATTTGCAAACGCAGTCGTGATTGACATCTGCGACACGAGCGGCGGAGTTAGGACTATCACTACCGGATTTGATGATGCTACTGTTCCCAGTGGCAAGTATGTTTACTTCCAGATGGATGCGGCTCCGCACGATGATATCTCTGAAATCTACCTTGAGGTATTTTACACCTATGATTAATCCGGGCTTGTATCAGATGGTTGGTTATTGGGCGATGGAAGGCGCGGACAGCGCGAATGAGCCGCCCTTGTTTGGCAACATAACCCTGAATAACTATAACTCAGTAGGCACTGCGATTGGGAAGATCAACAACGGCAGAGACTTCGAAAAGGGGCAGTCAGACTACTTCATCTCATCTGGTGTACCACAAATCGGTACAGGGGATCTAACAGTGGGCTTCTGGTGGAAGCCTGAAGCAGTTGATGGTGTAAGGCAGGTTTATTTCAACTTCGGCGGTACTGGTGGATTTCGATTCAGGGTAGACACTACCAATAAGGTGGATTTCGCTATCCATGATGGGAGTGTCTATAATACGGTTGCGTGGGGAAGTGTTTTGGTTACCGGGACCTGGTATTACATTGTTGGCTGGCATGATTCCGTAGGGAAAAAAATCTACTTGAACATCAACGAGGGGACACCCGTAAACTTGGCTCATACAACCGGCATGGGTGCGGTTACGGAAAATATGTACGTTGGGCAATCAGCAGTCGGCACCTACTTTTCAGATGGCGTAATGGACGAATTGTTCATCTACCGCAGGTTGCTTTCAGCATATGAGCGCAGTTGGTTTTATAACAGTGGCAACGGCAGAAGTTTTTCTCAACTCATGAAAGGACAAGTCATTCTCTTATGACCTCATTTGTGAATTTCGTCGTGCGTTTATTCGACATCAGCCATCACCAGGATGACTACGATACACCGTATAAACCCATTTTCAGGCTGATGATCGAAGCCGGGTTCCTGGGCGTGATGATCCGCGTGGGGTGGGGGCTGGTGATCGACCGGATGTTCGCGTACTTCTGGAAGCTGGCGAAGGGCGCGCTGGAACGGATGCCGTACTGGTACCTGGATTACTACTCGCACAAGGGAAAGATGAGCGCGGAGGAATGGGGCGCGGAGCAGGCGGAACAGTGTTGGGATGCGCTGAAAGGCGACCCAGGCGAGATGAGGCTAGCGCTGGACTGCGAAGAGTTCGGCGGGGCGTGGCGGATCAATTACCTAAACCGGTGGGATTACCAGGCAGTGATGCGCGGATTTTTGAAACGCTGGAATGAACTCAGCGGGGCGTACCCGGTGATCTACTCATCTCCTGGGTTCATGTGGGTGTTCGAAGCGTGGGTGCTGGAGCTGGATCTGTGGATGGCGCTTTACAATCGCAACATCAGCAAAGAGCGGGCCGTGGAGTACGCACGGGAGAAAGGCTGGAAGGGAAGGATCCTGTTCTGGCAGTACACGTCTGACGGGGATGTGAACGATGATGGTGTACCGGATGGGCGCCGGATGGGGTTTGAGACGGAGGCGCTTGATCTGAACGTGTGGATGGAGGACAGTATTGAAACCTTTTCAGCTTACTGCAACGGGATCGCTATTCCACCAGTGACGCCGCCAGTGACAGAAGATGAAACCAACAAGGATGTGAAACTGGACGGTATTGTTTTATTCTCTCAACGGGATGAAAAATGGAGAAATGACAGACTGGGTAAAAGTGCCTCCACTGTTGGCGGGTATGGGTGCCTCATCACATGCGCAGCTTCTTTGCTGTGCTACTTCGGCAACAGTATCGATCCGGGACGTTTGAACAAGTTACTGACGGAAAAAGGATTGTATTACAACGGAAACCTGTTCCAGTGGGATTCGCTCGATGGCCTGTACGATGTGAAAATTGATTGGACGAACTTCATCGATTGTGCAACCGTCCCTGCACCACTTGACAAAATTGATGCTCTGCTGGGTGAGAAACGTCCCGTCATTGTTAAAGTTGATTTCGATACGAATGACGATGACATTGACCAGCACTGGGTGATGATCTTCGGGAAACGGGGCAATGACTACATCATCCTGGATCCGTGGGATGGCAAGGAAAAGACATTCAGGGGTACTTACGGCGATCCATCAAAATACATTTTCAGGATTGCTTCATGGCGCGGTGTAGTGCCGGATTCACCAGCTATTCCAGAAGAACTTCCTGCTGGAACTTATGAGGTGATTGCTGTCAGCGGGCTGAACATCCGCGATGTACCGATCGGGCAGGCGGGCAGCCAGGTGATCGGATGGATGGCGAAGGGCACTCGGGTGAATCCCATTGAGGTGGTGCAGGTTGGGAATGACATTTGGGCGCGCGTGGATGAGTGGAAGTGCGCGGCGGTGAAGTATAACGGCGTGGAGTTTATGAAGTGAGGTTGTAAGGTGATTGGACAGCACCTTGTTGACAAAATCATCTATAATATTAGAAGTAAATACATTATGCGGGATAATTTCATTGATGATAGAAGCCGACCTTTCTGTAAAAGACCCGCGTGGAGCAGATGTATTTTGTTCAGGCTTTGACCTACAATGGTATTTGCATGGTAAGCATCCTGAGAATGATGGAGTTATCACCCGCCAACATGTTGAGTTGACAGTAAGTCAACCAGATGATCTTCAAATATTCGTGGATGAAAAAAGACCCCATCGGTGTTATTATTACAGACACTTTTCAAAAAAAGGACCAGCAGTTAAGGTCGTCGTTGATTTTCGTGACGAAACCAAAGGAACAATAAAAACGATTTACCCCTGTTCCAATCAACCAAAAGGAGAGCGAGTTTTATGGTCACCAAGACTAGCAGAGAAACGAAAATAAATTTCGATTGTTCGCTGCTTCAAAAAATGGTCGATGGGGATTTGGATTCTTTTTATTTGATGTATGATGATACTGCAGATGAATTGGTTGTGAAATTCATCGAACCAAAAAATCCAACCTCATATATTTCATCAGATGAAAACTTGTCCATTATTGTGGATCCAGTGGCTAAATGCGTTGTTGGTCTTTCTTTCATGAACTTTGCAGAGGAATTTCTCGCGGAACCCATTGCTCGCGAGCAATGGAAAGCCCCGCTCAAAATTCTCAAGCGGAAGTATGTAAAGATCCTTTCAGAAAGGAAAGAAAAGCAGATCTTTACGCTGTACAACGACTTTCTGCAAACATTAGGACCATTTCCAATGGAAAAGTGTTTCGCCTAAAATTGATCAACCGCCCGAAAAGGGCGGTTGTGTTTTTTTAGTTTGATGATTTACCTGGTAATGTCCTTCATCGCAGACTCTACCAAAACCCGAAACATAATTTCAAAGACATTCGCTCCGACTTTACCCAGTAGTTCCTTTGTTTCATTCCACCGAGTGTTGTCTTTTGCGGCTTCGAGGAATTCACATCCCTTCCATGTCAAGGATGTTACAGAATAAGGAGATATTCTACCTACAAAACCATTATCCGTCCTGATCAACCCCGCATCACTTAACAGAAAAATGTGATAATTAATTTCTTCTTCAGATCGCCCTGGTATACTTATCCGTCCAGTAAAAGGAAACCGTTGAAAAGATTCGACCTTCAACAGTATTTCCCGAATAAAGTCCATATCCCTTTTCATAATTCATTCTCCTTTTGGAATTACACCAGCGTGGGCTGGTCGCCCTTGCGCTTCTGCTGTTTCGGTGCGCGTTTGTAGGTGACGTTGACCTGGTGGACGGGTGGCATGTCGATTTTTTTGCCTTCGAGCAGCTCACGTACGGTGAGGATCTGCAGCTTGGGATGCACGCCCCAGGGGGAGGTGTATGATCCACCCGACGCGGCTTCAGCGCGCATGGGCTTGGTGGGTTCCTCCATGGTGATGAGCACGCCGATGGCGGCGTTGTCGCGGTCGATGACACCGTGCAGATCGCGGACATGGGAAGCGTTGGTGCCGCCGGCTTTGACCGAAAAGATGACCTGTTTGGTCTCGCCGCCGTCCTTCTCGTGGAAGTAAAGCCGTCCGTCGATGCCCTTGTCCGCGCCTTTCTTCTGCTCGATGGGACGCGCGCCGACCAGACCGAGCGCCCACCACTGAAACTGGTAGGGGTCGGACTGGGCAAGCTCGGCTGCATCCTCAACAGTTGTAGGTTCGCCGATAACGTTGAAGTTGGGGTCCGGTTCGAAGGTTTCAATCAGGCGGCGCTTCATGACGGTGATGGCGACGTGGGTGATGTCAATACCGATCCAGACCCGGCCGAGCTTTTGCGCAGCGACAACGGCGGTGCCGCAGCCGCAGAAGGGATCGAGGACCAGATCGCCGGGGTTGGAGGACGCCTGGATGATGCGCTCGAGGAGGGCGAGGGGTTTTTGGGTTGGGTAACCCATTCTCTCTTTTGCTGAAGAAGAAATAATTGGGATGGTCCAAACATCTGAAAGGGCTTTCCCTCCTTCGATTATTTCACTGATCTTTCGCAACTTATTTTTGGAGTGACCTTTTCCACCAGGCATCCAAATCCACTCTTCCCCATTTTCATCAACATGGATTGCTTGTTTCCTACTCTTTATTAAGTCCTCTTTTGTCCATTCTGTTTTAGGCATATTGAAAAAGGATTCCTTGCTTTTCGCATAAAACAAAATGATATCGTGTTTACGATTAAAGAATTTCGGGAGATCCATCATTCTGAATGTATAGTCCCAAATGATTTCATTTCGATAATTTTCGACTCCAAAAATGCTATCCATGATGATCTTCAAGTAATGGCTGGCGGTCGGGTCGCAGTGCAGATAGATGCTGCCGGTGGGTTTGAGCACGCGGCGCAGCTCGATGAGGCGGATGGCCATCATGGAAAGGTAAGCCAGCATGTCTGTATCGCCCAGCATCTGGCGCATGGCGATGATCGCCTGGCTGATCTTCTCACCGCGCTCGGCCACCTCCTGGTACGCAGCGGCGGCTGCCTGGTCCCAATGCCAGGTGTCCTCAAATGCCTGAAATTGCGCGGCGGACTTGGATCCGTCGTGCTCCTCGAAAAGCATGTTGTAGGTAGCTTTGCTGTTGAATGGCGGGTCGAGGTAGACGAGGTCGACGGTTTCATCCGGCACGTAGCGGCGCAGGATGTCGAGGTTGTCACCGTAGTAGAGTGTGTTCATGGGACCTCACAAGAAAGGAGCAGATAATGGAAAGAGCGGTTAAAAATCACGGGAAGCGCAAGATCATTTGTGAAATGGAAATCAGGTACGTGCCTGTCCCGCCTGAAGAGCTGCAAGTTTGGAGGAGAGGGATTTGCAGGATGTACGACGAATTGGATGAAATGATACAACGAGATAGGATGAAAAAAGAATTGTTGGAATTGCCACCAGAAACCTCACAGGGAACCACGGGCGATTAGGTTAATTGTACAGGGAAAATGGAAAGAGCAGCGCGAAACCTGGTCACCAAGAGACGAGGGTTTCGTGTAATATTTGTGCGTAATTGTGGAGTCTGGGTGGAGGCACTACAGTCGCAAAATAACCACCTAACCGGGTGGTTATTGGTTTAAAACCGGATCTCGCTACACTCAAGAATCTCCGTGGAGGCACAACAAAAACGCCTCCCGGCGGTTTTATTTGTATAATTAATAGCGAGCTGCGGGTATTCTGCTCATTAATTGGATTGTAAGTCTTGGAGTATTATCCAATTAATTGTATGATGATTGGACTTCAATAAAATCCAACCTCAGAGGAACAATGGCAAGAAACGAAACACCAAAATTGCGTAATGTTCGACGTAAGATCGCCGAGGAGATCTTTCACCTGGTATATTCCAAAGAGGATAAGAATTTTAAACAAGCAAAAATCGAAGCGATCGATCATTGGATGGCTGAAATGGGTTTCTTAGGTAATGAAACCCCTACTGAGCTAGCCAGGGAATGGCAGGAATTTACAAAACCTGAATAGTGTTTACGTTAAAAATGCTCCTGTCTCTTACAGACCCTCTCGTATTATGAACGCTTAATCAATTGAAAATAATGGGACTTAAAGATATAACATTGGTACAAATCCTCTCATTTTACGGAGGACAAATCTAACGAAACTGAGAGTTTAGCCTCCCACCAAAAGAAAACCGCCCTCTCGGCAGTTTTTGTTATATTTAGTTCTTGGCGTTACCTTTGCTACCTCGCTCCAACCTTACGGACTATTTCGAATTGAAAAGCGCTGCAGTCATTTCGGTTCAAACCGGTGCCGTTCTCAGGGATTTATCCTAACTATCCCCGCATACTCTTCAAGTTTGCCTTCATACGCATCACGACATCTGCGAATTTTAGATCCAGGATGCGATACACACTCACTTGCAGGACGAGGAATCCGCCAATGAACAAAACCAACGCCAACAGCCAATCAAGCGGAGCAACGAGTCCTTTTGATACGGCAAAATATATACCGACGATCGAGTAGATCAACATCACTTCCGCTGTGACCATGCCGGGTGTATAGGGCTTTTTTAAGCGACCAAGCTTAATACCCACGATATGGATGATCCCCTCAAAAATACCCAGTACCATCACAGTCAGGAACAGGAAGATAAGACCTGGAAACAGCAGCGGAAGCAGTGTAACTACAACGATGAAAACCGTTGGAGGCAGGTGCAGCAATCCTTCTGGCGCCTTGGTCATATCGACCTTCATGATGCCGCTCATAACCTTGAAGAAACCACCGGGGAACTTCGTTTCCTCCCACTCGTGCAGGGTGATCAACCCTAAAAAGCCAATTGTAAAACGCTGCAGCATAGAAAACGACTCCCAAAAGGCAACGAGGACGCCTAGCATGACCAGCGTATAAACGCTTAGAATGTAGAGATTGTACTTTATGAGATATTTCATTCCCCTTCTCCATTCTGGAATACAAGATTTTCCAATCTCTACCACCGTTCTCACCAGTTTGGCCGTGACCCTGCTGGAAAGATTCGCCTCTTCCCCTAATTGATACTTATAATCCTATTGAGAATTTCGGGTTATTCAACAGGGCTTTGATAAGATTATTATAAAACCCCTATCCAAACAAATGAATTGCCGCACGAAAATCGGACGTTAAAACCGCCCAATATTGATGGTTGACTTTAATTTCTAACGGCATATAGTCATTTGTAATGACAAGAATATCGGTTTTCTTTCTACTTGTTATCGGTCCGGTGATGGCCATCTGTTTAGCCATTCTGGGCGTAATGACGGTTCAGACCAACCTGCTCGGTTACTTTCTGATATTTCTTGGAATTCTTTATCCCTTAGGACTTTTTATCATTATTGTCAAACAGAAAAGGAAATACTGGATCGCACCACCAGCGGAGATAATTAAAAAAGAAGAAAGCGGAGATCGATCTTTCTGGGCGATCAGTTTTGGCATGATCGCGGCGTTTTATTTGCCCCCTCTGGAATTCCTGAATTTTGGTTTTAAATTTGAACACGCTCGATGGGTGCAGGTTCTCGGATTCTGTATTCTTTTACTTGGTGCGCTTCTTTTTGTGTGGGTACGCCGCGCGCTTGGGACATCCTACTCGGGGCACATCTCCACGGTCGATGAACAAACTTTAGTGCAACGTGGACCTTACCGGTTGATCCGGCACCCCGGTTATGCCGCCTATCTGTTGATCGCCATAGGAATTTCTGTAGGGTTCACAAGTTGGACAGGTTTGGTCTCCATCGTTTTACTGCTCATCCCCGGGTTAATCTACCGAATTAGTGTGGAGGAAAAGGTATTGATCTCTCACTTTGGGGAGCAGTACACGCGATACCAGCAAAGAACGAGACGTCTTCTTCCCTGGGTTTGGTAAAGAGGAGAAAAGTGAGAACTACCAGTCATGATGTGCTCGCTTGCCCGACCTGTCACGGTCGCTTTGAGCAATTGCCACCCGACTTAAATACCACTCAAACGGGAACCCTGCGATGCGCGGGGTGTCATCGTGAGTTCCCCATCACGAATGGAATTCCTCAATTTATTAAGCCCTCAAACCTTACAGGGTTAAATCGCAGGTTTTCAATCCTTTATGATTGGTTTTCGTTGGTTTACCCGCTGTACTCAAAGGTCATGTTCTTTTTGATGGGGTTGACCGAAGAAAAAGGGCGCCGCGAGATCACCGATCGGCTTGATCCGAAAGGTGGAAAGGTGTTAGAAGTATCCATTGGTCCGGGAAGCAATTTGCCATACATCTTCAGCAATCTGGATGTGTCTGAGGTATTCGGTTTGGATATCTCCCCGGGTCAGTTGAGGCGTTGCCAGCGATTGGTATTGAGGAAGGGCTGGAATGTTGAGCTGTTCCTGGGCAACGGTGAAAATCTGCCCTTTCAAAATAATGTCTTTGAATGCGTTTTGCACGTGGGAGGGATAAATTTTTTCAATGATAAAGAAACTGCGATCGCAGAAATGATCCGCGTGGCAAAGCCGGGCGCGCGGATTCTTATTGCCGATGAAACAGAAAAGGGAGCGAAAAATTACGAAATTACCCTGCCATTTTTCAAGAAGTCATTTTCGGGGAATAGAGCCAAGATTACTCCACCTATAGATCTTGTACCAAATGATATGATAGAAAAACGTGTAAAAAATATTTGGAACGATTGGTTCTACTGCATCGAATTTAGAAAGCCGTAGATCCTGTTAATCTTCATTTATAACCCAAAGCGTTTCTTTACCTTCATGTTCTGCTACAAACCATATCCTTCCAAGACCATCTACTGTGCCAAAACGACCGGCTTTTGGAGAGACCAACTCAGGTGTATCGTTCTTTATGCGGTAAATTCCCCCCTGCCAGCCCAGCCAGCCGGTCCCGGCATTATCAAAAATGGGGCCCCAGTGACGATCGTCGTACTCAGCCGCCTCCCCCACCTGGTTCCACTGCGCGTCCCGCAAATGGTACAACACGGAGCTTCCATAACAGCTGGCGCCTCCGCAAAGATCCAGCACCGGCCAAATTTCTTCATCAGGGTCGAGAGCCAATGATACAAAATACCCAAAACGCATATTCTCGACCGGGGTTGGCGGGGTTCCGAACTCCAGCCAATCCCCGGAAGCCGGATCAAAACGCCACAAATTACTGTCAATTCCC
>Ga0116153_10001530_pt1 | contig 21263 bp, 18 predicted proteins | sample AD_UKC028_MetaG_FD_89896 | JGI IMG/M metagenome (GOLD analysis project Ga0116153, IMG submission 89896) | Active sludge microbial communities of municipal wastewater-treating anaerobic digesters from USA - AD_UKC028_MetaG | ecosystem: Engineered > Bioreactor > Anaerobic > Digestate | place: USA...
AACGGCGGGCTCGACGCGGATGAACTTGCCGTCCGCCGTCTCCTCGCCGATGCTCAGCGGCCGGGTGATGACGATCTCGGGGACGTTCTCCTCCTGGTCGACGATGCCGCACTCCCTGAGGAACTCGCAGAAATTGATGGCCGAGCCGTCGTCGATGGGCACTTCCCGGTCAATCTTGATGGCCAGGTTGGTGATGCCGAAGGCGTGCAGGGCGGCCAGCAGGTGCTCGATGGTTCGCGCCTCCAGCTCGTCCTTCTTGAGGGAGGTGGCGTAGCCGGTGGTGTTCAGGTATTCGATGCGCGCCGGGATGTAGCCGCGCTGGGAGATGTTCTCGAAGCGGATGCCCTTGTTCGGCGGCAGCGGCTTGACCACCATGCCGGTCTTGCCGCCCGAATGCAGGCCGATGCCGTAGATGATGTTGCTCAGGGCCACCGTGCGCTGTTTGCGCAGGTGCCGCGGGTCGGCGGCCTCGAAATCGATGGTGGCCGTGCTCTCGCGCAGCAGGCGCTTCTTCTCGTCGCTGCCCGCCAGCTCGTCCTCCTGGTCGAGGATGATCTTCAGCCGGCGGTTCTCGTCGCGTACCTGGCGGAATTCCAGGGCGCGCTTGAGCACGAACATCACCTTGTCCAGGCTGAGCGGCTTCTCCAGGAAATCGTAGGCGCCGGCCTTGAGCGCCGAGACCGCGGCCGACACCGAGCCGTGGCCGGAGATCATGATGATGATCTGCAGCGGGTCGATCTCCAAGATGCGCTTGATGACCTCCAGGCCGTCCATGCCGGGCAGCCAGATGTCCAGGAAGATGGCGTCGGGACGGATGTTCTGGAACTTCTCGATCCCCTCCTGGCCGTCCTTGGCGAAGTAGACCTGGAACCCTTCGTCCTCCAGCACGGTGGCCAGGGAGACCTGTATATTCTTCTCATCATCCACAATGAGTATTTTCTTCATTTTCGGCCCCATTATAACTGAAAAGGAATTACAAATATAGGCCGAAAATGAGGCGATCCATCGTGACGCGTAATGCGTGACGCGTGACATGAAACAGCAATGGATGGAATACCAAAATCCCATGCGCCAAACCCAAGATCAATTCCAAGTCGCATGGCCTGAATAGCTGCCCTTCCAAGTTTCTTCTTTTCGCTTCGCTTATTGGGCCATTTGCGCTGATTCAGGATATCCCCCAGAGAGAACCAGTATCTCGTCACGCATTACGCCTTCCGTTTCATGATGGCTCGCTTGATTGCTGCTACTCGTCACGCGTCACGCGTTACGCGTCACGATAGTCCGAGTGTCCACTTGTGCTGAGCCTGCGAATGAGCTATACTCCGTTCTCATGAACCCATACCTGGTATTCTTCCTTTCCTGGCTGGTGCCGGGGCTCGGCCACCTGCTGCAAAAGCGCCGGCTCAAGGCCGCGGTATTCTTCCTCAGCATCGTCATCCTGCTGGCCCTGGGCATCCTGATGCAGGGCAAGTTCTACAACACCGCCGTCATGCACCCGCTGCTGCTCCTCGGCTTCGCCGCCGACCTGGGCAACGGCCTGCTCTATTTCCTGGTCAAGTTCCTGGGCCTCGCCTCCGGAACCATCGCCGCCCCGACCTTCCACTACGGCACCGCCTACATGGCCACGGCCGGGCTGCTCAACTACCTGATCGCCCTGAACGCCTTCGACGTCGCCAAGGGGAGAAAAGAGTGATCCTCAAGAGCCACATGATCTCCATGCTGGTCCTGGCCTTCTTCGTGGCGCTGGTGCTGGCCTTCGTGCGCCACAGCGAGCCGCGCCGGGTCGGGCGCTACGCCCTGAAGGTGTTCCTCACCATGGCCGGCGGCGTCGTGGCCTTCAGCTGGCTGATGCGCTTCCTCTGATCCCCGGCATGCACCGCCGGCGCCTGCGGGCCCTGGCCGCCACCCTGCTGGTCTATGCGGCCATCTTCGCCCTCTCGTCGCTCCCCTCCTCGCGGCTGCCCTCGGGAATACCCGACATCCTGCCGCACGCCGCCGAGTACGCGCTGCTGGCCTTCTTTCTCGTGCAGGTCTTCGCCGCGCCGCGCCGCCGGGCCGCCCAGGCGTTCACCCTGCTCCTGGCTGGGCTGCTGGGGCTGCTCGACGAGGCGCACCAGCTGCTGACGCCCGGGCGGGTGTTTTCCCTTCTCGACATCCTCTATGACGTGTTGGGCGCCATGATCGGCCTGGCGGTGTTTCTCATATTTTCGCCCAAAAATCCACCCGAACCATCGGACTCTCGTGACGCGTAACGCGTAACGCGTGACGTGTAACAGCCATGGGGAGAAAATCCCAAATCCCATACAATTTTCAGATTCCATTTTCCTAAACAATGGCGATTGGACGATCTTTAAACGACAATGATGGTTACAGCCTGAAGGGATTTGTTTTGGCTGCGAATACCGAGAGATCGATCCATTGCAGCTACTCGTCACGCGTCACGCGTTACGCGTCACGATAGCTTCTGGATTCTATGACCTGTATTTGAGCTTGTACTTGTCGATCAAATAGCGCAAGGAGCGGTAGTTCAGCTTCAGGCGCTGGGCCGTGCGCTTGACGCTGCCGCCGCTCTGCTCCAGGGCGCGCACGATGATGCGCTTGCTCAGGTCGTCGAGGTAGGCGTTGAAGTCGAAGGCCTCGGCCTCGAGCAGGGCCGACCAGTCCTCGCCGGGCGCCGGAGCGGCGTCGAGGTTGTAGATGACCTCGGAGGGCAGCGAGGAAGTGCTGAATACCGGCCCCTTCTCCAGGGCCACGCCGCGCTCGATGAAGTTCTCCAGCTCACGCACGTTTCCCGGCCAGCGGTAGGCGGTGAAGCAGTCGACGACCGGCTTCTCGAAGCCGGTGATGTTCTTGGCGAACTTCTGGTTGTAGCGCTGCAGGAAGTGCTGCATGAGGATGGGAATGTCGTCCTTGCGCTCGCGCAGCGGCGGCACCTTGATGGAGATGACGTTCAGGCGGTAGTAGAGGTCGGAGCGAAAGTCGCCCTTCTCGATGCTCTCCATCAGGTCGCGGTTGGTGGCGGCGATGATGCGCACGTCGACGGCGATCTCGCGGTTGTCGCCCACGCGGCGCACGGCCTTCTCCTGGATGGCGCGCAGCAGCTTGACCTGCATTTTCTGCGACATTTCGGAGATCTCGTCCAGGAAGAGCGTTCCCTGGCGCGCCGCCTCGAACAGCCCCTCCTTCTCCTGGTAGGCATCGGTGAACGCCCCCTTCTTGTGGCCGAACAGCTCGCTTTCCAGCAGGTTCTCGGGCAGGGCGCCGCAGTTGATGGAGACGAAGCGCTGGCCGGCGCGCTGGCTCTGGGCGTGGATGGCGCGGGCGATGAGCTCCTTGCCGGTGCCGCTCTCGCCGGCGATCAGCACGGTGGAGTCGGTCTGGGCCACGGTGCGGATCAATTCGTAGATCTTGGTCATCTGCGGATCGGCGCCGACGATGTCCTCGAACTTCTCGCGCTCGGAGAGCTTCTGGCGCAGCTCGACGTTCTCCTGCTCGATGCTCTTCTTGTGCAGCGACTTGGCGATGATGATCTTCAGCTCCTCCAGGTTGAAGGGCTTGGTGACGTAGTCTTCGGCGCCGAGCTTCATGGCCTCGATGGCGTCGTGGGTGGCGGCGTAGGCGGTGATCATGATCACCGGCAGCTCCGGGTCATGGGTCTTGATCTTCTTGAGCAGCTCGATGCCGTTGAGGTCGGGCATGCGGATGTCGGAAATGACCAGGTCGTAGGAGCGCCCCTTGAGCTTGCGCAGGGCGTCGCTGCCGCTGTGGGCCTCCTCCACCTGGTAGCCGTCCTTGCCCAGCACGAACGACAGCATGCTGCGCACGCTCTGGTCGTCGTCGACCACCAGCACGTTCACCGCTTTTTGAAGCATATCTGCACCTCGGTCCCCTGGTTCTTTTCGGAGCGGATGGCAATGGCGAAGCCATGCTCGTCGACGATGCGCTTGACGATGTTCATCCCCAGGCCGATGCCGAAGGCGAAACGGGAGTAGAAGGGGATGAAGATCTTCTCCTGCTCCTCCTTGTCCATGCCGACGCCGAAGTCGCGGATGGCCAGGCAGGGCGCCCCGTCCTCGGGAAAGATGGCGATCTCGATGCGCCCCTTCTCCTGCTGCGCCTTGACGGCGTTGTTCAGCAGGTTCCACACCAGTTGCTTGATCATGCGCGCGTCGGCATGCACGAGGTTCCCCGGCTCGTACTTGCGGACGAAGCGCACCTCGCCCAGGTTGCGCGCCAGCATGGCCGTCACCTCGTCGACCACCGCCGCCAGGTCGAACTCGGTCCGCTCCAGGGGCACCGGCCGCGAGAAATTGAGGAACTCCTCGATGAAGGCCGACAGGCGGTCGGACTCCTTGACGATGATGTCCATCAGGCTGCGCAGCCGCGGCTCCAGCGCCAGCTCGCGGCGCAGGAACTGCACCGAGCCCGAGATCGAGGCCAGGGGATTGCGGATCTCGTGGGCCAGGCCGGCGGCCATCTCGCCGATCAGCGCCAGGTGCTCCTTCTCCCTGAGCCGGCTCTCGATCTCCTTGATGGCGCTCAGGTCGGTGATCAGGAAGACCAGCAGCCGCTCGAAGCGCGACACCTTGTCGATGGCCGACAGGGTGATGCCCAGCGAATAGCCGCGCAGGCTCTTTTCGAAGTAATGGGAGTTGTTGCTCTCCCAGATGCGGCGCATGGCGGGCAGCTCGTCGCGCAGCAGCAGCAGGTCGAACAGGTTCGTCCCCAATTTCAGGTTCAGGAAACGGGCGGCCTTGGGGTTGTAGGAGACGACCCGCCCCTGCACGTCGGCGGTGACGAAGCCGTTCTCCATCTTCTCCATCACCGAGTTGTTGAGCAGGATCATGTCCTGCAGGTTCTCCTGGACGTCGCGCAGCTGCTCGCCGGCGCGGCGGATGCGCTCGAAGTAGTAGGAGGCGATGAGGCTGACGCTGGAGAAGGCGATGAAGCCCATCATCAGGTTGTAGATGAACGTTCCCAGCGGCACCTCCCCCACCACGAAGCCGGGGTAATAGGGGATGATGCCCAGGTAGAGCAGGTCGGCCAGCGCCCCGAAGGCGATGAACGACACGGTGGCCACGGCCAGCGTCCCGCTCCGCGTCAGGAAGAGCGAGGAGACGATGATGGGCAGGATGTAGAGGAAATAGAAGGGGCTGACGATGCCGCCGGAGAAGTACACCAGCAGCGTGACCAGCAGGATGTCAAAGGCCAGCTCGATGAGGATGAGGGTGCGGACCGGCAGCCAGCGCGCCAGCGGCAGGAAGAGGATGCTGACGAAGATGGCCGCCAGCAGGGCGGCCAGGACGGCCAGCAGCGACGACGACGCCTGGAAAAAAAGCAGGATGATGGCCGTGACCAGGCACAACGCCGCCAGGATGGCGATGCGGATGGAGTGCAGGAAGGCCAGCCGCTTATGAAGCTTGCGTTCCTCGACGGCGATCAACTTGCCCGGCTCAGCCTATCTTGCCCACGATGTCGAAGAGCGGCAGGTACATGGCGATGACCACGGTGCCGACGAGGCCGCCCAGGATCACGATCATCAGCGGTTCCATCAGCGAGGTGATGGCGGAGACGGCCTGGTCGCACTCCTCGTCGTAGAAGTCGGCCACTTTGCCGAGCATGGTGGAGAGGGAGCCGGTCTGCTCGCCGACGGCGACCATCTGCGTGACCATGTAGGGGAAGCGCTTGGTCTCCTCCCACGATTCCCACAGCGGCTTGCCTTCCTGGACCAGGGCGCGGCTCTTGAGCACGGCGTCCTCGATGACGGCGTTGCCCGAGGTCTTGGCGGTGATGGTCAGGCTCTCGATGATCTCCACGCCCGAGGTCAGCAGCGTGGCCAGGGTGCGGGTGACGCGGGCGACGGCCAGCTTGGTCAGGACGTCGCCGAAGACCCAGATCTTCAGCTTGATGTTGTCGATGACGCGGCGGCCCTTGAAGGTGCGGTAATAGGAACGGAAGGCGAAGACGATGCCGACGATGGCCAGCATGATCCACAGCATGTTGCTGATGAAGAACTGGCTGGCGTTGGTCACGATCTGGGTCAGCACCGGCAGCTCGGCGCCCATCTGCGTGAACATGCCCTGGAACACCGGCACCACCTTCCACAGCAGGACGCCGGTCAGGACCAGGGCGATGGTGACGACCACCACCGGATAGGTCATGGCCGTCTTGACGCGGCCGATCAGCTTGCTCTGGCCCTCGATGTAGGCGGAGAGGCGCAGCAGGATGGTGTCCAGGTTGCCCGAGGCCTCGCCGGCCTGGATCATGCTGGTGTACAGGTCGTTGAACACCTTGGGGTGCTTGCGCATGGCGTTGGAGAGGTTGGCGCCCGCCTCCACGTCCTTGCGCACCTCGGTCAGCACGGACTGGAAGTACTTGTCCTTCTGCTGCTGGCCCAGGATGCCGATGGCCTGGGTGATGGGCAACCCGGCGTTGAACATGACGGAGAGCTGGCGGTTGAAGACGGCCAGCGTCTTCAGCGACACGCTCTTGCGCCCGCCGATGAAGGGGATGGCGAATTTGAGCCGCTTGCGCTCGATGCTCAGCACCTGGATCTGCTCTTTTTCCAGGGCCGTGATCACATCGTTGGCGTTGCGCCCCGTGCGCTCGCCCTCGACGACGGTGCCGACCTTGTTCTTGCCACGGTACTTGAAGATGGCCATGTGTTCCCCCCTGGTTTAATGAGCCTTGCCGGCGGCGGCGTTGGCCGGCGCGGAGGCGTGGGCGGTCTTGAACTGGCTGCTGAGCCCGCTGGGACCGCGGTTGATCAGCTCCTGCAGCTCCTCCTGGTTGTGCGACACGCTCATCGCCAGCTCCAGCGAAATGTCGCGCTTGAAGTACAGGCTGGCCAGGGACTGGTTGAAGGTGATCATGCCGTACTTCTCCTGGCCCATCTGCATGGAGGAATAGATCTGGTGGATCTTGTTGTCGCGGATGAGGTGGCGGATGGCCGGCGAGGGCACCAGGATCTCCACGGCCAGGCAGCGGCCGCGGCCGTCGGCCTTGGGCAGCAGCGCCTGGGTGATGATGCCCTCCAGGTTCATGGAGAGCTGCGTGCGCACCTGGTCCTGCTGGTGGGGCGGGAAGACGTCGATGATGCGGTTGATGGTCTGCGCCGCCGAGTTGGTGTGCAGGGTGGCGAAGGTCAGGTGGCCGGTCTCGGCGATGGTGATGGCCGCCTGGATGGTCTCCAGGTCGCGCATCTCGCCGATAAGCACGACGTCGGGGTCCTCGCGCAGCACCGAGCGCAGCGCCAGCGGAAAGCTCTTGGTGTCGGCGTGCAGCTCACGCTGGTTGACCATGGCCTTGCGGTGCGAGTGCAGGTACTCGATGGGGTCCTCGATGGTGATGATGTGCAGCGGCTGCTCCTTATTGACCTTGTCGATCATCGAGGCCAGGGTGGTGGTCTTGCCCGAGCCGGTGGGGCCGGTGACCAGGATCAGGCCGCGGGCCTTGTTGGTCATGGTGGGCACGATCGCCGGCAGGCCCAGCTTCTCGAAGGACCAGATCTCGTAGGGGATGCGGCGGAAAGCGCCGGCGACGGCGCCGCGCTGCATGAAGACGTTGGCGCGGAAGCGGGCCAGGCCCTTGATGCCGAAGGAGAAGTCGAGCTCCCAGTTCTCCTCGAACTTGTACTTCTGGTTGTCGTTGAGGATGCTGTAGATCATCTGCTTGGTCTCGGCCGGCGACAGCGAGGGGTGCTCGATGCGCTTCAGCAGCCCGTGGACGCGGATGAGCGGCGGCGAGTTGGTGGTGATGTGCAGGTCGGTCCCCCCCTCGTCGACCATGATCTTCAGCAGTTGCGGCAGCGGCAGCGCCATGTCTCTCTCCTTACACCTTCGAGGTCTCCCTCAGCACTTCCTCGATGGACGTGATGCCCTGCTTGATCTTCTCCAGTCCGCTCTGGCGCAGCGTGAGCATGCCCTTCTCCTTGGCCTTCTGGCGCAGTTCGGACGTGGAGGCGCCGATCATCACCATCTCGCGCAGTTCCTCGTCGAGCTCCATGACCTCGAAGAGGCCGACGCGCCCCTTGTAGCCGGTGTTGTTGCACTTGTCGCAGCCCTTGGGCTCGAAGATCTGCACGGCCTTGGCCTCCTCGGGGGTGAAGCCGATCTCGATCAGGGTCTGGGCCGGGATCTTGGCCACGCTCTTGCAGTTGTTGCACAGGCGGCGGATCAGGCGCTGGGCCTGGACCAGGCGCAGCGAGGTGGCCACCAGGAACGGCTCGATGCCCATGTTGATCAGGCGGGCGATGGTCGACGGCGCGTCGTTGGTGTGCAGCGTCGACAGCACCAGGTGGCCGGTCAGGGCCGCCTTGATGGCGATGTCGGCGGTCTCGAAGTCGCGGATCTCCCCCACCAGGATGATGTTCGGGTCCTGGCGCATGAAGGTGCGCAGGGCGGCCGGGAAGGTCAGGCCGATCTGCTCCTTGATGTTCACCTGGTTGAGGCCGAAGATGTTGAACTCCACGGGGTTTTCCGCGGTCAGGATGTTCACCTCGTCGTCGTTCAGCTTGGCCACGGCCGAGTACAGGGTGTTGGTCTTGCCCGAGCCGGTGGGGCCGGTGACCAGGATGATGCCCCAGGGCTCCTTGATGTTGCGCTCGAACTTCTGCAGCGACAGCGGCTCGAAGCCCAGCTGCGTCAGGTCGAGCTTGAGCTGGTCCTTGTCCAGGATGCGGATGACGATCTTCTCGCCGTGGATGGTGGGCAGCGAGGAGACGCGCATGTCCACCACCTTCTTGGCGGTGTTGGTGTCGATCTTGGTCTTGATGCGCCCGTCCTGGGGCAGGCGCTTCTCGGCGATGTCCATGCCGGAGACGATCTTCAGCCGCGACGTGACCTTGTTCTTGAGGTTCATCGGCGGCTTCATGTACTCGTGCAGCACGCCGTCGATGCGCAGGCGCACGCGGAACTCCTTCTCGTAGGGCTCGAAGTGGATGTCCGACGCGCCCTTGATGATGGCGTCGTTGAAGATCAGGTTGACCAGCTTGATGGCCGGGGCGTCCTCGTCGATGTCGCCATCGGACATCAGGTCGTCTTCCTTGGTCTCCATGACCTCGACGTTGGAATCCTCGCTCAGCTCGATCTCGTCGAGGAATTTCTGGGCCTCGATGCCCGTGGAGGAGCCGTAATACTTGTCGATGGCCTCCAGGATCGAGCTTTCGGGGGCGATGACCGCCTGGATGCGCAGGTTGGTGGAGAAGCGGATCTCCTCCTGGACGAACAGGTTGGAGGGGTCGGCCATGGCCAGGGTCAGGTTGGAGCCGATGCGGTGGATGGGGATGACCACGTGCTTGCGGGCGATGTCGGGCTTGATCAGCTCGATCACCTTATCGTCGATCTCGAACTTGGACAGGTTGATCGAGGGGTAGCCGAACTGCTTGCTCAGCACCTGGGCGATATCCTCCTCGGTGACGTGGCCGAGGCGGATGAGGATGCTGCCCAGCTTGCCCGGCTCCTTTTTCTGCACTTCCAGGGCGTGCTGCAGCTTTTCCTCGGTGATCTTCCTTTCCTTAAGAAGAAAATCTCCTAGTCGCATAGCCATTGCTTATATTGTAGAGGATGAAAAACGAATTGTCAATTTTTTCATCGCAGCGCGTAAAATCCCGAAAAGCCGAGATTTTTGAGCTGCCCGTGCGAGTCGAACGCCAGGGCCAGGTCGATCAGGAACTTGCCCAGGTTGAAGCCGGCTCCCAGCCCGTACAGGGCGCCGGAGCGCCGCCCCACGAAATAGGCGGCGGCCAGGTCGCTGTGCATCCCGGCGCGCAGGAGCAGCTTGTTGCGGAAGAGCCCCTTCTCCACCCCCAGGGCGAAGGGCTGCGCCTCGCCGCCGCCGGGGACCAGCTCGGCCTTGGCCAGGTCGATGTCCAGGCAGACGGCCAGCGCCGCGTCGGGGCGGAAGGCCAGGCCGGCGACATAGCGCCGGGCCAGGCGCAGTTCGGCCGCGCCGGCGGCGATGACCGGCTCACCTGCGTTTTTGACCACCAGGCCGGCGCGGAAATGCGGCCCCAGGTCGACGGCGGCGCCCAGGTCGAAGGTGAACTTGGAGAATTTCTCCTCGAGTCCCGTCCAGGCGGAGCGGAGCAGGTCGCCGGCGTCCGCGCGGGGGGAGAGCCAGCCGCCGCCCAGGCCGGCGTCGAGCAGACGCCGCTTGCCCCGCAGGTAGTGCAGCGTGGCGCCCACGTTCGTCCCCTGCCCCAGCGGGAACCCGAAGGCCAGGGCATAGTCGGTGTACTGCAGGCCGGTGAGGCGCACGCGCAGGGCGGCGATGTCGGCGTCGGTCACAGCGGAGGCCGGCTGGTCGAGGAAGGCGCTCGTCTCGCCCGCCAAGGGGCTGACGACGGCCGCGTCCACGGAGGAGATGGACACGGCATAGCCCTTGCCGGCGTAGCCGGGTCCGTGGGCGCGGAAGCCGTAGACCGGGACGCCGGCGTCGTAGGCGCTGCGCAGCGCCTGCAGCGCCGCCTCGCGGTCGGCCGCGCCCAGGGACTGGAAGTGCTCCAGGTCGAAGGCGCGCGCCGCGGCCAGGGCGCCGCTGACGCCGCGGAAGTCGAGCTCGCTGCGGCCGTACTGGTAGCCAGCCAGGGGCTCCCCCTGCCAGCCCAGCAGCGCCGGGTTGAGGAACAGGGCGTTGACGTCGTAGTTGAAGGCCAGCGACGAATAGCCGAGCGCCAGCGCGCGGGCGCCGTGGAAGAAGGGAAAGACCGGGAAAAGGGGCAGCGTCAGCCCCAGCGCAGCGGCGATGAGAATGGTTTTTTTCAGCATCGGCTTTTACTATAACGAAATAACAAAAATTGTCAACCGCAAGGGCCTTTCCGGCTGGTGATAGTGCAGATCTGTTAAAAATAGTCGTGACGCGTAACGCGTGACGCGTGACGAGTAAAAACACTAACTCAATAGCTTCTTCACTTTTCCCTTTTTACTTCTACCTATTGCCTTTTCCTGCCGTACGCCGTCTGCCGTACGCCGTAAGCCGATTCGACATTCTCTTCACTTTTACCTTTTGCCTTTTTACTTTTGCCTTTTTCCTTTTCCTGCCGTCCGCCGTCTGCCGTACGCCGTGAGCCGGTTCGACGTCCTCTTCACTTTTTCCTTTTTACTTTTACCTTTTGCCTTTTGAGCGCTTTTTCTCACTCTGTCTCTCTACCCCTTTACCACTCTGCTACTTTTTCCTTATGTCTTTCCTTCCGCCGGCTGCGGCGGTATTGACAGGCGTACGCGATTTTGTTACATTGGCCCCTGAAAGGGGTCTATAGCTCAACGGCTAGAGCTGCCGGCTCATAACCGGCTGGTTCCAGGTTCGAATCCTGGTAGGCCCAGTAATAGCGTCCGGATAAGGAGCTTGCTTGAAAGAAGGACTCGACATTTTGTACACGCTGCAGCTGAAGGACGACCAACTCAGGGAGATCGAAGCCGTCATCCAGGAGATCCCCCTCAAGATCAAGGAGCTCGAGAACGAGCGCGACTCGCGCTCCGACATGATCGAGAAGGCCAAGAAGAAGCTGCAGAACAACAGCGAGGAGCGCAAGAAGCTGGAGCGGGAGATCGTCGCCATCCGCGACAAGATCGGCAAGTACAAGGAACAGATGAAGAAGGTGACCACCAACAAGGAGTTCCAGGGCTTCAGCAGCGAGATCAAGTTCGAGGAGGCCAACATCGTCGGCGTCGAGGAGAAGATCATCGAGAAGATGATCGAGTCCGACGAGATCATGAACGGCATCCGCGACGCCGAGAACGAGTTCAGGAAGATCGCCGACGCCTACAACCAGCAGATCAAGGACATGCTCGCCAACCTCGACTACCACAAGAACAAGCTGGCCGAGGAGGCGCGCAACAAGAAGGATCTGCGCGCCAAGGCCGATCCCAAGCTGCTCAAGGTCTACGACAACCTCTTCGTCAAGAAGGCCGGCAAGGTCGTCTCCTGCGTGCAGACCGACTTCTGCGGCGTGTGCAACATCAAGATCCGCCCCCAGATCCTGAGCGAGCTGGTCCTCTCCGACGACCTGATGATCTGCGAGAGCTGCGGGCGCATCCTGTTCAAGAAGATCGCCGCCGAGGCGGAAGCCTGATCCCGCCGCCGCGGCCTCCCCGCGCATGAACGAGCGAGAACGGACCGAGCTCCGCGAGACGGCCCGGCGCATGCGCCGGCATATCGTGGGCATGATCGGCCGCGCCGCATCCGGCCATCCCGGCGGCTCGCTTTCGGCGGTGGAGATCGTCGCCTATTTGTACTTCCGCGAGATGCGCCTCGATCCCGCCGATCCCGCCCTCCCCGACCGCGATCGATTCGTCCTCTCCAAGGGACACGCCGCCCCGGTGCTCTACGCCGCCCTGGCCGAGCGCGGCTTCTTCCCCGTTTCCGAGCTGGACGGCCTGCGCCAGGCCTCCTCCTGCCTGCAGGGCCATCCCCACCGCCTGGACACCCCCGGCGTGGAGGCCTCGACCGGATCGCTGGGGCAGGGGCTCTCCATGGCCTGCGGCATGGCCCTGGGCCTGCGCCTGGCGGGCAGCCCGGCCCGCGTCTTCGCCCTCATCGGCGACGGCGAATCGCAGGAAGGGCAGATCTGGGAGGCGGCCATGACCGCCGGCTTCCGCCGACTGTCCAACCTCTGCGTGTTCCTGGACTACAACGACCTGCAGATCGACGGCCGCGTCAGCGCCATCAAGGACATCGCCCCGCTGCGCGACAAGTGGCAGGCCTTCCGCTGGCGGGTCGAGGAAATCGACGGCCACGACTTCGAGCAGATCGCCGCCGCCCTGGCCGCCTTCGCCGGCGAGCGTGAACGCCCCACGCTGGTGGTCGCCCGCACCGTCAAGGGCAAGGGAGTGTCGTTCATGGAGAACAACGTCGCCTTCCACGGCCAGGCGCCCAGCGCCCAGGAGCTGGAGCAGGCGCTGCGGGAGCTCGGCGATGGCCGTTGAGAGCCTGCGCAACGCCTACGGCCAGGCCCTGCTGCGCCTGGGGCGCGAGAACCCCGACCTGGTCGTGCTCGACGCCGACCTGGCCAAGTCCACCCAGACCCAGGTCTTCGCCAGGGAGTTCCCCGGCCGCTTCATCGACATGGGGCTCGCCGAGCAGGACATGGTGTCCACGGCGGCCGGCATCGCCCTCACCGGCAAGACGGTGTTCGCCAGCTCCTTCTGCGCCTTCCTGATCGGCCGCGCCTTCGACCAGGTGCGCCAGTCGGTGTGCTACAACCGCGCCAACGTCAAGCTGGTCGGGACCCACGCCGGCCTGGGCGTCGGCGAGGACGGCGCCACCCACCAGGCGCTGGAGGACGTGGCCCTGGCCCGCACCCTGCCCGGGCTGACGGTCATCGTCCCGGCCGACGCCGTCGAGACGGCCCGCGCCGTCGAGTACGCCGCCGCCACCCCCGGCCCGTTCTTCATCCGCCTGACCCGCGGCAACCTGCCGACCTACCTCCCCGCCGGCCACCGCTTCGAGCCCGGCCGCGCGCCGCTGCTGCGCGAGGGCGGCGACGTGGCGCTGGTGGCCATGGGGGCCATGGTCGAAAAGGCCATGCAGGCGGCCGAGATCCTGGCCGGGCGCGGCGTGGCCGCGGCGGTCCTCGACTTCTCCAGCCTGCAGCCGCTGGACGGCGAATCGCTGCTGCGCTGGGCGCGGCGGACCGGCCGCGTGCTCACCGTCGAGGACCACTCGGTCCGCGGCGGCCTGGGCGGCGCCTGCGCCGAGTTCCTGGCCCAGCACCACCCGGTGAGGATGACGCTGATGGGCATGGACGGCCAGTTCGGCCGCTCGGGCAAGCCCGAGGACCTTTACGCCTGCTTCCGCCTGACCGCGGCCGACGTCGCCGACGCCGCGCAGCGCCTGCTCGAGCGTCCGTGATCCAGTTCTTCCATGTCTACAAGCAGTATTTCCGCAGCAATGAGGCCCTGAGCGACATCAACCTCAGCATCGAGCGCGGCGAATTCATCTTCCTCACCGGCGCCTCGGGAGCCGGCAAGTCGACCCTGCTCAAGCTGATCTACAAGGAGGAGGAGCCCACCAAGGGCCAGATCCTCATCGACTCGGTCAACAGCACCCTCATCCCCCCCGGGCGGCTCCACAAGCTGCGGCGGCAGATCGGCATCGTCTTCCAGGACTTCAAGCTGCTGATGAACCGCAGCGTGCAGGAGAACGTGGCCGTGCCGCTGCTGGTGCGCGGCGAGCGGCGGGCGGCGGTCGAGAACAAGGTCAACAGCACCCTGGCCCTGGTGGGCCTGAGCCACCGCAAGCGCTACCTGACGTCGCACATCTCCGGCGGCGAGCAGCAGCGCGTGGCCATCGCCCGCGCCGTCATCGGCAACCCCAAGATCCTCATCGCCGACGAGCCGACCGGCAACCTGGACACCGAGCTGTCCATCGAGATCATCCGCATCTTCGAGAAGATCAACGCCAGCGGCATCACCGTCATCATCGCCACCCACGACCTCAACCTGATCAACCTCTTCCCCAAGCGCATCATCAAGCTGGACAAGGGGCAGCTGGTCCTGGACCGCCCCGGCGAGGCGGGCTGACCATGCGCTTCCTGCGCCGGGCGCTGCAGCAGTCGCTGGCCAACATCCTGCGCAACAAGTCGGTCAATTTCCTCTGCCTGGGCATCATCGCCTTCACCCTGCTGGTGCCGGGGATCTTCGGCTTCGTCTCCTACCACCTGGACCGCTACATCGGCCGCCTGAGCGAGAACATCGAGGCCATCTTCTACCTGCGCGAGGGCGTCGACGAGGCCGGCGTCGAGGCGCTGCTGCGCCGCGTCCAGGGCAGCCTGCTGGTGCGCGAGACGGGCTTCACCTCCCGCGAGCGGGCGCGCGCCGGCTTCGCCCGCGAGTTCCCCGAGCTGGAGTACATCCTGGCCGAGTTCCCCGAGTCGCCGTTCCCGGCCTCGGTGCACGCCCGCTTCCGCCCCGACGCCGGCGGCATCGTGGCCATCGAGTCCTTCATCCAGGACATCCGCCGCAGCCCGCTGGTCGAGAGCGTGCAGCTGAACATGGACTGGGCGCGCAAGATCGCCACCATCAAGCGCGTCGCCGCCTTCGCCGGGATGTTCCTGAGCGCCATCCTGCTCGTCGTGTCGGCCTTCATCATCTTCAACGTGGTCAAGCTCAACATCTTCTATCGCCGCGAGGAGATCACCATCCTGCGCCTGGTCGGCGCCACCGGCGCCTACATCAAGGTGCCCTTCCTGCTCGAGGGGCTGATCCTCGGCTCGTTGGGCGGGCTGCTGGCCTGCGGGCTGCTGCTGCTCGCCGTGCGCGCCTTCCCCCTCTATGCCCCCGCGATCCACCAGGTGCTGCGGCAGATGATTGATTTCCGCGTGCTGCCGCCGCGCCTCTTCCGCGAGCTGATCGCCACCGGCGCCGGCATCGGACTGGTCGCCTCGTTCGTGTCGCTGCGCCGCTTCATCAAGCACACGCCTGGATGACAACAAGCCATCGTGACGCGTAACGCGTGACGCGTGACAAGTAACAGCATTTGAACGAACCTTCGGCACGCATGACCAAAACCAGTCCTGGGATTTGAAGTTGCATATCCCGAGCACCAAACCCCAGGCAATTTCGAGCTTTCAAGCTCCGAAGACCAGGCAAATTCAATCAAGCAATGAGTTTTTCTTTTTACTTCCAAGTGCCATTGTGATGGTTATTGGAATCTCGGTGCTTGGTGATTATGTGGCATTTGTGCTTTGCTTTTTCCTGTTAGCGCTTGCTACTCGTCACGCGTCACGCGTTACGCGTCACGATAGCTCGATAGGCTCTATATCAGCGAGTCCTTGAGCGCCTGCTCCAGGCGCCGCAAGCCGTCCTGCATCACCTCCGCCGACCCGACGCCGGCCATGCGGAAGTGGCGCGGCATCTGGAAGAAGCGCCCCTCGGTTACGACCATGCGGTATTTCTCGTAGAGGACGGAATAGAATTTCTTGACGTCCACCGTTCCCTTCAGCTCGGGGAAGAACAGGATCCCGTTCCGGGGGATGTAGCAGGAGAGGAACTCGGTGCGGTTCAGGTAGGCGTTGATGATCTCGCGGTTGGCGCGCACGCGCCGGCGCACGCGCTCCTCCAGCTCGGCCAGCGCCGGGCTCTCCAGCAGCAGCCGGGACAGGTGCAGCGGGGCGAAGGGGATCTCGGGCGTCAGGTAGTCGGAGAACAGGCGTGCCCTCTCCACCACGGCCGCCGGGGCGAAGGCCCAGCCGCAGCGCAGCGGGCCCAGGCCGTAGAATTTGGTGAGCGAGCCGGTGACGATGAACTCGGGGTAGTCGACGAACAGCGAGCGCTCGCGGTAAAAGCGGCCGTAGACCTCGTCGATGAACACGTGAATGCCGCGCTCGCGGTTGAGCCCGCGCAGGTACTGCAGGACCTCGGGCGCGATCTGGCTGCCGGAGGGGTTGTGCGAGTCGCTGAGGACGATCATGCGCGTCTTCTCGCCGACCATCTCGGCGATGGCCGGCACGGAGAGCGAGAAGTCGAGCGGGTCGCGCTTGACGAAGCGCACGCGCGCGCCCAGGTAGGCCGGCACCTTGAACATGGGCTCGTAGGCCGGGAACTCGACGAGCACCTCGTCGCCGCGGCGCAGCAGGGCCCCCCAGACCAGGAAGTTGGCCAGGCTGGTGCCCAGCGAGAGGAGGATGTTCTCCTCCGGCACCTGCTCGCGGCGGCTCAGGGTCTGGAGCAGGGCACGGCTGCCGACAACGGCGTCGCCGGCATCGGCGAACAGGCGGACGGAGCCGCGGTCGAAGGGCAGCTCGCTCTCCTCCAGCAGGAACTCCATGTTGGAGGAGGAGAAATTGACCTGCACGTCGGCGGGATAGGTCTTGACGGTGCGCAGGTGGTCGATCCTCAGGTGACGCGGCATGATTCCCCTCCCTTCACTCCGCGACCAGGCGCACGCCGCGCCCCTCCAGGACGAGGCGCAGGTTGCGGGCGCGGTCGGTCTTGGTGACGATGTCGACGGCCGGCAGGCGCACCTCACGCTCCAGGAATTCGCTGACGGCGTAGGCGTAGCGCCCGGAGCGCTCGGCCTCGGCGGCCAGCGCGCCCGGCACGCCCTCCTCGACGAACAGCCGGCAGCGGTAGCGCTCCAGCAGGTCGCGGCGGATCTGTTCCAGCTGCTGGGCGGCGATCCGCGCCAGGTGCTCGGCGGTCAGCGGCGTGAACTGGACGATCTCGTCGACCCAGTCCAGCACGTTCATGATCTTGGGCGGCACCACCACCTGCCCCGACGCCGGATCGACCTTGACGAAGCCGATGGCGGTTCCCTTGCGCGCCTCGCCGATGCCGGTCAGGCTGAGGATGAACAGGATGGAGGCCAGCGAGTGGCGCTTGCCCAGGTCGTCGATGACCTCGCCGCGGGTCAGGACCTTGCCCAGGGCGTCGAGCACGGCGGCATGGGCCTCCTCGACGTTCTCGAAGAGCACCACCGAGAAGGGATGGTTCTCCGCCTCGCGCGCCAGGGCGCCGCCGCCGCCCTCGCCGTCGCCGTGCAGCAGCCGGCGGGCGTCGTCGGCCTTGCGGAAGCCGGCCAGGTCGATGACGCGCAGCTTGTCGGGGCCGCCGAACAGGTAGGCGGCGATCTGGGCGGCGACGAAGCTCTTGCCCACGCCGGTCGGCCCCAGGAAGAGCAGGATGCCCTCGGGGCGCTGGGCATTCACCCGCGTCTCCAGCCGCGCCAGCTTGACGATGCGCGCGATCTCCTCCAGGGCGGCGGCCTGGTTCACGGCGGCGGAGCGCAGGAACGCGAACATGCCGCGGGCCTGCTCCTGCGGATCGAGGCGCACGATTTCGATGGGCAGCTTGGAGAAGGCGCTGATGCTCTGGTAGAGGTGATCCCGCTCCAGGACCTTGGCCTTCTTCAGCGCCGCCTTGGAGCCGGAGATGTCCAGGAGCTCGATGGCCTTGTCGGGGAAGGCGCGGGTGGGGATGAAGCGCTGGGCCAGGGCATAGATGTCCGCGAACAGGGCGTCGGGCACGCGCAGGCCGTAGTAGGCCTCGAAGTGGCCCTTCACCCCGCGCAGGATGTTCAGCATCTCGTCCTTCTCCGGCTCGCTGAGCAGGATGGCCGAGAAGTGGGCCGCCAGCACCTCGTCGCTCTTGATGTACTTGTAGAAGTCCTCGGGGGTGGCGGCGGCGATCACCTGCAGGTCGCGCTCGGCGACGTGGGCCTTCAGCAGGCTTCCCATCTGGCCGTTGCGCCCCAGCGGGCCGTCCAGCGCCCGGCCGGGCACCTCGTCCAGGAAGAGGATCACCCGGTCGCCGCAGCGGCGCAGCTCGGCGAGGAGCCGCTCCAGGTCCTGGGCCGGCCCGTCGGCCGGGCCGCGGGCCAGGAAGAAGGCGGCCAGCGACAGCTCGAGGATGGCCTTGCCGCGCAGGGTATCCGGCACCTGGCCGCGGTTGATGCGGTCGGCCAGCTCGGTGACCAGGGCGGTCTTGCCCACCCCCGGCTTGCCCACCAGGATGATGTTCTTCTTCAGCTTGCGCTGCAGCGTCTCCAGCAGCGCCTCCAGCTCCCGCTCGCGGCCGATGAAGGGCATGCGCTCGGGGCCGCGCGCCGCGTCGCTCAGGTGGCAGATAAAGGGATGGAACTCGGTGGAGATGTTCAGCTGCTCCAGGCTCGGGCTCATCGCCGGACCTCCATGTCAGTTGTTGCGGTCGATGAACTGGAACTTGAGCAGGGTGCGGAAGAGGATCTCCAGGTCGAGGCGAAAGGTCCAGTTCTGGATGTAAAAGATGTCGAACTCGATGCGCTTGGCCAGGGGCGTGTTGCCGCGCAGACCGTGCACCTGGGCCCAGCCGGTCATGCCCGTCTTCACCCGATGGCGCAGCATGTAGCGCGGGATGCTCTCCTTGAAGCGCTCCACCAGCTCCGGCCGCTCGGGGCGCGGGCCGACCAGGCTCATGTCGCCCCTGAGGACGTTGAGCAGCTGCGGCAGCTCGTCGATGGACAGCTTGCGCAGCACCCGGCCCACGCGGGTGACGCGCGGGTCGTTGCGCGGCGACCAGACGGGGCCGGTGGCGTGCTCGGCGTCGCGGACCATGGTGCGGAACTTGATCATGGAGAAGATGCGCCCGTCGAGGCCGACGCGGGTCTGGCGGTAGAAGACCGGCCCGCGCGAGTCGAGCTTCAGCAGCAGGGCCGCCAGCAGGCCGAGGGGCAGCGCCAGCGCCAGGGCGGCCAGCGACGCCGCCACGTCGAACAGGCGCTTGCTCAGAGCCGGCCAGCCCTCGAGCGGGATATCGCCCAGGTTGATCACCGGCAGGCCCTCGATGTGCTCCAGGCCCGCCTTCAGCGAGGCCAGCTGCAGCAGGTCGGGCACCAGGTGGATGTCGACCAGCAGGTTGTGGCCGCCCTCGATCAGGCGCATGATGGCGTCGTACTCGCGCAGCGGCATGGCCACGAACAGGTCGGTGACGCCGTGGGCGCGGACGACGGCATCGAGGTCGCCGTAGCTTCCCAGCACGCCGGCACCGGGCCCCGCGGCCGCGGGCGCGAGGAAGCCGGCGACCTCCAGGCCGAAGTGGGCGTAGTGGGCCAGGTTCGCCGCCGTCAGCGCGGCCAGGTCGCCGTGGCCGGCGATCAGCACCCGCGAGACGCCGTTGCGCCGCAGGCGGCGGAAGAGGCGGAACGTCAGGGCGCGGCAGAGGAAAAGCGCCAGCACGGCCAGCGGCGCATAGACCGCCAGGTAGACGTGCGAGATCTCGAAGCCGATGAAGCGGTAGCTCTTCAGGTAGCTGAAGACCAGCAGCACGGCGAACGAGGCGGCGGCGGCGTTCAGGATGACCGAGAAGAGGTCGTCCAGGCGGTTGCGGCGCAGCTTGAAGCGGTAGAACCCCTGGTAGGAGAAGAAGACCATGTGCACGAGGAGCAGCGCCGGCAGGACGGCCAGGTAGTCCGCCAGCGGCGGCGTGCCCTTGGGCACGCTCAGCAGCCGTGAATGGAAGCGCAGCCAGAAAGCCAGGAAGAAGGCGGTCACCACGGCCAGCGCGTCGCTGAGGGCGTACAGGCGGGCCAGCTGGGCGCGCTGCCGGCGGATCATTCGCCCCCCGCGGCGGCGGCGCGCGCGAACTCCTCGCGGAAGCGGGCGGCGGAGAAGCGCAGGGCGTCGCGACGGATGGCCTCGGCGTCGATTTCGAGGCGGCGCGCCCGGGCCAGCGCCGCGCGCAGGCCGTCGACGGTGGCCTCGGGAAAGAGGATCCCGGTCCGGCCGTCGGTGACGACGTCGCGGACGCCGCCGCGGTCGAAGGCCACCACCGGCGTGCCGCAGGCCAGGCTCTCGGCGAAGGCGATGCCGAAATCCTCCACGCCGGCGAAGACCAGGGCGCGGGCGTTGCCGTACAGCTCGCGCAGCCTTTCGGCGCCCACCTCGGCCAGCATCTGCACGTTGGCGCCGGCTTGGCGCCTCAGGGCGCGCGCCTGCTGCCCCTTGCCCACCACCACCAGCCGCTCGTTCAGGCCGCGGAAGGCCTCCAGGACCAGGCCGACGTTCTTGTAAGGGGCCAGGGCCGAGACCAGCAGGAAATAATCGCGGCCGGGGTTCGCCGCCGGCCGGAAGAACTCGGTGTCCACCGGCGGGTGGATGACCTCGGCGTCGCGGCGGTAGTAGCGCTGGATGCGCTGGCGGACGTAGAAGGAGTTGGCCACGAAGTGGTCGACGCGGGCGGCGCTGCCGACATCCCAGGCGCGCAGGCGGGACATTTCGCGCTCGATGAAGCGGCGGCTGAAGAAACCGGCGCCGGCAAAATAGGCGTAGTACTGGTCCCAGGCGTAGCGCATGGGCGAATGGACGTAGCTGACGTGCCGGGCCTCGGGCGCCGGCACCGCCCCCTTGGCGACGCAGTGGGAGCTGCTGATCACCAGGCGGTACTCGCGCAGGTCGAAGGATTCGACGTGGCGCGGGAACAGCGGCAGGAAGTGGCGGTAGCGGCGGCGCACCCAGGGGTAGCGGTTCAAGCGCGAGGCGGTGACCTGCCTGGAGCGGATCAGCGGCGACACCCGCTCCGGCTCGTAGAACAGGGTGAAGACGTCGGCGGCGGGATACAGGGCGAGCAGTTCCTCCAGCACTTTTTCGCCGCCGCGCATGCCGTTGAGCCAGTCGTGGACGATCGCGATCTTCTCTGCCATCGCGGCTATTGTACACTCCAGGCGCAGCGGAAGCAATAGAATGTAGGAGTCCATTACATATTGGACTGCTGCCCTTGAAGGCGAGCTGATTGAGCATAGTACTCCATAGGGGTAAGGTTGCCAAGGCCGCGGTGTGGTTTGCGGGTGTTGTA
>Ga0116153_10001540_pt1 | contig 21102 bp, 4 predicted proteins | sample AD_UKC028_MetaG_FD_89896 | JGI IMG/M metagenome (GOLD analysis project Ga0116153, IMG submission 89896) | Active sludge microbial communities of municipal wastewater-treating anaerobic digesters from USA - AD_UKC028_MetaG | ecosystem: Engineered > Bioreactor > Anaerobic > Digestate | place: USA...
GGCGAGGTCGAGGTGGGCCTGCCCCGGCTCAAGGCCGTCAAGATCGCCCGGGCCTTCCTCGACGCCGACTCCATGCTCGTCCTCTCCCACGTCAAGGGCCACGAGATGGCCGGCTTCGGCGGGGCCCTGAAGAACCTCGCCATGGGCTGCGCCCCGCCCGTGGGCAAGCGCGAGCAGCACGCCGTCAAGTTCTTCGTCAAAGCGGCCAAGTGCGTCGGCTGCGGGAGATGCGTCGAGGTCTGCCCCCAGGGCGCCGCGGCCATGGGCAGGGAGGGGAAAGCCTCCATCGACCAGGCGAAATGCATCGGCTGCGGCGAGTGCTCCATGCACTGCCGGATCCGGGCCATCGGCCTCGACTGGGAGACCGAGATCCTCCCCTTCTCCGAGCGCATGGCCGAGTACGCCTACGGCGCGGTCAAGGGCAAGGCGGGCCGCGTCATCTACCTCAATTTCGTCAAGGACGTCGTGCCCGACTGCGACTGCGCCCCCTGGTCGGACGCCCCCGTGGTCGCCGACCAGGGCATCCTCGCCTCCGCCGACCCGGTCGCCCTCGACCAGGCGGCCTACGACCTCGTCAAAGCCGCCCCCGTGGCCCCGGGCTCCGAGCTCGAGGGCAGGGCGGGCCCCGGCGACGACAAGTTCGCCCTCCTCCACCCCGAGACCCGCCCCCTGGCCCAGCTCGAGCACGGCGAGCGCATCGGCCTGGGCAGCCGGGACTACGAGCTCGTGAGGATCTGAGGGGCGAGCGAGGCTCAGGCAGGCGCGTCCCCGGCGCGAGGGATCTCTCGAGGTAGGGCCAATTCCTTATGACGCAGCGGGATAGCGGGCAGGCCGCACGCTCACGCCCCGCCTTTTTCCCTATCGTCCCGAGCCCCCCGATGCGATATTATAGAGGTATGGGAAGGAGCAAGGACCGAGGGACGCGTACTCCGGCGATGGCGAGCGCCAGCCTCCTCGCGGCAGCCCTCCTCGCCTCCGCCCTCGCCTCCTCCTGCAGCTACTCCGACCAGTTCGCCGACTACCGGGACGAGGGGATCAACTTCATCGCGGCCCGGGATTTCTCGCCGGCCAACATCGACCTGACGGATATTGGCTTCGAGACCCCCGCCCTCTGGACCTGGGCCTGGCGCGGCTCCGTCGACTCGACCTACGACTACATGACCTTCACGGACCAGGGCACGGTAGGAGCCTCGGCCGTCTCGGGCCTCGCCTCGACCGCGGAGTACTACCGCCTCGAGCTCGACGACCTCGTGACGAACGGGAACTTCGAAGCCTTCGCCGACGAGGCGGCGCTCCTCGCCTCGGGCGACTGGACGGAGAGCGACGCTGCTCGCATGGAGATAGGTCCCACGAGCATACATGATAATTCGATCAACCTGAGCTTTGGATCATCGGCTCAATGGGTCGCCTTCGATCTCTCCAGCCTCAACGGTCTCGTTGCAGGAAACGACTACCCCTTCACGCTCATCATGAACAGCGCAAGCGTCCTGAGCGTCGGCTATCAGGTAGCCGCGGCCTTCCCCGGCGGCACGCCCAATACGCTGGACAGGATCACGGCGCAGCTTCAGTCGGGGGATACGGAGAAGATCTACTTCTATTCGAACAACGTCGGCACCGCCGTCCTCGACGACCTCCGCGCGTATCGTTACGACTTGGTAGACGTCTCCAACCTCCGCCTCCGCCTCCGTCCCTCGGACACGAGCCCCATCCTAGCCGACGGCTTCTACGAGTTCACCCTCTGGGTCAGGAAACCCGCGGATGCACGGTTTTCTTCCGAGACCGGGGCCCTCGCCAACCTCGCCTCCCGCTACGTCACGCTGCGGATGAGCAACCTGCGGGAAGGCCAGGGAGTCGCCGGCGGTCGCTTCTCGGTTAACGGGGACGGCCAGTGGCACCAGATAGTCCTCCGCCAGGACCTCAACTTCGAGGGCATCGCCGAGGGGACGGAGACGGCGATCGAGCTCGCCATCTTCCCCTTCGACGCGCAGAGCTCCGATCCCGGCCCTGAGCCGGGGGCCGTCGAGATAGCCCAGCCCGAGCTCCACTTCTACCTCGACGGTTATTGAAGATGGGCTGTATTGTAAAAACCTAAGAGCGACATTTCCCAAGAAAGAAGAATCAACGCAGAGGGCGCGGAGGAGCGCAGAGGGGAGAGAGTCGGATGAGCTCTCTATCGCGTCCTCTGCGTCCTCTGCGTCCTCTGCGTCCTCTGCGTCCTCTGCGTCCTCTGCTTTTCTCTTCCCACTCCCTACCGCACCACGAGGACCTTGCGGATCTCGTCGATGCCCTTGGCCACGACGCGGATGAAGTAGATGCCCCGGGCCACGGGCTTCCCGGCGTTGTTCTTCCCGTCCCAGTAGTAGGTGTAGGTGCCCGCGGCCTGGCGGTCGTTGTACAGGCGCTTGACCACGTCCCCGTCGAGGGTGAAGACCGTGGCGGTCATCGGGCCCGCCTCGTCGAGGACGACCTGGAGGGCCGTGCGCTCGCCCGTGGTCGGGTTGATGACGTTGTTGAGGATGGTCACCCCGCCCCGCTGCTGGCGCACCGCCTTGATGTTGAAGCGGTAGAGGTCGTACTGCCGCGGATCGTCGGGATCGGCGGCCCTGAGGCAGTACTTGCCCCCGTAGGAGAAGAGGAAGCCGACCTCGGCCCCCGCGACGATCTCCGAATCGCTGCCCGGGAGGCGGAAGTTGCGGAGCATGCTCGGCGCCGTGCCCACGAAGAAAGGCGAGAGGCTCCGGGCCGCGCTGTTGGCCACGAGGTTGTAGCCCGAGAGGATGCCCGGGAGCCAGGGCGTGCCCAGGGAGGCGCGCCGTCCCGTCACCGAGACGAAGGGCGCGTAGCTCGCGGCGGGATTCACGTCGTAGTGGAGCTGGAGCGAGAGGCCGGTGCCCAGGCCGCCCGAGGGATTGAGGAGCGAGTACAGGACGATGTCCCGGTCGAGGAGGCTGCCCGAGCCGTCGAAGGTCCTGAGGGCGCCCAGGGCCGAGGCCGGGAGGGCCGTCTCGCCCGCGGCGAGCTCGGGCTCGTCGGTCTCGTGGAGGCCGTCGGTGGCCGCGCTCATGTTGAGGACGTTGAGGCCGAAGTCGCTGACGCTGTGGGTCTCGGTCGGGAGGAGGGCGTTGCCCACGGCGTCCGTGACGTAGGATCCCGCGATGGTCGCTCCCGAGATCGGGTCGACCACCGACTGGGTGATGGCGTTCATCGTCACGTTGTACAGGTCGAAGGCGGTCAGGTTCCTGCTCACCGTCAGCCAGAGCTCGGTGGCGCTCGAGGCGCTCACCCGCTGCGCGGAAACGGGCTCGATCGTCCCGTCCGAGAACTGGAAGTAGTCGCTCGCGAGGCTCGCCGCGCTCTGGGCGACGATGGTGTCGAGCTCCATGTCCTTGCTGAACTGGATGTAGACCCGCCGCTGGTCGCTGTCGGCCACCGCCAAGGCGAGGCGGAAGCGGGGCGGTGAGATGGAGACGGCCGCTAGCCCCGAGAAGGAGCGGAGCCGGTTGCCCGCCAGGTCGGTCACGCAGCCGGCCTCGTTGTAGGACAGGAGGAGGTCGGTCTGGGTGTTCCAGGAGTAGCCGCCCGCCGTGTCGTCCAGGGTGATGGCGAGGTAGGGATCGTCGCCGGCGTTGATGGAGCTCGCGTCGTAGAGCTTCGAGATGACGTAGCTGAGGAACTGGAGGTTGTACGAGTTCGTGTAGCTCCCCACGTCGGCGTCGCAGAAGCTGAAGGCCGCCAAGGCGGTCGCGCCTAACGTGGCATCCCGGACGCCGCCCAGGCTCTCGGGTCCTATGCCGAGCGGCCTGCTGGAGCGGGCGCCTCCCCTGGCGTCGGGCGGCACGTCGACGTAGGTGTAGCTCCCCAGGGCGCCGGAGATGACGACGGCGTCGGCCACGGGGATCCAGCCGCGCATGGAGGCCCAGTGGGCCTCCTGGGCGTCGTTGTCGATGAAGTGGAGCTCGACGCGGTCGATGTAGGTGTTCGAGTCCGAGTCCAGGGGCATGGCCTCCGCGGCCGTGATCGTGCCCCAGTCGGCGTTGCTCCGCACCAAGGCCAGGCTCGGCGGGTCGACGTCCCAGGCGCCGTAGGTCAGTCCCGCCGACTCGGCCGAGTCGACGCTGATCGTCGCCTTGACCGTGCGGTAATTATTGGAGTAGAAGGCCACGGTCGGCGCGTCCGCGGCGCTCCCCGTCGGCTCGACGGGGTTGGGCGTCGCGGCCCGGTCGTGGATGGCGAGGTTCTCGAGGACGGTGATCGCGCCGGAAGGCGTCGCGAGGTCGTCGACCCAGCCCGGCCAGTACCAGGTCCAGTCCGGGTCCAGGGAGGTCCCGTCCTCCGACCAGCCGGCTATGTAGAGGCGGAGCCGCTGGGGCGTCGCCGCGGCCCGGTACAGGGAGTTGGCGGACTGGCTCGGCGTCGTCGTGTCCACGTTGGGCCGCGCCCCCCTCGTGATGCTGCCCGAGACCGTGAAGTAGCCCTCGAGGGTCGCGGTGCCCGAGCCGGTGTAGTCGCCCCCGTAGCTCGCGAAGGCGGTCTCGCTCCGGAGGTTCGCGTAGTCGGTCCCGCCCGCGAGGGTGCCGAGGTCGACGGGCTCGGACCAGTCGATCTCGAAGTAGTTGTGCGAGTCGTAGGCCTGCTGGGCGCCCGAGGGCGCCACGTGCTCTTCCTGGCCCGTCCTGAGGGCCGAGATCACGGGTCGGCAGCGGTCGGCCGTGGCGGTGTAGCGGGTGAAGACGACGGCGCCGGGGCTCGTGTAGTCGTCCGAGGGCCTGATCATAGTCTTGCCGTCGGCGGAGTAGAGCGCGCCCTTCAGGAAGGTGATGTCGGGTACGGTCGTCCGGTGGGCCGGGGCCAGTCCCGGCCGGCCGCGGTCGGTGCTGGCGGCCGCGCCGGCGGAGAGCCCCGTCGCGTCGGTGTTCCAGCGCTCGGCCGCGTTGGCCGGATTCGTCTTGAGGTAGAAATGGTCGAGGGAGGCGGTGACGCCGCTCAAGGGGATCGTGCAGCCCGGGTCCTGGTAGGCCCCGAGGAACTGGGCGGCGCCGCCGTTGAAGCCGATTCCCCCGCCGTTGACCGCGTCCCAGATCTCGGTGTTGGCGTTCCAGATGGGCATGGCCGTCCCGCTCCCGTCGGTGAACTCGACGTAGAGCACGTCGTCGAAGACGGTCCAGGCCGCGTGGAGCTCGGGCCGCTCGAAGAAGACGTTGGCGTTGGCCGTGCCGGCGGTCACGCCGTTGTTGAACTCGACCGACTCCACGGCCGCGTTCACGGGATAGTCGGCCTGGCAGTAGCCGATGGTCGTGTTGAAGACTACCGAGTAGGGCGTGCCCCACTGGGCCGCGCTGACGGCCGCCGTCCCGTTGTAGACGGGGTTGGCCGCGCCGTTGTCGGCGTTCGCGAGGCTCCAGTTCGCCGCGGGATTGAGGACCGCGCCGTTGGCGTAGAAATCCCCGCCCACGTCGATGGTCGCGCCCGCCAAGGTCGCGAAGGCGGCGTTCGGCGCTATGTCGAGGGTCTCGGCGAGGTTGCGGAAGTGGCCGGCGTACTGGGTCCCCGCGGGCAGGCTGCTGTAGACCCCGCCCCCGGGGAAGTAGGCGAGGGAGGCCGCCTCATAGTAGGCGAAGCGGGTGTTGTAGTTCGTCTCGAAATCGTAGTCGATCGGGTCGTAGGAGGCGCCGAAGACGGCGAAGTCCCCCGAGGCCGCGATCGTGTTGGCGTTCAGGTCGAGGGTCCCGCGGTAGAAGACGAAGCGGCGGCAGGAGAGGTCGCAGAGGAGGTCGAGCGCGAGGCCGTTCGCGTCGACGTACAGGTCGGTGGCCGGCAGGCTTATGCCGGCTCCGCCGGCGGACCACTGGCCCGCGCCAGCGGCGCCGACGAAGCGCAGGCCCCCCGTGGCGGCGCTCGAGGCCGTCCAGGTCTGGGCCCCGCCCGTGCGGTAGTACCGGCCGTTCAGGGCGATGTACCCGGCGCCCGAGGCGGTGGCGCCGATGGTCGCGCTGACCCCGTCGGATCCTGAGGCGCCTATGTCGGCTACCGCGATGTTGCCGGCCGAGCTCAGGCTCAACGAGCCGAGGGCGGTGCCCGCGCCGATGGCGCCGGCGAGGGCGATGCCTCCCGTGCCCGCGGTCAGGGTCAAGCCCTGCGCGCCGTCGATCGTGGAGGCCGCCGTCGCGAAGCTCACGGAGCCGGCCCCGGCGCTCGCCGTGATGGCCACGGCCCCGCCTACGAGGCTCGCCGGGCCGGTGAAGCCGATCGCGGCGCCGGCGCCCGTGGCCGTATAATCGCCCGCGTTGAGCGTGATCGCGGCTCCGGTCACCGTCTGGCTCCCGATCGTGAAGACCTGGCGCAGGCTCACCGTGTTGCCGTTGGTCACGACGAAGGAGGCGAGGCGGTTGGCGCTCAGCGCCGAGGTCCCCACGATGCCGCCCATCGTCACGTTCCCGTTCGCCAGGGTGACCGCCTGGGCGTTCAAGCTCAGGTCGAAGGAGCCGTTCACCGTCTGCGTGAACTCGATGGCCGAGTTCGCCGTCGTCACGCCCACGATGCCGGCGAGGGTCACCGGCCCGGTAAAGGTGATGTTGCCCGCGTTGCCCGTCGCCAGGGTCGAGACGTGGCTCCCCGCGTTGAGGGTGATGGCCGCGCTCGCCACCGACTGGGCCCCGGAGCTGAAGACCGAGCCCAGGCTCGCCGAGGCGCTCGAGACTATGGAGAAGGAGGCGAGGCGGGCGGCGCTCGCCGCCGAGGTTCCCACCACCCCGTCCATGCCCACCGCGCCGGCGCCGGCCGTCAGGATCAGGTCCTGGGCTCCGTTAACCGTCGTCGCGGCCGTGTCGAAGTCGATGTTGCCGCCGTTCGTCGTCACGTTGACCGCGCCGCCCGCGAGCGTCACCGGGCCCGTGTAGCGTATCCCCCCGCCGAGCGTCGCTGACTGATAGGCGCCCGCGTTGAGGGTGATCGCCGCCCCGGTCACCGTCTGGTTGCCCCCGGTGAAGACCTGGTGCAGGGAGACCGCGTTGCCATTGGTGACGACGAAGGAGTCGAGGTTGTTAGCGTGGCCCGCCGAGGTGCCGACGATGTCGCCCATCGTCACGTTCCCGTTCGCCAGGGTGACGGCCTGGGCGTTCAGGGTCAGGTCGAAGGAGCCGTTGACCTCGTCGGCGAACTCGATGGCCGAGTTCGTCGTCGTCACGCCCACGATGCCGGCCAGGGTCACCGGCCCCGTGAAGGTGATGTTCCCCGCGTTGCCCGTGGCCAGGGTCGAGACGTAGCTTCCCGCGTAGAGGGTGATGGCCGCCCCGGTCACCGACTGGGCCCCGCTCGTGAAGACCTGATGGAGGTAGATGGTGTTGCCGTTTGCCACGACGAAGGAATCGAGGTTGTTCGCGTGTCCCGCCGAGGTCCCCACGATGCCGCCCATCGTGACGTTTCCATTTGTCGCCGTCACTGCCTGGGCGTTCAGGCTCAGGTCGAAGGAGCCGTTGACTATCCCGGTGAACTCGATGGCCGAGTCGGTCGTCGTCACGCTCACGATCCCGTTTAGGGTCACCGGCCCGGCGAAGGTGATGTTGCCCGCGTTGAGCCCATCGGTCGAGACGTGGCTGCCCGCGTTCAGGGTGATGGCCGTGCCCGTCACCGACTGGGGCCCGCTGGTGAAGACCGAGCCCAGAGTCGCCGAGGCGCTCGTGACTATGGAGAAGGAGGTGAGGTTGTTCGCGTCGCCCGCCGAGGTCCCGACCACCCCGTCCAGGGTCACCGCTCCCGTGCCGGCGGTCAGGATCAGGTCCTGGGCTCCGTCGACGGTCGTCGCCGCCGTGTCGAAGTCGATGTTGCCGTTGTTCGTCGTCACGTTGACCGTGCCGCCCGCGAGCGTCACCGGCCCCGTGTAGGTGATCGTCGCCGCGGCCGTCGTGGCGCGATGGGTGCCGGCGTTCAGGCCGATGCCCGCCCCGGCCACGGACTGGAGGCCCGTCGTGTAGACCGAGCCGAGGCTGACCGTCCCCCCCGTCGCGGTCGCGCTGAAGGAGGCGAGGCGGGGATCGGCGGCCCCGGTCCCGGTCCCGATCACCACGTTGGCGTCGATGCCCCCGGTCCCGGCGTTCAGGGTCAGGCCCCGGGCCGTGGCGAGGGCGTCCGAATCGATCGCGAGGTCGTACTGCTGGACCGTCGTGCCGGTCGTCACGATGCTGGTGGCGTAGAGGACGACGGGGGAGCGGAAGCGGGCGCCCGCGGCGCTCAGGACCACCGTCGGCGAGGCCACCGCGAGCCGGATCTCGGCGGCGGCCCCGAGGTCGGCCGAGCCGGCCCCGCAGGCGACGGCCCCGCCCAGGCGGAGGTAGCCCGCGCTCGTGTCCGCGTACAGGTCCCCTCCCCCGGTCGCCACGGCCCCGAGGCTCATCGCCGCGAGGCCGCGCAGGTAGGCCCCGCCTGGCGCGTTCGTCACGACGACCGAGGAGGGCATGCCGGCTAGCTCGAGGCGGTCGCCGGCGGCGTCGCCTATCGCGCCGGCCGAGGCCAGGGTCACGAGGCCCGTGGTAGCCAGCTCGGCGAAGCCATTGTTCGCGGCGCTCGAGACCGAGATGCCGCCTGAGCCGGCGCCCAGGGTCAGCGCTCCCGCGCCCCAGGCTATGGCAGGATTGGCTCCGTCGTCGGCTAGGCTGATGCCGCCCGTTCCCGAGTCGGAATAGAGGTACAAGGCCGATCCGGCGGAGGGATTCGAGATGGTCTGGACCGCGATGGCGCCCGCCTGGAAGGTCGTCTGCCCGACGTAGAGGCTCGTGAAGCCCGAGAGGTAGCCGAGCTCCGTGTCGTCGAGGTTGAAGATACCCGCCGCCCCGCCCAGGCCTATGGTCGTCGTGGCGGGGGTCGCCGTATAGAGATTGATGGTCTGGGCCCTGATACCGGCTCCCGCGTTGAGCGCCACTCCGTCGGCCCTGAGGGTGAAGGAGACGAGCCTGTTGGTAGCGCCTATCGCCTGATCCATGGTCCAGGTCGCCTGGCCGGTGCGGACCGTGAGGCTCCGCGCGTCGGCCGCGCTCCCGTTGACCGGACCGTTGAGGGTGATCGCGGCACCGGTCGCGACCGCGCCGGCGTTGGTCGCGTCGAGGATGACGTCGGCCGCCAGCGTTAGCGCGTTATGCGACACGTCTTCGAGGGTGATGGCGTTGCCCGCGGTCACGATGTTGGCGCCCAGGGAGATCCCGCCCGTGCCCGCGTTCAGATCGACGCTCGCGTTGCCCGAACCCGTGATGAGGCCCGCTACCGCAATGGCGCCGAGGGCGCCGGCGCTCTGTACGACGAGGGGATCGCTCACGGTGATGGCGTTGATCGTGACCAGCCCCGTGCCGTCGCTCCGCCCGATCCTGACCTGGTCGAAGCCGTTCTGAATCAGCCCCATCTCAGCCGCGGTCAGGTCGAGCCGTCCGGCGGCCGTCGTCCCGGCGACCATGATGGGCAAGTTCGCCGTGGCGGGCTCGAAGGCTATCCTGCTCGTCGCGCCGCCGGCGCTGAGGTTGCCCGAAAGCTCGATCTCGTCGCCGACGAGGACGGCCGTGACGGCGTTGGCCACCGTTACGGGCGAGCCCAGGCTGAGGGTGGCTCCAGCCGATTTGAGCTGGGGCGCGGTGCCGTAGCTGATCGTCACCGCGGCTCCGCCGCCCGCCGTGACGCTGAGGTTGTAGGCCCCCGTCGTGGCGACGGCGTTCGTCACGTCGATGGCCCCGCTCGTGGTCGTTATGGCGATGGCCCCGCCGGTCGCGGAGATGCTCCCGAGGCTGAGGGCGCTCGCGTCGTTGACGAAGACGCCTCCCGCCGAGGCGGTGGCGCTGATCACGGCCGCGTCGGTCTGGATGGGAGTGCCGGCCGTCCCGACCGAGGTGGCCGCGGTGAGGACGACGAGGCTCGCCGAGCCCGCCGAGCCGGCCACGCCGCCGGTCGTAGTGATGCCCGCCGCCGTCGACTCGATATCGATCTGCGCGTCGTTGGCTGCCGCTATGTCGTAGTTGCCGAGGGCCACCGAGGCTCCGCTCAGGTCGACGGGCCGGGCGGTCAGGTCGCCGGCCGTCGTCGCCAGGTCGGCGCCCAGGGTCAAGGCCCCGGTCGCCGTTATGCCGATCGAGCCGTCGGCAGCGGAGACCGCCCTCGTCCCGTCGCCGAGGACGAGGGCGCCCGTGGCGGAGATATAGAGGTCGCCCGCGCTCACCGGGGCGCGGAGGGTAGCGGCCGCGATGCGCAGGGGATCAGCCAAGCTGCCCGCGGAGGTCGCGGAGGAGAGGTCGAGGATCGAGGTCCCGGCTATCGAGATGTCGCTCGTCCCTGCCCCCGGCGAGGTGATCGCCCCGCCCGCGGCCAGGGTCAGGGTTCGCCCGCTCGCGAGGCTCAAGCCCCCGGCGGCCGTCGTATTGAAGGCTATCGCGCTCCCCGCCCCCTCGAGGCTCAGGTTGAAGCTCTCGCCCGTCAGGTTGATGGCGCCGGCCGAGGCTATGTTGATCGCGTTGGCTGATCCCGTCCCGCTCGCGGCTCCGATGGTCACCGTCCCCGTCGAGGCGAGGTACTGCAGCTCGGTCTCGTCGAGGGAGAAAGCCGTGTCCCCGTTGTTGAGCTCTATGCCCACTCCGTCCGCGTTCGGGTAGAGATTGATCCCCCCGTTGCCCGTGACCGCCGCCCCGATCGCTATCGTGGCCGAGCTCAGGGTCACCGTTCCGGCCCCGCTCGCGGTCACCACGTCGGAGACCGTCAGGGCCCCCGAGGCCGTCACCGAGACGTTGGCCGCGCCGACGGCCGAGCAGACGATGCCCGTGCCCGCGGCGGGAATGTCGATGGCCCCCGTGGAGCCTATGGTCACGGCCGCCGCGGCGCTCTGGGCCACCGAGCTCACCGTCAGGGTCGCCGCCGTATTGCCGGTGAAGGTGACAAGGCCGGAGCCCGAGTTCGAGAGGCTGATCGAGCCGATGGCGTTTGCGTCGTCCAGGACGATGCCGCCCACGGCCGTGGCGCTGAGGCTGGCCGCCGAGAGGGCCCCGCCGTCGCTCAGGTCCCCGGCCGACTGGATCGTGGCCGCGCCCAGGGTCTGTATCCCGTTCAGCACGGTCGCGGAGTTCTCGTAGGCCTCGATCGCGCCGGCCGCCGCGGCCAGGCCCGCCGTGTTCATGGTCCTGAGGACGAGGCTGCCGAAGTTGTTCGAGTAGCCGCCTAGGCCGTCGTCGTTCAAGGTTATCGAGGCTCCCCCGTCGAGCCGGGTGACGAAGCTCGCGTCCCCGGTGACCGAGAGGGTATCCGTGTCGATGATAGCGCCCCCAGCGATCACCGACAGGTCGTTGCCCACCACGCAGGCGCCTAGGGAGATGGCGTTGACGTCGCGCAACGCGACATCGCGGGCGCTCGCTATGGCCACCGTGGCGAAGTCGTTGTCCGGGTCGATCAGCGACAGGTCGGCCGCGGCGCCGATCGTTATCGTGGTCGCTCCGGCGACGACGGTCTCTTCCGCCTGGGTAACCGCGGCTTGGATCTCGAGGTCGTGGTAGTCGCTGCCCGTGAAGGCGATGAGGTCGCGGACCGCCGTGTAGCGGAAGGCGCCCGAATCGGTATCGGTCTTGTCGATGCCCCCCGTCCCGCTCACGATGATGACGCCCGCGTTATCGAGCCCGCCGGCGCCCACGGCTATCGAGAAATTGCCGAGCTCCAAGGTCGCGTCCGAGGCCGCGAGGCTCAAGCTGTAAGCCGCGGCCGCGACGTCGAGGACGGGGCAGGGCGAGGCTCCCGTCGGGATGACGACGAGGGTATTTGCGTCGGGGACGTAGCCCTCGACCCAGTTCGCGGGGTCGCTCCAATCCGCCGAGCCGGGGGCCGTCTTCCAGTGGAATACGAGGCTGGCTATCGAGGTGGTCCCCGTGCCCGCGCTCGCGTTCCCGCCTGAGTCCAGGACGACGCCCGCGGCGCTCAGGGCCACGAGGCCGCCCGCGTCGCTGCCCAGGACCGCGGCCGCCAGGGTGACGACCACGATCTCGTCATCCGCGCTCCCGCCGGTGCCGACCGCGGTGCCGGCGGCGTTGGCCCCGCCGACCGAGAATCCGGAGAAGACGAAATCGGCTCCGGCCAGGCTGCCGTCGTCGACGTCCTCGGAGAAGGTCACCTGCACCGTCGTCGCCGAGGCCAGACGGGCCGAGGCTATGGCCGGGCCGGCCCCGTCCGTCGCGGCTGCGGCCGCGCGGTCCTGGGCCGGGACGGCCGTGGCCGTGTCGATGACGTTGCCCGTATTTGTGAAGGCGACAGCGGGAGTGGCGTTCGTGTCGAAGGCCGCGAGCTCCGTCAGGGTGAGGACGAGGCTGGTGACGTTGAGCGCCGCGTAATTGGCGTTAGCTATCGCGTAGCCCGTCACCGTGAAGCCGGGCAGGCCGTCGGCGGCGCTCCCGTCGGTGACGGTCACGGCCCGGTCGAAGGCGATCGTCAGGCGGTCGATGTGGCCGTCGCCGTCGGCGTCCCCGGTCGTGCAGGAGGTGATGGCCGCCCCTGCGGGTATGCCGTCGGCGACCGCGACGGCCGAGACCTGGGTGTTGGCGGCCCCGGCCGCGTCCGCGACCTTGCCCGCGCCCGCGAAGCGGACCGTGCCCGTCTCGTCCCCGCCGATCGCGGCGGCGAAGGTCAGGACGATCGCGTCGTCGTTCGCCGTGGCCCCCGTGGAAGCCGCGAGGGCCGTGGCGTTGGCCGCCACGGTCGCGAAGCCGGCGAAGGAGAAGTCGGAGGCCGCGAGGCTGGCGTCGGAGAGGGGCTCCGAGAAGCTCACCTGTACGGTCGTCCTCGTCAAGGTGGAGGCCGAGACGATGGCCGGCCCCGCCTCGTCCGCGGCGGCCGTGGCCGAGCCCTCGGCGGCCACGGCGCCGCCCAGGGCATCGAGGAGGCTCGCGCCCGTGTACTGGACGGCGGGAGTCGCGTCCGTGTCGGAGGAGCCGCTCTCGGTCAGAACGAGGTAGATCTCCGCGTCGTTCGCGGTCGCGCCGGTGCTGTAGCCCGACACCGTGTAGCCCGTCACCGTGAACTGGGCGGCGACGACGGTGGCGTCCTGGACGGAGTTGGAGAAGACCAGGCGGATCCGGTCGATCTGGCCGTCCGCGTCGGCGTCGGCCGTCCCGCGGGCCGAGATGACCGCGACGTCGGGCAGGCCGTCGGTCACGGCCACCGTCGCCACCTGGGTGTTGTACAGGCCCGCCGCGTCGGCGACGCGGCTCGCGGCCGCGAGACGGACGGAACCGGTCTCGGTCACGCCGATCGCCGAGGCCAGGCCCACCACGACGGTCGCGTCGTTCGCCGTGGCCCCGGTGGATACCGAGAGGCCCGGCGCGTTGGCCGCGGTCGTGGCGAAGCCCGAGAAGACGAAGTCGGCCCCGGAAAGGCTTGAGTCGGAGAGGGCTTCCGAGAATACGAGCTGGACGCTCGTCGTGGTCAGGGTCGAGGCGGAGAGGACGGCGGGCCCCGCCTTGTCCGCGGCGTTGGCCGTCAAGGTCGCGACCTGCGCCGCGGTGGAGGCGTCGACGATGGCCGCGCTCGCGGTCAGGGTGACGCTCGGCGTCGCGCCCGTGTCCCCGGTCCCGAGCTCGGTCAGGACGAGGCTGAGGCTCATGACGCCCGAGGCCGCGTAGTCTGCGTCCGCGATCGCGTAGCCCGCCACGGCTATCGCGGGGAAGCCGTCGGCCGCCCCGTTCGTGTCGACGACGTTCACGGCCTTGTTGAAGTTGACGACGAGGCGGTCGATGTGGCCGTCCGCGTCGGCGTCGGCTGTCTCGAAGCTTGTCGCCTCGGCGTCGACGGGAATCCCGTCCGTCACGCTCACGTTCGCGGTCTGCGCGCTGGCGGCTCCCGCGAGGTCGGAGACGCGGCCGGCGGCCGCCAGCCTGACGAAGCCGGTCTCGTTGGAGCCGATCGTCGCCGCGAGGCTCACGATGGCCGTCGCGTCGTCGGCCGTCCCGCCCGTGGACACGGAGACCCCGGAGGCGTTGGCCGCTCCCGTCGTGAAGCCCGAGAAGGTGAAGTCCGGACCCGCGAGGCTGGCGTCCGAGACCGCCTCGGAGAAGGTGAGCTGGACCGAGCCCGTCGTGTAGGTCGAGGCCGCTATGATGGCCGGGCCGGCCTTGTCGACGGGGGCGACGGCCGCGCCCTCGGCCACGGCGTAGATCCCGAGCGCCGAGCGGAGCGCGGAGCCGGTGTAGCGGATCCCGGGCGTAGCGCCGGTGTCGCCGGGGGCGAGCTCGGTCAGGACGAGGTAGAGTTCGGCGTCGTTCGGCGTGGCCCCGGTGGCGATCGAGGCGACCGTGTAGCCCGTCACGGAGAACTCGGCGGCCAGGGCCGTGGCGTCGCTCATCGCGGCGGAGAAGAGGAGCCTGATCCGGTCGAGGGAGCCGTCGGCGTCGGCGTCGTAGGTCTCGCGGCTCACGATGGACGGCGATGCCGGCACGCCGTCGGCCACGGCTACGGTCTGGGCGGAGGGCTGGGTCGAGGCCGCCCCCGCGGCGTCGTAGGCGACGCCGACCGCCGAGAAGGCGACGGTTCCCGTCTCGTCCACCCCGTTGGCCGCGGCGAGGTTGAGCAGGACCACGGCGTCGTTCGCGGCGCTGCCCGTGGAGACCGAGGAGACGGTCGTCGAGGTGAAGCCGGCGAGGATGAAGTCGGCCGCCGCGAGGGAGGCGTCGGCGACCGCCTCGGAGAAGCTGAGCTCGACGCTCGTCGTGGTGATGGTGCGGGCGCTCAGGATGGCGGGGCCGGCCTTGTCGGCAGCGGCCGCCGCGGCGGTCGTGGGCAGCTCCTTCGCGACCGTGTCGTTGTCGGTGATGTTCCCGACCGAGGCGTCGTAGGAGACGGCCGGGGTCGCGTCGCTCGCGAGGACCCCGTCGGTGAAGGTTATGTAGATGTAGCTGTTGTTCGCGACGTCGCCGTTCGTCGTCGAGGCGAAGGCGAGGCCCGAGGCCCCGGCGATAGCGAAGCCTGCGGCGCCGGCGGTGATGGTACCGTCGTCGACGCTCTCGCTGAAGGTGATCTTGACCGCGTCGATATAGCCGTCGGCGTCGAGGTCGGCCGTCTGCCGCGAGACTATGGAGGGAGCCGAGCCCGTGACCGTGTAGGTCTTGTCGTCGAAGGCCGAGTAGCTGAGTCCCCCGTCCCAGGAGAGCTCGAGGCTGCCCGAGGAGGCGGAGAGGAAGCTCTGGAGCTGGAGCCCGGATATAGCGAGGGTTTGGCCCGCCGTGAAATCGGCCGTCACATTGATGGTCAGGAGCTTGGCCGCCACCGAGGCCACGGTGGCCGTACCCGAGCCCGCGCCGGGCGTGAGGGTCGGCGTGGCGCCTGTGTCGAAGGAGCAGTCGAGGGAGGAGGGGATGCGGATCCGCAGGCCGTTGGCCATGGTGAAGTTGCTGGTCGCCGGCGAGTTGCCGAGGTCGATGTTCGGGATCGCGGTCGAGGCGGCGCCCACGGCGGCGCCGAAGTTGGCGGCCGAGGAGATAGTCGGGTCGGGATTGGCGACGAAGGAGACCGAGGCCGAGGCGTAGCTCGCGCTGCCGAAGCTCGAGGAGCTCCCGGTACCGTCCCAGTAGGCCGAGATCGCGCTCGATCCGACCGTCGCGCGCTTGACCTTGACCCAGCCCATGCCGTTCCCGTCGGTCGCGAGGAGGTAGGCCGCCGCGTTGACGGAGCCCGCCGCCGCGCTCGTGCTCGCCGAGTCGATCGTGGCCCCGAGGTTCGCGGTGACGTAGAGGTTGCGGACGTAGGGCACGGGAGAGCCGTCGGCGGCGACGATCTGGAAGGTCACGAGCTCGAGGTCGGTTCCGTTCGAGATGGCCTGGCCGTCGGCGGCCTCGACCGTGGCGCGGTAGGGCGCGGGGGGCGCGTAGTAGGCCGAGTACATGCGCAGGTAGGCGTCGTTCCCGTTGTCGGCGGTCTGGTCGGTCGAGCGGCTGAAGCGGACCTCTGCCAGGTTCCAGCCGGTGATGGCCACGTTGCCTTCATAGATGTCGCAGCGCCAGGTCCCGTTGACCTGGGTCGCGGAGCTGACCTGGAGGTAGTCGTCCACCCACTCGTCCTCGCCGGAGAGGGCGCAGGTGTCGTCCGCGACGGTGCCGGACTCGGCGTTGGTCTTGCGGAAGACGCGGATCGAGGTATGGGGAGTAGAGGCGCCGTCGTCGAAGTCGAAGTTATGGCTGCCGACGTAGTTGGCCGCGGCCACGTCGTCGGGCACGAAGGGATAGAAGCGCCAGTTCGGATTCGCGTCCAGGGCCGCCCGGTCCTGGAGGACTATGCAGGCGTCGTAGGCGAAGGAGAAGCCCTCGTCGATGCCCCCCGGGACCCCCGCGGGGGAGAAGGAGGCGTCGAGCTGGTAGCCGTTCTTGTAGGAGAGGTTGTCGTCGGTGCTCACCTCGACGACGACCTTGAAGTAGTACTTGTTGCCGATATGCTCGCCCTGGGAGGGCGAGACCCCGGCGAAGTACTTCCAGCCCGAGTCGGCCGCGAGGTCCGCGTCGGTCTCGTTGCTCCGGCTGAAGGAATCGAGGACCTCGCCCTGGTAGGCGTTCGAGGTCGTGGCGTAGTAGGTGAGCCGGGAGTTCGAGCCCGTGAAGGCCGCCTCGCCGCCGAGGAGGGTGAAGGTCGTCTCGTTGCCGCTCGCGGCGTTGTAGTCCGGGAAGGTGCCGATGGTGCCGTTGCTGCCCGGGTCCTTGACCGCGAAGTAGATGGTCGAGCTGAGGCTGTCCGGGACCTCGAAGAAGACGACGTTGACCCGGTCTAGATCCCCTCCCCCGGTCTGCCGCGAGTTCGCGAGCCAGCTCTGCGTCGTGTAGGTAGCCTCGACGAAGCCGCTGGGCTGCTTGGGGTAGCGCGTGACGCTCTGCGCCCAGGCCATACCCGCCCCGAGAAGGAGCGCCGTGGCGACGATGCTGAGTCTTCGCAGTGCCCGAGTCATCACGGGAAGGTCCTCCTCGATGCGAGCGAGGAGGCGCGCCGCTTTCGGCGGGGCGCACTCCCCCAGGACGAGTATCGGCAGGATGCCCGCCTTTGCGCAGTCCCGGAAGGCCGGGGCGGGCATATTCCCCACTATTATATCGCTCGAGGCCGGCGGCGCCAGCTCTCGGCGGGCCATCCTCCTTTAGCGGCCTTCGCTCCCCCTTGAAGCAGGGCTTCAAGCCGCGCGCGTTGCTCAGGCGGAGGTCCCAGCATGGAACTCTTCCCCTCGCGGCGCGCTCCTCCCGGCGGCCATCCCCCCCGCGGCGCCGCCCTCCCCTGCCCCAGGCCCCGGCCTCGGCCCGCCATCCCCGGCGCGGCAGCCCTGGAGCTGCCCTTGCCCCGCGCTACGCGCTCCGGGAGGGCCCTGGGCGCCGGCATCCCCGCTTCATAAAGGCGCGAAGCCCCTTGCCCTGTTGCGAAAACGAAGCTACCTTACATTAAGTCTTTAGCGGATTGGCAGTTACCGTACACCGTTTTTTTAGCTCGAGGGCTGTCGCCATCGCAACCGCTCGGGGTTGAACGGGGTCGGATATACAGGAGAAAGCATGTACAAGCTGGAGCGATATACCTTCCCCGAGATAGTCGAAAAAAGCTCGAAGCGCTACGCCGAGCGGCCAGCCCTGGCCATGGTGGGGGGAGCAGCCATCTCCTACGCCGAGCTCGAGCCGAGGACGAGGCGGGTCGCCGCCCTCCTCGGCCTCCTCGGCGCCCGGCCCGGGGACCGGGCGGCCCTCGTCTCCGAGAACCGGCCCGAATGGGGAGTAGCCCTCTTCGGCATCTCCCGGGCCGGCTGCATCGCGGTGCCCATCCTCACGGACTTCACCGCGGAGCAGATGGGCAACATCCTCGAGCACTCGGGCAGCCGCCTCGTCCTGGCCTCGAAGCGCTTCGCCGAGAAGCTCGGCGCGGCCGGCGTCCTGGCCGGCCGGATCGTCGTCGCGGTGGAGGACCTCTCCTTGATCCAGGCCCCCGAAGGAGCCTCGGCTCCCTCGGCCTCGGCCCTCGAGGCCGCCGCGGCCTCGCTCTCGGTCCCCGAAGCCTCGGCCGACGACGTCGCCGTCATCGTCTACACCTCGGGCACGACGGGCCTGTCCAAGGGCGTCATGCTCAGCCATCGGAACATCATCGCCAACGCCGAGGGCTCCCGGAGGTTCATCGTCCTCAGGCGCACGGACCGCTTCCTCTCCATCCTCCCCCTCGCCCACACCTACGAGTTCACCATCGGCTTCATCATCCCCATGCTGGCCGGCTCGGCGGTCTACTACCTCGACCGGCCGCCCTCGGCCACCGTCCTCCTCCCCGCCCTCAAGGCGGTCAGGCCCACCATCGTCCTCTCCGTGCCACTCGTCCTCGAGAAGGTCTACCGCTCGAGCGTGAAGCCCGCCCTCGAGAAGATCGGCCTGTACAAGTACCGGGCCTTCCGGGGCCTCCTCGAGCGCCTCGCCGGGTACAAGCTCGAGAAGAGCTTCGGCGGCAAGATCCGCTTCTTCGGCCTCGGCGGGGCTCCCGTCGCCCCCGACGTCGAGTCCTTCCTCAACCGCGCCCGCTTCCCCTACTCCATCGGCTACGGCCTGACCGAGACGGCCCCCCTCCTCACCGGCAACAAGCCCGGCAAGGTGAAGGTCCACACCACCGGCCTGGCCACGACGGGGGTCGAGCTCCGCATCGCCGATCCCCGGCCCGACACGGGCGAGGGCGAGATCCAGGCCCGCGGCCCCAACGTGACCTCGGGCTACTACAAGGACCCCGAGCGGACCAAGGAGATCTTCACCGAGGACGGCTGGTTCCGCACCGGCGACCTCGGGGTCATGGACGCCGAGGGCAGGATCACGGTCCGCGGCCGCCTCAAGACCATGATCCTCGGCGCCTCCGGCGAGAACATCTACCCCGAGGAAATCGAGGCCGTCCTCAACGCCTCGCCCTTCGTCCAGGAGTCCCTGGTCTACGGCGGGGACTCGGGGCTCACGGCCCTCGTCCAGCTCAAGCCCGGGGCCGCCGCCGAGCACGCGGCGGCGGAGCTCTCCGCCCGGGTGAAGGACCGCATCGAGGAGGCGGAGGTCGCGGCGGCGCGGCTCGGCGAGGCCGTCGGGGCCGCCATCCAGCGGGCCGAGGCGCGGGCCGGGGAGAGCATCGGATCGGCCGAGGAGGCCGCCGCCCGCCTGCTCGAGGCGATCCGCCGCGAGGCCAACGCCCGGCTCGCGGCCTTCTCGAGGATCCAGTCGGTGCGGATCCAGTCCGAGCCCTTCGAGAAGACCCCTACCCAGAAGATAAAGCGATACCTCTACCCTCGAAGGGACTGACATGGCCTCGTACCACTACGACCGCAACACGATAGGCGATATCGCCGTCCTCGGCGCCGAGCGCTTCGGCGACCGCCTCGCCCTGGCCATGGCCGAGGGCGACGGGATAGGCTACCGCGAGCTCGAGCGCCTCTCCCGGCGCGCCGCCGCCCTCCTCGCCCGCCTGGGCGTCCGCAAGGGCGACCGGGTCGCCATACTCTCGGAGAATCGGCCCGAGTGGGGCCTCGCCTCCCTCGCCATTGCCCGCGCCGGCGCCGTGGCGGTGCCCATCCTCGCCGACTTCCCCGCCGAGCAGGTGGCCAACATCCTCGCCCACTCGGGCGCCCGGGCCGCCTTCGTCTCGGAGAAGCTCCGCCGCAAGCTCCCCGAGCCGGGCCCTCAGCCGCTGGCCATCGAGGCCCTCTCCGAGCCGCGGGCCGACCGCGAGCTCGAGTGGGCGGCGGACTCCTTCAAGGGTCCGGAGGTCGAGCCGGGCGACCTCGCCGCCATCGTCTACACCTCGGGCACCACGGGCCAATCCAAGGGCGTCATGCTCACCCACCGCAACTACATCGCGGACGCCCTCGCCTGCTCGGTCATCATCGTCCTCGATCCCTCCGACGTGCTCCTCTCGATCCTCCCCCTGGCCCACGCCTACGAGTACACCATCGGCTTCCTCATCCCAATGATGAGCGGGGCCTCGGTGCGCTACCTCGACCGGCCGCCCTCGGCCTCGGTCCTCCTCCCGGCCCTGGCCAAGATCCGCCCCAGCATCGTCCTCTCCGTGCCCCTCGTCATCGAGAAGGTCTACCGCACGGGCGTCAAGCCGAACCTCGAGAAAATCGGGCTCTACAGGCTCGCGGCGGCCCGGCCCCTCCTCGAGCGCATCGCGGGGCGCAAGCTCATGAAGAGCTTCGGCGGCCGCCTCCGATTCTTCGGCATCGGCGGCGCCCCCCTCGACCCCGAGACCGAGCGCTTCCTCCGCGCGGCGCGCTTCCCCTACGCCATCGGCTACGGCTTGACCGAGACCGCGCCGATCATCGCCGCCTCCGCGGTCGGCCGGACCTGGCCCAAGGCCGCCGGCCCCGCCCTCCCCGGCGCCGAGATACGCGTCGCCGACCCGCGGCCGGCCGACGACGACCCCGGCCTCTCCGTCGGCGAGCTCCAGGTGCGGGGCCCCATGGTCGGCCCCGGCTACTACAAGGACGAGGCGCGGACGGCCGAGGCCTTCACCCCCGACGGCTTCTTCCGCACCGGGGACTTGGGCTTCCTCGACGAGGCGGGCCGCTTCCACGTCCGCGGCCGGCTGAAGACCATGATCCTCGGCCCGGCCGGCGAGAACATCTATCCCGAGGAGGTCGAAGCCCTCCTCAATTCCTCTCCCTACGTCCTCGAGTCCTTGGTCTACGGCGACGAGCGAGGCCTGACCGCCCTGGTCCAGCTCAAGCCCGAAGCCATCGCCGCCTTCGCCTCCGAGCTCGGAGCCCGCGTGAACGCGGCCGTGAAGGACGGCATCGGAGAAGCCGCCGGCGCGGCCACCCGGCTCGGCCAGGCTGCGGGCGGGGCTATCCAGAACGCCGAGCACGCGGCCGCCGCCCTCCTGGAGCGCATCAAGAAGGAGACCAACCAGCGGCTCGCGGCTTTTTCGAGGCTTTCAGCAGTAGAAGTCCAGGAGGAGCCCTTCGAGAAGACTCCTACCCAGAAGATCAAACGTTTCCTCTATCCCAAATAAACTGCCTCGAACCCTGTTGCGCCCTCAATCAAGGAGCCAATCGAGGCGCGTTGGGAGGGCATGAGCGCCTTCATCCCTCCCTTCTGCCCCTGGAAAGGCTGCGGCGAGCACCGGCTGCCA
>Ga0116153_10001541_pt1 | contig 21091 bp, 16 predicted proteins | sample AD_UKC028_MetaG_FD_89896 | JGI IMG/M metagenome (GOLD analysis project Ga0116153, IMG submission 89896) | Active sludge microbial communities of municipal wastewater-treating anaerobic digesters from USA - AD_UKC028_MetaG | ecosystem: Engineered > Bioreactor > Anaerobic > Digestate | place: USA...
CCGCAGGTGATCACCTGGCGGCCGTCAGCCGAGAAGAGCGTCGTGCGCACCGAGAGCGTGTGCCCGGCCGGCAGCGCGCGCTCCCGGCCGGCCTCCAGGTCCCAGATGTGCACGGCCGCGTCGGAGTGCCCGGAGACCAGGCTGCGCCCGTCGGGGCTGTAGGCCAGGGACCGGATGTATCCGGGGGTTTCGCCCAGCACCTGGCAGCTGCGGTCCCGGGCCAGGTCCCAGACCTTGATGGCCCGGTCGCTGCCGCCGGTGACCAGCCGCGACCCGTCCGGACCGAAGGCCAGGCCCCAGACCGCGTCGCCGTGGCCGCGGAGCATGCAGAGCTCCCGGCAGCCGGCGGGGTCCCATAGCTTCACCGTGCCGTCCACGCACCCGGATGCCAGCCTGGAACCGTCGGGGCTGAAGGCCACGCAGGAGATCGCGGCTATGTGGCCGCGGAGAACCCCGCACGGCTCCCAGCTGCCGGCGTCCCAGAGCCGGGTCACGTCCTCCATGGTGCCGGCCGCCAGCCGCGCGCCGTCGGGGCTCCAGGCCGCGGCGGCCACCCTTCCGGAGGCGTCGAGGACCTTGAGTTCCGCGCCCGACCCGGCGTCCCACACCCGGACCTTTGAGTCGTGACCGCCGGTGGCCAGCCGGGCGCCGTCCGGGGAGAAGGCCGCGGCGTACACCGGCGCGGAGTGGCCCTTGAGCGCCCGCAGGCTCTCCCCGGTGGCCGCGTCCCAGATGACCGCGGCGCGGTCGTCGCCGGCGGAGACCAGCCGGCGCCCGTCGGGGCTGAAGGCCGTGGCGCGCACCGGCTCGGCGTGGGCCTGGATGCGCAGCAGCTGCCGGCCGCCGGGCACCTCCCAGACCGTGAGCGCCCCGTCGGCCCCGCCGGCGGCCAGGCGCCGGCTTTCGCGGTCGAAGGTCGCGGTCTTGAACGCCGTCGGGCCTCCGATGGACAGCTCCTCCCGGCCGGAGGCGGCGTCCCAGAGGCGCACGGTCCGGTCCTCGCCGGCCGACGCCAGCCACCGTCCGTCGGCGCTGGCCGCCAGGGCGTTGATGTCGTCGCCGTGGCCGGCGAGCGTGGCCAGCTCCTGGTGGGCTTCGCGTTTGACCAGGCCCCACTCCCAGTGGCGCAGGGGCTCCGGGCAATCGGCCAGAAGGTTGTCGGCGCGCGCCGCGTAGCCGCGCATGGCCTGCTCGTGGGCCAGGCCCAGGTTGGCCCGGTAGAGCGCCCGCTCCATGAGGTCGCGCTCCTGGCGGAGCTTGAGAATGTACCAGGCGGTCAGGGCCACCAGCAGCGCGGCGGCGACGGCGCTCACCGCGGCCAGGGCCTTGTGCCGCAGGAGCTTGCGGCCCACCACGTAGGCCACGCTGGCCCGCCGGGCGGCGATGGGCTCGCCGTCCAGGAAGCGCCGGACGTCGTCGGCCAGCGCAGCCGCGGTGCGGTAGCGCCGGTCGGGCACCTTCTCCAGGCACTTCAGGCAGATGGTCTCTACGTCGGCGGCCACCCTCGCCCCGCGGGAGCTGGGCGGAGCCGGGTCGCGCTCCACGTGGGCGCGCAGCAGCTCCATGGCGTTGGCGTCGTTGAAGGGCGGGGCGCCGGTGATCAGCTCGTACAGGATGCAGCCCAGCGCGTAGATGTCGGCGCGGGCGTCGATCTCGCGGTTGCGGCCGGTGGCCTGCTCCGGTGCCATGTACTGGGGCGTGCCCATGGCCACGCCGCTGCGGGTCAGCTGGCCGGAGCCGCCGCGCCCATCGGCGTCCTCGGGGCCGTCGAGCACCTTGGCCAGGCCGAAATCGGCGATCATGGGCTCTCCCTCGCGGGTGACCATGATGTTGCCGGGCTTCAGGTCGCGGTGGACGATGCCCCGGGAGTGGGCGTGGTTGAGCGCCCGGGCCACCTTCTCGACCAGCTCCAGGCTCTGGCGGACGTTGAGGGCCTTGCCGGCGATGAGCTCGTCGAGCGCGTGGCCCTCGACCAGGTCCATGGTGTAGTACGGCTTGCCCTCGAAGGACTTGAACTCGTGGATGGGCACGATGTTGGGGTGCTGGAGCTTGGCGGCGCTGGAGGCCTCCCGGAAGAAGCGCTCTACCTCCTCGGGCGAGGCGTGCTCGGCGGCCAGCAGCACCTTGAGGGCCACGGCCCGGCGCAGCTCCGGGTCTACGGCCTTGTAGACCACCCCGTAGGCCCCGCGGCCGATCTCGTCGAGAATCTCGTATTGCGCGAAGGTCCGGGCTGGCGGCAGGCGGACCGCTGCGCCGCCCGGTGACGTCTTGCTGCGGACGAAGGCCGGGATGTTCATGGTCTCCGCGGCGGGTCCGGCGGAGGGGTCGGCGGACTCCGCGCAGCGCGGGCAGCCCCGGCCGGGGGCGGCCGGGTCGGGCTCATAGCTCCTGCCGCACTTCGTGCATTCCGCCATGCCGGCCATTAGAACCGCGCACCGGGCTTTTGCAAGAACCCCGGGGCCCGGCCGCCCGGGACGCTGCTGGGAAACGCGCGGCCCCCGGAGGGCGTCCCCGGGGGCCGTGTTCTCTAGGTCGGGCGGCCGTGCGTCGCCGGCGTTTCCGGGCCCTCGCCCGGCACAGAGGCCGCCGTGTCTGCGGTGCGCTCAGGTCTTGGGCAGGATCTTGTACATCCCGGTGCCGCAGGTCGGGCACTTGCCCCGCGCCGCAGCCCGGCCGTTCTTCATGGTGACGACGTTCTCTTCGCTCATGGTCCGCTTGGCCTTGCACTTCACGCAGTAGGCTTCCGACGACATCTCCGTCCCCTCCCATCGCCTTCGCGTCCGGCGCCGGACGGCGCCGCGGCCGCTGCAATGGTTATCGTCGGAGGGGTGGGGTGCCTTGAGGCGCGGGGGAGAAGAAGGTCTGGGCCGGTGTGCCTGGCGTTACTGCTTGGGAGCTTTGTCGTCGCCGGAGGCCTCCAGCTGGATGAGCCGCTCGCGCACGTGGCGGAGCTCGATCTGGAGCTGGCGCATGCAGGTCTCCACGTTGTGGTAGTTGGAGAGGTCCTTGCCATCGCTCCACTTGCGGATCTTGTCCAGGGCCTCGGAGTAGTCCTTCTCGCAGAGCTTGTACTCGGCGTAGGCCTGCGGCCGCTTGTTCTGGTCGTACAGCGAGTTGGCCTTGGTGTAGTGCGGCGAGCCGGACTTGAAGAGCTGCTCGCCTTGGGTGAAGTCGTTCTCGACCACGCGGGTCTTGGGCGGGCCGATGTAGTTCTTCTTGTAGAGCATGAAGATCAGGGCGATGCCCAGGATGGGGATCAGCGAGAGCAGCCCCAAAACCATGATCACCCGGCGCCGGACGTTCTTCAGTTCCTCGGGCGTCATCGGCTTGGGCTGCCGGCCGGACTTGCGGTCGCCGGTCCTGCGGCTCGAACTGGCCGGCCGGACCAGGCGCTGGGTGGCGGCGGTGGCGGTGACCGCCGACCCGTTGCCCGCGGCCTCCGGCGTGCCGGCCGGAGCGGGGGCCGTCGCCGGCGCGTCCGCGGCGGGCGAGGGCTGCGCGGCGGCGGCGGCGTCCGCGTCCGCCGGGGCCTCGACCTCGACCACCTCGAACTCCTCGGCGTCGAACCCGCCCTGGGGCGCGGCTATGGGGTTGCCGTTCTCGTCTTCGTAGACGTACTCGACCTCCTCCCCGTCGGCGGCCGGCGGGGCTTCCTGCTCCGCGGGCTGGGGGAGGGTTGCATCCTTCCGGACCCCGGGATCGTCGGTCATCGGAGTTCTCCAGGCGGGACGGGTGCCGAACCGGAACGTGAGGCATTCTAGCCCGGCCCGGAGGGCTGTCAAGGCGGACCCCCGGGTTTCCCCTTGCCCCTTCCCGGGGAGGCGGCTACGCTATGCGCGATGGCCACCGAACCCACGCTGCCGGCTCCGCGCCGGGACCCGGCGAGCTCCCTCGACCCGGGCGCCCTGGCCGGGTTGCTCTCGCCTGCGGCGCCGCCGACCAACCCGGCGGACCTGCCCAGGGAGCTAGGCGAGCGTTACGAGGTCAGGGGCCTGCTCGGCGAGGGTGGCCAGGGCGTGGTCCTGGCCGTGCGCGACCGGCTGCTGGAGCGCGAGGTCGCCGCCAAGCTGCCCCGCCGGACCTCCTCGGGCGCCGACGAGCACCTGGCCCGCGAGGCCCGGCTGGCCGCCCAGCTGGAGCACCCCAGCATCCTGCCGGTCTACGACCTGGCCGAGGCTCCGGACGGCGCGTCGCTGATGGTCATGCGCCGCGCGCCGGGGCGCAGCCTCGAGGACGTGCTGTCGGCGGGGAGCCGGCCCCGGGGCGTGCCCGCGCCCGGCGCGGCGGCGGGCGGCCTGGGCGGACGGGCCGCGCGGCTGGGGGTCTTCCTGCAGCTGGCCGGGGCCATCGGCTACGCCCACTCGCGCGGCGTGCTCCACCTTGACCTCAAGCCGGCCAACGTCCGCGTCGGGGACTACGGCGAGGTCTTCGTCATGGACTGGGGCCTGGCCCGCCGGCTGACCGACGCGGCCGCGCCGGTGGGGGGGACCCCGCCCTACATGGCCCCCGAACTGCTCGACGGCCTGGCGCCCGACGAACGCGCCGACGTCTATTCGCTGGGCGTGATACTCTACCGCATGCTCTCGGGCGGCCGTCTGCCCATCGAGGGCGACCCGGCCGACTTCCACCTCTACCGGCAGGCGCTGGCCGCCGGCCGGGCCGTGTCCCTGGCCGAGCGCGAGCCGGGCCTGGACCCGGACCTGGCGGCGGTGGTCGACAAGGCCTGCTGCTTCGACCGCAACCGGCGCTACCGCAAGGTCCGCGAGCTGGTCGCCGACCTGGAGGCGGCCATGGACGGACGGCCGGTCAGCGCCCGCCGCGCCGCCTGGCCGGAGGTCGCCGCCAAGTGGGCCAGGCGGCACGCCCGGGTCCTGGCCTTCGTCGCGGTGGCCGCCGGGCTGGTCGGCGTGGTCCTGGCCTTCACGTGGCGGGAGCAGGCCAACCAGGCCGCCGTGGAGCGGCGCCGGGCCGCCGACCGCCGGCGAGCCCTGGCCCGCATCCCCTTCGACAAGGGCCAGGAGCTCTTCCTGCGCCGGCCGCCCGACACGGAGGGCGCCCGCCGGCTCTTCGATGAGGCCATACGCATCGACCCGGACTTCGCCGATGCCTGGTACGCACGGGCCAGGAGCCGGTCGCTGCCCGGGGAGGTCGACGAGGCCCTGACCGACCTGGCCCGCGCCGCGGAACTCGACCCCTCGCTGATCATGGCCCGCTACCACGCCGGCAAGATCCACATGGAGCGCCGGCAGGACACCGAGGCCGCCGGCCGGGAGTTCGCGGCCATGCGCCTGGTGGATGCCGAGAACGAGTACTCCCTGCTCGGCGAGGCCTGGCTGTGCACGCTGCGCGGCCGCTGGGACGAGGCCCTGGACTTCGCCGAGCGCGCCGAGCGGGCCAACCCCGGCCTGGACGAGGTCCGCAGCCTGCGCGGCTACGTCTTCAGCGCGCTGAAGTCCCCGCTGCGCGACCCGGCCCGGGCGGTGACCGAGTACGACGCGTACCTGGCCCGCTGCCCGGACGACGTCACCGCCCTCAACAACCGCGGCTTCGACCTCGCCCAGCTCGGGCGCGCGGCCGAGGCCGAGCGCGACCTGAACCGGGCGCTGGCCCTGGACCCCAACTACGTCCTGGCGCTGTCCATCCGCTGGAAACTGCGCTTCGACCGCGGCGACCTGCCCGGCGCGCTGGCCGACCTCGACCGGGCGCTGGAACTCAACCCCGGCCACGTCAAGAACCGCCTGGACCGCGGGAGCGTCAATGAGCGCCTCGGCCGGCTGGAGCAGGCCCGGGCGGACTACGGCGCCGCGGCCGCGATGGACCGCGGGAACTCCGCCCCGCTCCGCAGTCTGGCCATGCTCGAGTTCCAGGCCGGGGAGATGGCGGCGGCGGGGCGGCTGTTCGACCGGGTGCTGGAGTTCGAGGAGACCGAGACCAACCAGCACCTGCGGCGCCTGCGCGGCTACGCCGCCTGGTACTCGGGTGACCTGCTGGCCGCCGAGGAGGCCTGGCGCCGGGGCGTGGCCGAGCGCCCGTCCGGCTCGCGGCTCTACAGCGCCCTGCCGCTCTGGCGGCTGCTGGCGGTCTCCGGGCGCCGGGCCGAGGCCGGGCTGATGCTCGCCGGCATCGCGGCCGACCGGCGCGAGAAGCCGCACCTGGCGGCCGCCGCGCGCTTCTGTCTGGGGCGGGCCGGCCCGACCGAGGTCCTGGAGGCGGCCGAGTCGCCCGCCCAGTTCTGCGAGGTCTACTACTACCTGGGGATGGCCGCGGCGGCGGCCGGCAGCCGGCCGGAGGCCTCCGTCTGGTTCCAGGCCTGCCGGGCCACCGGCTATCCGGCGTACACGGAGCACACCCTGGCCGGGATGGAGCTGGGCCTGCTGCCGGCCGCTGCGCCTCGCGGGGCAGCGGCTCCGGGGAGGGAATGACCATGCCCGAGTCGCGCTGGACCCACGCGCGCTTCGCGACCACCGCCTGGACCGAGGTGCTGGCCGCCCGGGGCGCGGCCACCGAGAAGAGCGCCAGGGCCATCGAGGAGCTCTGTCGCAAGTACTGGAAGCCGGCCTATGCCTACCTGCGGCACAAGGGCCGCCGGCGCGAGGAGGCCGCCGACCTGGTCCAGGACTACTTCGCGGCGGCCATCGAGAAGGGTTTCTTCGACGGCGCCGAGCGCGAGCGCGGGCGCTTCCGCACCTACATGCTGGCCACCCTCAACCGCTTCCTGTCCTCGCACCGCCCGGCGTCCCGGCGTGCGCGGACCACGTCCATCGACCTGGTCCCGCCCGAGGAGCTCAACGAGAGCGCCAGGCTCTCGCGCGACATCGAAGGGTCCTCCAGCGCCGAGGAGCTCTACTGCCGGGAGTGGGCCCGGGCGCTGGTCAACGCGGCCTTCCTGCGCATGCAGGACGAGAACCGCGGGACACGGCGCGAGCGCTACGTGCAGGTCTTCATGGCCCACGTCGAGCCGGCGGCCGGCGGCGCGGCGGCCAGCTACGGCGACCTCGGCAAGCGCTTCGGGCTCTCCGAAACCGACGTCACCAACTACCTGCACCGCGGCCGGCGGCTCTACGACGAGGCCCTGCGCCGCGAGCTGCGCAACTCGGTGGGCTCCGACCGCGAGGCCGAGGAGGAGCTGGCCGAGCTGCGCCGGTACCTGACCGGTTCGTGAGTCCGGTCCGCCGGCGCCGCGACGGGTTCTGGCGCCGCCGGGGCCGGGCGGTATAATCCCCGGCGGCTTCGGGCGGCAGGAGGCTGAGTTTTGAGAATCACCCGTGTCCGGATAGAGGGGTTCCGATGCCTGTCCGGCCTCGATTGGCGGCCGGCCGCCGGGCTCAATCTGGTCCTGGGCCCCAACGAGGCCGGCAAGAGCACGCTGGCCGACTTCCTGGGCGCCATGATCTTCGGGCTGTCCGGCGGGGCCGAGAGCGAGCGCAACGCCCCCTGGGCCGGCGGGCCCTACGGCGGCCGGCTGGAGCTCGACTGCGGCAAGTACCTGGTCTGCCTGGAGCGCGATTTCTCCACCGGCCGCTTCTTCTTCCAGGAGACCGACTCCGACACCGGCCGGTCCGGCGAGCCCCTGTCGGCCGAGCTGCGGCGCGGGTCGAGCGGGCCGGTCTTCAAGCGCTACCGCGAGCTGATCTCCCGCCACATGGGCTTCTTCGACGAAGGGCTCTTCCGGCGCTCGATCTTCGTGCCCCAGGACGAGGTTGAGCTGGCCGGGCGGGACCTCTCCGAGGCCGCCGCGGCGCTGCGCTCCCTGGCGTCGGGGGGCGGCTCGGCCTACGACCGCGCCCTGGAGCTGCTCAAGGAGCGCTACCACAACCTGTCCAGCGACAACGACAGCCGCCGCAAGCCCGGGCTGCTCGACGGGTTGCGGGCCGAGAAGGCCGGGCTGTCCGCCCAGCTCCGCGAGATAGCCGCCCAGGCCGGGCGGGCCGCGGCGCTGCGCTCCCAGATCGAGGAGCGCGGGCGGCGGCTGGCCGCGGTGCGCACGGAGGCCGCCGATGCCGCCAGGCTCGGTAGCACGGCCCGCGAGCGCGCCGAGCTCGCCCGCCGGCGCACGGCCCTGGCCGCGGCCGACGACGCCCAGCGCCGCCGGCTCACCGCCGCCGAGGACGCCCTGCGCGCCGCGGCCGATCTCGACCAGCGCCTGGCGGCCTACGAGGACCTGGCCGAGGCCGGCGGGGACTTCCCGGAGGTGGTCAGCCGCGCCCGGGGCGCCCGGGCCCGCTGCGAGGAGCTCGAGGCCGACCGGGAGGAGAGGCGCCGGGAGCTCGACGCCCAGCGCTCGCCGGCCTGGCCGGCGGTCCTGACCGTCGTGCTGCTGGTCCTGGGGGCGGCCGGCACGGCCGGCGGGATCCTCGCCGGCTCGGCCGCCGTCTGGATCCCGGGGGCCGCCGTCACGGCCGGGGGGCTGGCCATGCTCGGCTGGACCCTGGCCCGGCGCGCGCGCCTCTCGGCGGTCCGCGAGAAGATCGGCGAGGAGCTGGCCCGGACGGAGGCCGAGCTCTCCCGGGTCCGCGCGGAGTTCGAGGCGGCCAGCGCCGAGCTGATGCGCCAGGCCGGAGGGCGCGTCGATTTCGCTCCCGGCGCCATGGAGCAGCTGCTGCGGCGCTACGCCGAGCGCCTTGACCTGTCCGCCCGGCGCTCGGCCCTGGCCTCGCACCTCATGGACGAGGACGATGTCGCCGGGCTGCGCGAAGCCTGCGCCGAGGGGGTCCGGGAGCTGGCCGTCCTCGACCAGCGCATCGAGCAGCTGACCGCCGGCCTGGGCGAACTCGGCGGGGCCGAGGAGCGGGTCCTGGCCGCGCTGTCCGGCAAGGCCGCGCACCTCGAGGAGGGCGCCGCGCGCCTAGCCGCCGAGATCCGCCAGCTGGAGCTGGACCTGGCCGCCGCCGCGGCCGCGGAGTTCTCCCCCGAGGCGGTCGAGGAGCGCATTGCCGAGATCGACGCGCAGTCGGCCCGCCACGAGGCCCGCTGCCGGGCGCTGCGCCTGGCCCGCGAGGAGCTCGCCGCCAGCATCCACGACTTCCAGGAGAGCCACCTGGAGCGCCTGGGCGAGTTGGCCTCGGCCCACCTGGGGGCCTTCACCGCGGGACGCTACGCCCGGCTGCGGCTGGCCGGCGAGAGCCTCTGTCCGGCGGTCACCGGGGCCGGCCGCGAGGAGCTCTCCCCCGGCGTGCTCAGCCAGGGGACCCGCGCCGCCGTCTACCTGGCCGTGCGCCTGGCCCTGGGCGAGCTGCTGGCCGGCGGGCGCTCCCTGCCGGCCGTCCTCGACGACCCGCTGGTCGACCTGGACGAGGCGCGCCGCGCGGCGGTCCTGGCCATGCTCCGCAGGCTCGGCGAGCGCCACCAGATCGTGCTCACCAGCTGCGACCGGAGGCTGGTCGAGGCCGGCCTCCCGGTGTTGGAGCTGGGGGTGGCGGAGCGGGGGTGAGGCCACGCGGCAAGGCGACACGGACTTGCACGGACTGACACGGACCAGCAACGACGACGCGAAGGGGGCTTCGCGTCCGTGTTCGTCCGTGCAAGTCCGTGTTGGGCCGTGTCGGGCAGTTCCCCGCCCCTTGAATCCCGGTCGCAGAGGTGCATGATAGGCGTGGGGCGCACATCAGGTCCGAGGGCTTTCCAATGAAGAAGATCTACGTCGTCGCCGACATGCCCGGAACGAGCGGCATCTGTGCGGCCGAGCAGTGCCGCTGGGGCCACTTCCTGTGGCGGGAGGCGCGGGCGCACCTCGCCTCCGACGTGAACGCCGCCATCGAGGGGGCCTTCGCCGGCGGAGCCGACGAGGTGGTGGTCTGCGACGCCCACGGCGGCGCCTGCAACCTGCCCATGGAGCGGATGGACCCGCGGGCCATGTACGAGCCGGCCAACCGCGAGGAGCTCCTGCCGGGGCTCTCCGCGGAGTTCGCCGGGCTGTTCGTCGTGGGGGCCCACGCCATGGCCGGCGCCGTCGAGGCCTTCATGTGCCACACCGTGGACGCCGAGACCTGGTTCCGCTACCGGCTGGCCGGCCGGGAGTGCGGCGAGATCGGCATGTGGGCGGCCTGGGCCGGGCACCACGGGGTGCCGCTGCTGCTGGTGACCGGCGATGCGGCCGCCTGCCGGGAGGCCGAGGAGTTCGCCCCGGGCGTTGCTCTGGCCGCGGTCAAGGAGGCCGTCGCCTGGGACCGGGCCAGGACGCTGCACCCGGTCGAGGGACGCGCGCGGATCGCCGCCGCCTGCCGCCGGGCCATGGAGCAGATCGGCCGGATCGAACCCACCCTGATCGACATGCCCAACGAAGCCGAACTGGAGTACGTGCGCTGCGAGTTCGCCGACGAGGCCGCCGGCCGCCAGGGCGCCGAGCGCACCGGACCGCGCACCGTGCGGCGCGCGCTCGAGTCGATCATGGACCTGAGGCGGGGGTTTTAGATGAACGTCTACATCATGACCGACATGGAAGGGGTCAGCGGGGTGGTCCGGCGCGAGCAGGTCTCGCCGGGCACGGCCCCCTGGCGCGAGGCCCTGCAGTTCGCCGAGGCCGACTTCAACGCGGCGGTGGCCGGGGCCGCGGCCGGCGGCGCCCGGCGGATCGTGCTCTGCGACGCCCACGGCGGCGGCAACAACATCCGTCTGGAGAAAATGGACGGCCGGGCGGAGTATGAGCGACCGGTGGGCGCCCGGCGGATCATGCCCGCGCTGGAGGAGGCGAAGTTCGACGCCGGCTTCATGGTCGGCGCCCACGCCATGGCCGGCACCCAGGGGGCCTTCCTCGAGCACACCCAGAGCTCGTTCACCTGGCACAACTACACGGTCGACGGCCGGCGCTGGGGCGAGATCGCCCAGTTCGCGGCCTGGCTCGGCCACTTCGACGTGCCGCTGGTGCTGGTCACCGGCGACGAGGCCGCCTGCCGAGAGGCTCGCGAGTTCCTCGGCGAAGTCGAGACCGCGACCGTGAAGACGACGCTCTGCCGCCAGTACGCGCGGAGCCTGCCCCCGGCTGCGGCCCACAAGGCCATCGAGGAGGCCGCCGCGCGCGCCCTGCGCCTGGTCGGCAGGGCCCGGCCCTTCAAGCCCAAGTTCCCGGCGGACGTCCGCATCGAGTTCCACCGGGCGGACACCGCCGACGGCGCCGCCCGCCGCCCGGGCGTCAAGCGCCTGGACGGCCGCACCGTGGGCTGGACCGCCAACTCGGCCCTGGAGCTGATCGGGGGGTAGGAGGGCGGGGGGCGACCCCCCTTAGCTCTTCCGGCGGCACAGATCAACATGGACGAAAGACCTAACCCGCTGCGCCCGGTGCTTCTCTGGGGTGGAGCGGCCCTGCTGGCCGCGGCCATGGCGCTGAAGCTTGTCCGGAGGCTGCGGAGGAAGGCATCCTGACAGGCTGGGCAACCCCGGAGGACCTAGGCCCCAGGTTCCCGAGCCCCGACCTTGCTTTCATATGTGCCGACGATAAACTACGGCCACCATGCGCATTGAGACCGAAGACCGCGGAGCGGTCACCATCATCCGGCCGGAGGACCGGCTGGACATCCTGGGATACCTCGAACTCGAGGAGCGGCTGGCCGCGCTGCTGGCCGCCGGGCGCAGCCGGCTGGTGCTGGACCTCCAGGAAGCCACCTTCATCAACAGCGCCACGCTGGGGGTGATGAGCCGCTTCTGGGCGGACTGCGCCAAGGCCGGCGGCATCCTGGTCATCGCCCGCCCCAGCCGGGAGGCCCGCAACTTCCTGCGCCTGGGCGACGTCGACGAGCTCATCGACGTCTTCCCCTCGGTCGGCGAGGCCGTGGCGGCCGCCGAGCAGGCGCGTCCCGCGGCGCCGAAGGCCAGGTCCGGGGCTGCCAAGTCCGGCGGGGCCGGAGAGCCGCGTGGCCCCCGCGGTGCCTGACGTCCGCAGCCTGGCCGCCGGACGCAAGGGCGCGCTGCGCCTGGCCCTCATCGGCGGCTTCGACGACGCCTTCTACCGTTTCATCGGCGGCCAGAGCGACTACGCCGCTGACCTGATCGCGGACAGCGGCCGCGCCGTGGCCCTGGCCCGCTCCGGCGAGCTGGCCTTCGACCTGGCCATCACCGGGCTGAAGATCCTCCCGGCCGGCGGGATGGAGGTTCTCAGGGCCCTGCGCGAGGCCGATCCGGACGCACCGGTGATCATCAGCACCCACGAGACCAGCCCGCGCGCCGTGGTCGAGGCCATGCAGGCCGGTGCCTTCGACTACATCATCGAGCCCTACGCCGACCTCGCGGCCGTCCGGGACGCCATCGACCGGGCCGCCGCCCGCCGGCGGACGCTACTGGCCGCGCGGGATCTGTCCGGGCAGCTGCACCGCCCGGTCGAGTTCCCAGAGGTGGTGGGCTCGAGCCGGGCGGTGAGCGAGCTGCGCCGGCACATCCGCAAGGCGGCCTCGGCCGACGGCGCCGTGCTCCTGACCGGCGAGAGCGGCACCGGCAAGGGCCTGGTGGCCTCGGCCATCCACCGGGCCAGCGCCCGCGCGCGCGGCCCATTCGTGGCCGTCAACTGCGGCGCAATCCCCGAGCAGCTGGTCGAGAGCGAGCTTTTCGGACACGTCCGCGGTGCCTTCACCGGTGCGGTCGCCGACCGGGAGGGTTGCGTGGCCGCGGCCGACGGCGGGACGCTCTTCCTGGACGAGATCGCCGAGCTGTCCCCGGCCACCCAGGTCAGGCTGCTGTGGTTCCTGGAGGACGGTGGCTACCAGGCGGTGGGCGACTCCCGGCCGAGGACCGCCGACGTGCGCATCGTCTCGGCGACCAACAGCAATCTGCCGTCGCGGATCAACGGCGGCCTCTTCCGCGAGGACCTGTTCTACCGCATCAACGTGCTGGCCATCGCGGTTCCGCCGCTGCGCGAACGGCGCGAGGACGTGCCGCTGCTGGCCCAGCACTTCCTGGAGGGCATCTCCGCCGAGAGCGGCAAGCCGGTCCGGGCCGTCAGCGCCGAGGCGCTCTCGGCGCTCTCCGCCCACGACTGGCCAGGCAACGTCCGCGAACTGCGCAACGTCATGGAGCGCGCGGTCATCTGGTCCAGCGGCGAGGCCATCACTGTGCGGGACCTGCCCGCGTCGCTGGGAGCCTCGCCTGCGGGCGGGGCGCAAGCCCCGGCGTCCGAGGTCGGACGCGGGCTGGTGGACCGGCTGCGGGCGTTCGAGCGCGGCGCGATCCTCGAGGCGCTGGAGGCCACCGACTGGGTCCGCGCCAAGGCCGCAGAGCGCCTGAGGATACCTAGGACCACGCTCATCCGCAGAATGCGGGAGCTTAAGATAACCAGATAGCGGCCGAAATCGGACGTCATTTAAGTGCCATAGTTGCGGATGATAAGTGCCACTTGGCATTCTTGTAGTCCATTATTGGACGCAATTGCTCCTGCCTTGGCCTGATGATGCGTGTAAGCTTCTGTTTATCAGTGGCTTAGCCATGCAAGTGATGCGGCACGGCCGGTGCTTATGGCAGAGTGGCCGGCGGCAGAGGGTGCGGCCGGCAGGAGAGGAGAGGCAGGCGATGCCCAAAGCAACCGCGAACCTGACCGACGAGCTGGCGATCCACGGCGGCCCCAAGGCCAAGACGACACCGTACGGGACGGGCAGCAAGTACGGGCCGGAGGAGGAGCGCGAGGTCATCGCCGCGCTCCGGCAGGGCACGCTCTTCTACGCCTTCGGCCAGAAGACCAAGGCGCTCTGCAGCCGCTTCTCAGAGCTCTACGGCCTGGCCCACGCCACGGCCACCAGTTCGGGCACGGCGGCCATCCACGTGGCCCTGGGCTGCGCCGGGGTCGGTCCGGGCGACGAGGTCATCGTCACGCCCATCACCGACATGGGCTCGGTGATCGGCATACTATACCAGGGCGCGGTGCCGGTCTTCGCCGACATGGAACCGTACACCTTCGCGCCCGACCCGGAGTCGATAGCCGCGCGCATCACCGACCGGACCCGGGCCATCGTCGTCGTCCACCTGGCCGGCAACCCGGCGAAGATGGACCGGATCATGGCGATCGCCCGGGAGCGCGGCGTGGCGGTCATCGAGGACTGCGCCCAGGCCTGGCTCACCGAGTACCAGGGCCGCAAGGCCGGCACGTTCGGGGCCATGGGCTGCTTCAGCCTGAACGAGTTCAAGCACATATCCGCCGGCGACGGCGGCCTGGTGGGCACGAACAACCCGGAGCTCGCCCGGCTCGCCGCGCTCTGGGCCGACAAGTGCTACGACCGGACATCGAAGGTCCGCGACCCCTGGTTCCTGGCGCCCAATTACCGCATGAACGAGCTGACCGCGGCGGTGTCGCTGGCCCAGCTCGAGAAGGCCGCGGCCATCGTCGAGCGGCGCTCGGTCCTGGGCCGGAAGCTGACCGCGGGAATCACCGGCCTGCCGGGCGTCGTCCCGCTTGAGGAGCAGCGCGGCGGCCGGTGCTCGTTCTGGTTCTACATGTTCCGCATCGACCCGGCGGCGGTGGGCGTCGGCCGCGACGAGTTCGTCGCCGCCCTCAAGGCCGAGGGCGTGGCCTGCGAGGCCGGCTACATCCAGGACGTGGTCTACAAGTACCGGCTCTTCCGGGAGAAGAGCGCCTTCCCGCACTCGCGCTGGCCGTTCGAGGACCCGCGGACCGGGAAGGTCGTCGAGTACCCGGACGGCCTGTGCCCGACGGCCGAGGAGATCATCAGGACCTGCGTGTGGATGCCGCTCAACCAGTGGTTCACCGACCGGGATGTCGAGGAGGCCGCCGCCGGCATAGCCAAGGTTGCGCGGCACTTCGCGGCCGCCAAGGGCGGCCGGGCGTGAAGTCAGCTGCCCTGCGGCGGGTCCTCGGGCGGCCTGAGGCCGCCCCTCAGGCTCAGCCAGAAGAACAGCAGCGCGCCGCTCTCCAGGAAGAGCTCCACCACGATCAGCGAGGGCGGCCAGGGTTTGTAGAGATGCGGCACGGCAGCCAGGGCCCCGGCCGCCAGCAGCTGGCCGACCGCGCCGTGCGCGCCCCACAGCCGGCTGCGGATGTCCTCGGGGATGACGTTCATCCACTGGGCCATGATGGCCGGGCCCCACAGCGCCCCGCCCACCGCCCAGATGGTGCTGACCAGCAGGATCATGCCCAGCAGGTAGTGCTCCCCCCAGCCGGCGGAGAGCTGCGGCAGGAGCGCCGCAACCGCCGCCGGGGGGCGCGGGGCCCGCAGCAGCGCGAGCAGGACGGCCGTGCCCACGGCCCAGCAAGCGGCGGTGCCCAGCAGGAAGCGCTTGATGTTGCCGGCCCTGATCAGGGGTACCAGGGCGGCCATGCCGACGAGCCGCACCACGCAGGCCACCGTGGTGACCAGGCTGTAGTCCTTCTCGGGCAACCCGAGATGCTTCATGAAATATATGGGCAGGAACACCCCGGTGATGGCCAGGTCCAGGTTGATGAGCACCACCGCCAGGAAGAACCAGCGCAGGTCGGCGCGCAGGGCGGTTCGGAAGTAGATGCTGAACTGCTCGATCAGCGCGTCGAAGGCGTCGGTCAGCTGCTTCTGGCTGGGCGGGATGGGCGGGATCAGCGCCCAGCGCAGCGCGCAACCGGCGAGCATCAGCCAGGCCGCCGCCAGATAGGTCAGGCGCATGCCCAACTCCATGCCGAAGGTTCCGACCATCCAGCCGCCGGCCAGCGGTGCGAGGAGCCCCGGGAGGTTCGACACGATGGCCAGCAGCCCGTAGGCCGAGGCGCGCTTGTCGGGCGGGATGCGGGACACGAACAGGGCGTGCCAGCCGGGGACCACCCCGGTCATGGTGCCGGCCAGGGCCGCGGCCAGGTAGAAGTGCCAGGGCGCGTCGGCCGCGGCCAGGATGGCCATGGGCAGCGGCCAGCTCAGGGTGTCGAAGAGCAGCACGCAGCGCAGGCTGCCCAGCCGGTCGGTCAGCCACCCGCCCACCAGGTAGAAGACCACGCTGAAGCACATGGTCACCGAGGAAAGGTATCCGACCTGCTCCAGCCTCAGTCCGAGCTCGATGGCGTAGACCTGGGCGTACTGGTTGAAGACCAGGATGGGGACGATCCAGAAGAGGTTGGTCCAGATCATGGTCAGCGCCGGGCCGCGGGCGCTGTGCAGCATCTGGAGGATTCTGAGCCGCTCGAAGCGGACCAGGAAGACCGGCCAGCGGGTGAGCACCTCGATGAACGGGAGGTCGAGCAGGCCGAAGAGCCCGCCGAACCACTGTCCGCCGGGGTCCCGGCCCTCCTTCTGGTTGTCCATCGGAGTGGAATGCTAAGATCGGGTCCGGCCGAATCAAGCGCAAGGAGAACCGCATGAGCGCCACCACCTCCGCCAGCCTGGCCATCCGCGGCGGTCCGCGGGCCGTCCGCAGCGACCCCGGCGACATGTTCAAGTGGCCGATCGTGACCCGCGAGGACGAGGAGGCGGTGCTGGAGGTCCTCCGCCGCGGGGCGATGAGCGGCACGGAGATCACCAAGCTCTTCGAGCGCGAGTTCGCCGACTGGCTGGGCGCCAAGTATGCCCTGGCCTGCTGCAACGGCACGGCCAGCCTGCAGGCGGCTATGTGGGCCTGCGGGGTGGGCGCCGGCGACGAGGTCATAGCCCCGACGATGACCTACTGGGCGAGCTGCACCTCGGCGCTGGCCCTGGGCGCGGCGGTCAACTTCGCGGACATCGACCCGGAGACGCTGTGCATCGCCCCAAGCGACATCGAGGCCCGCATAGGCCCGCGCACCCGGGTCATCGTGGTGGTCCACTATGCCGGCCACCCCTGCGACATGGACCCGATCATGGAGATCGCCCGCCGCCGCGGCGTGAAGGTGGTCGAGGACGTCTCCCACGCCCACGGCGGGCTGTACAAGGGGCGCCGGCTCGGGACCATCGGCGACGCCGCCGGCATGAGCCTGATGTCCGGCAAGAGCTTCCCGGCCGGCGAGGGCGGCATGCTGGTCACCAACGACCGGCTGATCTACGAGCGCGCCGTGGCCTACGGGCACTATGAGCGCACCGGGGTGGCCTCCAACTTCAACGTCGCCGACGCCCAGGTCACCGAGCCGGAGTTGCTCCGGTACGCCGGCATCACCCTGAGCGGCGCCAAGCACCGCATCAACCAGCTGGCCTCGGCCATGGGACGGGTGCAGCTCCGGCACTACCCGGCGCGGATGGCCGAGATACAGAAGGCCATGAACCGGTTCTGGGACCTGCTGGAGGGCGTCCCGGGCATCCGGCCGCACCGCCCGGCCGCCGGCTCCGGCTCGACCATGGCCGGCTGGTACTTCGCCCGGGGTATCTATCACGGGGAGGAACTCGGCGGGATCTCCTGCGCCAAGTTCTGCGAGGCGGTCCGGGCCGAGGGCGTGCCCATGTGCTTCCCCGGTGCCAACAAGCCGCTGCACGTCCACCCGGTCTTCCACACCGCGGATCTCTTCCGGATGGGCCGGCCGACCGTGCTCTCCTTCGGGCAGCGCGACGTCCGGCAGGGGCCGGGGACGCTCAGCGCCGCCGAGCGCATCGACGAGATCGCCTTCGGCGTTCCCTGGTTCAAGCACGACCGGCCGGATATCATCGCCGAGTATGCGGCCGCCTATCGCAAGGTGGCCGAGGGCGCCGGAGAGCTGCGCTGATGAGTGGACTTCCCGAGATCCTGGACTGCTGCGCCTTCTACGGCCGGCCGGCCGTGCCGCCGGGGCGGCCGTACCTCTCGCCCGGCGACGCGCTCGCCGAGATGGACCGGCTGGGCATCGCCGAGCGCTGGTTCGCTGACTACCGGGCGCTGGAGGGCTCCCCGGCTCTGGGCAACCGGCTGCTCGCCGAGGAACTCTCCGGCCAGCCGCGGCTGCACCCGGTCTGGATCGTTCTGCCGCCTGGCACCGGCGAGCTGCCCGGCCCGGAGGACCAGCTCGCGGCCATGGCCCGTGCCGGCGTGCACATGGTGCGGGCCGAGCCGGAACGGCACGGGTGGTCGCTGGCCGAGTGGTGCTCCGGTGCGCTCTGGGCGGCGCTGGAGCGCGCTCGGGTGCCGGTGCTCCTCGACGCCGCCGGCAAATGGGATGCACTCGACGCGCTGCTCTCGGCCCACCCGCGGCTTCCCGTGCTCCTGACCGACTCCGGCTACCGCGCGCTGCGCATGCTCTGCCCGCTCCTGGAGCGGCACGGGAACCTTCTCATCGAGACATCGGCCTACCTGGCCAACGAGGGCCTGGCCGAGTTGGCCGGGCGCTTCGGCGCCGGCCGACTGGTCTTCGGCACGGGCTCGCCGGTCCTGGCTCCGGAGGCCTCGCTCGGGACGCTGCGCCTCTCCAGCCTGTCCGGGCCGGACCTGGCTGCGGCGGCCGGCGGCAACCTGCGCCGGCTGCTCGATGCGGCCCGGCGCGGCCTGGCGGAGGCGGGGCGATGAGCGGCTTCGTCGACGCCCACGCCCACCTGGGCGCGCACGGCGACTTCCTGATGCCGCGGGGCGGGGCCGACGACCTGGTCCGGCGGATGGACGCCCTGGGAGTGGAGCGCACCGCGCTCTCGGCCAACGCGGCCTTCTGCTCCGACTTTCGTCTGGGCAACGACCAGGCTGCCGCGGCCGCCGCGGCGCACCCCGGGCGGATCTTCTTCTACGCGGTGGCCAACCCGCACTACCCGGACGGAATGGCCCCCGAGCTGGAGCGCTGCGCGGGCCTGCCCGGCTTCGTCGGGGTGAAGCTGCACTCCACGACCCACAACGTGGCGCTCGACTCGTCGCTCTACGATCCGGCCTGGTCCTGGGCCCGGGAGCGCGGCTGCCCGGTGCTGGTGCACTTCTGGGCGGCCCACGGCCTGTGCGGGTCGGGCAACGTCCGGAAGGCCGCCGCGCGCTGGCCGGGTGTGAAGCTGGTCCTTGCGCACCTCGGCGGCTTCGGGGAGGCCTGGCGTGAGCTCCTGCCGCTGGCCGCGGAGCACCCGCGCCTGTGGTTCGACACCTGCGGCTCGCGCCACGCGCGCGGAGCCATCGAGGGGCTGGTGGCCGGGGGCCGCGCCGGGCGGCTGCTCTACGGCTCGGATGCGCCCTGGATCGATCCGGGCAGCCAGATCGGCAAGGTGCTCTACGCGGACATCCCCGAGGGCGCCCGCGCGGCGATCCTCGGCGGCAACGCCCGCCGGCTCTTCGGTTGGGAGGAGGCCAAGGACTGATGCGCATACTGGACAACCACTGCCTGTTCGGCCGCTGGATGAAGGACGACCGCGACGTGTCGCTGAAGAAGCTGCTCTCCGCGCTCCGGAGCATGGGCGCCGAGCACGGGGTCGCCGTCTCGCTGCGCGGGGTCTTCTACGACCACGATGCCGGCAATGCCGAGACGCTCGAGGTCTGCCGGCGCCACAGGGAGCTGGTGCCGGCGGCGACCATCAACCCCCAGCACTACTTCGGGCGCGGCAGCCTGCCGGCCAGGCTCGTCCGGCAGGGATTCCGGATGCTCCGCTTCTTCCCCAACCTGCAGGGCTGGACGCCGCAGGGCGTGGTCTTCGAGCGCGTCCTCGGCGAGTGCGCCAAGGCCAGGCTGCCGGTGGCCTTTCCGATCGGGAAGGCCTCGGACCTGGCCAGCCAGCTCTGCCGGATCGCGCCGAAGGGCTGCCGGGTGGTGCTCTCCGACGTGTACTACGGGGGGCTCGCGGAGTGCATCGAGGTGCTGCGCCGCCGGCCGGAGTTCCTGATGGAGGCCGGCCACACCTGCGTGCCGGGCGGCCTGGAGGTCGCCTGCCGAGAGGTCGGCGCCGGCCGGGTGGTGCTGGGCACCAACCAGCCGCTGGAGAGCGGCCTGGGCGCCGTCGAGGCCATCCGCCGCTCGGAGCTGTCCAGTCGGGACCAGGCCGCCGTTCTCGGCGGGAACCTCTCCCGCCTGTTGGGAGGTATCTGATCATGGCCGCCAGAGCCGCCGCCAGGACCGTGAGCGCCGCCGCCGAGCTCTGCCCGGGCATGGAGGTCATCGACGTCCACGCCCACCTGGGGCGCTGGGGCTATCCCGGCTCGGAGGGGGTCGTCGACGAGCTTCGCCGGCTGCTCGACCGCTCCGGCTTCAGCAAGGTCATCATCTCCTCGGGGATGGCCATCGCCTACGACGTGCCCGGCGGCAACGCCGAGGTGGCCAGGGCGGTCGAGAGCGACGAGCGCATCTACGGTTCGGTGGTCTTCAACGCCCGGGACGGGAAGGAGTCCCGCGAGCAGGTCGAGCGCTACGCCGACCACCCGCGCTTCGTGGCCGCCAAGTACCATCCGGCCTACACCGGGCTGGCGCTCAACGCGGCCGAGAACCTGAAGGTCATCGAGCTGATCGCGCGGAAGAAGCTTCCGCTCACCTTCCACTCCTGGACCGGCGACGGCGCGGCGGCCGCCGAGGTCGCACGGCGCTTCCCTAAGCTGCCGATGATCTGGTTCCACGCCCTGGCCACCGACTACCGCAAGGCCGCCGAGCTGGCCCGCGACCTGCCCAACGTGTACCTCGACTACGTGACCAGCACCCAGGAGCGCGGCAAGGTCGAACTCCTTGTCGAGCGTCTGGGCGCCGACCGGCTGCTCTTCGGCACAGACCAGTCGCTCTTCGAGCCGATCCGGCCGCTGGGCCAGCTGATCGAGGCGGAGATATGCGAGCGGGACCGCCGGAAGATCCTCGCGGGGAACGCCCGGGAACTCTTCCGGTTCGACGGACGCTGACGGACAGGCACAGAGGAGACGACGCATGGCAACATCCACCGACCTTCGTTCCGCGATCGAGGAAGTCCAGAGCCAGCTGCCGGCCGGGCAGCTCCCGGCAGACGGCGCATTGCCGGTTGAGGCCGAAACCGGCTGGACCGCCCGGCTCGAGCGCCGGGTTGGGGCGCTGCCCTGGTGGGTGATCTCGGCGGCCACCCACGCGGTGCTCTTCCTGCTCATCGCCCTGCTGGCCACCGCGGTCGCGCCGGTCAAGCAGGACGAGGTGGTCATCAGCACCGACGTGGTCAAGCAGAAGCCGCCGGAGTATGACCCCAACAAGAAGCGCGACATCTTCAAGAACGTCAAGGATATTCAGGCCGAGACCCAGGTGGAGGCGCCGGTGGTCGTCCATGAGAAGATGGAGGAGTCGGAGACCTTCGAGACCGACAACAACATGGACAAGAAGACCGCCCGCGGCAACGAGGACGCCATCTCG
>Ga0116153_10001549_pt1 | contig 21033 bp, 23 predicted proteins | sample AD_UKC028_MetaG_FD_89896 | JGI IMG/M metagenome (GOLD analysis project Ga0116153, IMG submission 89896) | Active sludge microbial communities of municipal wastewater-treating anaerobic digesters from USA - AD_UKC028_MetaG | ecosystem: Engineered > Bioreactor > Anaerobic > Digestate | place: USA...
CCCGGACAAGGAACATTTCGGCCGCATCTTCTTCAACCAGGCCAACCTGTCGGCGCAAGGCATTCCGCAGATCGCCGCCGTGATGGGTTCGTGCACCGCCGGTGGCGCCTACGTGCCGGCAATGTGCGACGAGTCGATCATCGTCAAGAATCAGGGCACCATTTTCCTCGGTGGGCCGCCGCTGGTGAAAGCGGCGACCGGCGAAGTCGTCTCGGCCGAAGACCTCGGCGGCGCCGACGTGCATACGCGCATTTCCGGCGTCGCCGACCACTTGGCCGAAAACGATGCCCACGCGCTGGCCATCGCCCGCCGCATCATCAAGAACCTGAACCGGAAAAAGGCGCCGTCGGTGACGTTGACCGCACCGACCGAACCGCGCAATCCGGCACAAGAGCTTTACGGCATCATCCCGACCGATAGCAAAAAGCCTTTCGACGTGCGCGAAATCATTGCCCGCATCGTCGATGACTCCGATTTCGACGAATTCAAGGCGCGTTACGGCATGACGCTGGTCTGCGGCTTTGCCCGCATCTGGGGCTATCCGGTCGGCATCGTCGCCAACAACGGCATCCTGTTCAGCGAATCGGCGCTGAAAGGCGCCCACTTCATCGAGCTGTGCGCCCAGCGTGGCATTCCGCTCGTCTTTTTGCAGAACATCACCGGCTTCATGGTTGGCCGCAAGTACGAGAACGGCGGCATCGCCCGCGACGGCGCCAAGATGGTCACCGCCGTCGCCACCGCCAAGGTGCCGAAATTCACCGTCGTCATCGGCGGCTCGTTCGGCGCCGGCAACTACGGCATGTGCGGCCGCGCCTACTCGCCGCGCTTCCTGTGGATGTGGCCCAATGCCCGCATCTCGGTGATGGGCGGCGATCAGGCGGCCGGCGTCCTGGCTACCGTCAAGCGCGACGGCATCGAGGCCAAGGGCGGCAGCTGGAGCGCCGAGGAAGAAGCCGCCTTCAAGGCACCGATCCGCGAGCAGTACGAAACACAGGGACATCCGTATTACGCCTCGGCCCGCCTGTGGGACGACGGCATCATCGACCCGGCCGATACCCGGCGCGTGCTCGGGCTAGGCCTGTCGGCCTCGATGAACGCCCCGGCCGAAGAAACGAAATTCGGCATTTTCCGGATGTAAATCGTGCACCTGCCCAAGCATTTCGCCGAAACCGACCTGGCCGTGCTGCACGACCTGATGCGCGCCTTCCCGCTCGCCACCATCGTCAGCCACGGCCCGGACGGGCTGAACGCCAATCACATCCCACTACATCTGGACGCGACCGCCAGCCCGAACGGCACGCTGCGCGGCCACCTCGCCCGTGCCAACCCGTTGAGCCAGGCCGCTACGGTCAACGGCGAAATTCTGGTCATTTTTCAGGGACCGGAAAGCTACATCAGTCCCTCCAGCTATGCGACCAAGGCCGAGCACGGCAAGGTGGTGCCGACCTGGAACTACGCCACCGTGCATGCCTACGGCGAACTGAAGGTGATCGACGACCCCGCCTGGATTTTTGGGCAAATTTCCACGTTGACCGCAACGCATGAGGCGAAGCTTCCAGGGCCGTGGGCGGTCAGCGATGCGCCGGCCGATTACATCGAAAAAATGCTCGGCGCCATCGTCGGCATCGAAATCACCATCACCCGCCTGACCGGTAAATGGAAAGTCAGCCAGAACCAGCCCGCCGTCAATCAGGCCAGCCTGGTCGCCGCGCTGGAACGGGCCGGCGACCCGATGGCCGGACTGGTCCGGGCACGACGACAAAAAATGGAGTGAGACATGTTTGTGAGCCTGGAAATCGAACTGAACGGCCCGGTCGCCACGCTGTGGATGAACCGGCCCGAGCTGCACAACGCCTTCGACGAAATCCTGATCGCCGAACTGACCGCCGCCTGCATCGCGCTCGACCAGGACAAGGATGTCCGCGTCGTCGTGCTGGCCGGTCGCGGCAAGAGCTTCTCGGCTGGCGCCGACCTGAACTGGATGAAGCGTGCCGCCAACAACGGCCTTGACGACAACCTGAACGACGCCCGCGCCCTGGCCAGAATGCTGCGCACGCTGGCTGAGATGAAGAAGCCGACCATCGCCCGCGTACAGGGCGCGGCGCTCGGTGGCGGGATGGGACTGGCCGCCGCCTGCGACATCGCCGTCGCCTCGACCAGGGCGTTTTTCGCAACGACGGAAGTCAAGTTCGGCATCATCCCGTCCGCCATCAGCCCCTATGTCGTGCGCGCCATCGGCACCCGCCAGGCGCACCGCTATTTTTTGTCGGCAGAGCGCATCGACGCCGCCCGCGCCCGCGAAATCGGCCTCATCCACGAAGCGTCAGAACCCGAACAACTCGACGCCAAGGTTCAGGAAATCGTCGATGCGCTGCTGCAAGGCGGCCCGCTCGCGCAGGCGGCGGCCAAGAACCTGATCCGTGCGGTCGACAACCAGCCGATCAACGACAACATGGTCGAAGATACTGCCCATCGCATCGCCCACCTGCGCGCCACGCCGGAAGCCCGCGAAGGCATCGCGGCGTTTTTGGAGAAACGGCGACCGAACTGGATGGCGGGCTAAGCATGTTCAACAAAATCCTCATCGCCAACCGTGGCGAAATCGCCTGCCGCGTCATCAAGACCGCCCGCCACATGGGCATCCGCACCGTCGCCGTTTATTCCGAAGCCGACACCAATGCCCGCCATGTTCGGCTCGCCGACGAGGCCGTGCTGCTCGGCCCGGCTGCGGCGCGCGAGTCCTATCTGGTCGCCGACAAGATCATCGAAGCCTGCAAGCGCACCGGCGCCCAGGCGGTGCATCCCGGCTACGGCTTCCTCTCCGAAAACGCCGACTTCGCCGATGCGCTGGCTGCCAATGGCATCGCCTTTATCGGCCCGCCGGCCTCGGCGATTCGCGCCATGGGCTCCAAATCCGAAGCCAAGAAGCTGATGGGCGCGGCCAAGGTGCCGCTGACTCCGGGCTACCACGGCGACGACCAGACCCCCGTGCTGCTGCACACGGAAGCCGACACCATCGGCTACCCGGTGTTGATCAAGGCGGCTGCCGGCGGCGGCGGCAAGGGCATGCGCCTCGTCGAGCGCAGCGAGGACTTCCCCGATGAACTGGCCTCCTGCAAGCGCGAGGCGATTTCCAGCTTCGGCGATGACCATGTGCTGATCGAGAAATACATCACCCGGCCGCGCCACATCGAGATTCAGGTATTCGCCGACACGCTGGGCAACTGCGTTTATCTCTTCGAGCGCGATTGCTCGGTGCAGCGCCGCCACCAGAAGGTGCTGGAAGAAGCGCCCGCCCCCGGGATGAACGCGGAACGCCGCCGGCAGATGGGCGAGGCAGCCGTCGCGGCGGCCCGGGCTGTCGGCTACGTCGGGGCCGGCACGGTCGAGTTCATCGCCAACCAGGACGGCACTTTCTACTTCATGGAGATGAACACTCGCCTGCAAGTCGAGCATCCCGTCACCGAGATGATCACCGGGCAAGACCTCGTCGAATGGCAATTGCGCGTTGCCGGCGGCGAGCCGCTGCCCCTGCGCCAGGACCAGCTGCAGATCCGCGGCCATGCACTGGAAGCCCGCATCTACGCCGAAGACCCGAACAAGGGATTCCTGCCGGCCACCGGCCGCTTGATCCATCTTGCGCCGCCCGTTGAAACGCTGAATGTCCGGGTCGATACCGGGATCGAGGAAGGCGACGAAATTACCCCCTACTACGACCCGATGATCGCCAAGCTGATCGTCTGGGACGAGCACAGGGATGCGGCGCTGGCACGCATGCGCAAGGCGCTGGCCGACTATCGGGTGGTCGGTGTCACCACCAATATCGATTTCCTGTCGCGTCTGGTGGCCTGCCCGGCCTTTGCCGGCGCCGATCTCGACACCGGGCTGATCGAACGCCAGGAGGATTTCCTTTTTCCCGAGCCGCAACCCGTGCCGCGCGACGCACTGCTCGTCGCCACCGTGGGCGAACTGCTCCGCGAACAAGCAACCGCTGGCCAGGCCGCCATGAGCAGCGGCGACCCGTGGTCGCCTTGGCACGCCCGCGACGGTTGGCGAATGAACCTGACGGCGGCACGCACGATCAGTTTCAAGGATGGCGAAACCCTGGTCGATGCCCGCGTCCGCTATGGCAACGCGCAATGGGAACTGGCCATCGGCGGAACGACGACCGTAGCCCGTGGCAAGAAGCTGGACGACGACCGCTTTGCCGTCGAACTCGACGACCGTCGCCTGATCGCCAGCGTCGTTGCCCCCCAAGGGGATTTCCTGCGAGGCACGGTCGACGACAAGAGAACCGTATTTTTTCAGGGAAGCACGTACTTGCTTCTGCGCGATGATCCATTGCACCGCGTCTATGCCGGCGACAGCCACGGCAGCGGCCTGACCGCGCCAATGCCGGGCAAGGTTGTCGCGCTGCTCGCCCGGCCCGGCCAGAAGGTCGACAAAGGCACGCCGCTGCTGATTCTCGAAGCTATGAAGATGGAACACACCATCACCGCCCCTGCCACCGGCACCGTCAAGGCCTTTTGCTACGCCAACGGCGAGCAGGTGGGCAACGGCGCGACGCTGGTCGAGTTCGCGGAAAATGCATGATCGCGGGCGGTGAGGCTGGACGATCAGTTACCCTTGCAACTCGAAGTGAATCCGGGCGCGTCGCTCCAAGCCGCGACACGCCATCCCAAATGTTTTGTATCTCCTTTTCCAATACAGAATGTAGTGCATGAGAGCCCTTCTGCTTTTCGTCATCTTCACCGTCTTGCCCGTTTCGGTTGTGCAGGCAATGACCAACGATGAACTGACGATGACGCGCAATGTTGCCGAACGCGGCAACCCTTCGGCCCAGGTCTTGCTCGCCATTGCCTATTTACACGGCGACGGCGGCCTGACGGCGGATCCGGCAGAGGCTGCGCGCTGGTTTGAAAAAGCGGCATTGCAGGGCAACAGTTTTGCTGAAGGCCGGCTCGCGGATCTCTACGAGCAAGGTTCGGGAGTCAAACAGAACCTGAAAGTCGCCGCCGACTGGCGCGAACGTGCCGCCAAGCGCGGGAACAGCGAAGCCCAACGAAAGCTGGGACGCACGTATCTGCGCGGCGAAGGCGTTGCCCAAGATTACACGCTCGCGCGAAAATGGCTGCAGGAAGCCGCCGACGGCGGCGATCCCGAAGCGGCCTATCTGCTCTCGCACATGTACCGGCATGGACTCGGCAGTCAGCGCGACCCCGACCTGGCCAGCAACTGGCTGGCAAAATCGGCGGAACGCGGCTATCTGGAAGCGATCCGCCTGTTGCATTCAATCGAAGCGTTCGGCTTGCACTACGACAAGTCGCTCTCGAAGGATGCGCTGCATACCCTGGCGGCCGACAGCGATGCCGATGCCCAGTACCAGCTGGGCCTGCACTACGAATCCGGTTCCGGTGGCGAAACCAAAGATATCAACCAGGCCATCGAGTGGTTTTGGCGCTCTGCTGCTCAGGGCAACGAACCCGCCAAGCGTGCCTTGGCACACCTTGGTGCCGCAAAAGCCGGGGCGCCAGTTTCTGGCGTTCAACAAGCTGTCTCCGGCAAGAAATGACTAGCGAGGACTGAATCACCATGGAAATATTTGCACTACTCCGAGGACTGAGCCCGGACATCATCGCCGTCGCCATCAGCACGACCATGATCGCCGCGTACTACGCCTATCTTCGGTCGCGCTCGCGGCGCGATCCGACCTATTCGATCCACGGAATAAACGAGCTCGCCCGTAGCCTTTGGGTTGCCAACGTGATGAACAATCCGGGCAAGGACATCATGGCCGTACAAACCTTGCGCAACTTCATCATGGGCGCCAGCCTGATGGCTTCGACCGCTGCGCTGCTGATTATCGGCACTCTGACCCTATCGGGACAAGCCGAAAACATTTCGCGGAGCTGGCACGCGCTCAACCAGTTCGGCACGCATGCCGCCGAACTTTGGATCATCAAGGTTCTGACCTTGCTGCTCGATTTCATCGTCGCTTTCTTTGCGTTCGCCATGGCCGTGCGCCTGAGCAACCACGTGGTGTTCATGATCAATGTGCCGAATCATGATGTCCACCCGGAATTGACGCCTGCCCGGGTCGGCCGCCGCCTGATCCGCGCCGGAAATCTGTTTGCGATCGGCATGCGTGCATTCTTTTTCGCGGTACCGCTGGTATTCTGGCTGTTCGGGCCAGTTCTTCTGGTCTTGGCGACGATAGGCCTAGTCATCGTTCTCTACCACGTCGATCGCAGTCCGCGGGGAAGCAGACTGGCTGCATAGCGCCGGAACACTTCGAGGGAGGGACATGAATCCCGACACTGCAGCCGGGGAGTTGGCGCCTGTAGAGCATTCAAGAAACGCGACGTTCGTTGTCGTCGCGCTATTCCCGCTGGCATTCATCCTGGCGGGCCTGCTGATCGATACGCCGGCGGAAATATTCAGCGGCTTGGTCAGAATCCTGACCTCTCGCGACACGCTGATTACTGACTATATGGGTATCGGCGGCATCGGTGCTGCATTTACAAATGCCGGATTGCTTACATTAGCCGCGCTCGGTGTCTACTACCGGTCATCGGCAAAAATCGACGGCGTCGCCATTGCCTGCCTCTTGATCGTTCTCGGATGTGGCATGTTCGGGAAAAGCCTGCTCAACGTCTGGTTCATTGTTCTGGGTGTCTTTCTCTACTCGAAGTTCAAGCATGAGCGCTTCGCGACACATATTAATACGGCATTCTTCGGCACTGCATTGGCACCAATCTTCACCGAGATTCTCTTTTCGACGATGCTTCCACTGCATTTCAGCCTGCCCCTAGGCATCCTCACGACGCTGGCGCTCGGATTTGTACTGGTTCCCGCCAGCGCCCAGTTATTCAAGGCGCACATGGGCTTCACGCTTTACAACATCGGATTTACGGCGGGCATCCTTGGCACTCTGATCGTTGCCCTCTACAAATCCTACGGATTCATTCCCGACCCAGTATTCATCTGGACCACTGGAAACAACCTCCTGTTCGGCTGGATGCTTTCTGCGATGTTCATTTTCATGGCAGTGGTCGGACTTCTGCTCGACAGAGACGCCCTGAAAAAATTGGCGCACATGATGCGCCAGTCGGGACAGGCACCCACGGATTTCGTTTCCAGTACCGGTCTCGGGCCGACACTGGTGAATATGAGTCTGACCGGCGCCATCGGCACCGCCTATGTCCTGCTCGTCGGCAGCGATCTCAATGGACCAACGATCGGCGCCATTCTGACCGTTGTCGGGTTCTCGGCATACGGCAAACATCCCGGAAACATCCTGCCGATCATAATCGGTGTCTTCATCGCGTCGCTGGCGAAGCCGTGGAGCGCCGATGATCCTTCTATCGTGCTCGCCGCGCTGTTCGGAACCACATTGGCACCTATTGCCGGTCGTTTCGGCTGGCATTGGGGTATCGTGGCTGGCTTTCTCCATTCGTCGGTCGTGCAGAGCGTCGTGCATCTGCATGGCGGACTTGTTCTTTACAATAACGGCTTTGCTGCCGGGTTGATCGCAACAATTCTCGTGCCCGTCATCATTGCCCTGCAGCGCCCGGCAAAGTGAACCTGCTGCGTCGGGCGCGAACCACATGAGGAAAGGCAAAGATCCCAGCCAGATGACCAATGCCTCCCCTTCAATCATCGACGCTCCAGTCCATCCATGCACCCCAGCAAAGTAAACATCATCGAAGTCGGCCCGCGCGACGGCCTGCAGAATGAAAAGCAGGTGGTTCCCAGCGCAATCAAGATCGAACTGATCGAGCGCCTGGCCGAAGCCGGGCTGCGCGCCATCGAAGCAACTGCCTTCGTGTCGCCGAAATGGGTACCGCAGATGGGCGATAACGCCGCGGTCATGCAAGGCATCAAGCGGCGAACCGGTACGGTCTACCCGGTTTTGGTCCCGAATCTGCAAGGCTTCGATGCGGCGATTCAGGCCGGCGCGACGGAAGTGGCGATTTTCGCGGCCGCCTCCGAGTCCTTTTCGCGCAAGAACATCAACTGCTCGATCACCGAGAGCCTGAAGCGCTTCGAGCCCATTCTTTCGTCGGCCAGCGCACTGGAAATACCGGTCCGCGGTTACGTTTCCTGCGTCGTCGGCTGCCCCTACGAGGGCGCCATCGATCCCGGACAGAGCGCGGCGGTCGCCAGTACCCTGTTCGACATGGGCTGTTACGAAGTTTCGCTCGGCGACACGATCGGCGTCGGCAACCCCGCCTCGATTCAGCGCCTGATCGAGGCCTGCGCACAACAGATCCCGATAGCGAAACTGGCGGGTCACTACCACGACACCTACGGGATGGCGATTGCCAACATCTACGCCTCGCTGCAAATGGGCATGGCCACGTTCGATGCCTCGGTCGCCGGACTGGGCGGCTGCCCGTATGCCAGGGGCGCTTCCGGCAACGTGGCAACCGAGGATGTCGTTTATCTGATGCATGGACTGGGGATTGAAACTGGCATCGATCTCGCTAAACTGGCTGGCATCGGCGACTGGATATCCAGTGCCCTAAACCGTCCGAACGGCGCCAAGGCCGGCCGGGCAATCTGCGCGAATACTGTCCCTTGAGCCTGGTTTCTTCCCTCGCCGATTTCCTGAAGCCCGCGCCAAAACTGACGCCGCAAATACGCAAGGCGCTTGACCGGGTCGCCAGTGTCGTCGATCCGCTGCTCAAATCGGCAGCCGGTTTCGAGCGCCGTCTGGCGCTTCCCGTCGAACATGCGCTCGGCTATTGCGAGGGTCTGGTCGCCGCGCTGCCGGGGCCGATCGACATCAATCGCCAATCCTTCGCCAGCGATCCGCTAATCCATGCGCTGTTCGCCACGGCCGATGACATCGAGCAGATGCTCGGCCGCAGTCAGGCGGTTCGCGATTTTCTGGCCGGGCCGGAAAGCCTGGAAGAGGATTATTTCTACGCCCTATTTACCGCGCGCCGCCAGCAGAAGAAGCAGATCGGTAGTGCACAGCACGGCGACGTGATCCAGATCGACGTGCCACAAGTCGTCGTCTACTTTGGCGACCAGACGCTGATCGAACCCAGCTGCGACCTCGATACGACCCTGGCCAACCTCCGCTGCCAGGCACTGCAAAGCCTGCTTCTGACCTTTCACGAACATGTCGAGGCGCTGCGCAGCGAGCGTGAGGGTTTGCGCACCGATACCGCGATGGAGCGCGCGCACCTGACCGTCTTGCGCGGCAAGTCGTCGGGGCCGGAATTTCAGGCCCATACCCGGCATCTGGCCCATCTTGAAGCCGATCTGCGCGAAAAGGCCGCGACGCTGATGCCGGACCAGCTCATTCAGGCACTCGCCGATTACATGAGCGCACCGGACACCTCGTTGCGACTGACCCCGACCAATATCACCGTCGATCGCCTCGGCATCGTCTCCGACCAGGCCGAGAGCGATGACATCAACGTCAACACGCTGAGCTTTCCCGAATTTCGCGGCCGCGACAAGCGCATCCACATGGCGATGGTGGCCCGCGTTCGCCGCGACGAGGCACAGGCGGCGGTTGAACTGGTCAGCGACCAGCGCCGCCGCTTCATGATCATCTGATGATCACTTCGCCCTGCATCAATATCTGCAAGATGGACGCGCACAGTGGCCTGTGCGCCGGGTGCTTCCGGACAATCGACGAAATCGCCATCTGGTCGCAGGCCGACGACGCGCAGCGCGTGAGCATTCTCGCTGCCGTTGCCCGACGCCGGCTGGAACAAGACCCTTGGGAAAATGATTTGCGCTGTGACTGTGATCACCATGGCTGACGAGGACGAAGACCAATACATCTGCGTCGGCATCTGCATGGTCGATCCCGATTCGGGGTACTGCCTGGGTTGCGGACGGCCGCCGCTCGACTCACCGGAAGTAGTCTGTGAAGTCGTCACGCCGGTTGCCGCACCAGATACTTCCAGCAACGATCCGGACAACCCCGAATGACGGTGCAGCTTCCGGACTCGCTGCTCGTCCTCGAGCGCGGCTGGCTGTCGGCCAACAATATCGTCTTCCTCGAAGGCGAAAACGCCACGCTGGTCGATAGCGGCTATGTCACGCACGCGGCGCAGACGGTCGATCTGGTCAGCCATGCCGTGCACGGTCGACAGCTGAAACGTCTGATAAACACCCACTCGCATTCCGATCACATTGGCGGCAACGCTGCACTGAAAGCCCACTTCGGTTGCGAGATCATCGTTCCCGGCGGTCTGCACGCGACCATCGCCGAGTGGGACGAAAATGCCCTGCTGCTCTCGCCGCTCGGCCAGCGGGCTGCGCGCTTCCAGCACGACAGCCTGATCCACGCCGACGACGAGGTTGAGATGGGCGGACTCAATTGGCAGGCGCTGGCCGTGCCCGGTCACGACATGGAAGCACTGGCCTATTACAACCCTGAAAAGCGCATCCTGATTTCCGGCGACGCCCTCTGGGAGAATGGTTTCGGGGTAATCTTCCCCGAACTGCTCGGCGAAGCCGACGGCCTGGCCAGCACGCGGGCCACGCTGGAGATGCTGGCGCGTCTGCCGATCGACATCGTGATTCCCGGCCACGGCCGCCCGTTCACTGAGGTCGACGCGGCTTTCGAGCGCGCTTTTCGGCGCGTCGACAGTTTCGAGGCTGACATTGACAAGCTGGCCTGGCACGCCATCAAGGTCATCGTCTCCTTTGCCATGCTCGAACGCCGCCGCCTGCCGGCTGGCGAATTTCCAAACTTCCTGCTTAGCCTGCCTTTCGCTGTCGACCTCAATACGCGCTACCTCAATCTCCCCGAAAGCCAGCTGAGCGCACGCATCGAGCGCGAATTGCTGCTGGTCAATGCGCTGCGCCGCGAAGACGGGTTCCTGGTCGCCGGATAGCAAATCTTTTAATAACTCGCAGCCCCCCTGCTGGCCAAACGCCCGGCGCAAGGCGCAGAATGACTCACCACCCACCCCAAGGAGACAAACATGGCCGCAAAGAAGATTCTGATGCTGACTGGTGACTACACCGAAGACTACGAGACCATGGTGCCATTTCAGGCGCTGCTGATGGTCGGCCACACCGTGCACGCCGCCTGCCCCGGCAAGAAGGCGGGCGAGCAAGTACGCACTGCGATCCACGATTTCGAAGGGGACCAGACTTATTCCGAAAAGCCCGGTCATAATTTCACGCTGAACGCGAGCTTCGATGAACTCGCCGTCGAAAGCTACGACGCCCTCGTCATCCCCGGTGGGCGGGCACCTGAATACCTGCGCCTGAACCCCAAGGTGCTGGAGGCTGTCCAGCACTTCGCCAAGGCCAACAAGCCGATTGCCGCCATCTGTCATGGCGCCCAGTTGCTTGCTGCGGCAGGCGTTCTGAGCGGTCGCGGTTGTAGCGCTTACCCCGCCTGTGGTCCGGAAGTCACTGCTGCCGGTGGCAAATTTGCTGACATCCCGGTCGACCAGGCCAACGTCGATGGCAATCTGGTCACCGCGCCTGCCTGGCCAGCCCACCCAGACTGGCTGGCCAAGTTTCTGCAGGTCCTCGGGACGCGAATCGAAGCCTGACATTCAGCAGGGGCGGCAGGGCTGCCGCCTCGCTTCAGCCTTCGATGCGTGACAATGCCCGGTGTACCAGCCTCACCCAATAGGCGATACCTGGCGCCAGAATTTCGTCGTTGAAATCGTAATGCGGGTTGTGCAAAGTGCAGCCGCCAGTACCCGGGCCATTGCCCAGCCACACGTAGCAGCCCGGCTTTTCGCGCAGCATGTAGGCAAAATCCTCAGCACCCATAGACGGCAACACATCAGTAAGCACTCGCTCGCTGCCGAAGACTTCCATAGCGACGCCGCGACAGAATTCCGTCTCTGCCGCGCTGTTGACCGTCGGCGGATAGCGATGCCGGAAATCGACCCCGATCTGCGCCCCGTTGGCCGCCGCAACACCGCTGCACAAGCGCTCGATGGCCCGCTCGACGGCTTCCTGCACATCGGGCTTGAAGCTTCGGATGGTGCCGCGCAGGATGACTTCCTCGGGAATGATGTTCCACGCCTCACCGCCATGAAACTGCGTCACGCTGACCACAGCGGAATCGCACGGATGCAGCGTGCGACTGACCACCGTCTGCAAGGCCTGGACCAGTTGGGCCCCGGCGACGATCGAATCGATTCCCTGGTGCGGCATCGCTGCGTGGCAGCCGTGACCGCGCACGCTGATCTCGAAGGTACATGTCCCGGCCATGACCGGCCCCGGCATCACCACCATCTCGCCGACCGGAACCCCGGGCCAGTTATGAAGGCCAAAAACGGCGTCGACCGGGAAGCGCTCGAACAGGCCATCCTCGATCATCACCGCTGCTCCCGCCTCCGACTCCTCGGCCGGCTGGAAAATGAAAACGACCGTCCCGTCGAAATCCGGCTGTTCGGCCAGGTAGCGCGCCGCACCGAGAAGGATCGCCGTATGCCCGTCGTGGCCGCAGGCGTGCATCTTCCCTGCGTGTCGCGAGTGATGCGGAAATTCGTTCATTTCGGCCAGCGGCAGGGCATCCATGTCGGCGCGCAGACCGATCATGCGCGGTGATGTTCCGGCACGCAGGACACCGACCACCCCGGTTTTGGCGATCCCGCGATGCACTTCCAAACCGTAGCACTCCAGTTCGCGGGCGACGATTTCAGCTGTCCGGTTCTCGTTGAAGGCCAGTTCGGGGTGGGCGTGGATATCCCTGCGCAACGCAGTCAATTCGGCGAGAAAAGGCAGTTCGGGATGGGGATGGGCTGGTGGCATGGGCGTCTCCTTTTCGCTATCTGTTTTACGGCAGTTGCTTGCCGACGCTGCCTTCATTATGCTCCCACCAATGGAACTTGTTCTCATCAGCGGTCTCTCCGGCTCAGGCAAATCGGTCGCCCTGCACCTCCTCGAGGATGCGGGCTACTACTGCGTAGACAATCTGCCGGTGATTATGCTCACGATTCTTGTGCGCATGCTCAAGGAAGAAGATATCCACAAGGTGGCAGTAGCGATTGACGCACGCTCGGGCCACGGCATTGATCTGCTTCCAGAGAAATTGCTCATGCTCGAGGCGGAAGGTACGCAACAGAACTTCCTGTTCCTGCACGCCAATGATGAAACACTGCTCAAGCGTTATTCCGAATCGCGCCGCCGCCACCCGCTGGCCAGCGAAGGTCAGTCGCTGGCCGAAGCGATCCGCAGCGAACGCGAAATGCTGACGCCGATTTCAACCCTCGGCCACCGCATCGATACCAGCGGACTCAAAGCCAACGCGTTGCGCGAATGGGTACGCCAGTTCATCGAAGCCGAACCGGGACACGGCCTGACGCTGATGTTCGAATCCTTCGGGTTCAAGCACGGCATTCCGCTCGACGCCGATCTGGTATTCGACGTGCGCTGCCTGCCCAATCCACATTACGACGCCGAGTTGCGCCCGCTGACCGGCAAGGACCAGCCGGTCGTCACCTTTCTCGAAGCGGAAGACGAGGTCATCCGCATGCGTGACGACATCGGCCGCTTTGTCGCCACCTGGCTGCCGGCCTATGTCCGCGACAACCGCAATTACCTGACGGTGGCCATCGGCTGTACCGGCGGCCAGCACCGTTCAGTTTACTTCGCCGAATGGCTGGGGCGCCAGTTCCACGACAAGGCCCGCGTCCTGATCCGCCATCGCACCCTGGCCGGCGGTTGATGCGCTGGCTGGCCTATATGCGGCCCGGCGACTGGCTGGTCATGGCCTGCGGTGCGGCGTTGGTCGGCGCCACGCTGCCCCTGCTCTGGCAGGGCGGCTTCGCCGAGCGCGCCATCATCCGCCAGGACGGGCAGGTCTTTGCCGAGGTCGATCTCGGCAGCCGTCGCGATTTTTCGGTTCCCGGACCGCTCGGCACGACGCTGGTGGCCATCGAACCGGGCCGCGCGCGCGTCGTCGCCGACCCCGGCCCGCGCCAGTATTGCGTGCGCCAGGGCTGGCTGGTCCGCCCCGGCGAAATCGCCATCTGCGCGCCCAACCATGTCAGCGTTCAAATCGCCGGACGCACCCGCGCCTATGACAGCCTCAGTTACTGAACTGACGGTCAGCGCGGAAGATCGCCGTGTCGCCTGGCTGGCCACCGCGGCAGTCGCGCTGTCGCTGGTCGACGCAGCGATCCCCAGCCCGCTGCCGGGAGTCAAGCCCGGCCTCGCCAACATCGTCACGTTGGTCGTCTTGGTCCGCTACGGCTGGGCGACGGCGGTCTGGGTCAGCGGCCTGCGGGTACTGGCCGGCAGCCTGCTGCTCGGCTACTTCCTCGCCCCCGGCTTCTTCCTGTCGCTGACCGGCACGACGCTCAGCCTGGCGACGCTCGGGCTCGCCCGCCATTTGCCGGCACGTTGGTTCGGGCCGGTCAGCCTCTCCATCCTCGCCGCCTTCGCCCACCTCGGGGGGCAGCTGCTGCTGGCGCGCCTGTGGCTGATTCCGCATAACGGCGTCTTCCTGCTGACCCCGGTTTTCGCCACTGCCGCGCTGGTATTCGGCACCATCAACGGCCTGATCGCGGCTAAACTGCTGGCAGACACTCCCGTCGCAGAAAGCGCTTAATGAACAAGACCATCTGCCTCGCCCTGACCGGCGCCTCGGGCATGCCCTACGGCCTGCGTCTACTGGAGTGCCTGCTGGCAGCCGGGTGCCACGTTCAGCTGCTCTACTCGCAGGCAGCGCAGGTCGTCGCCCGTCAGGAAATGGGCCTCGAATTGCCATCCCGCCCGGCCGATGCCAAGACCGCCCTGCTCGCCCGGCTGGTTGCTGCGGTCGACCCGGAAAAACTGTCGATTTTCGGTCGCGAGGAGTGGTTCGCGCCGGTCGCTTCGGGCTCAAATCCGCCCGACGCCATGGTCGTCTGCCCCTGCTCGATGGGCACCCTGGCCGCCATCGCCCAAGGACTGGCCGACAATCTGATCGAGCGTGCCGCCGACGTCGTGCTCAAGGAAGGCCGCAAACTGATCCTGGTTCCGCGTGAAACGCCACTGTCAGCGATCCATCTCGAGAACATGCTGCGCCTGGCCCGTGCCGGTGCAGTGCTCCTGCCGCCCAATCCCGGCTTCTACCAGCACCCGGAATCTGTCGCCGACATCGTCGATTTCGTCGTTGCGCGCATCCTCGATCAGCTTGCCATTTCGCACACGCTGATGCAGCGCTGGGGCGCCTGATGGGCTGGTTCGGCCGTTCCGGAACAGAAGAGAAGGCGGCGCCGGGCCGCATCGAAATTCCGCTGTTTCCGCTCAATACCGTGCTCTTTCCCGGCGGTATCCTGCCGTTGAAGATCTTCGAGCAACGCTATCTCGACATGGCCGCGCTGTGCATGAAGGAAGCACTGCCTTTCGGCATCTGCCTGATCGCCACCGGCGACGAGGCCGGCGGCGTCGCCGAACCGCACCCGGTCGGCACGCTGGCCCGCATCATCGACTGGGAAATGGAACAGCTCGGGATCCTGCAAGTCACGACGCGCGGCGAACAGCGTTTCCGTATCGTCGACCAGACGGTCGGCCCGGACAACCTGTTGCAGGCTAGCGTCGAAATGATCAACGACGACGGCCCGCTGCCATTTCCGCCCGAACGTCGGCGCCTGCTGCCCCTGCTGCAACGGATCGCCGGCGACATGGGCCCCGCGCGCATCCCCGAACCTCATTATTACGATGATGCGGAATGGGTCGGTTTCCGCATCACGGAAGTTCTTCCAATACAGAACCTGGCCAAGCAAAAACTGCTGGAACTCGAGGACCCGATTTCACGGCTCGAGATCCTCGAAAAATTTCTCGATCAGCGCAAACTGCTCGACTGAGCGATAATTTTGATCCGGGCATCGTGCCAATCCAAGCAATCGAGGTGATTCATGTTCTATATCGTTGAAAGCAGCAAGTCATTTGACCAGGCTTCGGCCGACCTTGACGCGGCGGTCAAGAAGCACAATTTCGGGGTCCTCCATGTCCATGATCTGGGCAACACGCTGCGCAGCAAGGGCATCGCCTTCGCCGAGCAGTGCAAGGTTTTCGAGGTCTGCAATCCGGGGCAGGCGGCCAAGGTTCTGGCCACCGACATGCGCCTGAACATGGCCTTGCCGTGCCGAATCTCGGTGTATACCGAGAATGGCAAGACGCTGATCGGAATGATCACGCCGGAACAGATGCTTTCGGCACTGTCACAGGACCCGGTGCTGGTTCAGGTTGGCAAGGAAGTCGAGGCAAAGACCATCGAGATGATCGACGAGGCCAAATGAACGGAGCCGGCCGGATTCACGGTTTTTTGGCCTGAATCGCCGGTCGATCGCAACAGTTAGGGCGAAGGTTGTTTCGCGACCCGGCGTATCGATTGCCGGGCGTCGGCCGGCAGCACCAATTCCACGTAATTGAGCGGTACCAGCAGGCGCTGGTCGAAATGTATCAGCCCATCTTCGTCTTCGGTAAGCAATTCGGAATCGAGCAGATTGGCAACAAGATTTGTGAAGTCGGACTTGTCGGCAGTCTCAGCCTCGCCGAAACCATGCAGCAGCACGAGACGCTGCGCCAGCAACTGGCAGTCTTTTTCCAGAACGGCGCGCGTCAACTTGCCGGAGCCGCGTTGCTGCAACAGGGCGAGCGCCAAAAAATGGCGACCCAGCATGGGCCGCAGGGTTTCTCCGATCATGTGCAACTCGAGAAACTCCTGGCTGTTGGCCTCCGGCGCCAGCAGCCAGCCATCCCGATCCGTCCGGCGCAGCAAGCCGCGTTCGGCGAACGATCCGATCGTCAGCTGGATTTCCTGCAGCAAGGCTTCCTCCGAGCGGCGCAGAAACAGCGCTGAACGCATGACGCCATAAATGCCGGCCATCGCGTCACTCAGGCGTTGCATGTCGAGGCTGCGATTGTTGCCAAGCAGGCAGGCGATCAATGCCGGCACCGCGAACAGATGCAGCACGTTGTTGCGGACATAGGAAAGCTGTTGCGCCTGCGCGCCGACCACGCGAACAAGATTACCAAACGGATGTTGTATCTGTTCGACGATACCGAGGCGTTCGGCATGCCCGATAATCTGCTCCGGTTCGAGATCGCAGGCAATGCGCTGCGGCGAATAGGGCGCAGCGGCATCGAGTGCCTGAAAGTGCCCGATCAGTCGCTGCAGACAGAGGAGATCGGCGGTGGCACGCGGCGTCGCCAGCAAGGCCAGTGCGATCAGGCTCACCGGGTTGATCACGGCGGCATCGTTGATCCGCGTGGCGAGCGCGACTGCTGCCTCGCGGGTTGCCGCGCGCACCCAGTCGCCACCCACCTCGTCGCGTTCCGCACGCCAGTCGGGCCGGTAATTATCCAGGAACCCGTTGAGTGGCATCGGCTCGCCGAAATTGACATACGCCCGGCCATAAACGCGGTGGACCTTGCGTATGCTGTTTAACAGGCTCCACAGCGACTCACGCTGCTTGGGACGCCCGGCCAGTTCGCGCACATAGGTCGGCCCCTCGATCAGTCGCTCGTAACCGATATAAACCGGGACGAAGACCAGGGGCCGGCTGTGACTGCGCACGTAACTGGCGATGGTCATACCGAGAATGCCGGCCTTCGGCATCAGCATGCGTCCGGTCCTGCTGCGACCACCTTCGATGAAATATTCGATCGGAAAGCCGCGCGCGAGCATCAGATGCAGGTATTCATGGAAGACCGCGGCGTAGAGCGGCTCACCCTTGAAGCTGCGGCGCAGGAAGAAAGCCCCGGCACGGCGCAGCAGCGAGCCGACCAGCGGCAGGTTGAGATTGACGCCGGCGGCGATGTGCGGCGTCGTCAGCCCGTTGCGATGAATGAGGAAGGAGAGCAACAGGTAATCGACATGGCTGCGGTGGCAGGGTACATAGACGATGCCCTGGCCCGGTGCGATCTGCGTCACGGCTTCGAAATTGTGCGTCTCGACGCTGTCATAAAGATGTTCGAGCAACCAGTTGACAAACAGTTCCAGCGCCCGTGTCGTGCCGTAGGCATAATCGGAAGCGATCTCCAGCGCAAACTCGTTGGCCTTGGCATAGGCCGCGCCCTGGGAAATCCCCAGCTTGTTTGACTCGTCGGCAATGGCCTGGCGTACCCGGTCGCTGGCCAGCAGCATTCCGATCTGTGTATTGCGGTGCGACAGGTCCGGGCCGATGGCCATCTCCCGTTGGCGCCGGAAATGCACGCGCAGGATGCGCGATACCTTGCGCGCCGCCTGCATCTCGTTGAGCGGCGCCGACCTGCCATGCACCAGTTCGCGCAGCGAGAGCGGTGCGTTGAAGCGCACCAGCGTCTGCCGCCCATGCAGCAGAATGGCGAGCATCTGGCGAAACACGCCGGGATTGCGCCAGGTCTCGGCGAACAGCGCCTTGAGTATCGATTCCTGCTTGTCCGGACTGCGCCCCCAGAGAATCACGACCGGCACCAGCTGGATGTCGGTTTCCGGATCGGCAACGGTCGCCCGCGCAATGGCGGCCAGCAGGCGTGAAACTTCCGGGGTGCCGCCTTTGTGTTTCCGGTTCAGAAAGAAGACCGAACGCCGCGCCCTGATACCGTCGAAAACCAGCGGCGCATCGGCCGGTGGCAATCCGGCCAGCCGCGACTCCTCGAAGAGAACGAGCAGGTTCGACAGATGGCGGTCATTCAGCACATAGCAGACCGGGCGCGTCGGATCGATCGCCGCCGCAGCCTCGGAAAAGACATTCGTGCGTACCCAGAAATAGAGAACACGCCGCGCCAATGGAACGAACCAGCCGGAAATCCTGAACAAGACCTTACCCCCCACGCGCGAGCCCTAGCCCTATTTTCCTCCTCGCTGCCAGACCCGCATCATTTTTCCTGCCGACCTGGAACCGATGCATCGCCATTTCCCCAAGGATTTTAGCGGCTTTCAGCGAACCCTTGGCGGCCAGCCCGGTCAATTATAGGGTGTCATCCACGAACTTCCGCAGGAGAAGCTACCCATGCCTGGCATCAACCCCTATGTCTATATGCAGCAGGTTGCTGGCCGCCTGACGCAACTGAACGACCGCAGCGAGATCGAGACGCTTCTGGACGAGGTCGAATATCTTTACGAAGTCCTCGATCCCGAGTTGCAGGAACCTGCGGAACAGTTGCTGACACAATTGCGCGCGCGTCTTGAGGCTGCACCCTGAGCGGCATCCTGCGCTACTACGCCCGGCGGCGGGTCAATCCGTACCGCGGGGTCGAGCAGATCATCGAATCCGATACCGGGCGAGCCCTCAGCGTCGATGGCCGGAACTGGGAGCTGCAGTTGTTGGCGCGCCGGCCTGCCGGCTGGGGAAGCCTCAACCGGCAAGGCGCAATGGATTACGCCCGCTATGCCGTCTGGTCGGCCAGCGAAGGATTGGCACGGTTTCCCTACTCTCCCGCCACCGAGTTCGACGCACCGGCCGCCGCCGACACGCTGCGGGTAGCGATCGTCGGACTCGAGTCCGATCTGCCCTTTGTGCTGGCCGATGTCTACGAATGCTGGCGCTGCGCCGACACCCGCCCCGTCGCGCTGCTGGCGACGTCTACGACCCTGCCCGAACGGCGGAGCGTTTCCCACTGGCGGGCACTGCCGGAAGATCCGCAAGCAGCCGCGATCGAGGCATGCGTGCAGCGCGCGGGCAACTGTACCCGCTGGTTCAGACGCGCCGCCGACGGCAGCGGCGAATGCCTCGAAGCCTCTTCAACAGGGAGTCCGGAGGCGGGGCCCTTGCCAGCAGAGAGCTTCCCCGAGTGCCTGCTGGCCGTCGATTCTTTCGCGCTGGCCGAGGAACAAGCCCTGATCTCGGGCTTTCTCGCGCGCCAGGCGGCACGCTTGCTGATGCTGCCGCTGTCGACTCCGACCCGCGCGACACTCGAACAGTCCGCGATCGCCGATGCCTGTGCCGTCGCGCATTTTTCCCGCCTCTATCCGGCGCAGGCCGATCCGGCACTCGTCACGCGCCTGCAGGTCGAAGCCCGCCTGCGCGCTTCTGCGTGAGCCTGTCGATCCGGAACGCGTCCCCAAACACATTAGCCTTGGCTGGTATTGATCGCTTTACTGTTGTACCTTGTGCCCATCATTCAAACCCCACCGGAGCAATCGTGCCTTCTGACAACACATCGAAAGAACAACGCATCCTGCGCGTGACGCGCAAGGTACTGGCCAATATCGTCAAGGACACCGCGACCGCGCATGGCATGGAGCACCCGTTGCAGGACGGCACCATCCAGGACATTCGCGAACTGTTCGAGCTGATTTCCGTGCGCGAACGGGAGCTGGCCCTGGAAGCCGGAGTCAGCGACAACGAGAAGCCCTACTACACGGACGAACCCCCGATGAGCACGGTCGTCGCCATGCCCAAGCCGCCCAGGAAGCCAAACTAAACAGAGGGGTCCGAGCCGCGATGATTCGCCTTCCAAACGCACTGCGCGCCTGGAACTCACCAGAATTCGAGGCCGTCATCAAACTGGAAATCGGGCAGCTGGACGCGGCGCAGCTGCCCTTGCAGCAAGGCTTGAAGACAAGCAGCCAACCCATTGACGACACGTTCACGGCAATGCTCCTCAGCGCCACCGAAGCGTCAGGATACATTCGCGCCAAGGTGGGGGTCTTCTATTACGGCCTCATTACAGGCTGCAGTTGCGCCGACGATCCAACCCCGATCGAGCCGCAGAACGAGTACTGCGAAATGATTTTTGCCATCGACAAATCGACTGCAGAAACATCCATCACGCTTAATCCGGAGTAAAGTAGTCAGTTCTTATAAAGCATTCACCTTCTTATGCGTCCTGCACAATTGATCCCGATTCTCGAGCGAGAGTTCCACAGCGCCGCCGAAGGTCATCACACTCCAGTCATGATGTGGGGACCACCCGGCGTCGGAAAATCCCAGATGGTGAGCGAAGTGGCGGCGATACATCGGGTGCCGGTGATCGATATCCGCCTGTCACAGATGGAACCTTCGGATTTGCGCGGCATTCCCTTCCGGGTCGGCGACCATGTCGATTGGGCGATTCCGTCTATCCTTCCCGATGCTTTGCGGCATGGCGACAAGGGCATCCTGTTCCTCGACGAGA